>OFDC01001722.1_pt1 | contig 10999 bp, 10 predicted proteins | sample 1520941 | NCBI WGS metagenome assembly OFDC01 (sample SAMEA94258168, study PRJEB24077) | hot springs metagenome | biome: Aquatic biome; feature: Water | place: India | collected 2012-12-06 | depth 5 m | reverse complement strand
CGTGATTTAAAAAATGCCGCGAGCCATAAGTATAAAGTCTTACTACAACTTTTTAATTACGATGATTGCTTAAAAATCATCGCCAGCGGCTAATTTATTTAGTGTTAGATTTTTGCTCTTCTGCAACTGCAGTTTTTTTTGCTTTAGGTGCAGAAACCGAAGTTCCCGGTTTCTCTTCTGTGGTTTCTTCTGACAAAACTTCTTTCATCATTTTATCAAAGCTTCGATATAATTTTGGACCATCTGCAAGTATCGTTACTTTAATCAAAGAACTCGCCATTCCTGCAGCTCCACCAGCTCTTAATCTTCTGAAATCAGTTAATTTGAAACTTTTCAAATCTTTTAAAAATTCCTGATGCACTTCTTCATATTTTTGCGTACCGACCGAAGCTAAACTTAATAATCGATCAGCAATATTATTAGAAACCGACCACCCTGCACGAAATCCATAAGTAAGAATATCCTCTGCTCTATCCTTTGTTAATTTTTCGCTTTGTTCAATTACGTCTTCTAGATTACTAACAATCGCCTTTGCAGCTGGCCTACTGGTATAAATCGAAGCTGCGTTGCCGGCAATTTTAATCGAATACATAATTCTCTGATACGGCGCGTTATATCTGTAAGTATCTATTCTTCTTTGCAATTCTTCATAATCGCCACGGTATTCTTCTTTTGTAATAGTGAATAAATCTCGACTGCCAGGATCACTAACATATGCATTAATCGCGTTAAATCTGGTAGCTGGATCACGTTGCCAAACCATCAATCCACTACTTAAAACTGTATTTATTAAGGCAATTGATGTTTCTGAAAGATCATATTCTCCGGCAAAATGATTAACAATTGCGCCCGGAATAATCACACTCTTCATCTGAACGTCATACATCTTGGCGATCTGCAAACTTCTGTATTCCGGAGACATTCCTTTCCAATTACGAAAAGCTTTTTTGTAATCATTTACCGCCTCTTGAAAATAGCTCGTATTAGCAGTTCTGTGAGCACGAACTCTGTGCGATACATCTTCTTCAACAACTTTGTTACTTTTCTCAGCATTTTCTTGAAAAAATTGAGCTTTGTTCATCATCGAACTTTTAGCATCTCGGCTACTGAGTCTAAAAACTCTGGCCACTGACATACTCGAAAGCATCGTACGAGAAGGCTGAGCCAAACGCATTAAAATCAATTGCGTAACTAGATCTGACAACTTTTCAGAATGCCGCGTCGGGACTGAATCTTCTAACTCAGAATCATGCTTCTCTCGCAAGTAATCATCGCCCGAAATCAAATCACCATTGTCATCAAGATTACTCAAATTATCAGCAATCAGAGAACGAATAGTGACAAAGGGCATTTCTTTTAGAATTTAAAATTCTCTCCGAAATATTTCTTAAGAGTTAAACGTGAAACCTCGTTAACATCGCCAACTTTCATGCTGCCCAACTCTAAAGGCCCATAAGAAACACGAATCAGACGATTAACTTGTAATCCCAGCTCTTCCATTACTTTTCTGATTTCACGATTTTTTCCTTCTTCCAAAGTAATTGTCAGCCAAGAATTTGAATCGCCTTCACTATCAACATTTACTTTGATTGAGCCGTATCTGACACCATCAACTGTGATACCTTTTTCTAATCTTTTTAATCTGTCGTGATTAATTTTTCCAAAAACACGAGCGCGATAAACACGCGAAATTTTATTTTTCGGCAATTCTAAATGACGGGCAAAATCTCCATTATTGGTAAGTAATAACAAACCTTCAGTATTAAAATCTAAACGACCAACTGATACAACGCGCGGTAAATTTTTTGGCAATAAATCAAAAATAGTTTTGCGATTTTTTTCGTCTTTGCTGGTGGTAATAATTCCTTTTGGCTTGTGGAAAATCCACAGGCGGATTTCTTTCGCGACTGAAATTAATTTATCATCAATTTTCACCGAATGATCGGTAATCAAGGTTGCGGGTGATTCGATCACTTGACCATTAACTTTTACACGACCTTCAGCAACTAAAACTTCGGCCTCGCGACGCGAGCAAATTCCGGCATGAGCAATATATTTGGCAATACGAATTCCTTTTTCTTCTGACATTTTTTTAGTGATTATGTGTTAATTGATTGCGAATCGCCACATCGCAATTCAGTAAATTATTTTGTTTTCGAGTCTTTATAACTTTGCGCTGCCGCAACAAAACTTTCGAAAATTTTTTTATCGGCTTGCGAGACTTCAAATTCTGGATGCCATTGCACACCAATACAAAATGGATGAGTTGGCTTTTCAATTGCCTCAATAATTCCATCATGCGCTTTTCCAACCACTTCCAAACCAGCACCTGCACTTTTCGCCGCTTGATGATGAGACGAATTAGTTATGATTTTTTCTTCACCAATAATTCCGAAAAGCTTGGAATTTTTATCAATGTGAACTTCGTGATAGCCGGTTGTGTAATCGTTAAATCCCTCGATATGAGATTGTTCATGATCAACATATTTTCCTTCATCTGGAATATGCTGGATAACGTTACCGCCATGCAAAATATTTAGCAGTTGCATTCCGTTACAAATTCCCAAATAAGGTAATTTTGTTGTAATTGCTTTACGTCCTAAAGCATTTTCGAAATTTTCACGGACATCATTTAACTTCACCGTGTGGTGAATATTTTTTTCGCCATAACGCATCGGATTAATATCAAAATATCCACCGACAATAACCAAACCGTCGAGCGATTCTAAATAAGCGTCAATCAAGTCGTAATCATAAGTCAAAATTACCGCAGCACCTCCAGCTTTATTGACCATTTCAACATAATTGGCGCGAAGCGCGTAATAATTTTTTGCCGAATAGCTTCCGGCACAACCTTCACGATAATCAGGGACAATCCCAATCAATGGACGATTCGATTTAACGTTTAACATTTATCCTTTAACAATTTGTTGATTTTCCACCGCTGCCGCCAAAGCCGCAATTTTTGCGACTAGAGAATAAATTTTGGCAATATCATTTTTTGGTGCACCCAGCTGAAGTTGCTCTTCATTTAAATTACTCAAATCAAAAAAACTTGCTCCCGCAGAATTCAGATTAGTTTTGTCATCACGACTATTATTAACGCGGAATAAATTTCCCACCACTTCACCATTCATCAAATAAATCATCGGCTCGGCAATTTCAGAATTAATTCTATCAACTGTTGCAACACCCTCTTGTATCACCACCGAAGTATTTTGCTTCGAGCCTTTCAACATATTCATTTTATTACGCTCTTTTTTGTTGATGTGCAAAACTTCATCGCCCGACATAACAGGCCAAACTGCCATTCCGTAAGTTCCGTGATCAGCTTTAATGTAGCAATATGGTGCTTCATCAATTCCATATTGTTGATATTTTTCAGCAGTCTTCTGTAACAATTCGTCAACTTTTTTTGCCAAAGGTTCAAGACCGATTTGCTCTTTAAAATCAATATCGTGGCACTCACTTTGTAGAGTTGAAATTAACCATGGATCGAGATCAATTTTTGCACAAAGTTCTGCAACCAAATCATTATAAATCGCAAAATGATGTGATTTAACACGACGATGCCACCCGAGTTCAACATTTGGTATTACTGGTGCGGCAGCATTTTGAAAAATTTGCGGAATGCCCGAAGTCAAATCGTTATTTGTCACGATCAAGTCAGCAACAAAATCACCGACAACAATTTTATCACCTTGCTTTTGCAAAGGATGAAGTTCGATAAAATGGCCATTTTCTAGATCAATCTTCATCATTTCTTTCAAATCTTCGATCAAACTTCCAATCCTGACTTCTCTTTTATCGGAAAGAATTTCTTGCAAATTTCTGACGTTTTCTAAATAGCGCAAATTTTGCGTGTGATTTTCTGGCGTAATTAAAATTTTTTTGGCGTGCGGAAAATATTTACTTAAATATTCGTCAGCAATTTTTTTGGCTAACTCTTTTGAAGCTGGCGATAAATTATTAAAACCAGCAGGAAAGCAGTTGGTGTCAACCGGTGCAATTTTGAAAGAAGAGTGACGTAAATCGACAGAATTATAAATCAGCGGCGGATTTTTAGAAAATTTTTCTACAAAAAATTCTTCAATCTCAGCGGATTTTTCAGAGATTTTTTGTAGTAAAATTTCGGTAATTTTTTTCATCAAATTATCCAGTAAAGTTAGCGGCGTAAGATTTTTTCTTCACCGAAGAAACTTCTGGTTCTTCAACTTCAAATTCAAATTTCTGCGATTTGGCATATTCTATCGCCGCTTCTTTGGTAGAAAAATAAAGCTTGAGTTGCGATTGAGTATTGCCAACCGAAGTCCATCCCATCAAAGGATTCAAGCTTCTGACATTTTCTTGCTCAACTGGGACTAACAACCATTTTTTCATATTGTTTTTGCCCGATTGCATTGCTGATTTTGTTGGTCTGTAAATTCTTACTTTCATATTTTTTAAAATTATTTACCGCTGGCAATGCCGTCCCTTCTAGGATCGGCACCACCTTTTAGATTATCATTGGAAATTGTTATCGCGTGAATTCCGCTGGTTAAATCTTTGATCACAATTTTGTGACCCATTTTTTCTAAAGCATTTTTTAACTTAATAATCGAAGTCTTTTTCTCAAGCTCAACCACATCATTTAATACGACATAGTTTGGCATTGAAATCGCTTTTTGCACATCAATTTTCCAATCAAGCACGTCAATAATAGTACGCAAAGTATATTGAATAATGCGCGGCCCGCCAGGAGAACCAACAACCATAATTAAATTATCTCGTTCATCAAAAACAAAAGTTGGTGTCATCGAACTGCGTGGCTGTTTGTTTGGCTCAATTCGGTTAGCAACTTTTTTGCCGTCAATTTCTGGCAAGAATGAAAAATCGGTCATTTGATTATTGAGTAAAAATCCATCAACCATCAAAGCTGAGCCGAAGAAATATTCGATCGAGCTGGTGAAAGAAATTGCATTTCCTTCCGCATCAACCACCGATAAATGAGTTGTTGAAGGAAGTTCAACAGCTCGATTATTAAAAGTTAATTTCTGCGATTCAGAAAATTTTCCTGCCTCAACTTTTTCCATCGCTTTGTCTTTTGAAATCAAAGCTGCACGCGATTTTAAATAATTTTTATCGAGCATTTTTTCGATCGGAACGCCACTAATATCGCCCAAATATTCATTACGATCGGCATAAGCTAAACGCGTCGCTTCCATCACCAAATGTACCGCTTCAACTGATTGCGGCTTTAATTTCGCTAAATCAAAATTTTCCAAAATTCCCAAAATTTGCAAAACAGTCACTCCACCAGAACTTGGTAAAGGCATCGAACAAACTTTATATTTTTCGCGATATTTGGCGCAGATCAAATTACCTTTTTTGCTGTGATAATTTTTTAAATCTTTCTTCGATAAAACTCCGGGATTTATTTTAGAATTTTGTACTGCCGCAACAATATCATTAGCAATTTTTCCTTGGTAAAATGGCTCAATTCCTTCTTTGGCGATAGTTTCTAAAGTGTCACCGAATTTTGGATTAGTGATTTTATCTCCCACCGCATAAGCGCTTTTATCAGCTTTCAGATAAACTTTTGCCGCTTCGTCAAAATCTTTTAGATAAAGAATATGTTCCATCAAGGTGTGAAGTCTTGGTGTCACAATAAATCCTTCGCGAGACAATTTGATTGCTGGCTCAAACAATTCTTCCCATTTTAGTTTTCCGTGTTTCTCGTGAACTTCTTTTAAAATCTTTAAAGCTCCTGGAGTTGCAACTGACAAGCCGCCACGTACTACATCGTTAAATTGTCTTGGCTTGCCATCTTTTAAAAGCATATCAGGCGAAGCCTTTTCTGGCGCAGTTTCGCGACCATTGTAGAAAGTTGTTTGTTTGGTTTTAGCGTCGTAATAAAGCAAAAATCCACCACCGCCAATTCCCGATGCTTGAGGCTCAACAACGTTTAAAACCATTTGCGCTGCGATAATTGCATCAATGGCATTGCCACCTTTTTGCAACATTTCTTCACCTGCTTTACTCGCCGCTTCATCAGCAGTTACCACCATAAATTTTTTCGCTGAAACAGTTTTCAATTTACGAAAATTTGATGCCGGCTCACCAACCCAAACATCCGACAAATTCACTTTTGCTTGCGCCGAAAAAGCGATCAAAAAAATAGCAGCTATCGCAAAAAACTTTTTCATAATTTTACCAAAATTCTTTGAAAAATTTTAATCATTGATCCACCGAAAATCATGGCGCAACCAAGCCAAATCAAATAAATAAATGGCTTAAAATAAGCACGCAAAGCATAGAAATCATTTTCGTCTTTTTGACCAATCACCAGATAAAGATCGCCAAAAAAACTATGTAAAATTGCTGCCTCGTTAGTGGTTTGATCGGACTCAGGATAAAAACGCAATTGCGGATTTAAGTTAGTATAAAATTTATCGTCACGAATAACGTCAAAATTGCCTTGACGCGCAACAAAATTCGGCCCTTTAAAATAATCAACTGCGCTGAATTTTATATCGTAATCAGCAATTTTTATCGACTCTTTTTCTTTGATATTCAGTTCTTTAGTCAGATCAAAAGATGAAGTTAAAATCACGCCGATCAAAACTAAAGCAAAGCCCAGATGTGCCGCAGTTATTGGTGCGCGAGCAATTGATTCAGCGGAGAATAAATCGGATTTTTTGTGTCTGAAAAAAAATAAAATCGTTAGCAAAGCCGATAAAATTGCTAAAAATAATAATGTAATTTGTAAAAATTCTGCGCGCTTATCGTAAAAAAACGTCAAAGAAGTTAATGCGATTGCAATCAGACAAATCAAGGAATTAGAACGATTGATAATTTTTTGCGCCGCAGTTTTTTCACTGTAATTTAGAAAATAAGAAGCACTCAAAAAAATCAAAAACGGCACTAATAAAATCGCGAATAATTTGTTATAATATTGCGGCCCGATGGAAATAAATTGATCGAAAAAACTTTGTGAAAACAGTGGATATAAAGTGCCAAGAACAACTATGAATAAAGACAGCACGAGGAAATAATTATTGACCAAAATCATGCCGATTTTTGACCAAAAGTGGAATTCACTTTTTTTGTTTTCAAGTCGATGGGCTTTACTACCAAAAATTAATAAGCCGGCGCCACCAATTAAACTGATTAACAAAATTACAAAAAATCCGCGCTGAGTATCAACGGCGAAAGAATGCACCGAAGTCAAGATTCCAGAGCGTGTGAGAAAAATTCCGAGCAAACATAAAATGAAAGTTAAAATCGCCAAAAATGCCGTCCATTTTTTGAAGATTTCTTTTTTCTCTAAAAATTTTATACAATGAATTAAAGCTGTTGCGGCGATCCAAGGCATCAACGAAACATTTTCAACCGGATCCCAAAACCAATATCCGCCCCAACCGAGTTCGCGATAGGCCCACCAAGAACCCAAGCCAATTCCTAAAGTCAGAAATCCGTACGAAAAAAAAAGCCAGTTTTTCAATCTCGCAGCAAAATCTTCATCAATTTTTTCAAGTAAAAGTCCGGCAATTGCGAAAGAAAAAATCAGAGAAAATCCGACATATCCGGTGTAAAGCATCGGAGGATGCATAGCCAGTCCTACATCCTGCAACACTGGATTTAAGCCAAGACCTTCTGAAGGTGTTGGAAAAATTCGCGCGAATGGATTGGAAGTGAAAGCACTAAAAGATGAAAAAGCAGCGATGATTAAACTTTGAGTTGAAGCAATAATAACTTTTTTTTCTGGCGCAATTTTACTCAAAAAAACGAAAGCTAAACTATAGCCGCAAAGTACTGAAATCAGCAACAACATCGAGCCTTCGTGGTTTCCCCAACTTCCAGAAATTTTGTAAATTAGCGGTTTTAAATGATGCGAATTTTGGTAAACATTTTGAACGGAAAAATCAGAATTTACGTAAGAAATTATTAGCGCAATCTGAGCTCCGATTGCGCTCAAAAAAATCAAAGAAGTTAAAACTTTTGTGATCTGTTCTAATTGCAGTGTCGGGCTTTTCTTGAATGAAACATAACTAAAAACCGGCAAAAAAATGCTGATTGAGAAAACTAAAAGTAATAATGCAAAACCAATTGTCGGAGCCATTTAGATCAGTTTTAGATTTTTTCTGAAATGAATTTTTTCACGCTATCAACATTATTAATGATGATTTCCATGCGCTCAGTAGTTGAAAATAAATCACTCATAAAGCTTGGTAATTCAGGATTCTTACCAGTTGCCTCAATTACTGACTCCGGAAATTTTGCTGGATGCGCGGTTGCCAAAGTTACAACTAATTCGCCGTTATAAAATTTATTTTTGATAAATTCATTACTCGCAGCAACACCAATCGCACTGTGTGGATCAAGAACCTCACCAGTTTTATGAAATATTTCGCCAATTTTTGCTAAAGTTTCAGCATCGCTAAAAGCGTAAGAATCAAAATCTACTTTGATTTTTTTCAACACTTCAGCATCAACTTTCAAACTTCCGATGCGTTCAAATTCTTTCATTAATTCAGCTAACTTTTCTTCTGATTTTGCTTCTTTGTAAGCATCAAAAAGTAAACGTTCAAAGTTGCTTGAAACTTGAATATTCATACTTGGAGAGATTGTATCTTTCGCATCAGCACGACTGTAATCATTATCTTGCATGAAGCGATGCAAAATATCATTTGAGTTGGTTGCAACGATTAATTTGGCAATGTTCAAACCCATTTTTTTCGCTAAATATCCGGCGTAAATATCGCCAAAATTTCCGGTTGGAACAGAGAATGAGATTGGAGTTTTTTCGTTAACACCAAGTCTTGAAGCAGCGTAGAAATAATAAACGATTTGCGCCATAATTCGAGCAAAGTTGATCGAATTTACCGCCACCATTCTTTTGCCGTTTAAGAATTTTTGATCGCCAAACATTTTTTTGACCATCGCTTGGCAATCATCAAAATTTCCTTCAAGAGCAATATTGAAAACGTTATCCGCCAAAATCGTAGTCATCTGTTTTCTTTGCACTTCTGAAACACGATTATGAGGATGGAGAATAAAGATTGTCGCATTTTCACAAGCTTTACAGCCTTGAATTGCAGCTGATCCGGTGTCGCCAGAAGTTGCACCAATAATGACGATTTTTTCGCCGCGTTTAGTTAGCAAATAATCAAACAAATTTCCTAAAAATTGTAGCGCAAAATCCTTGAAAGCCAAAGTTGGGCCGTGAAAAAGTTCGAGTAAAAATTCGTTCTGGCTTAACTGTTTAAGAGGAGCGATCGCGCTGTGGGAGAAATTTTTATAAGATTTGGCGATAATTTTTTTGTAAGTTTCAGAATCAATTTCACCAACAACGAAGTGTTCCGTAACTTCGAAAAATATTTCTTCGTAAGTCATGTTACGCATTTGAGCAATTTTAGCGCTGTCAAATTTCGGTAAAAATTCTGGAACGTATAAACCGCCATCCGAAGCTAATCCTTGCAGCACAACATCTTCAAAAGAAAGAGCCGGAGCTTTACCGCGTGTAGAAATATATTTCATGACAAAGAGACGAGTTGGAATAAAAATTTCTGAGAGATTTTTGGGGAATTTTTCGAATGTAACTACTTAGAGTTTGATTTTTCCCTGATCCTTTTTACTTTCAAAAACTTACGTTTTGAGCGCAAATAAGTCAAATTCTCATACCAATGAATTCCCCCGATCTTTCAGAAAAAAATGGCGATAAGCCAGACTATCTTTATCGCAGCGGCGTTGGCATTATGATTATCAACTCTGACAAAAAAATTTTTGTCGGCAAAAGAATTGATAATCATTCCGATGCCTGGCAAATGCCTCAAGGCGGCCTAGATGCTGGCGAAGATGAAGACGCAGCAATGTTGCGTGAACTAAAAGAAGAAACCGGAATTTCCAAAGAAAGTGTACGTCTTTTGCGTAAAAGCGAAATTCATTATTACTATAATCTGCCTTACAAATTACAGAAGAAATTCTGGGGCGGGAAATATTTGGGCCAAAAGCAAAGATGGTATTTAATTGAGTTTATTGGCGATGAATCGGCGATTAATATCAAAACTGAAGATCCAGAATTTTCCGAATGGAAATGGGTTGAAAAGCATGATATTGTTGAATCAATCGTGTCCTTCAAACGCGAAATGTATGAAGATGTACTGAAAGAATTTCACGACCTTCTTTAGCTTTTAAGTCTGATTATTCGCTAAATTTTATCTAAGAAAGAAATGGAAATTAATTTTTATCAATGTGACGAGAGCCTTGTAAAATCAATCGCTCCACTCATGTTAAAAATTTTAGAAGAAAATAAAAAAGCTCTAATCTTTTCTCGTGATGCTACTCAAACCAAAGAAATTGACGATGGTTTGTGGAGTTATGGTAAAAATAAATTTATTCCGCATGTTCTTGTTTCTGACAAAAACTTTGTCATGGAACGCCAACCAATCTTGATTTCGAATAAAACAGAAAATTCTAATCAAGCTGATTACTTGGTTCTGAGCGAAGAAGTTGACGAAAAATTTCTCTCTGATTTTTCGCGCATCTTTTATTTTTATGATGTGCTGAATATTGAGAGCGCTAAAAAAGCCGCAACAAATTACAAAAAAATCGCCAGCAAATTTAATTCTTACAAGAAAGAAGACGGTAAATGGATCAAAGCAAACTTCTAATTTTTGCTGATAAACACCGCCTGAATTTTCTTATCTCCCGCTCCTGATTTATCTTTTATCAGCAAATCAATAAAATTACGACCTTCTGAATTTTTGGCTAAAAATTCTTTCGGCAAAATTACGAAGATTTTTATTGTCGTTACTGAATCGCGATCAACTGAAATATTATTAATATCGCTACCGTCAAAAGATTGAAATTTGATCTGTGCTTCTTGTGGACTTAAGGCACTAATTTCAAAATTCTTTTTCTCATGAGTTTTATTCATGATTTTCAGAGTATATCCGTTACGCACCGAGCCGTCAGAAAGTTTTACAAACAAAGGATTTCGATCGGGAATTGCGTCGAC
>OFDC01001721.1_pt1 | contig 11013 bp, 8 predicted proteins | sample 1520941 | NCBI WGS metagenome assembly OFDC01 (sample SAMEA94258168, study PRJEB24077) | hot springs metagenome | biome: Aquatic biome; feature: Water | place: India | collected 2012-12-06 | depth 5 m | reverse complement strand
CCCGCCTAGCGGAACGGGTGCCCCCCCACCCCATCCCTCCCCCACGGAGGGGGGGAGGGAGGCGCTTGCGGCAGCGGTTATGCGCCGAATGGGGCGTTGGCGCGGGTTGCGATGGGGGCCTTTGGCGGGAGTATTTGCCACATGGGCAGGGGATGGGGCGGGAGCCGGTTGGATGCCGCGCGCCGGGGGGATGGGGAGCTGCCTCCGGCGGGAGTATTTTCGGCATGGGCAAATGCGGTCCGGGAGAGTTGCGCCGACCGGGGCGTTGACTTTGGGGCGGGCGGTCTAAGTTGACGCACAGGGGACGTCCGATCAGGGAGCGATTGCCGATGCGCAATGGTCTTTATGCTGTCTTGCTGTCTGCCGTCCTGGCGCTGCCCGCCTCCGCGCAGGAAGAGCCGATCCAGAACACGATCCAGAGCCAGATCGACGCCTTCCTTGCCGACGACTTTGCCCGTGCCTTCACCTTTGCCAGCCCCACCATAAAGCAGATGTTCGGCACACCCGAGAATTTCGGGGCGATGGTCAAGCAGGGCTATCCGATGGTCTACCGGCCCTCGACCGTCGAGATGCAGGACCTGCGCGAGATCGCGGGGAACCTGTGGCAGCGGGTCCGGATCGTGGACCAGGCCGGGGCGGGCTGGTTCCTTGACTACATGATGGTCGAGACGGCGGAAGGCTGGCAGATCAACGCGGTCCAGCTGACGCCTGCGCCGGATGTGGGGGCCTGAGGGCACTTCCGCCTCGCACTTCATGATGCATCCCCCCACCCCATCCCTCTCCCACGCGGGGGGAGGGAGGCGTGTCTGGGTGCACGTGTTGCAGGCTCTGGCGTTGCGCGGGAGCCCCCTTCGGCGAACGCTGCCCTAAGCCCCGGTCAAGCCTTGCCTGTTACCCCCTTTGCCCCAAGGCGGCGCGGTTTGTCGGGGTGAGCTTTGGGCACCCTTGACCCTCTCGCGCGTGGGCCGGTGGCGCGAAGCGAGGCAAGGGAAACGAAGATGAACAAGGCTATCACTGACGGGCTGGTCCTGATGCCGCCGCCGTTTTCGGCAGGGCTGAACCTCTGGTCCCGCGAGGACGGGACGCCCGGCTCGGGGTCGTACCAGGGCCAGCCGAACGCGGCGCTGGTGTCGAACGACCAGGATTTCGGCGGCTGCCTGGAATTGCAGAAGCTGGATGCGACCCAGAAGGTGCGGTCCTTCGCGCAGACGCCGATCCAGCCGGGCCTGTACCTGCAGGTCACCGTGCGGATCAAGGCGGTGTCGGGCAACCTGCCTGCGGTGCGCATTGCTGCCTGGGCGGGTGACGTGAACGGGCAGAACGTGGTGGGCCTGCCGCAGACCGGGCCTTCGGTGCAACTGACGAGCTATGGCCAGGTGGTCACGGTCAGCGCGATCATCTCGCCCGCGAACCGCACCGGGGTGACGCTGCCCTGGTCCTTGCAGTCGATCTATGCCCATGTCGGCCTGGACCTCACGGGTGCCAACGGCGGCGTGGTGCGGATCGACGACATCGTGGTCGAGGACGTGACCAACATCTTCATCCGCAAGCTGATGGACTGGGTCGACGTGCGCGATTATGGCGCGCTGGGCGACGGTACGACGAACGATGCGCTCGCCTTCCTGGCGGCGGATGCCGATGCCAACGGGCGCGAGATCCTGGTGCCCTCGGGCACGTTCCGGTTGACGCAGGACGTGACGATCAACAGCCGCATCCGGTTCGAGGGGACGATGTCGCTGCCGTCCAACCGCCGCCTGGTGCTGACGCGGAACTATGACCTGAACACCTACAGCCAGGCCTTCGGGACCGAGCTGGAAGGCTTCCGCCGCATGCTGCAGGCGCTGTTCTTCTTCACCGACTACGTGACGCTGGACCTGTCGGGCCGCCGGGTCGACCTGACGGGTCCGCTGGATGTGGCTGCGATCGCGGGGCTTTCGAGCTTCAACAACCGGCGCGGCATCCGGAACGGGTCCTTGAACGCGGTGCCGGGGCCGGCCTGGACGACCGAGGATGTGACCTCGGTTGCGACCTATGCGACCTCTTCGAACCTGACGCTGACCGGCGTGGCCAATGTGGCGAACATCCTGGTCGGGTCGCTGGTCATCGGCACGGGCGTGGGCCGTGAGGTCTATGTCACCTCGAAGAACATCAGCGCGGGCACGGTCACGCTGAGCCAGCCGCTGTATGCCGCAGCGGGGACGCGGAGCTATACCTTCCGGCGGTTCAAATACATGCTGGACTTCAGCGGTTTCGACCTTCTGTCGCGGTTCGAGCTGGAAGACATCGAGTTCAACAACAACGGCGTCGGCTCGGGCGTGATGCTGCCCCTGTCAGGCAACACGCAGCGCTTTGTGTCCTGCACCTTCAACCGGCCGCAGGACCGGGGGATCACCTCGCTGGGGGAAGGCTGCCAGGGCATGTTCGTGGACATGTGCCAGTTCCTGTCGAACGAGCAGTCGATCCCGGTGGTGGACCGCACGACAATCGCGCTGAACATCAACGCGAACGACACCAAGCTGCGCAACAACCGGGTCGTGCGGTTCGCGCATTTCGCCATCGTCCATGGGACCGGCCACCTGATCCACGCCAACCACTTCTTCCAGGGCGACGACGAGACGGCGGGCGTGCGGCGCGGCGGGCTGGTCTTCACCCAGACCAACGTGTCGACGGTGGTGACCGGCAACTACATCGACAACTGTTTCATCGAATGGGGCAACGAGCATGACAGCGAGCCGCAGGAGAACGGCGAGTTCTCGTTCGGCGGGCTGAACATCGTCGGCAACGTCTTCATCTCGTCCGGGACGACGACGGCGTTCCGCTGGATCGTGGTCAAGCCCTATGGGTCGGGGCATTTCTTCAGCGGGTTCACGATCTCGGGCAACAGTTTCCGCAGCTTTGGCGTGGTGCTGGACCGGGTGGACATGATCGATACCACCTTTGCGTCGCTGGACTTTACCCGGTCGCGGAACGTCCGGGTCGAGGGCAACAGCTTCAACAACGTGAGCCAGTGGATCCTGAACCCGGTCCTAGTCAGCCACACGCAGAACACCGCGGCCGAGACATGGAACGTCAGCGCGGGGGGCTTTGTGCCGTTCGGCGGCAGGATCCGGATGGTGGAATCGGTGGCTCCCGAGGGGCTGATCACCAACGGGTCAAGCGCGGCCCGGTATGTGTTCCCTTATTCGACGCCGGGGACCGGGGTCAGTGGCAACGAGGCGCAGGTGCGCTGGGGTGAGGCGGTGCGGGGCAAGGCCCTGGTCATGATGCGGATGGACGTGCCGGCCTGACAGGGGCACGATTTTTCGGCGAAAAATCGGGTGGGCGGTCCTTCGGGGCCGCCCTTTCCGTTACAGGTCTTCGGGCGGGATGTGGAAAGCGCGGGCGAAGCCGCCGTTCAGGAGGGCGGAGGTCGGCGTGAGGCGGACGAAGGCGAAATCGGGCAGGTCGATGTAGACCTGCGCCTTGGGGTTGCGGGAGAGCCAGCGGTCGCGAAGGCCGGGACGGGACGGGTCATTGCGGTCCACGAAAGCGGCCGTCGCGCGGATCATCAGGCGAGGGTGGGTGAGGGGGTCGCCCTTGTCGCCGACCTCGCCCAGCATAAGCGCGCAAGCGGGCCGGTCGCGGAGCGCGCGGAAATGGGGCGCGAGGCCCGAGACAAGCGTGAGGAGCCCCGCCTCGGGGTCGCGGGCAAAGGCGATGCGGCTGATGCCGGGGGTTCCCGTGTCGGGGTCGGACCAGGCGAGCGCGGCATGGCCCAGGGACAGCAGGCAGCGCACCAGGTCGCGGGCGTCGTCATTGGCGGGCTGGACGGGGTCGGGACGGGTGGGCTGGTCGGGCATGCGGTGTCATTGCGGTTGACAGGGTCGGGGCGCAGGAGTCTTCTGTCGCCATTCAGTGCGAGATGCCAGCATTTCCTGGCGACTTCCCAGGTTCGGAAGCGAACATGACCGACACTTCCCCGCGCCAGAGCGACTGGACCGAGTTCCGGCCCAAACTGTTGACCGTCTGGCGAGAAGGCTATGCCTTGCCGCAGCTGAAGGCCGATGCGCTGGCCGGGCTGACGGTTGCCATCGTGGCGCTGCCCCTGTCGATGGCCATCGCGATCGCCAGCGGGGTCGGGCCCGAGCGGGGGCTGTACACCGCGATTGTCGGCGGCTTCCTGGTCAGCGCTTTGGGCGGGTCGCGCTATCAGATCGGGGGGCCTGCGGGGGCGTTCATCGTGCTTGTCTCGGCCTGCGTCATGGCGACGGGGCTTGAAGGCCTGATCCTGGCGACTTTCCTGTCGGGCCTGATCCTGATCGCGGCCGGGGCGCTGCGGCTGGGGACCTATATCCGCTATATTCCCTACCCGGTCACCGTGGGCTTCACGGCAGGGATTGCCGTCATCATCTTTGCCAGCCAGCTGCGCGAGATCTTCGGGCTGACCCTGACGGGCGGGGAGCCGGCCGAGATCCTGCACAAGCTGCAATCGCTTTGGGCGGCGCGGGACACGGTGACCCCGGCGGCGCTGGCGGTTGCGGTTCTGACGGCGGGGCTGATCCTAAGCCTTCGTCGGGTGCGGCCGCACTGGCCGGGGATGCTGATCGCCATTGCGCTGGCCGGGGCGGCGAGCGCGCTGTTCCAGTTGCCGGTCGCGACCATCGGCAACCGCTTTGGCGAGCTGCCGCATTTCCTGCCGATGCCCGCGCTGCCGGGACTGTCGCTGGCCGAGGTCCAGGCCGCGTTGCCCTGGGCTGCAAGTTTCGCGCTGCTGGGGGCGATTGAATCGCTTTTGTCTGCCGTCGTGGCCGACGGGATGTCAGGGGCGCGGCACCGGTCGAACGCAGAGCTGCTGGCGCAAGGGGTGGCGAACATCGGGTCGGCCCTCTTTGGCGGGTTCTGCGTCACCGGGACGATCGCGCGCACCGCGACCAATGTGCGGGCGGGCAGCCGGGGCCCGGTGTCGGGGATGCTGCATTCGGCATTCCTGCTGGTCTTCATGGCCGTCGCCGCGCCCCTTGCCGCCTTCATTCCGCTGGCGGCGCTGGCGGGCGTGCTGGCCGTCGTCGCCTGGGGCATGGCGGAGCGGCATGAGTTTGCCGCGCTGCTACGGTCGTCGCGCGGGGATGCGATGGTGGTCAGCGTCACCTTCCTGCTGGTCGTCTTCCGCGACCTGACCGAGGGGATCGTGGTTGGCTTTGCGCTGGCGGGTCTGGTCTTCATCAAGCGGATGTCGGAAAGCGCGGCAATGCGTCCGCGGGAGGAACAGCCCGACGCGCCGCGCGCCGACCGGGTGGTCTATCACCTGGAAGGCCCGTATTTCTTCGGGGCCGCCGCGCAGCTGGGCGGCATCCTGGACCGGATCGCCGAAAGCCCGCGTGCGCTGGTCCTGGACATGTCGGGCGTGCCGCTGATCGACAGCTCGGGCGCGCGGGGGTTTCATTCGCTGGCGGCACGGGCGCGGAAACGCGGGGGGCGGCTGTTCCTGGTCGGTCTGCGGCCGGCGCTGCGCCGCCAGCTTGAAGCCCAGGGTCTGAGCGAGCCGGAGGTGCGGTTCCTGCCCGATCTGGCAGCGGTCGACCGGCTAATGGACGGCGGGTCCGAATCGACCTAAGCCCTGGCGGCTGACCCATTGCTTCGGCGTTAGCGCTAACGGAATGCCGCTCGCGCCGCTTCACGCGGGCGTGAGGTGCAGCCGGTTGAAAACCAACGCATTTCCAGCGCCACTTTTCAGAAATTTACGAAATTGACGAACCAGAAGTCAAGTAATTTACAGAATTATGGTGCATAATTAGGGGGTTACGCGATTCTTCACAAAGTGGTAACATTGTGGCGGGAGAGAGCGTTCCGCACGGCGGGACGAAAGCAGTCGAGGGGTCATTGGCCGGGCCCCATCGGCAAGGAGGATCGCGATGACCGACCAGACCGCCCTGAAATCCATCTACCCCGCGTCGCCCGATTTCGTCGCGAAAGCCCATGTGACCGCGGAAAGCTACGCAGAGCGTTATGCGGCCTCGGTCAACGATCCCGAGGGGTTCTGGGGCCAGGAAGGGCTGCGTCTGGACTGGATCAAGCCTTACACCAAGGTGAAGAACACCTCGTTCGCGCCGGGCAACATCAGCATCAAGTGGTTCGAGGACGGGGTCCTGAACGTCAGCGCCAACTGCATCGACCGCCACATGGTGGACCGGGCGAACCAGACCGCGATCATCTGGGAGCCGGATGATCCGAAGGAACCGGCGCAGCATATCACCTACGCTCAACTGCTGGAGAACACCTGCCGCCTGGCGAACGTGCTGAAGGCGCATGGCGTGACCAAGGGCGACCGCGTGGTCCTTTACATGCCGATGATCCCCGAGGCGGCCTATGCGATGCTGGCCTGCACGCGGATCGGGGCGATCCATTCGATCGTCTTCGGCGGATTTTCCCCGGACGCGCTGGCGAACCGGATCAACGACAGCGAGGCGAAGCTGGTCATCACGGCCGACTGGGCGCCGCGCGGGGGCAAGAAGACCGGACTGAAGGACAACACCGACAAGGCGCTCTTGCACTGTTCGGACAAGGTCAAGGTGCTGGTGGTCAAGCGCACCGGCGACCAGACGAGCTGGGTGGACGGGCGCGACTTTGACCTGACGGCGGAAATGGCCGAGGCGCGGCCCTATTGCCCCTATGTCGAGGTCGGCGCGGAAGACCCGATGTTCATCCTTTACACCTCGGGGTCCACGGGGAAGCCGAAGGGGGTGGTTCACACCACGGGTGGGTATCTCGTCTATGCGAGCCTGACGCATCAGGTGACCTTCGACTACCATGACGGCGATGTCTTCTGGTGCACGGCGGATGTGGGCTGGGTTACCGGGCACAGCTATATCGTCTATGGTCCGCTGGCGAATGGCGCGACGACGCTGATGTTCGAGGGTGTGCCGACCTATCCGGATGCGGGCCGCTTCTGGGAGGTCTGCGCCAAGCACAAGGTGAACCAGTTCTACACCGCGCCGACCGCGATCCGGTCGCTGATGGGACTGGGCGCGGAGTGGGTGGAGAAGCACGATCTGTCGAGCCTGAAGCTTCTGGGCTCGGTCGGTGAGCCGATCAACCCCGAGGCCTGGTCGTGGTACAACACGCATGTCGGCAAGGGGAAATGCCCGATCGTCGACACCTTCTGGCAGACCGAAACCGGCGGGCACATCATCACGCCGATCCCGGGGGCGATCCCGCAGAAGCCGGGGTCGGCGACGAAGCCCTTCTTCGGCGTGAAGCCCGAGGTGCTGGACCCGGCGACGGCCAAGGTGCAGACCGAGACGGAAACTGATGGTGTCCTGTGCATCACCGACAGCTGGCCGGGGCAGATGCGGACGCTGTGGGGCGACCACCAGCGGTTCGAGGAAGCCTATTTCAGCCAATACAAGGGATACTACTTCACCGGCGACGGCTGCCGCCGCGATGCGGATGGCTATTACTGGATCACGGGGCGCGTCGATGACGTGATCAACGTCTCGGGCCACCGGATGGGCACAGCCGAGGTTGAAAGCGCGCTCGTGGCGCATGAGGCGGTGGCCGAGGCGGCGGTAGTGGGCTATCCGCACGACATCAAGGGGCAGGGCATCTATGCCTATGTCACGCTGATGAAAGGGATCGAGCCTTCGGACGCGCTGCGCAAGCAGCTTGAGGCTTTCGTGCGGACCGAGATCGGGCCGATTGCCAAGCCGGACCTGATCCAGTGGGCGCCGGGCCTGCCGAAGACCCGGTCCGGCAAGATCATGCGCCGCATCCTGCGCAAGATCGCCGAGAACGACTTTGGCAGCCTTGGGGATACCTCGACCCTGGCGGACCCGTCGGTCGTGGACGACCTGATCGCCAATCGCATGAACAAGGGCTGAGGCATGGGTCCGGTCCTGATCCTTCTTGGTCCCCCCGGCGCGGGCAAGGGCACCCAGGCGCGGATGCTGGAGGAGGACTTCGGTCTGGTCCAGCTTTCGACCGGCGACCTATTGCGCGCGGCGGTGGCTGCGGGAACCGAGGCGGGCAGGAAGGCCCGCGCGGTGATGGAGGCTGGGCAGCTGGTGTCGGACGACATCGTGCTGGCGATCCTGAAGGACCGGATGGCCGAGCCGGATGTGGCGAAGGGCGTGATCCTGGACGGCTTTCCCCGGACGAGCGGACAGGCCGCGGCGCTGGACAAGCTTCTGGCCGATGCCGGCCAGCGGGTGACCGCCGCGATCAGCCTGGAGGTCGAGGACGAGGCGATGATCGCCCGGGTCTCGGGCCGTTATACCTGCGCCACCTGCGGCGAAGGCTATCATGACGAGTTCAAGCAGCCCGCCACGGCGGGGACCTGCGACAAATGCGGCGGCACGGCGTTCAAGCGCCGGGCCGACGACAATGCCGAGACGGTGCGCGAACGGCTGACCGCCTATCACGCCCAGACGGCCCCGCTGATCGCGCATTACGATGCCCAGTCCGTTCTGGAACGGGTGCCGGCGATGGGACCCATCGACGGTATCCGCGCCAGACTGGCTGACATCGTGGGGCGCGTGGCGGCTTGAGATCGGGTCATCGCCTGACCGGAGGAGGGCAGGCGGCGATCTGGAAGGGAAGGGGAAGGCCCGATGCGGCCGGATCCTTCATGGAAGGCCATCCCCGGGAGGGGTGGATGACAGGACGGGCCTGCCGGGAAGGGCAGGCGTGAAGCCGGAAACAGACGGGGACAGCCTGAATCACCGATTCAGGCCACAAGGAGGAATTGCATGTCCACAACCACCACCAACGTGCGCGACCGCTCGCGCCCCATGACGGGAGAGGAGAAGAAAGTCATTCTCGCCTCTTCCGCGGGGACCATCTTCGAATGGTATGACTTCTATCTCTACGGCTCGCTGGCGGCGATCATCGGCGCGCAGTTCTTCACGCCCTTCCCGGAAGCCACGCGCAACGTCTTTGCGCTGCTTGCTTTCGCGGCGGGCTTCATCGTGCGCCCGTTCGGCGCGCTGGTCTTCGGGATGCTGGGCGACCTGATCGGCCGGAAATACACCTTCCTGATGACGATCATGATCATGGGCCTGTCGACCTTCCTGGTCGGCCTTCTGCCCAGCTACTTCTCCTGGGGCATCGCCGCGCCGATCATCCTGATCGCACTGCGCATGCTGCAGGGCCTGGCGCTTGGCGGCGAATACGGCGGTGCCGCGGTCTATGTGGCCGAGCACGCACCCGCCAACCAGCGCGGCTACTTCACGTCCTTCATCCAGACCACGGCGACGCTGGGGCTTCTTCTGTCCCTGATCGTCATCATCTCGGTGCAGGGCTATGTGAACGGCAACTACCCCGACCAGCCGGTGCTTGACGCAGCCGGTGCGGCGGTGATGGGTGCCGACGGCACGCCGACCATGCAGAAGGCCTTCAACGCCTGGGGCTGGCGGATCCCGTTCCTGGGCTCGATCTTCCTGCTGATGATCTCGCTGTATATCCGTCTGCAGATGAACGAATCCCCGGCCTTCAAGAAGATGAAGGAAGAGGGTGCGGCCTCCAAGGCACCGCTGCGCGAAGCCTTCGGCAACTGGAAGAACGGCAAGATCGCCCTGATCGCGCTTCTGGGTCTGACGGCCGGCCAGGCCGTCGTCTGGTACTCGGGCCAGTTCTATGCGCTGTTCTTCCTGCAGAACATCGTGAAGGTCGACAGCTTCTCGGCGAACGTCTTCGTCGCCTGGTCGCTGATCATCGGCACCTGGGGCTTCCTGTTCTTCGGGTCGCTTTCGGACAAGATCGGCCGCAAGCCGATCATCCTGGCGGGCTGCCTGATCGCGGCCGTCACCTACTTCCCGGTGTTCAAACTGCTGACTGCGACCGCCAACCCGGCGCTGGCAGCCGCACAGCAAACCGTGGTCACCGTGACCGCGGACCCGAACGACTGCTCGTTCCAGTTCAACCCGACCGGCACGGCCAAGTTCACCTCGTCCTGCGACATCGCCAAGGCGGCCCTGTCGCGGCTCTCGGTGAACTCGACCACCGTGGATGGGGCGGCCGGTGCGGTTGCGGTCGTCAAGATCGGCGATACCGAGATCCAGGGCTATGACGGTGCCAAGCTGACCGGCGACGAGCTGGCGGCGGCGAAGAAAGCCTTCGACACCGGCGTCAACGATGCGCTGAAGGCTGCGGGCTATCCGATGGTGGCGGCGGACAACACGACCATCGCCAAGGCGGAAAGCTTCATCGACATCTTCACCGGCCAGAAGCTGATGATCATCGCCATCCTGACCTACCTCATCATCCTGGTGACGATGGTCTACGGCCCGATCGCCGCGATGCTGGTGGAACTGTTCCCGACCCGGATCCGCTACTCCGGCCTGTCGCTGCCCTACCACATCGGCAACGGCTGGTTCGGTGGCCTGCTGCCCGCGACCGCCTTCGCGATCTCGGCGCAGACCGGCAACATCTACGCGGGCCTGTGGTACGCGATCATCGTCGCCCTGATGACGGTGGTGATTGGCGCGCTGTTCGTGCCGAACGGGACCCACAAGAAGGACATCTTCGCCGACGACGGGCGTTGATCTGACGGGCCGGGCCAGGGCGATTGCCGCTCTGGCCCGGTTCGGCCCCGCTGCCCCCCGACAAGCCGGGTTCGGTCACCTGGTTCCGGCTTTTCTGGGCGCAGACTGGCGGGCTTTCCCTGAAGGCCCGCCGCTTTTTTCTAGCCGCGCAAGCGCCGGATGATCATTGCAAGGGCCAGTACGATGCCAAGGATGATCAGGTTCGACACGATCCCCGCCGCGATCGCATCGGCCAGACTGGTCGTGCCGGCGACTTGGGTCGAGGGGATGATCACCGCGACGAACAGCACGCCCAAAGCCAGCGGCAGCGCCATGCCCGTGGCCGCGCGGGTGCGGAACATCGTGAACACCAGGGCCACGATCAGGCCGATGCGGAACGGGTCGATCAGCTGCGACTGGATAAGTTCGATCACGGTGGGTCCTCCCTTCGGGCCACAGTCGGCGATCCTGGCTGCGCGCACAAGCCCCCGATCTGGCCCCCGATCTGGCCCCCGAT
>OFDC01001719.1_pt1 | contig 11036 bp, 5 predicted proteins | sample 1520941 | NCBI WGS metagenome assembly OFDC01 (sample SAMEA94258168, study PRJEB24077) | hot springs metagenome | biome: Aquatic biome; feature: Water | place: India | collected 2012-12-06 | depth 5 m | reverse complement strand
CTCGCGACCTCAACCTTGGCAAGGTTGCGCTCTACCAACTGAGCTATTCCCGCGTCGCGTCAGCTTTTTCAAGCTGCTTCGCTGACCACTCCGCACTGCGTTTCCGCTCGTGCACTTCGTCGTTCAGCGAAGCTCGCAGTATAGGCGACGATTCCTCGGCTGCGCAAGCCCTCGGCACCGAAATGTCGGTGCACGAGGGATCTCAATGCTTGATGGCCTCGGTGGTCGGGGCACCGTCGGTCGCGGGCTTGGCCGGCACCTCTGCGGGCTTGGCGACCGCCTCCTCCTCAGGCAGGGCCTTCGGCGCGGCTTCCAGCGCCACTTCCAGCACGCGGTCGATCCACTTCACCGGCACGATCTCGAGGTGGTTCTTCACGTTCTCGGGGATGTCCTGCAGGTCCTTGACGTTCTCCTCCGGGATGAGCACCGTCTTGATGCCGCCCCGGTGAGCCGCCAACAGCTTTTCCTTCAGGCCGCCGATCGCGGTGACCTCGCCACGCAGCGTGATCTCGCCGGTCATCGCCACGTCCGCCCGCACCGGGATGCCGGAGAGCGCCGACACGAAGGCCGTCGTCATCGCGATGCCCGCGCTCGGGCCGTCCTTGGGCGTGGCACCGTCCGGCACGTGGATGTGGATGTCGCGCTTCTCGAAGAGCTCGTCGGTGATGCCAAGCCGGCGTGCGCGCGAGCGCACGACCGAGCGCGCTGCCTCGACCGATTCCTTCATGACATCGCCGAGTTGGCCGGTGCGGATGATGTTGCCCTTGCCGGGCATCACCGCCGCCTCGATGGTCAGCAGGTCCCCGCCGACCTCCGTCCAGGCCAGGCCCACCACCTGGCCGACCTGGTTCTCCTTCTCTGCCTGGCCGTAGGTGTAGCGACGCACGCCCAGGAAGTCGTGCAGGTTCTCGTCGGTGACGACCACCTTGCCGTCGTACTTCTTGAGCTGGATGCCCTTGACCACCTTGCGGCAGATCTTCGAGATCTCGCGCTCGAGCGAACGGACACCGGCCTCACGCGTGTAGTAGCGCACCACCCCGCGCAACGCCCCTTCGGTGACCTCCATCTCGTCGGCCTTCACGCCGTTGTTCTTCTGCTGCTTGGGCAGCAGGTAGCGCTGGGCGATGTTGAGCTTCTCGTCCTCGGTGTAGCCCGACAGCCGGATGACTTCCATCCGGTCCAGCAGGGCCGGAGGGATGTTCAGCGAGTTGGAGGTGGCCACGAACATCACGTCCGACAGGTCGAAGTCGACCTCGACATAGTGGTCGCTGAAGGTGTGGTTCTGCTCCGGGTCCAGCACCTCCAGCAGCGCGGACGACGGGTCGCCACGGAAGTCCATGCCCAGCTTGTCGATCTCGTCGAGCAGGAACAGCGGGTTGCGCGTGCCGACCTTGGTGAGGCTCTGCAGCACCTTGCCCGGCATGGAGCCGATGTAGGTGCGCCGGTGTCCGCGAATCTCGGCCTCGTCGCGCACGCCGCCCAGGGCCATGCGGACGAACTTGCGACCGGTGGCGCGGGCGATCGACTGGCCCAGCGAGGTCTTGCCGACGCCGGGAGGGCCGACCAGGCACAGGATGGGCGCCTTCACCTTCTCGACGCGCTGCTGCACCGCGAGGTACTCGAGGATGCGGTCCTTGACCTTCTCCAGGCCGTAATGATCCTCGTTGAGCACCTCCTCGGCGAACGCGAGGTCGTGCTTGATCTTGGTCTTCTTCGCCCAGGGCAGTCCGACCAGGGTGTCGATGTAGTTGCGCACCACCGTCGCCTCGGCCGACATCGGCGACATCAGCTTGAGCTTCTTGAGCTCGCTGTCGGCCTTCTTGCGGGCTTCCTTGGGCATGCGGGCGAGCTTGATCTTCTTCTCGAGTTCCTCGAGATCAGCGCCCTCCTCGCCTTCGCCCAGCTCCTTCTGGATGGCCTTGACCTGCTCGTTGAGGTAGTACTCGCGCTGGCTCTTCTCCATCTGGCGCTTGACGCGCCCGCGGATGCGCTTTTCGACCTGCAGGATGTCGACCTCGTGCTCGAGCAGCTCCAGCAGCTTCTCCAGCCGCTTGGCGGTGTCGAACAGGTCCAGCACGCTCTGCTTGTTCTCGAGCTTCAGCGGCAGGTGCGCGGCGATGGTGTCGGCCAGGCGGCCGGCATCGTCGATGCCTGCGATGGAGGTGAGGATCTCCGGCGGGATCTTCTTGTTGAGCTTGACGTACTGGTCGAATTGCTGGGTGACGGCCCGGCGCAGCGCCTCGATCTCGGGCTTGGTGTCGGCCTCCGGCGGGATGGGGGTGACCTGCGCGGTGAAGTGCTCCGGCGTGTCCTGGATGGAATCGGTGTTGGCGCGCTGGATGCCCTCGACCAGCACCTTCACGGTGCCGTCAGGCAGCTTGAGCATCTGCAGGATCGTCGAGACGCAGCCCACGTGGAACATGTCCTCGGGCTTGGGCTCGTCCTTGCCGGCCGCCTTCTGCGCGACCAGCATGATCTGACGTCCGGCTTCCATCGCGGCTTCCAGCGCCTTGATGGACTTGGGGCGACCCACGAACAGCGGGATCACCATGTGGGGGAACACCACCACATCACGCAGCGGCAGCAGCGGCAGGGTGATGGGTTCGGCAGGCAAAACGGGATGTCCGGACATGGGAACCTCTCTTTCTCGGGCCTAGATAGGTCCCGAGGTTTCGTTTGCAAGCAGCACTGCCACGCTGCCTGGATCAGGGCGGGACCGCAAGCCAGGTGCCCGCCGCTCGCGCATCAGGCGCTGGCCTTGGCCTGTTCGCGGTAGACGAGCAAGGGCTTGGCGGACTCCTCGATGTTGTGCTCATCCAGCACGACCTTGGCCACCCCGTCGAGGTTGGGCAGGTCGAACATGGTGTCGATCAGCGCCGCCTCCATGATGGAGCGAAGGCCGCGCGCGCCCGTCTTGCGGGCCAGGGCCTTGCGGGCGATGGCCGAGAGCGCGGAGGGGCGGATCTCGAGGTCGACGCCGTCCATCGAGAACAGCCGCTGGTACTGCTTGACCAGCGCGTTCTTCGGCTCGGTGAGGATCTGCACGAGGGCATCCTCGGTGAGCTCGCCCAGGGTGGCGACCACCGGCAGGCGGCCGACCAGCTCGGGAATGAGACCGAACTTGATGAGGTCCTCGGGCTCCGCGTCTCGGAAGACCTCGGAGACCTTGCGCTCGTTCTTGCTGTGCACGGTGGCGCCGAAGCCGATGCCCGAACGCTCGGTGCGGTTCTGGATGACTTTCTCCAGACCGTCGAACGCGCCGCCGCAGATGAACAGGATGTTGGTCGTGTCGATCTGCAGGAAGTCCTGGTTCGGGTGTTTGCGCCCGCCCTGCGGCGGCACCGAGGCCATGGTGCCTTCCACCAGCTTGAGCAGCGCCTGCTGCACGCCCTCGCCGGAGACGTCGCGGGTGATGCTGGGGTTGTCGGCCTTGCGGGAGATCTTGTCGATCTCGTCGATGTAGACGATCCCTCGCTGCGCCCGCTCGACGTCGTAATTGCAGTTCTGCAGCAGCTTCTGGATGATGTTCTCGACGTCCTCGCCCACGTAGCCCGCCTCGGTGAGGGTGGTGGCATCGGCGATGACGAAGGGCACGTTCAACAGGCGGGCCAGCGTCTGCGCGAGCAGCGTCTTGCCCGAGCCGGTCGGCCCGATGAGCAGGATGTTGCTCTTGGACAGCTCGACTTCGTCCTTGTTGGCGCCCATGTGCTTCAGGCGCTTGTAGTGGTTGTAGACCGCCACGGACAGGGTGCGCTTGGCCTGGTCCTGCCCGATGACGTAGGAATCGAGGATGGTCTTGATCTCGCTGGGCGTCGGCAGGTCGGACTTCGCCATGCGCGAGCCGCCGCTCTCGGCGGGGACCTCGTCACGGATGATGTCGTTGCACAGCTCGATGCACTCGTCGCAGATGAAGACCGAAGGCCCGGCGATGAGTTTCTTCACCTCGTGCTGGCTCTTGCCGCAAAAGGAGCAGTACAAAACCTTTTCGCTCGAGGCGCCTTTTTTGTCGGCCATGGGTTGCGACTTCTCTGACTGCTTCTGGGAGGGGTTCGAACCAATGATAGTTCAAGTGAACACGGGGCCTTTTCCAGGAAAAAGGCCCCGTTTCACGACTGAGAAACCGGTGATGTCGCCCGGTTACGAACGTCGTTCCAGGACCTGGTCGATCAGGCCGTAGGCCGCGGCATCGGGGGCGGTCATGAAGTAGTCGCGTTCGGTGTCGGCGGCGATCTTCTCCAGGCTCTGCCCGGTGCGCTCGGCCAGGATCTTGTTGAGCTGCTCGCGGGTGCGCAGGATCTCGCGGGCATGGATCTCGATGTCCGTGGCCTGGCCCTGGGCGCCGCCGAGCGGCTGGTGGATCATGATGCGGCTGTTGGGCAGCGCGAATCGCTTGCCCTTGGCACCGGCCGCCAGCAGGAAGGCGCCCATGCTGGCCGCCATGCCCATGCACAACGTGGACACGTCGGGCTTGATGAACTGCATCGTGTCGTAGATCGACATGCCGGCCGAAACCGACCCGCCCGGGGAGTTGATGTACAGCGAGATGTCCTTGTCAGGGTTCTCGCTTTCGAGGAACAGCAGCTGCGCCACCACGAGGTTGGCGGTCTGGTCGTTCACCGGCCCGACGAGGAAGACCACGCGCTCGCGCAGCAGCCGGCTGTAGATGTCGTAGGCACGCTCGCCGCGGCCCGACTGTTCGATGACCATGGGCACCATGCCCAGGTTCTGCGTCTCCAAAGCGCTCATCGGGATCCTTGAGGGGAAAGTCGTTCGTATCTGGGGACGGATTATCCGCCCTCAACGGGAGCCTACAGGCAAAAAGGGCACCACCCGAAGGTCTGGCACCCCCGGGACGCGGCAAAGATGCCGTGCCCACATGAAAAACGGGCCTTGCGGCCCGTCGTGTGCTTCCCGGCGGCTCAGGCCTGCATGAGCTCGTCGAACGGCAAAGTCTTGTCGGTCACCTTGGCCTGCGACAGGACGTACTCGGCAACATTGTTCTCGATCACCACGGCCTCGACCTCGGCCATGCGCTGGCGGTCGCTCAGGTACCAGCGCACCACCTCGGCCGGCTTCTCGTAGCTCTGCGACAGCTCCTCGATGTGCGCCTGCAGTTGCTCCGGCTTGGCCTGCAGGTTCTGCGTCTTGACCAGTTCGGCCACCGCCAGGCCCAGGCGCACGCGGCGCTCGGCCTGCGGCGAGAAGATCTCGGCGGGGATCTGGGCCTTGTCGGCATCCTTGACGCCGCGCTGCTTCAGGTCGGCACGAGCCTGCTCGACCATGCGCTCGGTCTCGTTGGCGACCAGGGCCTTGGGCACGTCGAGCTCGGCAACCTTCAGCAGCGCGTCCATCACCGCCGCCTTGTTGCGGGCCAGCACGCGGAACTTGACCTCGCGCTCAAGGTTCTTCTTGATGTCAGCGCGCAGGGCTTCCACCGTGCCTTCGGCGATGCCCAGGGACTTGGCGAACTCCTCGTTGACTTCCGGCAGGTTGGCCTGCTCGATCTTCTTGGTGGTCACCAGGAAGTCGGCTTCCTTGCCGGCCACGTCCTTGCCGTGGTAGTCCTCCGGGAACTGCAGCGGGAAGGTCTTGCTCTCGCCAGTCTTCATGCCGCGAACGGCCTTGTCGAACTGCTCCAGCATCTGGCCTTCGCCGATCAGGAACTGGAAGCCCTCGGCCTTGCCGCCGGCGAAGGGCTCGCCGTCGATCTTGCCTTCGAAGTCGATGGTGACGCGGTCACCTTCCTGAGCACCTTCGCTGGCCGGACGCTGGCTGAAGGTGCGGCGCTGCTTGCGCAGGATGTCCAGGGTCTTGTCGATGGCTTCCTCGGAGACGTCGGCGGCGATGCGCTCGATCTCGACCGCGGAGAGGTCGCCGAACTTCACCTCCGGGTAGACCTCGAAGGTGGCGTCGAAGGCCATGACGCCCTCGGGAGCCTCGTCCTTCTGGGTGATCGTCGGGGCACCGGCCACGCGCAGCTGGGCCTCGTTGGCGGCGCTGTTGAAGGCCTGGCCGACCTTGTCGTTCATGACCTCGTACTGCACCGAGTAGCCGTAGCGCTGGGCCACGACGCTCATCGGCACCTTGCCGGGACGGAAACCATCGGCCTTGACGGTGCGTGCCAGACGCTTCAGGCGGGACTCGACTTCTTTGTTGATCTCGTCGGCAGCCAGGGTCAGCGTGATGCGACGCTCCAGCTTGTCAAGGGTTTCCACGGTGACCGTCATATGCGTGTCTCTTTGAGTTGATACATGGTGCGCGGGGGGGGACTCGAACCCCCACACCATCGCTGGCGTCAGGACCTAAACCTGGTGCGTCTACCAATTTCGCCACCCGCGCAACAGGAGAGCAGGTTCAAGACGAATTTCGTTCGTACGAACCCTGGCGATTCGGCAAACCGGGCATTTTAGCGTGCACCGACCGGCTTCTTCGCTTGTCCCGCCTGACGCGCGCATTTCGCTGGGGGTGGGTCTTAAGATGCGCGGCTTTTGCCGACGCTCGGCAAGCGGTTGCATACGAGGAGAACCTGGACGTGGGTCATGGGCAAGGCAGTCGGTGGGTGGTCGCCGCGGCGATGTGTTCGGCAGCGGCGTGTGCCGGTGCCGCGGACGATGCGCAGGTGAGCGAGCGGCCTGCCTCAGCCATGCTCGGTGCCGAGCGGCTTCGCCTGCCCGGCGCCGAATCGGTCGGCATGGTGGGTGCGAGCTACGTGCTGGAACTCAGCCCCGGCTGGTGGATCGGGCCGTCCCTGTATGGCGCGGCGACCGGGCGGCGCGGCGGCCTGTTCGCCTGGGGGGTGGAGGCCCAGCGCCGCTGGCGGCTGGGAGAGCACTGGGGCGTGGTGGCGGGCCTGTTCACCGGCGGCGGTGGAGGGGCGGCCGCCCCGGTGGGCGGCGGACTGATGCTGCGCCCTCACGTGGACCTGATGGTGGACTACGGCGGCTGGCAGCTGGGGCTGACCGCGTCCCACGTGCGCTTCCAGACCGGCACGATCCGCAGCTCCCAACTGGGCGTGCTGCTGATGGTCGACGACCGCTATGCCTTCGCGCCCTTCGGGCAGGCAGGCCAGCGGGTGCAGTACGAGCGGCGCGGCGGCATCGGCGCGGACAGCATCCACGCCACCACGGCGCTCTACGCCCGACAGCGCCGCGACGGCGAGTCGCGCATCGGCACGGTGGGCGCCCGCATCGAGCAGCAGGTGACCTCGGAGCTTCACGCCACGATGGAAGCCGCCGGCGCGGCAGCGGGCGGGGCCGACGGCTACATGGAGGTCCTCGCCGGTCTCGGCCTGTCGACGCCGGTGGCATCGCCATCGCTGCGCCTGGGCGCGCGGGCGGCGGTCGGGCTGGCCGGCGGTGGTGCGGTCGACACCGGCGGCGGCGCCTTGGTCAAGGCCGCCCTGACGGCACGTTGGCAAGCGACGCGGAAATGGTCCGTGGACGTGGAAACCGGGCACGCCTGGGCGCCCGATGGCGACTTCCGCTCGCCGTTCACGCAGGTCTCGGTCGGCATGGCGCTGGACGACGGCGGCTCCGGCCGCACCTCCACGGGGCAAAGCCGTACCCTGCACGACATGGCTTGGGAGGCCAGCGTCCTGCACTACGCGGCGGCGGCGCGAAAGAGCGGCGGTGAGCGGGACATGCAGTTGGTGGGACTGCATTTCAACCGGTTCCTGGCGCCCCAGGTGTACCTGACCGGACAGGCGCACGCGGCCGCAGGCGGTGGGGCGGGCGCCTACGCCGTCGGCCTCGTCGGCCTGGGCGTGCAGCGTCCGATCGGTGCCCGATGGGACGTGGGGGCCGAGGCCCTGGTGGGCGCGGCCGGCGGCGGCGGCGTCGCGATCCAAGGTGGTGCGCTGGCCCAGCCGATGGCCTGGGTGGGCCGCCGCTTCGGCCCGCACAGCCAGCTCAAGCTCGCTGCCGGCTACCTCAAGGCCCGCAAGGGCGAGCTCGCCACGCCGGTCATGCAGCTGTCGTGGAGCGTGCCCTTCGGCGCGCCCTAGCCCGGCGCGGCCTGCAAGGCCGGCCGCCCGGCGGCCGGTGGCTACCGGAAATCCCGGCTGCGCACGTCCAGGCCCTCGAGCAGGTGCGTGTGGTCGACCAGACGGTGCGCGATGAGGTGCTGCACGCCCTGCTCGTGCTGCCACACCCCGTAGACGGTGAGCACGCGAGCGGCCAGCAGGGGCTTGCGTTGCGCTTCGGCCACCCTCGGCCAGACGATGACGTTGACCTGGCCCGTCTCGTCCTCCAGGGTGACGAAGATGGTTCCCTTGGCCGTCTCGGGCCGCTGCCGATGGGTGACCAGCCCGCTCGCACGGGCAAGTTGGCCATGGCGGAAGGCTTCCTGCAGCACCGAGGCGGGCACGACCTTGAACGCCTGCAGCTGCCCGCGCAGCAGCGCGATGGGATGCGACTTCAGCGACAGGCCGGTGGCGCGGTAGTCGGCCAGCGTCTCCTCCACCTGCAGCGGCGCCGACAGGGTCACCGCCTCCTCGTGGGTGCGGGTGTGCTGCAGCATCGGGGTGGGCCGGGTGTCCACGCCCGCGACCGCCCAGGCCGCCTGGTGCCGGTGTCCGGTCAGGCCCACCAGGGCGTCGGCCTGAGCCAGCAGCCGCAGGTCCTGCGCATCCAGCCGGGCGCGGCGGGCGAGGTCTTCCACCGACTCGAACGGCCGCTGTGCACGCGCCTGGACGATGCGCTCGGCCGCGGCCTCGGCGAAGCCGCCGATGCGCGAGAACCCCAGCCGCACCGGCATGGGCCGCGCGAACAGGCCCTCGGCCACCGGCGGGCGATCGCCTTCGAGCACCGTGTCCCAGAGGCTGCACCGCACGTCCACCGGCCGCACCTCCACGCCGTGCTCCCGGGCATCGCGCACCAGCTGCGCCGGGGCATAGAAACCCATGGGCTGGCTGTTGAGCAGCGCGCACAGGAAGGCGTCGGGGTGATGGCACTTGATCCAGGCGCTGCTGTAGACCAGCAGTGCGAAGCTGGCCGCATGGCTCTCGGGGAAGCCGTATTCGCCGAAGCCCTGGATCTGCCGGAAGATGCTTTCGGCGTACTCGCGCTCGTAGCCCTTGGCCACCATGCGGCCCACCAGCTTCTCGTGGAAATGCCCGAGCCCGCCCTTGCGCTTCCAGGCCGCCATGGCGCGGCGCAGCTGGTCGGCCTCGCCGCCGGTGAAGTCCGCCGCCAGCATGGCGATCTGCATCACCTGCTCTTGGAAGATGGGCACGCCCAGGGTGCGCTCCAGCGCCGGGCGGATCTCGGGTCGCGGGTACTCGATGGGCTCGCCGCGGCGCAGCGCCTCGCGGCGCTCCAGGAAGGGATGCACCATGCCGCCCTGGATGGGGCCGGGCCGCACGATGGCGACCTCGATGACGAGGTCGTAGTAGCAGCGCGGCTGCAGGCGCGGCAGCATGCTCATCTGCGCGCGGCTTTCCACCTGGAACACGCCCACGCTGTCGGCGCGGCTGAGCATCTCGTAGGTGGGGCGGCGCTCGTACTTCGGCAGCCGGTCCTCGTCGGGGATGGTGTCCAGCCCCATGGGGCGGCCGAGCTTCCAGCCCAAGCACTGCAGGGCGCGGCGGATGGCGCTGAGCATGCCCAGCGCCAGCACGTCGACCTTCAGCAGGCCCAGGCTCTCCAGGTCGTCCTTGTCCCACTGGATGACGGTGCGGCCGTCCATGGCGGCGTTCTCCACCGGCACCAGGTAGGCCACGTTCTCGCTGGCGATGAGGAAGCCGCCCGGGTGCTGCGAGAGGTGGCGCGGCGTGCCGATGAGCTGCAGCGTGAGCTCCAGCCACAGGCGCACCACCGGTGACGACGGATCCAGCCCGGCCTCGGCCAGGCGCTCGTCGCGCACGTGGCGGCCGTCGAACCAGTGCTGGCCCTTGGCCACCAGGGCGATGCGGTCCTCGTCCAGGCCCAGGGCCTTGCCGACGTCGCGCAACGCCGAGCGCGGCCGGTAGGCGATGACCACCGCCGCCAGCGCGGTGCGGTGGCGGCTGTACTTGCGGTAGATGTACTGGATGACCTCCTCGCGGCGCTGGTGCTCGAAGTCGACGTCGATGTCGGGCGCCTCGTCGCGCTCCAGGCTGACGAAGCGCTCGAACAGCAGGCTCGCGCGCCGCGGGTCGACCTCGGTGATGCCCAGGCAGTAGCACACCAGCGAGTTCGCCGCGCTGCCGCGACCCTGGCAGAGGATGCCCTGCGTGCGCGCCCACTGCACGATGTCCCAGACGGTGAGGAAGAAGGGCTCGTAGCGCTTGAGCGCCACCAGGGCGAGCTCCTTCTCGATGGTGTCGACCACCTCCGGCGGGGGCGCGGGGCCGTCCTTCGGGTAGCGGCGCTGCAGGCCCTCGTAGGCGAGGTGGCGCAACCAGCTCGACGGGGTGTGGCCCTCGGGCACCAGCTCCTGCGGGTACTCGTACTTCAGCTCGTCCAGCGAGAAGCGGCAGGCGGCCGCCCAGCGCACGCTGTTGGCCAGCCACTCAGGTTCATAGAGCGAGGCCAGGCGGGCGCGCGAGCGCAGGTGGGCCTCGGCGTTGGGCTCCAGCGCCGCCCCGCAGTCGGTGATGGGCGTTCGCAGGCGGATGGCGGTCAGGGTGTCCTGCAGCGCCTTGCGCGATCGCACATGCATCAGCACGTCGCCTGCGGCCACGATGGGCAGGTCGACCAGCTCGGCCACGCGCTGCACCAGTTCGCGCAGCACCGCGTCGTGCGGCCGGTGCAGCAGCTCCAGGGCGATGCCGGCGCGCTCGCCCAGCCAGGTCTTGAGCCACCAGGCCTTGGCGAAGGTGGCCTCGAAGCCGTCGTGCACGTCGGGCACCAGCAGCGCACGGCAGTCGGGCAGGCCGGCGAGCATGGGCGCCTGCGGCACCTTGCCCTCGATGTCGCCCGGATGCGCCAGGTACTCGCCCTTGGCCGCGCGCCGGCGGGCGACGGTGATCCAGTGCGACAGGTGCTGGTAGCCGCGCTTGGACATGGCGTGCACCACCAGCGTGGCCCAGGGTGCGCCGTCGCGCTGGGGCGCCGCGG
>OFDC01001718.1_pt1 | contig 11039 bp, 8 predicted proteins | sample 1520941 | NCBI WGS metagenome assembly OFDC01 (sample SAMEA94258168, study PRJEB24077) | hot springs metagenome | biome: Aquatic biome; feature: Water | place: India | collected 2012-12-06 | depth 5 m | reverse complement strand
TGATGGTGGCCGGCCCGGAGAAGTTCGTCTCGGGGATGAACCGGAGCGTGCCATCAGGGTTGATCGACACCGTGCCTTGCGCGGCATCGACGTTCGCCGCAGTGACGGTCAGCGGGTCGCTGTCGACGTCGCTGTCGTTGGCCAGCACCGCGATGCTGTTCAGCGTGGTGTTGATCGTGGTGGAGGCGATGTCGTTCGCCGCCACCGGCGCGTCGTTGACCGGCGTGACGTCGAGCGTGACCGCGTTGGGCGCGGTGTCGAAGCTGCCGGCCGAGTCCTGCACGCTGTAGTTGAAGCTGGCGTAGCCGGCGCCGTTGGCGTTGGCCGCGGGCGCGAACACCAGTTGGCCGAGGTCGGCGGCCGCGATGACCTGGCCGGTGCTCACGTTCACGCCGTTGAAGGTGAGGGTGCCGTTGGCCGGCAGCGTGTCGATGCGCACGGCCGCCAGGCTCTGGCCCGCGTCAGCGTCGTAGAAGGCGAAGTCGGCGGCCGAGAAGGTGTGCGAGCCGTCTTCCAGCAGCGTGACCGTCTTGTTCGCGCTGTCGGGGGCGCTGTTGCTGCCGACGTTGACCGTCAGCGTGGCGGTGCTGGTGGCCGCACCGTCGCTGACGGTGTAGGTGATGGTGGCCGGCCCGGAGAAGTTCGTCTCGGGGATGAACCGGAGCGTGCCATCGGGGTTGATCGACACCGTGCCTTGCGCGGCATCGACGTTCGCCGCGGTGACGGTCAGCGGGTCGCCGTCGACGTCGCTGTCGTTGGCCAGCACGGCGATGCTGTTCAGCGCGGTGTTGATCGGTGTGGAGGCGGTGTCGTTCGTCGCCGCCGGCCCATCGTTGACCGGCGTGACGTTCAACGTGACGAGGGCCGCCGTCGTCCCGCCTTGCCCATCGGACACCAGGACCGTGAAGCTGTCCGCGCCGTTGTAGTCGGCTTGCGGCGTGTAGGTCCAGGTGCCGTCGCTGTTGACGACCACGCTGCCGCGCGCCGGTGCCGTGCCCAACGTGAAGGCAAGGGAGTCCCCGTCGACGTCGGTGGCCGGCACCTGGCCGCTGACGGGCGTGTCTTCCGCGGTGGAGACGGATTGGCTGGCCGCCACCGGTGCATCGTTGGCGGGCGTGACCGCGACGCGGATGGTGGCGGTGGTGGAACCCCCCTGGCCGTCGGAGACGACGACCGAGAAGCTGTCGGCGCCGTGGAAATCGGCTCGCGGGGTGTAGGTCCAGCTGCCGTCTGCGCGCAGGATCACGCTGCCGTGCGCAGGGGCGCCCGCCAGCGTGAAGCCCAGGGCGTCGCCGTCCGCATCGGAGGCGGGCAGGGAACCGTTGACGGGGGTGTCCTCGGCAGTGACGGCGCTCTGGTCGGTCGCGACCGGGAGGTCGTTGACCGGGACCACGGCAAGGCTGACCGTCGCCGTGGTCGTTCCGCCCTTGCCATCGGAGACGGTCACGCTGAAGCTGTCCGGGCCGTTGTAGTCTGCGCGCGGGGTGTAGGTCCAGGTGCCGTCGGGGTTCACCACCACTTGCCCGTTCGCGGGCGGGGTCGCCAGAGAGAACGCCAGCGAGTCGCCATCGAGGTCCGACGCGGCGACGATGCCGCTGACCGGCGTGTCTTCGGCGGTGCTCACGCTCGCGTTCGTGGCGTCGGGTGCGTCGTTGGCGGGGGCCACCTGGACGGCGACCGTCGACACGGTGCTGCCGCCCTGGCCGTCGGACACGGTCACCGTGAAGCTGTCGATGCCGTGGAAATCCGCCTCGGGCGTGTAGGTCCAGCTGCCATCGGCATTGACGACGACGGTGCCGCGCTGAGGACCCGTGCCCACGCTGTAGCTCAGCGCATCGCCGTCGATGTCGCTGCCCAGGACCTGCCCGGACACCGGGGTGTCCTCGAGGGTGGCGGCCGTGCTGTCCGCGCTCAGCGGGGCGTCGTTGACGGGGGCGATGGCCAGCTGCACGGCGCTGGCGGCGGACACGGTGCCTTCGTTGTCGGTGACGGTGAACTGGAAGCTCGTGGTGCCATGGACGTTCGCGTCAGGGCGGAAGACCAGCGCGTCGGCCTGCGCCGGGGTGAGGGCCTGGCCCGCGACGACGGGCGTGCCGTCGGCCAGTTGCAGGGTGCCGCCGCTGGGCAGCGTCACCACCGTCACGGCCACGACGGCGCCGTCTCGGTCGCTGCCGGTGAGCCGCACGGGCAGCACGAGATCCTCGCTGCCGTTGAAGCTGTCCGGCACCGCCTCGGGAGCCGCGTTCGAATCCGCGCTCGAGGTCTCCCGGGTGGCCCCGAAATCCGCCACTTCGGACGACGCCGTGGCGGTGTCGGCAGCGGGGCCGGCAGTGGCGCCGGCGATGCTCTCATCGACACGCGCGACCCGAAGGCCTTCGCCTACGGAACCACCGCCGCCGGCACCCAGGCCCGCCGCAGGCTGGGCGTCGAGAGAGCCGCTATCCAATTCGGCGATGACCCGGTCGAGGTCACCGGTCGCGGCCGGCGCGCGCACGGCAGGGGCATCGGCGATGCGCTGCGCCTCGCCAGCCTCGTTGTTGATCTGGACGATGCTGTCCTGGCCGGTCAGCACCACATCCCCCTCGCGCAGCACGTCGCCCACTTTGAGCATGCGCATCGTGCCGTCGGGCTGACGCACCGAGGCAGTGCCCCACAGGGCGGTGACGACTCCGTGAACGGTCTTGACGAGCTTGGGCATGGGGTGTCCGGGGGGCTGTTAGGTAGCAACCCGAGGATAGGGGCGGGCGTCGCGCTTAAGTGCAGGCGAACCGGGCTGTTCCGTGAACCAGATCACCGGTTTTCGAACTTTGTGTCGATTTGTACGGGCGACAAAAAAGCCCGGACCGCAGGTCGCGGTCCGGGCTTGAGCAAAGGCAAATGGAGCGGTCAGCGCTCGCGCAGGGCGTACGCCTTGGCCTTGAGCACGGGCTTGAGCAGGTACGACAGCACGCTCTTCTGGCCGGTGCGGATGTCGACCTCGGCCGTCATGCCGGGGATCACCGGCAGCTTGTCGCTGAAATTCGCGCGGTGCGTGCGCACCCGCACCAGGTAGAACGCATTGCCGCGCTCGTCCACCACCGTGTCCGGGGAGATGTTCTCGACCGTGGCATCCAACCCGCCATAGATCGAGAAGTCGTAGGCCGTGAACTTGACCACTGCTGCCTGGTTCGGCCGGATGAAGGCGATGTCCTTGGGCGCCAGGCGCGCTTCCAGCACCAGCGCGTCGTCCAGCGGGACGATCTCGACGATGTCCTTGCCCGGCTGCACCACGCCGCCGACCGTGTTCGCCAGCAGGCGCTGCACGCGACCGCGCACCGGCGAGCGCACCTGGGCCTTATCGACCTTGTCTGCCAGCGCGACAGCGCCCTCGTTGAGCGCGCTGAGCTTGCCGGCCGCCTCGGAAAGGTCGCGCCGCGCCTCGTTGCGGAAGGTGAGCTCGGTCTCCTCGATCTTGCGCTGCGCCTCCCCGATCGCGGCCTGCACGCGGGCGATCTGCGCGGTGGCCTGCTCCGCCTCGCCACGGCTGCGGGCGATGTCGCGCTCCAGCCGCAGGATGTCCACTTCCGACACGGCGCCTGTCGCCAGCAGGGGGCGGGTCTTGGACAGCTCCTGCTGGCCCAGCTCCAGCGCACGTTCGGCCGAGGCCTTGCGCGCACGCATCTCTCCCAGCTCCTGCTGGCGCTGCGCCAGCTGCTGCCGCCCGATGGACACCAGCGTCTCCAGCTCGGACACCTTGGACTGGTACAGCCGCCGCTCCTCGTCGACGATGCGCTGCGCCTCCGGATCATTGGCGGCGGGCGGCTGGAAGGCGCCCCCCTCGGCGAGGGCGCGCAGGCGAGCCAGTCGGGCCTGCAAGGCGAAGCCCGTGGCCGCGCTCTCTCGCACCCCCGAGGTGGCGCGGGTCTCGTCGATGCGCAGCAGCAGCTGGCCCTGCTCGACCACCTGCCCTTCCGACACTAGGATTTGCGCCACGACACCGCCATCCAGCGACTGCACCACCTGGAGCTGGCGCGAGGGGATCACGCGGCCCTCGCCGCGGGTGACCTCGTCGACCTGCGCGAAGGCCGCCCACACCACCAGCACCACCACGGTCAGGCCGGCCGCACGGACGATCTTCTGCGCGCGCTGGGTGCGTTCTCGCGACATCAGGTCCTGCGCTTCCTGCTCGAAGCTGCGCAGCCCGGCCGCGTCGGCCTCGCGCTCGCTCACCGTGGCACCGAGCAGGCGGTCGGTCAGCGGGGCCAGGCGAACGCGCAGGCGCTCCAGGACGTGGAAGGTGCCGCGGGCCAGCCGCAGCAGGGGACCGCCGGCCACTGCCGGCGTGGAGAGGGTTCGTTCGGTCATGACGCCTTGGCGATGCGGCCGCTCTGCAGCGCTTCCATGATGCGATCGCGCGGGCCGTCGGCCACGATGCGGCCGTTGTCCACCACGATCACCCGCTGCACCATGGACAGCAGGGAGGTGCGGTGCGTGACCAGCACGATGGTCTTGTGGGGCGAGAAGGCGGTCAGGCGCTGGGTGACGTGCGCCTCGGTGGAGAAGTCCATCGCGCTGGTGGGCTCGTCCAGCAGCAGCACCGGCGCGTTGTGCAGCACCGCGCGCGCGATGCCCACGCCCTGGCGCTGCCCGCCGGACAGCAGCTCGCCCCGCTCGCCGACCGGCATGTCGAAGCCGCGCGGGTGGCGGTTGACGAAGTCGGCCAGGCCGGCGGTCTCGGTCGCCTGCACCACCGCGGCGTCATCGGCGAAGGGCAGGCCGAAGGTGATGTTGTCGCGCAGCGATCCGTAGAACAGCATCACGTCCTGGGACACCGAGGCGACGTTGCTGCGCAGGTCGGCGGGGTCGAGCTGGCGCAGGTCGATGCCGTCGAGCAGCACCGAGCCGGCCGTCGGCTGGTACAGCCCCATCATCAGGCGCAGCATCGTCGACTTGCCGGAACCCACCCGCCCGATCAGCGCCACCCGCTCGCCCGGCTGGATGCGGAAGCTCACGCCATCGAGGGCGGAATCCGTGCGGTTCGGGTAGCTGAAGCGCACGTTGCGGAACTCGATCTCGCCGCGCAGTTCGCGGCGCTGCACGAAGCTCGCGCCGCCCTCGTCGCCGGATGGGCGTTCCACCGGCTGCTCCATGATCTTGTTCAGCGAGGCCAGCGCGGTGCGCGCGCCCTGGTACTGCATGAGCAGGCCGATGATCTGTCCCGCCGGGGCCAGGGCCCGCGAGGCCAGCATGCCGGCAGCGATCAGGCCGCCCATGGTGAGCTGCCGGTCGGCGATCAGGTAGAAACCGACGATGACCGTGGCCACCGAGACGACCTGGGAAAGCGTCTGCGTGGTGTACATCGCCCCCGAGGACAGCGAGCGCATGCGCACGTTGGCCTGGGCGAGGAAGCGGTTGGCGCGTTCCCAGCGGGCCTGGATCACGCCTTCGGCGCCCTGGGTCTTGATGGTCTCGATGCCGGTCAGCGCCTCCACCAGGGTGGCGTTGCGCTGGGCTGAGGCCCTGTACGTCGTCTCGGCCAGTTCATGCAGGCGGTGCTGCAGCACGTAGCCCATGACCACGATCAGCCCGAACACGAGGACCACGGGCAGCACCAGCCAAGGCGACAGCCAGGCCAGCACCACCAGGAACAGCAGCGCGAACGGCAGGTCGATCAGCGCGGTGACGGTGCCACTGGCGATGAAGTCGCGCACCTGCTCGAAGCCGCGCAGGTTCTGCGCGAACGAGCCCACCGACTCCGGCCGCGCCTCCAGGCGCAGGCCCAGCACCTTCTCCATCAGCCGCGAGGACAGCTGCACGTCCACCCGCGCACTGGCCTCGTCGACGAAGCGGCTGCGCAGCTTGCGCAGCAGCAGGTCGGCCGCCAGCATCAGCATCACGCCCACGGCCAGCGCCCACAGGGTCTCGACCGCGTGGTTGGGCACCACGCGGTCGTAGACGTTCATCGAGAACAGCGGGAAGGCCAGGGCGAACACGTTGACCAGGGCCGCGGCCCAGAGCACGTCGCGGTAGACGAAGCGCTGCTGCAGCAGCGCGCCCCAGAACCAATGGCCGCCCGCGGCCGGGCGCACGCCGGGGGTGCGGGCGTCGAAGCGGAAATGCGGGCGGACGAACAGCACGACGCCGGTGAAGCGCTCGGCCAGTGCGCCGGCCTCCATGGTCACCGCGCCTTGGCCGGTCTCGGGCAGCAGCACCCGCGCACGGCCGTCCTGCAGGCCCAGCAGCACGCAGGCGCGTTGGTCGGCCAGGATCAGCACGGCCGGCAGGGTGGCGGGGTCGATGCGATCCAGCGCCAGGCGCTGCAGCCGGGTCGCCATGCCGGCCCGCGCAGCCGCGCGTTCGGCCAGTTCCAGGCTCAGTCGCCCTTCTCCCAGGGGCAAGCCGGCCGACAGCGACGCGCGCGACGCCGGCTGCCCGTGCAGCCGGCACACCTCGACCAGGCAATCCAGGAGCGGGTCGGGATGCAGCAGGTCCTCGCGCAGCCGGGCAGCGGGCGGGACGGGGGAGGCGGTGGAGGAGGGTGGGGCGGAGGAGACCGGGTTCATGCTCAGGCGATATCGGCGCAGTGCACGCCGAATTGACCCCTGCGCCGGTCGTCAAAGTAACGCCGAAGCGTCTCCCGCGTTGTCTTGAACGCGAGTTCGTCCCAAGGAATCTCCGGTTCCCGGAACAATTGCACTTCAATCGTCTCGGGACCTGGGTCGAACGTGGTGCTCAGCAGACGTGCCAGATAGAACAGGTGCACCTGCCCGACCCGCACCACGTTCAGCATCGTGAACAGACCGCCCAGCTCCACCTCGGCGCCAGCTTCCTCGATGGTTTCCCGCAAGGCGCCCTCGGCGGTGGATTCGCCCAGTTCCATGAAGCCGGCCGGCAGGGTCCACAGGCCACGGCGAGGCTCGATGTTGCGGCGGCACAGCAGCACCTGGTCGTGCCAGAAGGGCACGGTCCCCACCACGTTCAGCGGGTTCTCGTAGTGGATCTCGCCGCAGTCGGTGCACACCGCGCGATCGCGGTTGTCGTCCGGCGGCACGCGGTACTGGATCGTCCCGCCGCAGACGCGGCAATGCTGGTAGCTGCGGTGCTGGAAGGGCATCGGGCGAGTGTACGGGGAGCGTCCGGTTCCCCGCCGCGTGGGGACGGTCCGGCCACAGGGGCCGACTGGACTGCCATGGCATCATCGCCCGGCACCAGACCCCTTCCCTTGCAGGAGACACCATGGACTTCGTCGTTCCCGCCCCCGAGCAGGCGGCCGTGCCCGTCGTCGGCGGCGGGCGCTTTCCCGTGCGGCGCATCTACTGCGTCGGCCGCAACTATGTCGACCACGCGATCGAAATGGGCCACACCGGCCGCGAGCCGCCGTTCTTCTTCATGAAGCCGGCCGACGCGGTGGTGCCGGTGGCCGCGGGGCAGGTCGGCGAGGTGCGCTACCCCGGGCTGACGAAGAACCTGCACCACGAGGTGGAACTGGTCGTCGCCATCGGACGGGGCGGCAGCGACATCCCGGTGGAGCAGGCGATGTCGCATGTCTGGGGCTACGGCGTCGGCCTGGACCTGACCCGGCGCGACCTGCAGAACGAGGCCAAGCAGCAGGGCCGGCCCTGGGACACCGGCAAGGGCTTCGAGCAGTCCGCCCCCATTTCCTGGTTGAGGCCGGCGACCGACTGCCGCATTGGCGCCGACACGCGCATCGCACTGGACGTCAATGGCCAGACGCGCCAGTCCAGCACCCTGGGCAAGCTGATCTGGTCGATCCCCGAGGTCATCGCCCACCTGTCCGCCGCCTGGACCCTCGCGCCCGGCGACCTCATCTACACCGGCACGCCGGAAGGGGTGGGCAAGGTGGACGCAGGCGACCTGCTGGAGGCCCGCGTCGACGGGCTGCCCGGGCTGGCGTTCCGCCTGGTGTGACCGCCGCGCGGGGGCGGCACGGCGTGCAGGGCCGGGGCGAACACCTCGGTCACCCGCAGCGGCACCCCCGCCTTGCGGAACACCGAGTGGCGGCCCCAGGCGGCGGGCTGTGGCCAGGGTGCGCCCGTGGCGCACTGCCAGCGCTCGCGCAGGTGACGTAGCCAGTCCTGGGACGCGCGCAGGTGCAAGGGCTGCAGCGGGCTGCGCCGCACCGACGGGGCGTCGAACAGCAATTGCGCCAGCGGCCGGCAGCCCAGCCCGGCCAGGCTGCGCCAGGGGCCCCGCAGCGAGCCGGCCGGCGCCACGCTGCGGGCGTACACCAGCGGCTGCCCGTCCACCCTCAGCACCACCTCCCGCACCAGGCACCGGGTGCCCGGCGGCACCCCCAGGCTCTCGGCCTCCCCGGGCAGCATGGGGGCGACACCCTGGTGCAGGCGCTGCACTTCGAAGCGGGTGCCGAGGGTCTGCAGGTGGGCGCTGAGCGAGCCGGTGCGTCGCAGCCATCGGCGCAGGTGGGGACCGATCATGGGGCGCGGATCTTAGCGGTGACGATCGGGCGGTCGGGCGACTAGACTCGCCCGCATGGAGCTCTACAACTACTTCCGTTCGTCCGCGTCGTACCGTGTCCGCATCGCGCTGGCCCTCAAGGGCCTGGCCTACGACTACAAGCCGGTGCACCTGGCGAAGAACGAGCAGTTCAGCGAGTCCTACCAGGCGGTGTCGGCCTCGCGACTGGTGCCGCTGCTGCACGACGGCGACCACTGGTTGACGCAGTCGCTGGCCATCCTGGAGTACCTCGACGAGACCCATCCCGAGCCGCCGCTGCTGCCGCGCGACCCGGCCGGGCGGGCACGCGTGCGGGCGCTGGCGCTGGATATCGCCTGCGAGATCCATCCGCTGAACAACCTGCGGGTGCTGCGCTACCTGGTGCACGACCTGAAGGTGCCCGAGGACGACAAGCAGCGCTGGTACCGCCACTGGGTGGAGACCGGCCTGGAGGTGGTGGAACGTCAGCTGGCGGCCCGGCCGACGCGCTTCTGCCATGGCGACCGCCCCACGATCGCCGACTGCGTGCTGGTGCCGCAGATCTTCAACGCCCGGCGTTTCGACTGCCGGCTGGACCATGTGCCGAACGTCGTGCGCGTGTTCGACGCCTGCATGGCGCTGCCGGCCTTCGCCGAGACCGAACCCTCGAAGTGCCCGGACGCGCAGGCGTGAGCACAGGCGAGTGGCTGCACCCGGACTGGCCCGCCGCTGGGCGCGTCGGTGCGCTGATGACCACGCGGGCTGGCGGTGTCAGCCAGGGCCCGTTCGAGAGCATGAACCTCGGCGCCTGGGTCGGCGACGACGGCGCGGCGGTGCAGGCCAACATGCGGCGCCTGCAGCAGGCTTGCGGCGCGCGGCCGGTGTTCCTGAAGCAGGTGCACGGGGCGCGTGTGGTGCGGCTGGAGGACGTCGCGGACGCGGTCGAGCCGGTCGAGGCCGATGCCAGCGTGACCAGCGCCCCGGGCCTGGCTTGCGTCGTCACCGTGGCAGATTGCCTGCCGGTGCTGTTCGCCGCGCCCGCGGGGCGCGGGGTGGCTGCGGCGCATGCCGGGTGGCGAGGCCTGGCCGGCGGTGTCCTCGACCAGGCGGTGCGCAGCTTGTGCGAAGTCGCGTCGTGCGAGCCGATGGAGCTGGTGGCCTGGATGGGAGCGTGCATCGGGCCCGAGGCGTTCGAGGTGGGGGGCGATGTGCTGCACGCCTTCGGCGAACCCGAGGATCGCCCGGACCCCGCTCGATTCCGCTCGACCCGCAGTGGGATGGACGGCCGTCCGCGATGGCAGGCCAACCTGCCTCAACTCGCCCGTGGTCGCCTGGCCGCGCTGGGCCTGAACCGCGTGCACGGCGGCCACTGGTGCACCGTCACCGACCCCTCACGGTTCTTCTCGTACCGGCGGGACCGTGTCTGCGGCCGCATGGCCGCGGCCGTGTGGATCAGGTCCCTGTGACGCCGACGTCGACGCCGACTCCGCCGTCGCCGCCGCACCGGCCGCTTCCGCCGCCCGCCGCCGCCGGCGGCGTCCGGGCGTCCCCAGCAGGTACAGCGCGAGCGACAGCGGCGCCACGCCATACAGCAGCAGGGTCATCAGTGCGCCGATCACGGTGCCGTTGGAGGCCATCGCCTCGGCCACGCTCATCATCACCACCACGTACATCCAGCCGATGCCGACCAGCAGCAGCACGGTCACGGACGGGCCTCGCCGGGACTACGTACGTCATTTTGCTTAACGAAATGCGATGTCATGATTCGGTAAGATCCCCCGGATAGAAAGGCGACAGACGCGCAAACCGTGCAGCCCGTCACAATCCGGGCATGGTCGTGAGGAGACATTTTGAAAGCCAAGCCTATCGCTTCCCTGAATGACGTCGGTGCGCAGGCCCTTGCCTTCGGCTCCGCGGTCGGCGACGTGCTCAAGCAGGCCTCGGGCCTGAACGTCCCCGTGCCGGCGCTGAGCCAGCTGCAGGCGGACTACCTCCAGCAGGCCACCACCCTCTGGAACGACGCCCTGGGCCGCCTGAGTGCCCAGCAGGCAGCGCAGGGCGCGGGCAAGCTGCCCGACCGGCGATTCTCCGCGGACGAATGGGCCGCCAGCCCGATGTCGGCCTTCACCGCGCAGATGTACCTGCTCAATGCGCGCACCCTCCTGCAACTGGCGGAGGCGGTCGAAGGCGACGAGAAGACGCGGCAGCGCGTGCGCTTCGCCGTGCAGCAGTGGATCGACGCGGCCGCGCCCAGCAACTGCCTGCCGCTGAATCCGGAGGCGCTGCGCAAGGCCATCGACTCGCAGGGCGAGAGCATCGCCACCGGCCTGCGGCAGCTGTGGAACGACGTGCGCCAGGGGCATGTGTCGCAGACGGATGAAAGTGCTTTCGAGGTGGGCCGCAACGTGGCCACCACCGAGGGTGCGGTGGTGTATGAGAACGAGCTGTTCCAGTTGCTCGAATACAAGCCCCTCACCACCAAGGTGTACGAACGGCCCTTTTTGCTGGTGCCGCCTTGCATCAACAAGTTCTACATCCTTGATTTGCAGCCCGACAACTCCTTCATCCGCTACGCTGTGGAGCAGGGGCACCGCACCTTTGTGGTG
>OFDC01001717.1_pt1 | contig 11043 bp, 7 predicted proteins | sample 1520941 | NCBI WGS metagenome assembly OFDC01 (sample SAMEA94258168, study PRJEB24077) | hot springs metagenome | biome: Aquatic biome; feature: Water | place: India | collected 2012-12-06 | depth 5 m | reverse complement strand
TGGCTGGGCGCGGCGGTCATGGTGTTGTCGCGCGAGCAACGGGCGTTGCAGGCCACGCGCACCCTGTGGAACCTGCGCCAATTCGACCTCGCGGCTCGCCACCGCGGCACGCGCGCCCTGCGCGACGCCTGGCAGCGCTTCATGAGCCCGGGCTGGCGGCCGGTGCGCTGGGGGCTGGTGGCGCTGACGGCGGTGAACATCGTCGGGCTCAATGCCCATGCCTGGCAGCAGCGCCACTTGATGCAGCAGAAGCAGCTGGCCATGACCGAGCTGCTGCGCAGCACCTACCCTCAGGTGCGCGCCGTCATCGACGCGCCTGCCCAGATGCAGCGCGAGACCGAGGCCGTGCGGGCGCTCGCCGGACGTGCCGGCGAAGCTGACCTGGAGGTGATGCTGCAGGCCGCCGCCTCGGCGTGGCCACCCGGGCAGCCGCCCGTCGAGACGTTGCGATTCGAGCCCGGCCGGCTCACCTTGTCGGCCAGCGGGTGGTCTGCCCAGCAGGTGGAGCAGTTCCGCAACCAACTGCGGCCGGCGGGCTGGTCGGTCGATTTCGAAGGCGGCCGCGTCACGCTGGGGCGTGCGGCCTTGGGAGGACGTTCGTGATGGCGCGTCGATCGCTGGTTCCGCCGGCCTGGGCCGCGCAGGTCGCACCGCTGCGTGCACGCTGGCAAGCGCTCGCACCGCGCGAGCGGCGCCTGCTCACGCTGGGCAGCGTCGCCCTGCTGGTCCTGCTGGTGTGGATGGTGCTGGTGCAGCCGGCGCTGCGCACAGTGCGCGAGGCCCCGCAGCGCCTGGACCGGCTGGACCAGCAGCTGCAGCAGATGCAGCGCCTGGCGGCGGAGGGCCGGGAACTGCGCAACGCCCCCCCGGTGTCCGCAGCGCAAGGCGCCTTCGCGCTCAAGGCGGCCACCGACCGGCTGGGCGAACAGGCGAGGTTGTCGGTGCAGGGCGACCGCGCCGTGCTGACGCTCAACGGTCTGAGCGGCGAGCAGTTGCGCAGCTGGCTGGCCGAGGCCCGGGCGGCGGCCCGCGCCCGCCCGGTCGAGGCCCAGCTCAGCCGCACGCCGCAGGGCTACAACGGCACGCTCGTGGTCACCCTCGGCGGAGGCGCTTCGTGAAGCTGGGCAACGCGCTGCAAGGGCTGACAGCGCGCCGGGCACGCTTCGCCCGAAGCGGCTTTGCCGAGTCCACCTTGGCCGAGATGGCCTGGCAACGCACGCGCAAGGCGGCCTCGCGCTGGAGTGCAGGAGGCGTCGTCGCCGGGCTTGCCCTCGGCCTGCTCGCGTTCGCGCCCGCAGGCTGGCTGGCCCAGCGCGTCGCCAGTGCCACCGGTGAGCGACTGCTGTTGACCGATGCGCGCGGAACGATCTGGTCGGGCAGCGCCGTCCTGGTGCTGAGCGGCGGGCCGGACAGCCGCGATGCCAGCGCCCTGCCCGGTCGGCTGCACTGGCAGCTCGGACTCGATGGCCTGACACCCGCACTGCGCCTGAGCCAATCGTGCTGCCTCAGCGGCGAGACCACCGTCCGCATCCATCCCGGCCTGGGCCGGCTGCGCCTCGCGTTCGTGCCGCCCCCGGGGCACGCCGCGGGCACACCCTACGCCCACTGGCCGGCGGCCTGGCTGTCGGGTCTGGGCACACCCTGGAACACCCTGCAACTGGGCGGCGTGCTGCAATTCGGCTCCCAGGACCTCACCTTGCACGCCACCCAAGGCCGCTGGCAGATGCAAGGCCGGGCCGACGTGCAGCTGACCGGCGCGTCCTCGCGCATTTCCACGCTCCCCACCCTCGGCAGCTACCGCCTGAACCTTCAGGGCAACGGCGAGGCGGGCACGCAGATCGGCCTGTCCACCCTTCAGGGTCCGCTGCGCATCGACGGCAGCGGCCAATGGGCGGGGGGCAGGGTACGCTTCCTTGGTCAGGCGCAGGCCGAGCCAGGCAGCGAGGCCGCACTGAACAACCTGCTGAACATCATCGGACGGCGCCGTGGCGCGTCGTCGCTCATTTCGATCGGATGACCATGACACTGCGCCACACCGTTCCGCCCGCGCCGCACCGCGCCGGCCGCGCCCGGGCCTTCACAGCACAAGCGCTCGCGGTCTGCCTGCTGATCGGTTCCGTGCCGGGATTCGCCCAGCGGGAGGACGCCGCCGCACGACGCGAAGCCACGCGGGCCCGCACGCCGGTGACGCTCAACTTCGTCAATGCCGACATCGAGGCCGTTTCGCGCGCCATCGGCGCCATGCTCGACCGGCCCATCATCGTCGACCCGCGCGTCAAGGGCACGGTCACGGTCTACAGCGAGCAGCCCATCACCGTGCGCGAGGCCTACCTGAACTACCTGGCGGCGCTGCGAGGCATGGGCTTCACCGTGGTCGAGAACGCCGGGCTGCTGAAGGTGGTCCCGGAAGCCGACGCCAAGCTGCAGGCGGGCACGGTGTCGGTGGGAACGCCGGCCTTGCGGGGCGACCAGATCATCACCCAGGTGTTCCGCCTCAGCTACGAGAACGCCAACAACCTGGTGACGGTGCTGCGCCCGCTGATCAGCCCGAACAACACCATCAACGCCAACCCGGGCAACAACACCCTCGTCATCACCGACTACGCGGACAACCTGCAGCGCATCGCCCGCATCATCGCGGCGGTGGACACGCCGGCGTCCACGGATGTGGAAGTGGTGCCGCTGAAGCATGCCGTCGCGGCCGACCTCGCGCAGCTGGTGCAGCGCCTGGCCGATGGCGGCGGCGGCGGCGCACCCCTGCCGCCCGGCGTGCCGGGCCTGCCGGGGGTGGGCGGCGCGGTGTCGGTGGTGGCCGAGCCGCGCAGCAACTCGCTCATCCTGCGCGCGCCCAACAATGCGCGCATCGAGCAGATGCGCACCATCATCGAGAAGCTCGACCGTCCCACCGAACAGGCCGGACCGGCGGGCAACATCTATGTGGTCTATCTGCGCAACGCGGACGCTACCAAGCTGGCCACGGTGCTGCGGGCGGCCTTCGCGGCCGGCAGCGGCGGCGCCAACACCGGCGGCGGCGGCGGTGCTGGTGCATTCCAGCCCGGCCCGGCGGCCAACGTCACCACTTTGAACCAGGCTGCCGCCGGCGGCACCTCCCAGTCGGCGGCCACCGCGCCGGTGGGGGCCTCGGCGTCACCGAGCACCGGCGGCTTCGTGCAGGCCGACCCCGCGACCAACTCCCTCATCATCACGGCCCCGGAACCGCTGTACCGGCAGGTGCGTGCGGTCATCGACCAGCTCGACTCGCGCCGCGCGCAGATCTACATCGAGGCGCTCATCGTCGAGGTCAACGCGACCGAGGACGCGGCGCTGGGCCTGCAGTGGCTGCTGCTGGCCGGCACCCGCGACGGCGAGCGCATCGCGGGGGGCGCGGGCACCGCCCTGCCGGTGACCAACGTGCAGAACATCTTCGACTTCGCCACCGCGCTGGCATCGGGCAACGTGCCGGCCGCCGGCACCGGCCTCGTCGCCGCCGGCCTGAACCGCTTCGGCACGAACGGGCGCTACGGCCTGGGCGTGCTGGCGCAGGCCTTCGCGGGCAACAACGGCGCCAACATCCTGTCGGCGCCCAACCTGGTGACGCTGGACAACGAGGAAGCCAAGATCGTCGTCGGCCGCAACGTGCCCTTCATCACCGGCACCTTCACCAACACCGGCACCGGCACCGGCGCCACCAACCCGTTCCAGACCATCGAGCGCAAGGACGTGGGCCTGGTGCTGCGGGTGCGCCCGCAGGTGGGCGAGGGCAACACGGTGCGCATGACGATCTTCCAGGAGTCGTCCGACGTGCTGCCGGGCTCGGTGCCCGGCACGGCCAACGCGGGCCCCGCGACCAGCAAGCGCACCATCGAGTCCACGGTGGTGGTCGACGACGGCAACGTGATCGTGCTGGGCGGCTTGATCTCCGACACCGTCAACGGCGAGAACAGCAAGGTGCCGCTGCTGGGCGACATCCCGGTGGTCGGCGGCCTGTTCCGCAGCGAGCGGCGTGAACGCGCGAAGTCCAACCTCATGGTGTTCCTGCGGCCGGTCGTGATGCGAGACCAGGAAGCGTCCAACAGCCTGTCGCTGGACCGCTACGACATGATCCGCACGCTGCAGACGCAGCAGCAGACGCCCGCCACCCGCCACATCCTGCCCTCCTCCGGCGCCCCGGTGCTGCCCGATCCCGCCGTGGTGCAGCCGCGCCAGCCGCTGATCGGCGTGCGCCCGGCCCCGGTCGTGGTGGAACCCGCGCCGCCTGCGCCGGCTCCAAGCGCCCCTCCCCCTGCCCAGTGAGTCGACGACCATGGCCGCCCGCCACCCCCTGCCCTACGCCTACGCCAAGGCCAACACCCTGCTGCTCGAGGACGACGGCGCGCAGCTGACGCTGTGGGCCGGCGAAGGCACGCCGCTGACGGCGCTGTCGGAGGTGACCCGCCTTTACGACATCGCCCAGTTCGAGCGCGAGCCCGGGGCCACGCTGGAGCAACGCATCGCGGCGGCCTATGCCGGCGGCGAATCGAGCGCCGCCGCGGTGGTCGGCGAGGTCGAGAGCGCAGTCGACCTCTCGCGCCTGATGCAGGACCTCCCCGCGGTGGAGGACCTGCTGGAGGCGGCCAACGACGCGCCCATCATCCGCATGCTCAATGCCCTGCTGACGCAGGCGGCCAAGGACGGCGCGAGCGACATCCACATCGAGCCCTACGAGCGCAGTTCCTCGGTGCGCTTCCGGGTCGACGGCACCCTGCGCGAGGTGGTGCAGCCCAACCGGGCGCTGCACGCCGCGCTCATCTCGCGGCTGAAGATCATGGCCGAGCTGGACATCGCCGAGAAACGCCTGCCGCAGGACGGGCGCATCTCGCTGCGCATCGGCGGCCGCGCGATCGACGTGCGCGTGTCCACCCTGCCCTCGGCGCACGGCGAGCGCGCCGTGCTGCGCCTGCTGGACAAGAGCGAATCGAAGTTCACCCTGGAAGGCCTGGGCATGAGCGGCGACGTGCTCAACTCCTTCAACCGCCTGGTGCAGCAGCCCCACGGCATCGTGCTGGTGACCGGCCCGACCGGCTCGGGCAAGACCACCACGCTGTACGCCTCGCTGCAGCGCATCGACACCAGCACCACCAACGTGCTGACCGTCGAGGACCCGATCGAATACGAGCTGCCGGGCATCGGCCAGACGCAGGTCAACAGCAAGATCGACCTGACCTTCGCGAAGGCCCTGCGCGCCATCCTGCGCCAGGACCCGGACGTCATCATGATCGGCGAGATCCGAGATTTCGAGACCGCGCAGATCGCGATCCAGGCCTCGCTGACCGGCCACCTGGTGCTGGCCACACTGCATACCAACGACGCACCCAGCGCCGTCACGCGGCTGGTCGACATGGGCGTGGAGCCCTTCCTGCTGTCGTCCTCGCTGCTGGGCGTCCTGGCACAGCGCCTGGTGCGCAAGCTGTGCCCCTTGTGCAAGCGGCCCGATGCGCGCGGGCGCTACCACCCGGTCGGCTGCCCGGCCTGCGGACACAGCGGCTACAAGGGCCGCACCGGTGTGTACGAGCTGATGGTGGCCGACGACAAGATCCGCTCGCTGATCCATGCCCGCGCGGCAGAGAGCCAGCTGTTCGTGGCCGCCGAGGCGGCGGGGCTGCGCTCCATGCGCGAGGACGGCGAGCGCCTGGTGACCGAAGCCGTCACCTCGCCCGAGGAAGTGCTGCGCGTGACGCGCGAGTAGGCCCAGGATGCCAGCCTACAAGTTCGAAGCGCTCAACGTCGACGGCAAGGCCACCACCGGCCTGCTGGAGGCCGACAACGCCAAGGCGGCGCGGGCGCAGCTGCGCGCTCGGTCGCTGGTGCCCTTGCAGGTCACGCAGGTCGCCGCGCAGCAGGCCAGCGGTGCCGGCGGGCCGCGGTGGGTGCGGCGCGTGTTCAGCACCACCTCGCTGACCGTGTGGACGCGGCAGCTCGCGGGCCTGGTCGGCTCGGGCCTGCCGCTGGAACGCGCCCTCACCGCCCTGGCCGACGAATCCGAGGATCCGCGCCAGCGCGAACTCATCGCTCACCTCAAGAGCGAGGTGAATGCCGGCTCGCCCTTCGCTCGCGCCCTGGCCAGCGCCCCTCGCGAGTTCGACGATGTGTACCGCGCGGTGGTGGCCGCGGGCGAGCAAAGCGGTGCGCTGGGCGGCGTGCTGGAGCGCCTGGCCGACGACCTCGAAGAGCGACAGGCCCTGAAGGCCAAGCTGATCGGCGCCACGCTGTACCCGGCCATCGTGTCGGTGATCGCCATCATCATCGTCACCTTCCTCGTCACCTACGTCGTGCCGCAGGTGGCCCAGGTGTTCACCAGCAGCAAGCGCGCGCTGCCGACGCTCACGGTGGTGATGCTGGCCATCAGCGCCTTCGTGCGCACCTATGGCTGGCTGATCGTCGGCGTGATCGCCGGCTCGGTCGGCTTCCTGCTGTTCTCGCTGCGCAACGAGGCCTTCCGCGAGCGCTTCGACGCCGCCTGGCTGCGCATGCCGCTGTTCGGCCGGCTGGCTCGCGGCTACAACGCGGCGCGATTCGCCGGCACGCTGGCCATGCTGTCGGGCGCGGGCGTGCCCATCCTCAAGGCCCTGCAGGCCGCTGCCGAGACCTTGTCGAACCGCTCGCTGCGGGTGGACGCGATGGATGCGCTGGTGCAGGTGCGCGAAGGCGCGCCGTTGGCCTCGGCCCTGGCCGGCAAGAAGCGCTTCCCCGGCCTGCTGGCGATGTTCGCCCGCCTGGGCGAGCAGACCGGCGAGCTGCCACGCATGCTCGACCGCGCGGCACGCCAGCTGGGCGCGGAGGTCCAGCGCCGCTCGCTCGCCATCGCCACCATCCTGGAGCCGCTGCTGATCGTCGCCATGGGCGCGATCGTGATGCTGATCGTGCTGGCGGTGCTGCTGCCGATCATTCAGCTCAACACCTGGGTGAGGTAGGGAGCCCCCGGCCGCCGGGCGGCCACCCCCCGAGGGGGTTCGCCATCAGGACCGGGGGACCCGGATCCTGACGGCGCCCGCCAGCGACCGGCGCCCCTGACCGGCTGTCGCCGGTCTGTCCCAGGGGGACCTCGTGCCTTCGCTCCCTGCGGGTGCCGACGGCGCGCATTCCGCCTCGGGCGGGATAAAGCACTCCCTCCCTCTCCCTGTGGGGGCCTCAACAATCGAAACGCACCGGCGGGTGCGCTGCAGCAGCGATGAAACCCTGCGGCACGAGGATGCGGACTCCGACACAGACAGGGAGACCGACCCCATGACGCCTCAGCAGATCACCCTCGTGCGCGACACCTTCGGGATGCTCGCTCCGGCAGCCGACGCGGTCGCGGCGCGCTTCTATCAGCATCTGTTCTCCGACGCGCCACAGCTGCGGCCGCTGTTCAAGGGCGACATGCAGCGGCAGGGCCAGCGGCTGATGGCGATGGTCGGGGCCGCGGTGCGCCTGCTCGATCAACCCGCGTCGCTGAAGCCCACCCTGGATGCGCTGGGGGTGCGGCACATCGCCTACGGCGTCGAGGACGAGCACTACGACCAGGTGGGCGTCGCGCTGCTGAAGACGCTCGGCGACGCGCTGGGGGAGTGCTTCACGCTGGCGGTGCATGACGCCTGGGCCGCCGTCTACGGCTTCATCGCCCACGAGATGAAGACCGCCGCGGCCGTGCACCTGGCCATCGCGACGGGTCCCATCTCGGTCCACCGTCCTGTGGTGATCCGGGCCTAGGCCCAGGCCCCGCGCGCTCACCGCGACGCGCTGCCCTGCCCAGCGACGGCCGGCGATGCCGTCCGCTGCGGCCTCGTTCAGGCGGTCGCCGGCGCCGGCTGCTCCAGCAGCGCCGCGACGCGCTCCAGCAGGTCGGTCTTGGAGAAGGGCTTGTCCAGGCTGTCGCACTGGGTCTCGCCGAGGAACTGACGGGCCCCCGGCGACAGCGTGTCCCCGGTGACGAACAGCATCCGGCGCGCCAGGTGTGGCTGGCGCGCCTTGATCTCGCGCCAGAGGGCCGCTCCGTCCATGTCGGGCATGCGCAGATCCGACACCACCGCGTCGAAGCGCGCCATGTCGATCAGCTCCAGGGCCACCGCCCCGCTCTCGGCCACCGAGACGTCGTAGCCCGCGCTTTCGAGCATGGACCGGATGAGGTCGGCGATCTCCGCCTCGTCGTCGACCACCAGCAGGCGGGCCGCAAGATGGTCGTGCGGGTCGGCATGGGGAGGATGGTCGTCGCTGCCGGCGCCCTGCAGCAACGGCAGGCGCAGGCAGAAGCTCGCACCGCCCAGGTCCGACGCCTCGTCCAGCGACAGCTCGCCGCCGTGCTCGCGGGCCAGCGAGCGCGACACCGCCAGGCCCAGCCCCGTGCCAATGCCCTCGGCCTTGGTGGTGAAGAAGGGCTCGAAGATGCGTTCGCGCGCCTCGGCCGGCACGCCGGGTCCGTTGTCGGCCACGCGCAGCCACACCGTCCCCCCGGGCACGCCGGGGAGGCGGTCGACGCCGGTGGACACCCGCACGCGCCGCTCCCCGTCGCGCACCGACAGGGCCTGCTGCGCGTTGACCAGCAGATTCAGCACCACCTGGCCCACCTGGTCGCTGTCCACGGACACCTCGGGCAGCGGCTCGGCCAGGGCGAGCTGCAGGTCCACCCCATGGCTGCGCAAGGTGTAGCCCAGCATGTCGGCGGCCGCGCGCGCGAGGTCGTTGAGCTGCATATGGCGACGCTCCGCCGGACGCTGGCGCGCCATGTTGAGGAAGGTGCGCACGATGCGCCCGCAGCGTTCGGCAGCCTCGCGGATGCGGCGTGCATCAGCCTGCAGAGCACTGCCCTCGGTCTTGTCCTCCAGCAGGCTGGCGCGGCCCATCACGATCGCCAGCGGGTTGTTCAGCTCGTGCGCCACGCCCGCCAGCAGGCTGCCCATGGCGCTGAGCTTCTCGCTCTGGCGCAGCGCCTCGCGCTGGCGCTCGATCTGCTGTGCCGCCTCCACCCTTGCCGTCGTGTCCACGATGAACGCGCTGTAGAGCGTGCGGCCCTCCAGCTGCACATGCGAGACCACCATCTCCACCGGGAACTCGGTGCCGTCGGCGCGCAGCGCCTGGACCTCCAGGCGCCGGCCCGCCAGTTGCGGCTCGCCGCCCTCGCGCACGCGGGCCATCACGTCCTGCAGCGCACCGCGCAGCCGAGGCGGCACGATCAGCTCGCCGACCCCCCGGCCGATGGCCTGCTCGCGCGGATGCCCGAACATGGCTTCGGCCGCCGGGTTCCAGTCCACCACCCGGCCGTCCTGGTCGGTGGTGACGATGGCCGCCAGCGCATGGTCGACCACCGAGGAGCGCAGTGCGCGCTCCATCGCCTCGCGCTGGTTGGCCGAGCGCGCCGCCTCCAGCGTCTCGGTGATGGTCTGCACCCAGGGCTGCCAGGTGCGTCCGACCCGCGGCCGCGACGCCGTCGGGTTGACCGCCAGGTTGCGCAGGTACAGCAGCACCTGGCGGGCGGGCGAGACGAAGCGCAGGGCCAGCATGGCCTGGGCGACGGCGAACACGCCGACCAGCGCCAGCGCGAGGATGAGGTAGGGGGTGAGCGCCGGCAGGATGCGCTGCTGCAGGCTGGCACTGGGAATGGCCTGCACCAGCTGCCAGGGGCCGCCGGGCGCCGGGGTGAGCACCAGCACCCAGTCGCCATGGGCGTGCAGCCGGCCGGGGGCTTGGCGCAGCTGGTCCAGCGCCTCGGGCGGCACACCGTCCGGCAGGCGGCTGGTCAACGGTACGCGCACCCCGCTGCCGGTCGGCCGCTTGTCGGCCTTGGTCAGCGGCTGGCGCTGGTCCGCGAGGATGTCGCCCCGGTCATTGATGATCCAGTAGCGGCCCTCGATGCCGCCCCACGGCGCGATGAGCGCCTGCAGGTCGGACAGGCGGAAGTCCAGCAGCACCTCGGCCTTGAACTCGCCGCGCACCATGACGGGGGCGAGGTGCGACACGGTCAGCTGTGCGCTCGCATCGTCGAAGTAGGGCGGCGTCCAGAAGGAGGCCACATTGGGGTTGCGGCGCACCCATTCCCGGCGCTCCTGGCTGCCGCCGGCGCGCAGGGGTGCCAGGGCGAGCAGGCTGCGTTCGCCGAAGGAGTCGATGGCGGTCTTGGAGGGGAACCAGGGATAGCCGACCGACATCGCGGCGTCGGCCGGCAGCAGCCACGAGGCCACGAAGCCCGGCGCGCGGCGGTGCACCACCCGCGCCTCGGCGACAAAACTGTGGGCCAGGCGCAGCAGGTGGTCTGGCGGCGGGGTGCCGGCGGGGTCGTACCACAGCACCTGCCCGTAGCGCTCGCGGTCCTGGGACGAGGCGTCGTCGAGGGTGAAACCGTCGGCGCGGCCCTCCAGCCGGCGCGGACGCAGGGCCTCGCGCAGGCCGGGGCCGTGATCCGGCGGCGCCTCCCACATCAGCGACATCAGCGTGCTCACGTCGCGCACATGGTCGATGGCCGGCTGCACCAGCGCGGCCAGCGCGCGCGCATGCTCGGCATCGGCCCGCACCACGTCCTCGTGCACATGGTCGCGCTGCTGGCGGTACTGGGTCACCATCAGCACGCCCAACAGCGTCAGCACGGGCAGCACCAGCAGCGCCATCAGGCGCCGCGCCTCGCCGAACGCGCCGCCGGTGGTGGGAGGGGCGGGCGTGGCGGACCGGGGAAGCAGGGTCATGCGCTGACGAAGACGTAGCCGACGTTGCGCACGGTCTTGATCACTTCCGGCTTGTCGGGGTTGCGCTCGATCTTGCGGCGCAGCCGCATCACCCGCAGGTCGATGGATCGGTCGAAGACGTCCCAGCCCCGGTTGTGCGCCTGCTCCATGATCTGGTCGCGGTTGAGGGGCCGGTTGGGGTGGCGCGCGAACAGCGCGAGCAGGTCGAACTCGGCGGCGGTGATGTCGATCTCCGCGCCGTCGGCACCGAAGAGCTGCCGGGAGTCGAGGTCGAGCTGGCAGTGGCCGAAGCGCACCCGCTTGCTGGACGACGCCGGTGTGGCCGCCGGCACCGCCGCCTGCAGGCGCTCAG
>OFDC01001716.1_pt1 | contig 11050 bp, 9 predicted proteins | sample 1520941 | NCBI WGS metagenome assembly OFDC01 (sample SAMEA94258168, study PRJEB24077) | hot springs metagenome | biome: Aquatic biome; feature: Water | place: India | collected 2012-12-06 | depth 5 m | reverse complement strand
GCTCCAGAGCAGCTCGGCGTCGCCGCTGAGGTCGGCTTCCAGGCGCGCAAACGCGGCGCTCACCTCTCGCTCGGCGGCGCGAAAGGCGCGGATCACCGCGTGACCCCGGGCGGTCACCTGCGCCGCGCCACCGGCGCGCCCGCCCGGCGCGGCGCTGACCAGCGGCGCCTCAAACAGGTTGTTCAGCGCCTGCACGCCGTCCCAGGCGCCCTTGTAGGAGAGACCGACATCCTTGGCGGCCGCCGTGATCGAGCCATGCCGCGCCACAGCCTCCAAGAGGGCGATGCGCTCCAGCCCCACCCGCGCCAGCCCGCCGCGCTTGAGGATCAGGGAGGCGCTGAAGTCGGCGTCGCTGCTCACTGGTCGGATCTCGAATTCATCGTTATGTAGTTTGACTGCATAACCATAGCGCTGATCTCAAGGCATATCAGATGATCGCTCGCCGTCCGACGCTGATCGCCGTTCTGACCGGCCTGTGTTCGCTGGCGGCGGCTTGCGGGGCCCTGGCCGGTGAGACCAAGGTGGCGGTCGCCGCCAACTTCACCGAACCGGCCAAGGCGATCGCCGCGCGCTTCAAGGCCAGAACCGGCCATGACGCCGTACTCAGCTTCGGATCGTCGGGCCAGTTCTACACCCAGATCGCCAATGGCGCGCCTTACGAGGTCTTCCTGTCGGCCGATATCGAGCGCCCGCAGAAGGCCGAGGCGGCGGGTCTGGCCGTGTCCGGGTCGCGTTTCACCTACGCCATCGGGCGTCTGGTGCTGTTCAGCCGGACGCCGGGCCTTGTCGACAGTGGGGGCGCGGTGCTGGCCAGCGACCGGTTCGAAAAGCTGGCCATCGCCGATCCCAAGGCTGCGCCCTATGGCCAAGCGGCGATCGAAGCTTTGAGTAAGCTAAAGCGCTACGACGCCGTAAAGACCAAGATCGTCATGGGCGCCTCGATCACCCAGGCCTACCAGTTCGTTCAGACCGGCGCGGCCGAACTAGGCTTCGTGGCGCTGTCGCAGGTCGTGGACGACAAGGGTGGTTCGCGCTGGATCGTCCCGGCCGCGAACCACAGTCCGATCGAACAGCAGGCGGTTCTGCTGAAGACCGGCGTGAACAACGACGCCGCCAAGGCCTTCCTGGCGTTCCTCAAGAGCGCCGAGGCCAGGGCCATCATCCGCCGCTACGGTTACGAGACGCGCTGATCGTGGGCGAGGTGCTGTGGCTGACGGCGAAGCTGGCGGGGATCACCACCCTGCTTCTGCTATTGCTGGCCACCCCTTTGTCCTGGTGGCTGGCCCGAGGGCGTTCGCCCCTGCGGACGCCCGTCACCGCGATCGTCGCCCTGCCGATCGTCCTGCCGCCGACGGTGCTGGGCTTCTACCTGCTGATCGCCCTGGGACCCAACAGTCCCCTGATGGCGCTCTTGCAGCCGTTCGGGGTGCGGACCCTGGCCTTCACTTTCGAGGGGCTGGTGATCGGGTCGCTGATCTATTCGCTGCCCTTCGCGGTTCAGCCGCTGCGCAACGCCTTTCTGGCCATTGGCGACGAGCCGCTGGAGGCCGCCGCCAGCCTGGGCGCTTCGCGCGCCCAGGCCTTCTGGCGGGTGGCGCTGCCGCTTGCGGTTCCGGGCTATGTCGCCGCCGCGATCCTGACCTTCGCCCATACGGTCGGTGAGTTCGGGGTGGTGATGATGCTGGGGGGGAACATCCCGGGCGAGACCACGGTGCTGTCGACCGAAATCTATCGCCTGGTCGAAGCGCTGGAATGGGGCCAGGCCCACCGCCTGTCGCTGCTGCTGCTGGCCTTCGCTTTCCTGGTGCTGATTATCCTGCTGGCGCTGGAGGCGCGGTCGAAGATCCTGCTGCGCACGCGGGCGTGAGGCGCGGCGAGGGAGTAATCGATCAGAACCAGCCTGCCTCGCGCAGCGCCTTGGCGTAGGCGCGGCTGACGGGGGCCTCGATCTCGCCTTTGAGCCTGAGCGTCGCGCGCCCGTCGCCGCGTCTAGCGTCTTCGACAGCCGTCTTGGCGACCCACCACGAGCGATGTGTCTGGGCGCCTTCGATCCCTTCCAGCTCGGCTACGGCGTCGGACAGGCGCATCAGGATCAGGTCCTGGCCGCGCGAGGTGTGCAGGCGCAGATAGTGGTCCTGCGCTTCGACGGCGTAGAGCTCGGCGCCGCGCAGCTTGGGCGGCAGCCGTTCCAGGAAGCGGGGGGGCGAGGCCCCGGTCGGCGCGGCGTGGGTTTCCACGGGGCGCCGTTGGACCATGAAGTTCAGCGCCGTCATCGCGACCGTGACGATGAACACTGGGCCCAGATAGAGCGGCAAAGTGCGCGGGCGGGGCGGGCCGTGAAAGGCCAGCTCGCTGACCAGCCACACGACGCCTGTGAAGGGCAGAGTGATGCTGACCGCGGTCAGCGCGCCGTAAAGCCAGGGGCGCGCGTCGGCGCGTCCTTCACGCCCGATCAGGTGGGTGATCCCGGTTCCAACCACCGCGCCCGCCAAGCACAGGCCCACCCAATAGGCGAGGCGGACGCCGACGGGCGCGGCGTCGCTGCCGAACGCGCCGATCAGCGCCAGGAAGACGCCGGCCGCCGCCGATACGGCGAAGCCTCGGAGGCTGTCATGACGGGTCATGGCCGTTCGCGAAGCGTGAATGGCGTCGGCCAGCCGTTCACGAAACGAGGCCGGTGACTGGCGCAACGACGATTGAGACACGGACCCGACCACTCCACCAAGGCTTTCGACGGCGAGGCGATCCACCGCCCCGCTCGAACCGGGAGTGAAGGAAGATGGCCTCGCACGGCAAGTCAATCTCACAGGCTTCGGATCGCTGGAGCGGTCTGCGTAACGCCGCGGTGGGCGTCGGCGCAGCGACGCTGATCGTCGCGCTGACGGCGCCGGGCGTGTTCGCCGATCTCGGCGCGTTCGTCGAGCATGCGGGCCTTCGACCCCACGCGCCTGACCTGTCGCGGATCGCCGCAGCGCCGACGGTCATCCAGGTTCATCTTTTCTCCGCCCTCACCGCTTTGGCCATCGGCGTTGTTCTGATGATGCGGGTGAAGGGTACGGGCCTGCACAAACTCCTGGGCTGGACCTGGGTCTTGGCCATGGGTTCGACGGCGGTCAGTTCGCTGTTCATCCGCGAGATCAACCACGGCGCCTTCAGCTTCATCCACCTGTTGTCGGGCTGGACGATCGTGGGCCTGCCCGGCGCGGTCTACGCCATCAAGCGCGGCAAGGTCTCCGCTCACCGCAAGGCCATGACCGGCATGTTCGTGGGCGGTCTGCTTCTGGCCGGCCTCTTCGCTTTTCTCCCCGGTCGCCTGCTCTGGACCGTGTTCTTGGGCTGACCCGCCCCCTCATCCAATCGCAAGAAGGACTAACCCCATGACCCTCGTTCGCACGCTCGCCCTGGCCCTGGCGGCCGCCTCCATCCTTGCTCCCGCCGCGCACGCCCAGGAGGCGTTCGGCGAGCTGACCCTGACCTTCCCAGACCTGAAGGCCAAGCAGGGGCAGATCATGATCGCTGTCTTTGACAGCCCGCAGGGCTGGGCGTCCGGCAAGCCTGTCCGCTTCGCCAACGTCTCGGCCGCCCAGGACCCTGTCTCGGCCAAGATCCTGGCCCTGCCGCCTGGCTCCTACGCCGTACGGGCGTTCCAGGATGTCGATGGTGACGGCAAGATGGCGACCAACCCCTTCGGCATGCCGACCGAGCCTTACGGCTTCTCGCGCGACGCCCAACCGAACATGGGCCCGCCGTCGTTCGACGCCGCGGCTTTCGAGGTCAAGGCCGGCGCCAACACGCAATCTCTCCGCCTGAACTGAGGACCGAGCATGAACCGGCGTGACATCCTGCGTGGCGCGGCCCTGACGGGCGCCGCCGCAGTCCTCACCCCCGAAACCCTCTGGGCGGCCGCCGCCAGCGACTGGACCCTGGGCATGGCCGATGTCGAGGCGGACATCGCACCGACCAACCTGTCGTTGGTTCAAGGCCGCGCACCGACGGACCTGAAGGGCACGCTCTTCCGCAACGGTCCGGCCAAGTTCCGTCGTCCGGGCGGATCGGTGGGGCACTGGTTCGATGGCGACGGCATGGTCCGTAAGTTCCAGTTCGCGGACGGGCGGGCGCGCATGGCCGCGCGCTTCGTCGACACCGTCAAGCGACGCCAGGACGCCGCCGCCGATGCGGTGATCACCCCCGGCTACGGCACGCCTTCGGGGCCCGGCGCCCGGCTCGGCTCGGCCGACGACGCCAACGCCGCCAATACCTCGGTGATGATGGCGGGCGGCGAGCTCTGGGCGCTGTGGGAGGGCGGCTCGCCGACGGCGATGGACCCTGTCTCGCTGGAGACGCGGGGGTTCAAAGCGCTCAGCGCTGATATGAAGGGCATGCCGTTCCTGGCCCACCCGCGTGTCCAGCCCGATGGAACGGTCTGGAACCTTGGCCTCGCCAACAAGCGGGCGGTGGTCTGGAGCCTGGCGGCCGACGGCGCCTTGCGGAAGGCCGAGATCATCGACCTGCCGCGCGCCAGCTACATGCATGACTTTACGGCGACCGCACGCAGTCTCGTCATTCTGCTGCAGCCTTGGATGCGGGAGGGCTTCCGGATGCCGATCGCGAACAACATGGTTTGGCGGCCGGAGCTGGGAACCCAGGTGCTGGTGCTCGACAAGGACGACCTCTCGAAGCGTCGCGTGTTCGAGTTGCCGCCGTTCTTCTTCTTTCACCTGGGCGACGCCTGGGAGGAGTCCGACGGGACGATCCGCTTCGACGCCTGCATCGACAAGGACCCCTCGGGCACGGCGGCCAACGGCGGCGCGATCCTGCGCGGCGAGTTCCTCCAGGCCCCGCCGCCGCGTCGGGCCATGATCACGCTGCGCGGTGATGGCCGGGCTGAGCTCACCGACGAGTTGGTCAGCGCGGAGTTCCCGCGCTCGGACCCGCGCTTTGCGGGCCTGGCGCGGCGCTACGCGGTGCATCTGACCAACGAACGGCCCGACCGCCCGTTGTTCCAGAGCGTGGCCGTGCGTGACTGGAAGAAAGACCGCGACCAGGTTTTCGACTTCGGCGCGCGTCACCTGGTCGAGGAGATGGTGTTCGCCCCGCGTCCGGGGTCTTCGGCGGAACTGGACGGCTGGCTGGTCGGCACGACGATTAACCTCGACGCCCGCGCGACCGAGCTGCACGTGTTCGACGCCCGCCATGTGGAGCGGGGCCCCATGGCGACCTGGCGCGCGCCGGTGGCGTTGCCGGTGACATTTCATGGGGTGTTCGTCAGCGCTTGAGCGAACGGCGGTCCTTGCCAGGGCCGCCGGGTTGCGCCTATCCGAGGGCGGAGCTTCATCAAGGCGGGGCCCTCCCCATGACCGCAACCAAGTCCCGCGCCCGCGCCAGTGGGCGGGGTCGTCCTTCCAAGGCCAAGGGCCTGGACCTGAAGGAAACCATCCTCGATGCGGCCGAGGGGCTGTTCGCGCGTCACGGCTTCTATGGCGTCACCACCCGCCAGGTGGCGGCCGAGGCCGGCGTCGACACCGCCTTGATCCACTACTACTTCGGGGCCAAGCGCGAGTTGTTCGACGCGGTGTTCCTGCGTCGCGCCGAAATCCTCAACCAGGCCCGCGAGGCTTCGATGAACGCCTATGTGAAAGCGCACGCGGGCGCGATGACCGTCGAGGGCGTCATCGAGGCCTTCATCGATCCGCTGCTGCGGATCTCGCAGGACGGCGGGCAGGGCTGGAAGAGCTACTTCGTCCTGGTCGCCCAGGTGAACAACACCCCGGCCTGGGGCGGGGAGACCATGACCCGCTTCTTTGATCCGGTGGTTCACCAACTGGTCGAGACGCTCAAATCGGTGCGACCCGAGGCGGCCTACCGCGACCTCTACTGGTGTTATCAGTTCCTCACCGGTTCCATGATGCTCACCTTATCGGAGACTGGCCGGATCGACTCGCTGTCGGAAGGCGAATGCCATTCCAGCGATCTTGAGTCTGTCCGCCAGCGCCTCTTCGCCTATTGCGCCGCCGGCTTCGAGGCGGTGATCGCCAAACAGAACAAGGCCTTGTCGAGCGGCTGATCCGCCACACGCGCCCCCTTTTTCATCACTTGATGAAAAAGGGCTGGCGTCCCGCGCCAGTTCGGGTGATGGTGTCCCCAATTCGCCGTTCGATGAAATGGCGAACCCTGAGCGCGCGTCCGCGAAAGACGGATCCGGCTCGGGAGGGCGGAACACAAGGGAGGGGAAACCCATGACTTCGATGTGGAAGGCCGCGCTGCTGGCTGGCGCTGCGTGGAGCACGATCGCCGGCGCTGCGTCGGCTCAGCAGGCTCCGGCCGCTGACAACTCGGTTTCGGTCGACGAGGTGACGGTCACCGCGCGTCGGCGCGAGGAAAATCTCAAGGACGTGCCCGTCGCCGTCTCGGCCTTCTCGGCCGAGAAGCTGGAGCGCTCGGGCGGTACGGACATCACCGTCCTGTCGCAGACCACCCCGAACATCACGGTGCAAACCGCCCGCGGTTCGAACTCGACCCTGATCAGCTATATCCGCGGCGTGGGTCAGCAGGATCCGCTGTGGGGCTACGAGCCTGGCGTCGGCCTCTACGTCGACGACGTCTACATCTATCGCCCGCAAGGCGCGGTCCTCGACATCTTCGACGTCGAGCGCATCGAAGTCCTGCGCGGCCCGCAAGGCACGCTTTATGGCCGCAACACGATCGGCGGCGCGATCAAGTACGTGACCAAGCGCCTCGGCGACGAAGCCGGCGCCAAGATCAAGGGCACCTACGGCAGCTACAACCAGACCGACGTCCTGGTCTCGGGCCAGACCCCGGTGGGCGGCGGCCTGTCGGTCGGCGGCGCCTACGCCCTCTACAAGCGTGATGGCTACGGCTCGAACCTGACCACCGGCGCCGAGCACTATAACAAGGACGTCGAGGCCTTCCGCCTCAGCGCCGAGTATCAGCCGACCGAGGATCTCTTCTTCCGTCTGGCCTATGACAAGGTCGTCGACGACTCCAACGCCCGCCACGGCCACCGTGAACTGCCGGCCTTGGTCGGCGGCTATCAGGTGCTGGACATCTATGACACCCAGGCGGGCCTGGGCGACAAGAACCACGTGATGACCAAGGGCGTGTCGCTGACCGCCCAGTGGAACGCGACCGACAAGGTCACGCTCAAGTCGATCACCGCCAGCCGTCGCGGCCACACCGACACCGTCATCGACTTCGACGGCACCCCGCTGCCGACGCTGGACGTGCCGGCCACCTATGACGACCGCTCGTTCTCGCAGGAACTGCAGGCCGTCTATTCGGACGAGAACGTCCAGGGCGTGTTCGGCCTGTACTATATGAACAGCCAGGCCTCGGGCGAGTTCGACACGATCGCCGGCAACCTCGGCGTGGCCATCGCCAACGGCGGCAAGGTCAACACCCAGAGCTTCGCGGCTTTCTTCGACTTCAGCGCGAACCTGACGGACAAGTTCAAGGTTTCGCTGGGCGCCCGCGCCACCCGCGACGCCAAGCGCGCCAACGCCTATCGCTTCTTCTATCTCGGCGCGACGCGCACGCCTTATCAAGGCGGCACGCCCCGTCCGATCCTGCAGACGCGCACCAACTACAACGCCGAAAAGACCTTCGAGCAGTTCACGCCGCGTATCTCGGCCTCGTATGACCTGAGCGATGACCTGACGAGCTACGTCTCGTTCTCGAAGGGCTACAAGTCGGGCGGCTGGGACATGCGCGGCGACGCGTTCATCACCCCGCAGACGGTCAACGGCTACCGCCCTGAGGTCGTGAAGACCTACGAAGCCGGCCTGAAGGGCTACATGTTCGACCGCCGGGTTTCGTTCTCGTCGGCCGCCTTCCTGTCGAAGTACACCGACCAGCAGGTCACGACCCAGGTCGTGGTGCCCTCGGGCATCGCCAGCTCGGTCGACAACGCCGGCGCCTCGACCCTCTATGGCGTCGAGTTCGAAGCCAACGCCAAGCTGAGCGCGAGCCTGTCGGCCAATGTCGCCCTGGGCTACATCCACGCCGAGTACGACACCTTCAGCCGTTTCGTGCCGGCCGGCGCGCCGAACCCGCTGAACCCGTCGACGACCCTGGCCACCGGCCAGATCGTCAACGTGGCCGACCTCTACGGTTTCCAGAACACGCCGGAATGGACGGGCAATGTCAGCCTGACCTGGCGCGGCCAGCTGGCCGGCGGCGATCTGGCGATCACGCCGATGGTCAGCTACCGCGACGCCTACCAGCAGTTCGAACAGCCGCTGCCGCTGCTGGACCAGAAGGCCTTCACCCTGGTCGACCTGACGGCGCAATGGTCGGCGCCGGGCGGCCGCTACAAGCTGGCCCTGACCGGCAAGAACCTGACCAATGAAAAGTACCGCACCGGCGGCTACAACTTCGGGGTCGCGACCTACAACAACTCGGTGATCGGCTTCTACGGTCCGCCGCGCACCGTGGCCGCTTCGATCGAGGTGGCGTTCTAATCTAGGCGATAGCTGCTCGGGCGGGACTTGCTGCAACAGGTCCCGCCCTTTTTGTATCTGGACGGGCGTTGAGGAGGGCGAGCATGAGCGAGGACGTGAACAAGGCCGAAACGGCCGGGCGGGGCGGCCGCTACCGCTACGTGGTGCTGGCCATGCTGATCCTGGCCTACACCTTCAACTTCCTCGACCGGCAGATCCTCGGGATCCTGGCGGGGTCGATCAAGGCCGAGTTGCATCTGACCGACACCCAGCTGGGCCTGATGGGCGGCGTGGCGTTCGCGGCGCTCTACACAACGCTGGGGGTGCCGCTGGCCTGGTTGGCCGATCGCGTCAGCCGCACCTGGATCATGACCGTGGCACTGACTGTATGGAGCGGCTTCACCGTCGCCTGCGGGCTTGCCGGCGGCTTCTGGAGTCTGTTCCTGGCGCGCATGGGCGTCGGTGTTGGTGAGGCGGGCGGCGTGGCGCCGGCCTACTCGCTGATTGCGGACTACTTCCCCAAGGAGCAGCGCGCCCGGGCTCTCGCAGTCTATTCCTTCGGCATCCCGCTCGGCACGGCCCTGGGCGTGCTCTTCGGCGGCCTGATCGCGGCCTATGTCGACTGGCGCTTCGCCTTCATCGCTGTTGGTTCGGCTGGCGTGCTGCTGGCCCCGATCTTCAAGTGGGTGGTCAAGGACCCGGTGCGCGGCGGCCTCGACCGCACGCCCGGTGAGGTCGCGCCCGCCGAACCGCCCAAGGCGCCGGCGTTCGGCAAGGTGCTGGCCACCATCATGCCCAAGCCCAGCTTCTGGCTGCTGTCGTTCGGCGCGGCCTGTTCGTCGATCTGCGGCTATGGCGTGGCGTTCTGGCTGCCGACCTTCTTCCAGCGCAGCTTCGGGCTCTCGCTGACCGACCGCGCTCTCTACTACAGCGCCTTGTCGCTGATCGGCGGCGTGGCGGGCATCTGGCTGGGCGGCGTGCTGGCCGACCGTTTCGGCGCGAAGAACAAGGCCGCTTACGCCCTGGCGCCGGCCATCTGCTTCCTGGTCGCCCTGCCTTGCTTCCTGCTGGCGATGAACGTCCAGTCGATGGTGGTGGCGTTCCTGCTCTTCCTGATCCCCACGGGTCTGAACCTGGCTTGGCTGGGCCCGGTGGTGGCGGCGGTGCAGCATCTGGCGCCGGCGTCGATGCGGACGACGACCTCGGCCCTCTTCCTGCTGATCAACAATCTGCTGGGCCTGGCTGTCGGACTCTGGTTCTTCGGCTACGTGTCGGACCTGCTCACCCCGCGCTATGGCGCCGAGTCGATGCGGTACGCGCTCTACTACGGGCTCGGCTTCTATGTCCTCGCCGCCGCTCTGCTGATCATCGCCTCGCGTCGCCTGCAGAAGGATTGGGCTGAGTAGGCCCGTGCGGCGCTTGCCTCGACTATCTGCGGGCGCGACCGCGCAATGACAACGTTGCCATTGTGCAGTCGTCGCCACGCGGCCCGACCAGCATGGCTTCGCGAAAAGGGTGGGACCGGTAACAATGTCGCCGCGTCAAGGGCTTCCTTGCCGCGCTCGCCTAAACCGGCGGCGACGGTGGCCTATCGGACAAGATAACCGCGCAAGCCTTCACCTTATCGCCCACACGCGGTTGCGCCTGCGAAATAGCGCTCCTATAACCCGGCCACATTTCAGAAAGCCGTCGTCGAGACCGGGCCCTCATGAACATCCACGAACATCAAGCCAAAGCCGTACTCGCCGAGTTCGGCGCCCCCGTGCCGCGCGGTTTCGCCGCGTTCACGCCCGATGAAGCCGCCGCCGCCGCCGAGAAGCTGGGCACGCCGGTCTTCGTCGTGAAGAGCCAGATCCACGCCGGTGGCCGTGGCAAGGGCAAGTTCGAGGGCCTGGGCCCCGACGCCAAGGGCGGCGTCCGCGTCGTGAAGTCGGTGGACGAAGTCCGCTCGAACGCCGAGGAAATGCTGGGCCGCGTCCTTGTGACGCACCAGACCGGCCCGAAGGGCAAGCAGGTCAACCGCGTATATATCGAAAGCGGCTGCGCCATCGCCCAGGAATTTTACCTTAGCTTTGTGGTGGACCGTACCCACAACGCCATCGGCATCATCGCCTCCACCGAGGGTGGGGTCGAGATCGAGCACGTGGCCGCCACCCAGCCCGAAAAGATCGTGCGGCTCCGGGTGCAGGCCAGCACAGGGCTCTACCCCTATCACGCACGACTGCTGGCCCAGGGGTTGGCGTTGGGCGCCCCCCAAGCTAAAGCACTCTGGCCTTTGCTGCAACAGTGCTATGCGGCCTTTACACAAACAGATGCGAGCCTTCTGGAGCTCAACCCCTTGGTATGGACCCACACAGACACCTGGATGGTGCTGGATGCCAAAATGAGTTTCGACGACAACGCCCTCTTTCGACACCCAGCGCTGATGGCGCTGCGGGATCTGAGCGAAGAAGACCCTGCCGAGATCCAAGCCCAGCAGTTTAACCTAAGCTATGTGAAGCTGGATGGGACCATCGGGTGTTTGGTCAACGGGGCGGGTCTGGCCATGGCCACCATGGACATCATCAAGCTGTACGGCGCCGAGCCGGCCAACT
>OFDC01001715.1_pt1 | contig 11050 bp, 16 predicted proteins | sample 1520941 | NCBI WGS metagenome assembly OFDC01 (sample SAMEA94258168, study PRJEB24077) | hot springs metagenome | biome: Aquatic biome; feature: Water | place: India | collected 2012-12-06 | depth 5 m | reverse complement strand
CGGCATAGAAGGCCGCATCGTCGAGCATCTTGAAATAGATCGTCCCGTGCGCCGCCCCGGCCGCGTGGTAATCCTCGGGGGTGACGGTGAAAGTCAGCTTCGAGCGACCCTCGCCCGGGATGTGCAGCTTCGAGGCGAACTTGGCGTTGACCGGGGCCGAGGCATAGAGCCGCTCCAGCGCGCGGTAGTGCTGCGCGGCACCGCTCGCGGGCAGGGGATCGTCACAGGCGGGCATGGTGGTGCCTCGGGTCGGGTCAGGCCGCGTCGCGCAGGAACTGGTTGGTCAGCAGTGCATAGACCGCGTCGGTGTCAGGCGCGTCGGCGAGCATCTGGAGCGTCGTCTCGTCGCGGGTCAGGCGCGAGATCGCGGCGAGCGCGTGAAGGTGGGTCGCCCCGGCGTTCTCGGGCGAGACGAGGCCGCACACCAGCGTCACGGCGCGCGCATCGACCGCGGCGAAATCGATCGGGGCCTCGAGCCGGATCAGCGCGAGCGACGGGCGGCGGATGTCCTTGCTGCGGCAATGCGGGATCGCCACCCCGCGCCCGAACCCGGTGCTCCCCAGCGCCTCGCGCGCCTCGAGATTCTCGAGCACCTCGTTCTCGTCGAGTCCGTAGGCGTGGCTGAGCAGCTGCGCGGTGCGGGCGAGGATCCTGGGCTTGGTGTCGAGTCGGGCGAAAGCGATCGCCTGAGGGGAGAGAGCGAGGTTGACGTCCATGGTGCGACTGATCCCGAAACTATGCGCCTTGACTGGCGAAGGTCCGGTCCGCTCAAGCCCGATCGGGGGATTGACGGGCCGGGGCGGTGCCCCCTCCTGCGACCGCCTGGACCTTCGAAAGCGGGCCCTGCCGCCCCGTTTGCTAAGGGGTGCAAGGCGGGCTTTGACCCTATCTCGGCTCGACCCAACCGATCGAGCCATCGGCGCGCCTGTAGACCATATTATGCCGTCCGGTGCCAGCATTTTTGAAGAACAGCGCGCCGGTGTTCCTGAGGTCCATCATCATCACCGCGTCGGCGACGCTGGCGGTGGGGATGTCGACGCGGGTTTCGGCGATCACCAGCGGGGCTTCGGCAACCACCTCTTCTTCCTCGTCTTCCTCGACCAGGAAGATGGTGTAGGCGGCCTCTTCCTCGCCGCGGGCGTGATCGGCCTGTTCGTGGCGGTCGGTGAGGCGGCGCTTGTAGCGCCTGAGCTGCTTCTCGATCTTGCCGACCGCCTCGTCGAAGGCGACGTGCACGTCATGCGCGGTGCCTTGCGCCTTGAGGATCAGGCCCTGCATCACGTGGGTGACGATGTCGCAGGTGAAGGCGCCCGCGGGGGCCTTGCCGAAGGTCACCTGGCTCGAGATCGCGCGGTCGAAATACTTGTCGACGATCGCGCCGAGCCGGTCCGCCGCGTGCGTCTGGAGCGCGCTGCCGGTGTCCAACTGGTGGCCGGAAATCCGAATGTCCATGAAGCGTAGTCCTCCGTCCAAGAGTGAGGATCCCAGTACGATAGCGGGCCATGCGATACCCGCGGCGCGTCGGGCTTCAACTAACCCAGATCGCACCCTTGATTTGCGCAATGAAGGCGCGGTGCCGTTCCAGCTCCTCCGGGCTGGCCACGTGGGGGCGGGGTTCGCGCCGGGGCTTGTCCGGCAAAGGACGGTGCCAGGGCGCATCGGGGGTGAGCGCGGCGAGGGCCGGGGCCTCGGCGGGAGCATCGGCCAGGCCGAGCCCGATCTGGCGCCCGCCGGTCAGCTCGACATAGACCTGCGCCAGCAGTTCGGCATCGAGCAGCGCGCCGTGCTTGACGCGGTGCGAGCGATCGATGCCGTAGCGGGTGCACAGCGCATCGAGGCTGAGCTTGGCGCCGGGGTGCTTCTTGCGCGCAAGGACGACGGTATCGACCATCCGGTCGAGCGAGATCGGCGCGCGGCCCGCCAGCTCCAGCTCGTTGTTGAGGAAGCCGAAATCGAACCCGGCATTGTGCGCGACCAGCGGCGCATCGCCGAGGAAGTCCAGCAGCTCCCCGGCCAGATCGGCGAACCGCGGCTTGGTGGCGAGGAAGGCGGCGCTGAGGCCATGCACCCGCTCGGCCTCGGCCGGCATGTCGCGATCGGGGTTGAAATAGGCGTGGAAGGTGCGGCCCGTCTCGACCCGGCCGACCATTTCGACGCAGCCGATTTCCACCATGCGGTCCCCGGTCTTGGGATCGAGCCCGGTGGTTTCGGTGTCGAAAATGACCTCACGCATTTGCGGGACTATCGTCCGATCCTCGGGCAGTTGCAAGCGCACTTTGTCGTCAAAGTGAAGCAATGAGCGCGGCGACCTGCGCGCGGGTTTCGGCGAGGCTGGTGCTGGTATCGATCACGCGATCCGCGCGCGCGCGCTTCTCGCTGTCGTGGAGTTGCAGGCCGAAGATGTGGTCGAACTTCTCGGGCGTCATCCCCGGGCGGGCGAGCACGCGGGCGCGCTGGACCTCTTCCGGGGCGGAGACCACCACGACGAGATCGACCGCCTCGTGCCCACCGCGCTCGAACAGCAGCGGGATGTCGAAGACGACGGCGGGCTTGTCGCTGTTGGCAGCGAGGAAGGCGGCGCGTTTGGCCGCCACCGCCGGATGGACGATGGCTTCGAGCCGGGCGAGGGCTTCCTTGTCGGCGAAGACCTGATGGCCGAGCCGGTCGCGGTCGACGCCCTCGGGGCCGGTCGAGCCGGGGAAGGCGGCCTCGATGGGCGCGAGGAGCTCGCCGCCGGGCCCCTGCATGGCGCGCACCTCGGCATCGGCGTCGAACACCGGGATCCCGGCCTCGGCAAACATCGCCGCGACGGTCGACTTGCCCATGCCGATACTGCCGGTGAGGCCGATGATTTTTTGTGGTGAGGTCATTGGGTCAGGAGGGCTCTGAGTTCAGCATCATATTCGCGGGGCGGGGCCTGCCCGAAAAACCTCTCGAAGGCGACCGCCGCCTGGCCGATCAGCATCGACAGCCCGTCGATGGTGCGGTGGCCGCTGGCGCGCGCAGTCTGGAGGAGCGGCGTATCGCGCGGCGCGGTGACGATGTCGTAGGCGATGCTCCGCGGGGGCGCGTGGCTCCAGTCGAAGGCGAGGGGGGGCTGGCCCTGCATCCCGAGGCTCGAGGCGTTCACCACCAGATCGAGGCACCCTTCGCGGTCGTCGAAGGCGAAGTCGGTGGGGTCGGCAAAGTGGGCGAGGTCGATGGCGTGGTGCTCGCCCTCGGGCGCCAGCTCGTCGAGCAGCGCCCGCGCCTTGGCCGGATCGCGCCCGGCGACGACCAGCGTGAAGCCGTGTCCCGCGAGCGCCGCGATGATCGCCCGCGCCGCGCCGCCGGTGCCGATGATGCGCGCCATGCGGAAATAGTGGGTCTCTGCGAGGTCGGCGGTGAGCGGTTCGAGGAACCCGGCGGCATCGGTGTTGGTGCCCGCGAGCAGGCGGTCGAAGGCCGGATAGATCGTGTTGACCGCACCGATGGAGTCGGCGGGTGGTTCGACACTGTAGAGCAGCGGCATCACCGCCTGCTTGTGCGGCATGGTGACATTGCACCCGCGCCACGCGAGGTCTTCTCGGCGCGCGGCGAGGTAGTCAGCCAGTTCGTCAGGGCGGACATGGCAGGCGCGATATTCAGCCTCGATCCCGAGCTTCCCGAGCCAGAAATTGTGGATCGCGGGAGACTTGGACTGCGCAATCGGATCGCCGATGACTTCGGCATAAGCCTGTCCTGAGCCCTGTCGAAGGAGGCGGGTCATGCGAGCAAGACCCCTTCCTCGCGCAAGGCCCCCAGCAGGGGCAGCAGCGGCATGCCGAGCACGGTGAACTGGTCGCCCTCGATCGCCTCGAACAGCTGCACCCCCGGGCCTTCGATGCGGAACGCGCCGACGGTGTGGCCGATCGCGGGCCATTCGAGTGTGAGGTAGTGTTCGATGAAGTCCTCGGAGAGATTGCGGACATGGAGCCGGGCGAGGGCGGCGTGGCTCCACTCGCAACCCACATCGCGCACCAACGCGGCCGCCGAGTGCAGCTCCATCACCCGGCCCGAGAAGAAGCGCAGATGCTCGCCCGCCTCCTCGCGGCTGGCCGGTTTGTCGAAGCGGCGGCCCTCGCACACCACCAGCGAATCGCTCCCCAGCACCAACGCGCCCGGATGGAGCGCGGCCACCGCTGCGGCTTTCGCCACCGCCAGCGCCTCGGCGACCTCGGAGGGCGCGGCGCCCTCAAGCCCCGCCTCGACCGCGCGCTCGTCGATATCGGCGGGGATGCTCTCGTAAGCCACCCCCGCGGCATCGAGCATCGCCCGGCGCGAGGCGCTCTTGCTGGCGAGGATCAACCTCATATTGGCTTGCCCACCCCGCCTTCGCTCGCGGGCTTCCTCCCCCGCTCCTGCACCAGGCGGATGATCGCCGCGGCGGTCTCCTCGATCGAGCGCCGGGTTACGTCGATCACCGGCCAGCCATTGTCGCCGAACATCCGCCGCGCGAATTGCAGCTCGGCCTTGACCTTGTCGTTGTCGACGTAAGCGGTCTCGGTCGCCTCGTTCAGCGACAGCAGCCGGTTGCGGCGGATCTGGATCAGGCGTTCGGGCGAGGTCGTCAGCCCCACCACCAGCGGGTGCCGCAAGCGGTAGAGCGTCTGTGGAGGCGGACTCTCCACCACAAGCGGGATATTGGCGACCTTGTAGCCGCGATTGGCGAGGTAGATGCTGGTCGGCGTCTTCGACGAGCGCGAGACGCCGACGAGCACGATATCGGCCTGCTCCCACTCCTCGTGGGCGAGGCCGTCGTCATGGGCGATGGTGTACTGGATCGCCTCGACCCGCTTGAAATAGGTCTCGTCCATCATGTGCTGGCGACCCGGGCGGCCATGCGCTTCCTGCCCGAGCTGCGCCTCGAGCGCGGCGGTGACCTGGTCGAGCACCGGCACCGCGGGGAGGCCAAGGTGGCGGCAATGCTCCTCGAGGCGCTTCCTCGTCTCGGGGTTCACCAGCGTGTAGAGCACGAGGCCGGGATGGGCGGCGAGATCGGGGACGATCCGGTCCATGTGCTGGAGCGAGCGCACCATCGGCCAGAAGTGGCGGTTGACGCTCGGGTTGTCGAACTGCGCGAGCGCCGCCTTGGCGATCATTTCCAGCGTCTCCCCGGTCGAATCCGAGACGAGGTGGAGGTTGAGTCGGTTCATGCGATGGGCGCCCTGTGGACAGATCGCCGCATAAACCACGGGAGGCGCGGGCGGACAAGCAGGGGAGGGATTTTCATGCCCGCTCCCGGCCGATCCGCAAGGCTATTTGCGCACACGGGACAAGTTTTGTCGACAGGCTGGGAAGAGTGGGGATAAAGCTGGCTTGACGTCCAATCCATGCGGATTCGATGGGGGCATGAATCCGGGTGGCCGGGCGGGGGTAACGCGGCACAGGCCGGTAATTCCCGCTTTCCACAGGGCCAACAGACTCCATCCATCCTTTTTAAAATTGAATTGATTTGCTCTAAGGAACCCTATGCCAGGTCCGCTTCTCGATACGCTCAAAGGTGTCCGCCAGGATGTCGCCCCCGTGTGGCTCATGCGTCAGGCGGGGCGTTATCTGCCCGAATACAGGGAGTTGCGGGCCGAGAAGGGCGGCTTCCTCGAGCTGGTCTATGACAGCGAGGCGGCGGCCGAGATCACCGTGCAGCCGATCCGGCGCTTCGGGTTCGACGGGGCGATCCTGTTCTCCGACATCCTGATCGTGCCGCATGCGATGGGGCAGGGGCTGACCTTTGCCGCAGGCGAGGGCCCGCACCTTGCGCCGACGCTGATGGAGGTGGAACTCGACAGCTTCACCCCCGCCTTCGAGCGGTTCGAGCCGGTGTACGAGACCGTGCGCCTGACCCGCCAGCAGATCGGGCCCGCGGTGACCATGCTCGGCTTTGCGGGGAGCCCCTGGACGGTCGCGACCTACATGATCGCGGGCGAAGGCTCCAAGGATCACGGCCCCGCGCGCCTCCTCGCCTATCGCGATCCGGCGCGGATGCAGGCGATCATCGATGCCATCGTCGAGGTGTCGGTCACCTACCTGCGCGGCCAGATCGATGCGGGGGCCGAGGCGGTGCAACTGTTCGACTCGTGGGCGGGGAGCCTTGCGCCCGATCAGTTCGAGAAGTGGGTGATTGCGCCGAACGCCGCGATCACGGCCAAGCTCAAGGAAAGCCACCCCGACACCCCGGTGATCGGCTTCCCCAAGGGCGCGGGCGCCAAGCTCCCCGCCTATGCGCGCGAGACCGGGGTGGACGCGGTGGGGCTCGACGAGACGCTCGATCCGGTCTGGGCGCACCAGAGCCTGCCGCAAGGCATGCCGGTGCAGGGCAATTTCGATCCGCTGCTGCTCGAGGCGGGCGGCCCGGCGCTCAGCGAGCGGGTCAAGACGATCATCGCCGCCTTCGAGGATCGCCCCCACGTCTTCAACCTCGGCCACGGGATCGGGCAGTTCACCCCGATTTCGCACGTCGAGGAACTTCTCGCCGCGCTAAGAGGCTGAACCGATGCAGGAACTGCTCTCCTCGATCTACCTGTTCCTGAAGTCGGGGCACGTGATCTTCATGGTGTTCTGGCTGGCGGGGCTGTTCATGCTCCCGCGCCAGTGCATCTACATGCTCGACCACGCGCCGGGATCGCCGGGCGAGGCCAAGTGGGCCGAGCGGATGGGGAAACTCCGCAAGATCATCCTCACGCCCTCGCTGATCATCGTCTGGGTGCTGGGGCTGTCGATGGCCTACGCCGGCGGCTGGTTCGCGTCGGGCTGGCTCCATGCCAAGCTGACGCTGGTGCTGGTGATGACCGGCTATCACGGCTGGCTGGTCGGGCAGACGAAGAAGATGGCGCGCGGTGAGCGGCCGCTCTCGGAGAAGACCCTGCGCATGATCGGCGAGGTGCCGGGCGTGCTGCTGATCCTCATCGTCCTCCTGGTCTACCTCAAGCCTTTCTGAGGCGCATATTGAGCGATTGACCTCGCGTCGCAGCGCTCCTATTTCCACTCCACCTATCCGGTATCGGAGCGGCGCAACGCCCTCCAACAGGTCTGCTTTCTCCAAGCCCAGCCCCTCGTCCAACCGGGGCACCTCTTTTTCCAAGAGGCACTGACCAGCCGGCCACCCCTGACTTTCGGAAATACACAATGCATCTCAAGGATTTGAAAAGAAAGACCCCGGCCGAACTGGTCGCGATGGCGGAAGAGCTGGGGGTCGAGGGCGCCTCGACCATGCGGCGGCAGGACCTGCTCTTCTCGATCCTGCGCGAACTCGCCGAGGACGAGGAGTATGAAGAGAAGATCATGGGCATCGGCACCATCGAGGTGCTGCAGGACGGCTTCGGCTTCCTGCGCAGCCCCGAGGCGAATTACCTCGCCGGGCCGGACGATATCTACGTCTCGCCCAACCAGGTCCGCCGCTGGGGCCTGCGCACCGGCGATACGGTCGAAGGCGAGATCCGCGCGCCCCGCGACGGGGAGCGCTATTTCGCGCTGACCAGCCTCGCCAAGGTCAATTTCGACGATCCCGATGCGGTCCGCCTGCGCACCAATTTCGACAACCTCACCCCGCTCTATCCCGACCAGAAGCTCTCGCTCGACAGCCTCGATCCGACGGTCAAGGACAAGAGCGCGCGGGTGATCGACATCATCGCCCCCCAGGGCAAGGGCCAGCGTGCGCTGATCGTCGCCCCGCCGCGCACGGGTAAGACCGTGCTGCTCCAGAACATCGCCAAGGCCATCACCGACAATCACCCCGAGGTGTTCCTGATCGTCCTGCTGGTCGACGAGCGCCCCGAGGAAGTCACCGACATGCAGCGCTCTGTGAAGGGCGAGGTCATCTCCTCGACCTTCGACGAGCCCGCTGGCCGCCACGTTCAAGTTGCTGAAATGGTGATCGAGAAGGCCAAGCGCCTGGTCGAGCACAAGCATGACGTCGTCATCCTGCTCGATTCGATCACCCGCCTGGGCCGCGCCTACAACACCGTGGTGCCCTCCTCGGGCAAGGTGCTGACCGGGGGTGTCGACGCCAACGCCTTGCAGCGCCCCAAGCGCTTCTTCGGCGCCGCGCGCAATATCGAGGAGGGCGGCAGCCTTTCGATCATCGCCACCGCGCTGATCGACACCGGCAGCCGCATGGACGAAGTCATCTTCGAAGAGTTCAAGGGCACCGGCAACTCGGAAATCGTGCTCGACCGCAAGGTCTCCGACAAGCGCATCTTCCCCGCCCTCGATGTCGGCAAGTCCGGCACCCGCAAGGAAGAACTGCTGGTCGCCAAGGACAATCTCTCCAAGATGTGGGTCCTGCGCCGCATCCTGATGCAGATGGGCACCGTAGATGCGATGGAGTTCCTGCTCGACAAGATGAAGGATTCCAAGACCAACGAGGACTTCTTCGCGACGATGAACCAGTAAGGGAAACGGGACGCATCAACGGGCCGGGGGATCGGGCCGAAGACGGACGGACGGGAATACGTGCTCAGCCAGTATCTCTACATCAGCACCGCGCCGACCCTGGGGCGCGAGGAGGTCGACGCCATCCTCGCCGCGAGCGCGCGCAACAATCCCGCGCGCGGGATCACCGGGCTCCTGCTGTTCAACGGCCGCAACTTCCTGCAACTGCTCGAGGGCGAGGAGGGCGAGGTCGCGGCGCTGATGGACACCATCACCGCCGACCCGCGCCACAGCGGCGTCTCGGTGCTCGACCGCCGCGGGATCACGGCACGCGCCTGTCCCGACTGGGCGATGAAGCGCGTGCTGATCGCCGAGAGCATCGAGCACCGCCGCGACATGCTCGAGCGCGATTTGCCGCAGGGGCTCGACCCCGAGGTGCGCAAGATGATCGTCAATTTCGCGGTGCTGAACTAGGGCGAAACCCGTAGCCGGGCGCAAACCGCTGGCAGGTGCGGGCGGGGTAGTCCCTTCCTCCGTTCAATCCGGGGGAGCGCCATGCGTCGCATCATCTATCGCAGCATCGCCGCGCCGGGTCTCGACCGGGTCGAGATGTTCCGGCTGGTCTATCACGCCCGCGTTTCGAACGAGGCCAAAGGACTGTCGGGCGTACTGCTCCAGGCCGGGGCGCACCTGCTCCAGATCCTCGAGGGGCCGACCTGGAAGCTGTTCGCCACCTTCGAGACGATCCGCCGCGATCCGCGCCATACGGGCGTCGAGGTGATGTTCGAACGCTCGATCCCCGAGGCGACCTTTCCGCACTGGCCGATGCGCTATTTCGACGACAACCACATCGGCAAGACACTTGCGCTGATGCACGCCGAAGCCGGGGAGCGGCTGTGTCCCGCGATCGAGGAGGCAGTGCGCGATGTCTTCGTCGCGGGCTTCGCCGCGCATGAGACGGTCACGCCTTTGCCGCCGCAAGCTGGGCACCCATCATTTCCCAGACCTTGTTGATCGCCTTCAACGGCCGAACCATCACCTTGAAATCGCTGATCTTTCCATCACCGTTGAAGCGGATGATATCGACCCCGTTGATGGCGATCCCGTCCAGCTCGGTGACGAATTCGAGCATCATCTCGTCCCCGTCGACCAGCTCGCGGACATAGCGGAACTTGTCGTTCCCCAGCACATGGCTGGCGGCGACGAGGTAGGCCATGACGATCGGCTTGCCGGCCTGCGGCGTGTGCACCACCGGCGAGTGGAACACCGCGTCGTCGGCCAGCAGATCAGAGAGCAGCGCAGGGTCGCTGCCGTGCTCCATATAGGCGTGCCATTTTGCCAGGCCTGCCTGTGCGTTCCCCATCATTCCCTCCCTCACTTGGCGCCCGGCCAGCCGAGCAGATCATCCCCGCTGGGCGAGTCCTCCAGCTTGAGCGGCGGGCTCGGCTTCTTGCGTTTTCTCTCGCCGACCTTGTCGTAGGCGGCGTCGTCCGATCCCTTGCGCAGCCGCAGGGTGCGGGTGACGAGATCGCCGGTCAACAGGTTCCAGCTCGCCTCCTTGCCGGGCGGGGTGCTTCACCCGAGATGCTCGGCAAAGAACGCTGCCGTCCTCCCGTCGGCGAGGTTGGCGGCTTCCTCGTTGCGGCGCTTGCCGTGTTCGGTGGCGAAGCCGTGGTCGAGGCCCTCGTAATCGTGGAGCGTCACCTTGGGGTGATCGTCCAGCCCTTCGTGCATCGCCGCCTGTGTTTCACGTGAAACAAAACCGTCCTCGGTCGGGATGTGCAGCATCAGCGGGTGGGCGATGGCGTGCTTCTCGTGGAGCAGCCCGTCGATGCCCACGCCGTAGTATCCCACCGAAGCGTCGATGTCCGTCCGCGCCGCGGTCATGAACGCGAGCCGCCCGCCGAGGCAGTAGCCGACACAGCCGACCTTCGCGACGCGCAGCGTGCGACGGATGTGGTGGATGGTCGCCTCGATGTCGCGGATGCCCGCGTCCTGGTCGAACTCCCCGAACAGCCCGAGCGCGCGCTGGAATTCGGGCTCCGCGTCAGGATCGAGTTCGATGCCGGGTTCGATCCGCCAGAACAGGTCGGGCGCGACCGCGAGGTAGCCCTCGGCCGCGAGCTTGTCGCACTTCTGGCGGATGCCGGGGTTCACCCCGAAGATCTCCTGAATGACGATGATCGCAGCGCGCGGCTGGCCCTCGGGCTTGGCGACATAGGCGCCGAAGGTCGCATCACCTTCGAGGGTCGGGATCGTTTCGTTGAGGCTCATGGGGGTCTCTCCTTGGTCGGCTCAGGTCTATCTCTTGCCTTGTCAGCGTGCCAAGCCCAAATGAAAGCGGGATGACGCAAAGGAGGGCTGCGCCCGTGAAGATCACCATCGAAATCGACTGCACCCCCGAAGAGGCGCGCAGCTTCATGGGCCTGCCCGATGTGAGCGCGGCCAACAATGTCTATGTCGAGAACCTGACCAAGGCGATGCAGGGGGTCTCGAGCCCCGACCAGCTCCAGCAATATGCCTCCGCGCTGGCACCGATGGGGCAGATGGGGATGAAGCTGTTCCAGAACTTCGTCGAGGGCTCGATGAAGGCGGCCGCGGGCGCGACGGGGTCGAAGAAGTCCTCCGACTGAGCCTGTGAGTTCCGCCGACACGATCTTCG
>OFDC01001712.1_pt1 | contig 11061 bp, 13 predicted proteins | sample 1520941 | NCBI WGS metagenome assembly OFDC01 (sample SAMEA94258168, study PRJEB24077) | hot springs metagenome | biome: Aquatic biome; feature: Water | place: India | collected 2012-12-06 | depth 5 m | reverse complement strand
GGTATTCGCTGGCGCGAATGACGGGTATGAGCTTCGCTCATGGTTTTCCGCTGACGCGGAATCGGAAAAGTCTTGCCTGATGGGCGAGACTTTTTCGTTTACGCACAGATCGTCCCGATTACACACAGACCTTCCCAATTGCGCATATCCATTCGCGCCAGCGAATACCCGTCACGCAGTACCAGACACGAAGTACCAGACACGAGCGAAGCGAGTACCAGCCACGAAGTACCAGACTTTTTGCGCAGCAAAAAACTTGCAACCGTTTGGTTTCTTGTTTATATTTGCAAAATGAGACGAGACGTTTTTCAAGCCATCGCCGATCCGACGCGACGGGCTATTATTACTTTGATTGCTACACAGGCCATGACTCCCAATGCCTTGGCAGAACATTTTGATACAACTAGACAAGCCGTATCAAAACATTTAAAAATTCTTTCAGAGTGTGAACTTGTGCGTGCACGTCAGGAAGGAAGAGAGATCTATTATGAGTTAGAATTAAAAAAAATGAAAGAGATTGATAAATGGCTAGAGCAGTTTAGAAAGCTTTGGGAAAATAGATTCAATCAACTTGATCATATCCTCAACACTATTAAAAAAAATAAAAAATGAATCGAGCGCTTTTCTTCGACTTTACCGTCAACAAAGACAACAACACCATCAGCGTGCAGCGAGAGTTTGACGCACCTGTGGATATGGTCTGGTCTGCATGGACTGAACCTGAACTATTAGATCAGTGGTGGGCACCAAAGCCTTATCGGACTGTGACCAAGCACATGGATTTTCGTGCAGGGGGTCATTGGTTTTACGCGATGATTGGTCCGGAAAACGATACCCATTGGTGTCGCGCCGACTACTCGAAAGTAGAAACGCAAAAATCTTTCGAGGGTATAGATGCGTTTTGTGATGAAGAAGGAAAAATCAATGAGGCTTTTCCAAGAACAAAATGGAACACAACATTTAATGCCAATGAAGAAACAACCATTGTCGATATACAATTGACCTACGAAAAATTAGAAGACCTTGAACAGATCATTTCTCTAGGCTTCCGTGAAGGATTCACCATGGCGCTTGGAAACTTGGATCAATACTTTGCGGCTAAAATTGCGTTGCGCAGTTCGTTGAAGAAAGACAACAAAGCAAGGACTTGCACCTATCTTAATTTCCCTGGAAATACTGAAGAAGCATTTATGTTTTATCAAAGTGTATTCAAACGTGCATTCCACGGAGGTGTTCAACGATTTGCCGATGCCACTCACCTACCTCCCGATCCACCAATGGCCGATCATTTGAAGCGAATGATATTGCATATTGAGCTTCCTATCACGGGTAATCATATTTTAATGGGAACAGATGCACCAAAAGAAATGGGCTTTACTGTGACGCAAGGAAATAATATGCATATTAGTTTAGAACCTGAAACACGCGAAGATGCAGATAGAATTTTCAATGAACTTTCCGCTGGTGGTTCTATTACAATGCCATTGCAAGACATGTTTTGGGGAGCTTACTTCGGAAGTTTTACCGATAAATTCGGAATTAATTGGATGGTCAATTATCTCGACCGAAAATAAATTATACCCCAATCATCAACCAATAGCCATCAAACAAACACCATACAACTATGAAACTGACCATCACCACTACTGTCCGCACTACTATTGAAAAAGCGTGGGACTTTTACACGAATCCAGAACACATTGTAAAATGGAATTTTGCCAATGATGAATGGCAATGTCCAAGTGCATCGAATGACCTTCGTCCGGGCGGCAAATACGCAGCACGCATGGAAGCAAAAGATGGAAGCTTTGGTTTCGATTTCGAAGCGATTTATGATGAAGTAGAAATCGGTAAAATGTTTAAATACACCATGGCAGACAACCGCTCGGTAGTGACCACATTCTCGCAACAAGGTGAAGAAGTAGTCATCACCACCACCTTCGACGCCGAAACCGAAAACCCCATCGAAATGCAACAAGCCGGATGGCAAGCGATTCTAGATAACTTCGCGAAGAAAATAGAGTCTTGATTTTCGATTCGAAATTCGAGATTCGAGATTCGGGATTCGAAATTCGGAATTCGGAATTCAGATTCAAGAACCAAGAACCAAGAACCAAGAACCAAGAACGATGCACAAAACAAACATTTTCGCTGCACTGGAATCTGCGCCGATGGATGAATCTGCGGGGATCAAAATTGTGAAGTTGACAGGAGATAAAGACTTGTCGGTGTATGTTGCGGATATAGCGCCGCACACACAACTTACACCGCACTATCACACAGCGGGAATAGATGCATATCAGATCCTCAAAGGAATCGGAACAATGAAGACGGGTCCATTCGTGGAAGGCAATTTTGAATGGACCGAAAAGTTCACTGCAGTGGAAGGTGACTGCTTTCACATCGAGCCATACATTGTCCATCAAATCCTCAACGAATCAGATGAAACACTGGTCCTAGTCTTCGCCTGCCCGGAGTCGCATGTGAGCACGGATCGGCATTTTGTTTAGCGATATTCGATTCTCGATTCTCGATTCGGAATTCGGGATTCGAAATTCGGATTCGAAATTCGAAATTCGGGATTCGAAATTTTTAATGCAATTACATCAAATATCAAATGTGTAGGGTGGATAAACTATTCAAGAAATCGATTGCTAATATTTATTATATACATTAGCTCTCTCAATAATCTCGAATTCCGAATTCCGAATTCCGAATTCCGAATTCCGAATCTCGAATCTCGAATCTCGAATCGAGAACCAAGAACCAAGAACCAAGAACCAGATAGCAATGAACAATCTTCGAATCGCTGCGGTGCAGTTTGATATAGTTTGGGAAAATAGATCAGCGAATTTTTTTCGTTTAGATGAAATGCTTCAGGATGCTACGAATCTTGATGTAATTGTCTTGCCGGAAATGTTTACTACCGGATTCAGTATGCGTCCGGAAGTCATTGCCGAACCGCATCATGATGAAATGGATACATTGAACTGGATGCGTCACCACGCATCACGACTTGGTGCGTTGATGATGGGGACTGTTTCTGTATTCGATGAAGGGGCATATAAAAACCGCATGTATGTTGTGTTTCCCGATGGGGAATACGAATTTTATGACAAAATAAATCTCTTCAAAATGGGTGAAGAGAACAATCATTATTCAAAAGGAAATAAGCGCTTGTTCTTTGAATGGCGCGGCTGGCGCATCGCACCGTTGATTTGTTATGATTTGCGTTTCCCTGAATGGGCGCGCAACGGAATGACGGATGATCAAGTGCATTACGATGTGCTGATCTACAGCGCAAATTGGCCCGAAGTGCGCAGACATCCATGGCGCACATTACTGCAAGCGCGCGCTATCGAAAATCAGGCATATGTTGTGGGGGTAAATCGTGTGGGTGATGACGATCAGCGCATCTATCATTCGGGAGACTCACTCATCATCGATCCTCGCGGACAAATAATGCAAGACGGTGCAGGCGGACAAGAATCCATCCTCATCGAAACGCTAGACTACAGCGCCCTCCAAGATTTCCGATCAAAATTTCCCGTTCTGACTTAGTGACTAGTTACTAGTGACTAGTGACTAGTGACTAGTGACTAGCGACTAGTTAAGATACTAGTGAATAGTTGAAGTCAACTAGTCACTAGTATCTCGTCTCTAGTAACTATTTGAACGCATCAAACCCAGTCACGTCCATACCTGTAATCAACAAGTGGATATCGTGCGTTCCTTCGTAAGTGATCACACTTTCGAGGTTGCACATGTGACGCATCAATGGATACTCATTGGTGATACCCATACCACCCAGCATTTGACGTGCGTCGCGTGCGATAGTGATGGCCATGTGAACGTTATTTCTTTTCGCCATAGAGATCATTGCAGAAGTAGCACGACCCTCATTTCTCAACTGACCTAGACGGTATGTGAGAAGTTGAGCCTTCGTGATTTCTGTGATCATCTCAGCTAATTTCTTCTGTTGAATTTGGAACGCACCGATTGGCTTACCGAATTGCTGACGCTCTTTGCTGTAACGCAATGCTACATCATAGCAATCCAAAGCTGCACCAATAGCACCCCAAGCAATACCATAGCGTGCGCTATCAAGGCAGCTCAGTGGAGCACCTAATCCGCTGCGACCTGGCAATAGATTTTCTTTTGGAACTTTCACGTTGTTGAATACCAACTCACCAGTATCAGAAGCTCTCAAGCTCCATTTACCGTGCATCGTTGGCGTAGTGAATCCTTCCATTCCGCGTTCAACCACAAGACCGTGAATTCGACCTTCTTCGTTCTTTGCCCAAACGACCGCTACCTGCGCGAATGGAGCATTAGAGATCCACATTTTCGCACCATTCAAAAGATAATGGTCGCCCATATCCTTGAAGTTTGTAGTCATACCACCTGGGTTTGAACCATGGTCTGGCTCTGTCAATCCGAAACAACCAACCCACTCCCCAGAAGCGAGTTTTGGAAGGTATTTTTGACGTTGCTCTTCTGTACCATATTTCCAGATAGGGTACATCACAAGAGAACTCTGAACGGAAGATGTAGAACGAAGGCCGCTATCGCAACGCTCCAATTCTTGCATGATCAATCCGTATGAAATTTGATCGAGACCAGCTCCACCGTATTCCGTTGGAATATAAGGTCCGAAACCACCGATTTCTGCTAGTCCATTGAGCAGATGGCGAGGAAATTCGCCTTTTTCCCATGCTTGTTCAATGATGGGAGACACTTCTTTCTTCACCCAAGCACGTGCTGTGTCACGAACCAATTTGTGTTCGTCCGTCAACAACTCATCCATTAGATAGTAGTCGTGTCCTTGAAAAAGATCTGTACGCATGTATTATGATTTGCAAGTTTCTATTAAAATGCGGGGCAAATGTATTGCTTTCTGCTTAAACAACATTATATCAGGGTTTGTTGATCCTGACCGTATTTTTCATACCAGTCATCGACCAATAAATCTCTGCCATTGCTTGCTGCGACTGCTAATTGGTCGCAAACTTCATTGTACTTATTTCCCGCGTGACCTCTCACCCATTGGAATTTTACTTGGTGTTCGCGAGCGATGCGCAAGTAGCGCGACCAGAGGTCGGGATTTTTGACATTCTTCCAATTGCGTTTTACCCAGCCTCCAATCCAATCTTTCTCCACTGCATCTACAACATAACGTGAATCCGAATAGACCGTCACCACGCAGCCCGAAGTCTTGAGTGATTCTAGAGCTACGCACACGCTCATGAGCTCCATGCGATTATTCGTAGTGAGTCGAAAGCCTTGAGATAATTCTTTGTAATGCTTGCCTGACATTAGGACAATACCGTAGCCTCCAGGGCCGGGGTTTCCCTTTGCAGCGCCATCGGTGTAAACAGTAATGATCGGTGCCGCGCTCATGGGAAAAGGAATTGAACATTCTTAGTGAACAGCTTGAGAGCAATGGCCAAAAGAATGATACCAAATACTTTTTCCAAAACCGCTATCCCCCCTACTCCCAATAGTCGTTCGATGCGATTGGTGAGTTTGAGTACCAAGAAAATAACAGGCATATTGAGAACTATCGCGATGGCGATATTGATGGGTTCGTATTCCGCGCGCAGTGAAATGAGTGTAGAAAAGGTACCCGCTCCTGCGATGATGGGGAACGCCAAAGGCACGATGGATGCGGCTTTCTCGCTTCCTTCTTTTTGCTTGAAAAGTTTGATTCCTAGAATCATTTCCATGGCAATGAAGAACAGAATGAACGAGCCCGCCACTGCGAATGAATAAACATCCACACCGAAGAAGCTCAAGAATTTTTCTCCTACAAAAAGAAAAATCAGCATCAGAAGAAGCGACACCGAGGTGGTCGTGTAAGGCTGGATATTGCCTGTTTTTCTTTTAATATCAAGGATTACAGGGATGCTGCCGAAGATATCGATCACGGCAAACAAGACCATAAAACAAGATAGAATTTCTGTCCCATTCACATTCATGGGACAAAATTAGAGTATTGCGTCGATTACTTTGGGAAAATGTTCGATTTCCAATCGGCGCACTTTCATTTCGATTTCGTGCGGCCCGTCGGTTGGATCGATGGTGGCTTTTGCTTGAAAAATGACTGCACCTTCATCGTAGTGCTCATTAACGAAATGGATGGTGATTCCCGATTCCTTTTCGCCTGCCGCGTGTACGGCTTCATGCACGAAGTGTCCGTACATTCCCTTTCCGCCATACTTCGGCAAAAGTGCGGGATGGATATTGATAATTCTATTGGGAAAAGCTTCGACGAGAGCGCTCGGCACCTTCCATAGAAATCCTGCAAGGATGATCCAGTCGGCGTTTAGTTTTTGTATAAAATACAAAAAGTCATTAGATTCTTTGAAGTTTTCCTTTGTGAGAGCATAGGTTGGAACGTTCCATTTTTTTGCCACATCAAAAGCGCCTGCGCCAGGTTTGTTGCAGGCCAAGAGCACCACTTCCACTTTGTCACTTCCTTGGAAATGATTTAAAATATTATCTGCATTGGAGCCCCCACCTGAGGCGAGGATGACAAGCCTTTTTTTCACGTTCACAATTTTTATGCTTAGAGAACTTCTTTTTTCATGAGTGCTATGAGGCTCTTTGCGCGGCCATATAAATCATCGAGTTGAGGACCGAGGGTTGCTGCGTCGCCAGCCAAAGAAGATGTTTCAATTTGGAGTACTAATTCATGCATCTCCATCACACCAAAGAGCTTAAGATTTGGCTTCATTCTGTGTGCAAAAGCCTTGACAGACGCCAAGTCCGACTCTTCGAATTTTTGGCGGAGCATGACCATATCTTGTTCTAGTTGATCACAAAAGATCTCCACCGTTTTCTTCACGTTATCTTGATTACCGCCGTACATTTCCGACAGCTGTGTGAGGTTATAGGATTTTTTTTCTCCCGTAGACATGTGTTAATTAGGTTTATGGGAGTGCAAGGTAACGTGAGAATACAAAATAAAAAAGCCACATTGCTTACTTTTGTCCCAAAGCCAACACAAGGATATGTCAATAATTGTTGAAAATGTAGCCAAGGTTTACGGTACTCAGCGTGCGCTGAACGGGGTGAGTTTCTCTATTCCCAGCAGTGAGGTCGTTGGATTCCTAGGACCAAACGGTGCGGGAAAGAGCACAATGATGAAGATCATCACCTGCTTCCTTCCTCCTACCGAAGGCAAGGTGAGCGTTTGCGGACTCGATGTGATGAAGAATTCCATTGAAGTGCGCCGAATGATTGGCTACCTCCCTGAGCACAATCCTTTGTATTTGGACATGTACGTGCGCGAATACCTTCATTTCATTGGAGATATTTATGGCGTTCCACAATTGAATAAGCGCGTTGCTGAAATGATCGACCGTGTTGGTTTAGGTCCTGAGGCGCACAAGAAGATTGAAGCATTATCGAAAGGATATCGTCAGCGTGTGGGACTAGCCCAAGCGATGATTCACGATCCAAAGGTTCTTATTCTCGATGAGCCAACTTCAGGTCTTGACCCGAATCAGCTTGTGGAGATTCGTTCGCTTATCAAAGAAATCGGAAAAGAAAAAACCGTGATGCTTTCTACACACATCATGCAAGAAGTAGAAGCTATTTGCAATCGTACGATCATCATCAACAAAGGAAATATCGTTGCCGATAAGGCTACATCGGAATTGCGCAGTGGTATTGGCGGCGCAGGTTATGAACTTGCGGTAGAATTCAGCGGCACTATTTCAAGATCAGCATTGATGAAGATTGAGGGTGTAAGCAATGCAGTGAATGACGGCGGAAATAGCTGGACCATCAGTATCGAAGGCAATGGTGATTTGAGAAAAGAGATTGCTGAAATGGCCTTACAGCAAAGCATTGCCGTAATTAGCATGTCGAAGAAAGAGCAAAAGCTCGAGGAGATATTTAAAGAATTGACCACAGCAAACAGTCAAAACTGAACGGACCAATGATGTACGAAGCCTCCCTTTCAGGAGTAATTAAAATCATTTTCTACTTTATATTATTTTCATTCATTATCCGAATGATCGCTCGGTTGGCGTTGCCAATTGTGGTTAAGCGTGCAGAAGATAAAATGCGTCAGCGTGCGAATGAATATCAACAGCGCAATGCACCGCAGCGCCCTGAAGGCGATGTAAAAATTGAGACCAATCCAAATAAAAATAAATCCTCCCAAGAGGGTGAATACGTGGATTACGTAGAAATTAAAGACTAGACCAAACCAACACCATACATGAAATCGATTTTGCTTAAAGCATTACCCCACGTGATTGCAATTGTATTATTCGCAATCATTTCATCTGTTTACTTCTCGCCTGTCAACGACGGTTATAGTTTGAAACAGCATGATATCGAGCAATGGAGAGGCATGTCGAAAGAGCTTGCCGATTACCGTTTGGTAAACGGTGAAGAGCCGCTTTGGACCAACTCCATGTTTGGTGGAATGCCATCCTATCAGATTTCAACGGTGCATGAAAGCAACTTGCTTCGCTACGTGGATCAAGTGTACAAGTTAGGCATGCAAGGACCCATTGGAGTAATGTTCATTGCCATGTTGGGTTTTTACATTTTCGCATTGTGCGTGCGTGTGAATCCGTGGGTGGGAATTATTGGCGGAATCGGTTTTGGTCTTGCAACGATTAATATTCTATACCTCGGTGCTGGTCACGTTTCTAAAGTCAACGCTATCGCTTACATGGCGCCGGCACTGGGCGGTTTGTTGCTTGCAACGCGTGGAAAATGGATTTTAGGTTCTGCGATTTTTGCATTGTTTTTTGCATTGAATATTTCCGCGAATCACTTACAAATGACTTACTACTTAGCGTTCTTGCTAGGTGCAGTGGCATTGACAGAAGGCATTCGTTTGATTGTAGAAAAGCAATTTAAATATTTGGTAAAAGTGACCGCCGCCCTCGCAATCGCCGCGGGAATAGGCATTTTACCAGCAATGAGCAATTTATTGACGACCTATGAATACAGCAAGTTCACCACGAGAGGAACAAGCGAACTCACCATTGAAGCAGATGGTTCGCCGAAAGCTGCAACAGATATTCAAGGTTTGGATACCGATTATATTCTAGAATATAATTTCGGAAAAGGAGAAGTGTGGTCCATGTTTATTCCCAATGCAAAAGGTGGTGCAACGGGCGCAATTGGCGAGGACAAGGAATTGCTTCAAAGCATCCCGCGCGAGTATCGTGAGCAAATCGGTCAGAGCAATCGTTATTGGGGAGAGCAGCGCTATACTGGAGGAGCATTTTATTTCGGGGCAATTATCATGTTCCTTTTTGTGCTCGGTATGATCTTCATTAAGGATTGGATCAAGTGGCCATTCTTGGTACTCTTCATCATCGCGATAGGACTTGCATCGAATGATCCTGGAGGACTGAATAATTTCTTCATTTCTAAATTCCCTCTTTATAATAAGTTTCGAGATTCGAAGATGATTCTTTCGATTATTCAAGTAATGGCTTCTGCCATGGCAGTGCTGCTTGTAGATCGTTTGATCAAAGGCGAAGGTATTCTTGGAGATAAGAAATTCTTTTTGATTGGAACAGGAGCATTGCTTGTGATCGCCATTGCACTTACTGCTTCACCAACTATTCCAGGCCCACTCTTGAGCAGTGCAGAAGTGGCTCAGTTTGCGGAGATCGAGCAACAGCAGAATATCAATCCACAACAGCTTGCGATGTATGATGAATACAAAACAGCATTGCAAGATGTGCGCACTGAAATCTATCAGGGCGACGCGACAAGAAGTTTGTTGTTTGTGATTGTAGCTGCAATTCTTGTGGTATTGACTTACTTAAAAAAGATTCCAGGACTCGCGATGGCCGGAGGTATTGCTGTGATGGTTTTGTTTGATCAATACGGTGTTTGTCAGCGTTACTTGAATGAGAATATGGAAAAAGGCAGATTCAAGTATTATGTAAAAGCTTCAGAGAAAGTCATTCCAATGAAGCCTGCTACAGCAGATTTGAGCATCATGGAGACCGAGCGTCCGATGGCGAAAGATTTTGATAAAACATATAATTCACTTTTATCTGCTATGAATAACAATGCAGAGTATGCAGAAGTGAAGGATAAAGAATTGGTGAAATCCGTTGCAGAATTTGGTGCATTAGGATTGACCACCGACTTCCGTGTGGCAGCATTGGGCAATCCATTCTCTGATGCGAATACAAGTTATTTCCACAAGAGTATTGGTGGATATCACGGTGCGAAATTGAAGCGTTATCAAGAGATGATAGAGTTTCATATTCAGCCCGAATTGAAATTACTTGCGGATAGTTTGAAGAGCATCGAAGACCTTTCTATTTTGAAAGAAATGACCGTGCTTAACATGTTGAACACGCGTTACTTCATTTACAACCCAGAAGCTCCTGCCCTTTCAAACCCTTATTCGGCGGGCAATGCGTGGTTTGTGAATGAAATCGCAACAGTGAATTCAGCCAACGAAGAAATCACGATGGTGAAAGGATTAGACTACATGAATAAAGCAGTAGTGAGCAAAGAATTTGCAGATCGTGCAAAGAATGCAAGCGCACCGATTGATTCTACAGCAAACATTTCATTGATAGAATATCACACCAATAAACTCGTGTATCAGAGCAATTGTAATGCAGAGGCTCCGGTCATCTTCAGCGAGATTTATTATCCAGCAGGTTGGACATGCACCATAGACGGCAAGCCAGCAAGCGACTTCCGTGCAAATTATATTTTCAGAGGCGTAATGGTTCCAGCCGGCGAGCACACCATCGAATGGGCATACGCTCCGGAGTCATTCAAAAAAGGAAGCACCTACAGCCTAGCGGGTTCTTTATTGCTATTCGCACTAGTACTCGGCGCGATTGCTATGGAGGGGAGAAAGATTTTTTCGAAGGGTTGATTTTTGGGTTTTCGATTCTCAAGTTTGGCGCTCTATTGATTGGGAGTGGTCCCCCGCTATACAAATTCAAAATTTTCGCTTTGCTTCAATTTTGAATTTGTAACGCTCGGGAACCCTTCAAAGGGCTTTAAAGGCAAAAAGTCAAAAAAGTGAAAAGCTAAAGCTTTTCACTTTTT
>OFDC01001709.1_pt1 | contig 11070 bp, 7 predicted proteins | sample 1520941 | NCBI WGS metagenome assembly OFDC01 (sample SAMEA94258168, study PRJEB24077) | hot springs metagenome | biome: Aquatic biome; feature: Water | place: India | collected 2012-12-06 | depth 5 m | reverse complement strand
CGCGAGCTCGGCATCCTGACCGTGGGTGTCGTCACCAAGCCGTTCCTGTTCGAAGGCGCACGCCGCGCGCGCATTGCCGAAGCCGGCGTCGCGGAGCTGCGCAACTACGTCGATACGCTGATCGTCATTCCGAACCAGAATCTGTTCCGCATCGCGAGCGAGAAGACCACCTTCTCCGAAGCCTTCGTGATGGCCGATCAGGTGCTCTACTCGGGCGTCGCCTGCATCGTCGATCTGATCATCAAGGAAGGCCTCATCAACCTCGATTTCGCCGACGTCCGCACGGTCATGACCGGGATGGGCACGGCCATGATGGGCACCGGCGAAGCAAGCGGAGAGCGCCGCGCGACGGTCGCGGCCGAGGAGGCGATCTCGAACCCGCTGCTGGACGACGTTTCGCTGCGTGGAGCCAAGGGCCTCCTGCTGTCGATTACCGGCGGCCCTGGTCTCACCCTCTATGAGGTCGACGAAGCCGCAAGCCGTGTGCGCCAGGAAGTCGATCCCGAGGCCAACATCATCGTCGGCGCCACCTACGACCCGCAGCTCGGCGATCGGATCAGGGTTTCGATCGTGGCCTCCGGCATGAGCCGGGCAGGAGAGGCGGAACGCCGCCCGCCGGCCCCCGCAGAAGATTGGATTCGCGCGCAGAAAGCGGCACCCGCTGCCGGTCGCCCCGCGGCACGCCAGGAGCCGTCCCGCGCCGCTCCCCCGCCCGTCAACAACTATGCGCCCGACCCGCGTGAGCCTCGCGGCGGGGCCCAGGATCTCCAGCAGCGCCTGACCGAGGCGCTGCAATATTCGTCCCCGACCACTCAGCCGTTCGGCTCGCAGAGGGTGCAGCAGCCCGCCAGCCCGCCCTATGACGCCCCTCGCAACCGCGATTCGTGGCGCGGCCCTGGCAATGTGACGATCGAGGAAGGTCCGCCGCAGTTCCAGCAGGCTTCGACCCCGCCGCCGCTGCCCCAGGGCTACGCCGCGCCGCGCCAGGCCCAGACCGGCGCCTTCGCGCCCCAGCCGCCGTCCGAGATTCGCCGCCAGCCGCGCCGAGCCTCGGATGCGACCGAATATGCCCAGGAGGCCGGCCAGCGGCCCTATCGCGAAAGCCCTTACGCCGAGCCCGCGCCTGTCCAGGAGCAGCGGCCCGTTTCACAGGCTCCCGAGCCGCGTCGGCGCCTGAGCTTGTTCGAGCGAATCGCCGGTCGGGTACGCGGAACAGGTGATTCGGATACACGCCATCCGATTCCCTCCGAGCCCTACCAGCACGAGGCGCATCCCGAGCAGGCCCACGCTGCGGAAAGCGACATCTACGAGCGTTATCCCCAAGCCGAGGACGATTACGAGCGTAGTAGCCAAGACGCTGAATTGCCCGTATTTTTCAGGGAAAGACGCCGCTAGGACTAGGGTCCCGCAGGCCCGTTCGCGGCACCTCCCGGGGAGGCGGTTGCGAACGTAACACAACGTAAGAAAGCGTGATTTGTGCCACAGCGGGACGGGGGCTATCGTTTCTTAATAACGACCGGTTCGCACTACATCCGCTTCGCTCGACTGCCCTTCGGACAACCGAAAAAAGCTTACCGAGAGATAAGCCGGGCAGACAAATCGGGGAAGGAGTGAGCGGAAGCGAGTACCGGACGGGGGTGGCAGACCGTTCTAGGACGGAACGCCAAGGGATCGAGGGACGGCGCAGCATGTCAAATCGCTTCATCGGCGCGCGACAGACGACGATTGCTCAAGAAATCCAGGTCCACGGCACGGGGGTGCACAGCGGAGCGCCAGTTTCGGTCATCCTGCATCCGGCAGTGGCCGATACTGGGCTCCGTTTCGTGGTTACGAAACGCGGCCGTATCACCGCCGAGATCCCCGCTAAAACCTGCAACGTCAAGAACCTCACACTCTGCACGGTCATTGGAAACGAAGAAGGCGTTACCGTTTCCACCGTTGAGCACCTCCTCGCCGCCCTCCGCGGCCTCCAGATCGACAACTGCATCATCGAGATCGACAGCAAGGAAGTGCCGATCATGGACGGCAGCTCGGCGCCGTTCGTCGAGGCGATCGATCAAGTCGGTATCCGTGAGCTTCCCGCTCCCCGCCGTTTCCTCAAGGTACTGAAGACCGTCCGCGTCGAGGAAGGCGATTGCTGGGGTGAGTTGACCCCGCATTCCGGTTTCCACCTCGATGTCGAAATCGAATTCCCGTCCGCGGTGATCGGCAAGCAGCGCCTTGCCTTCGAGATGAGCCCGGGCGTGTTCCGCAACGAGCTGGCCAATGCCCGCACGTTTGGCTTCATGAGCGACGTTGAGCGCCTTTGGAAGGCCGGCCTTGCGCTCGGCGCCAACCTCACCAACACCGTCGCCATCGGCGACGACCGCATCATGAACCGCGAAGGTCTCCGCGACCCGCTTGAGTTCGTTCGCCACAAGATGCTCGATGCCGTCGGCGATCTCAGCCTCTCGGGTCACCCGATTCTCGGTGCCTATCGCTCGGTCAAGGGTGGCCACCGCCTTAACTCGCTGGTTCTCCAGAAGCTCCTCGAGGATAGCTCGGCCTGGGCCATCGTGCAGGCTCCCCGCGTCCGCGAAGCTCGCCCCGTCGCCTTCGAGCGCGCCGCGGTCGCTGCCGCCGGCGAGTGATTGAAAGCGCTTTTGAAGTTTTCAACCACCGGGGATTCCGTCTCCGGTGGTTCGTTTATTCGGCGCCAGCAACACTCTGTAACCATTTCAATTTTTGTGTCGAACGTGCTGCCTGCGGGCCTCAGATCAACCACATTGTGGAACTACGGTCGATTACGTCGGCATTAGGGGCGTTGCCGGCTTCAGACCTGATCTGAAGTGTGCTAGTCAAACGAGATAACTGCCAGGTGGATGGCAGGACGTCTGAACGACGGTGGGGAGTAGGGCTTTCATGCGCACGACGCCAAAATGGGCAGCGGCCGTTCTGTGGTGCGCCATGGGCGGTGTTGCGCTCGCGATGGCCGGCTGCGCGTCGTCCGGCGATACGTCCCAGATCCTCAATACCGACCCACCCGAGAAGATGTACGCCGACGCCGACAAGCTCATGAGCAAGGGCAAGTTCGAAGAGGCGGCCCGCAAATACGAAGACCTCGACCGCTCGCACCCTTATTCGTCGGAAGCGCGCCGCGCCATCGTTCTCGCCGCTTACGCCTACTACAAGGCCGGCAAGACACCGGAAGCAATTGCCTCGGCCGAGCGCTACACCGTCATGCATCCGGGCACCAAGGATGCGCCGCTCGCGCACCACATCATTGCCTCGGCCTATTTCGATGACATCAAGACCGCCAACCGCGACCAGGGCGCAACTCGCAAAGCGCTTGAGCAGCTCAAGATCCTGAAGTCGCGCTATCCGGACAGCACCTACGCGCGCGATGCCGAGAATCGCATCCGCATCGCGGAGGATACGCTCGCCGCCTCCGAGATGGAGGTTGGCCGCTATTACATGAAGGACAAGAACTTCGTCGCGGCCATCAACCGCTTCAAGACGGTCGTGTCCGAATACCAGACCACCGCGCACGTCGAGGAGGCGTTGATGCGTCTCACCGAGTGTTACATGGCGCTTGGCGTCATCAACGAGGCGCAGACGGCGGTCGCCGTGCTCGGGCACAACTTCCCCGAATCCAAGTGGTACAAGAGCGCCTACGCGCTCCTGAAGTCGGAAGGCCACGCTCCGGCCATGAGCGGCGACTCCTGGATCACCAAGGCCTGGAAGGCCGTACCCAAGCTCTCGCTCGGCGGCCCCGGCTGAGGCTCGTTGCCCCCAGGTGTTCCCGCTTCCGCGAAAAGGTTGCACCGAAGGCGCCTGAGCGAGTAGACCGTGGCGTCAAATGTCCAGGAAAAAGCCACAACGCGATCCCGTCGATGAGCTGAGCGCGGCCGACGCCGCAGCCGAGCTTGAGCATTTGGCTGCCGAGATCGCGCGGCATGACCAGCACTACTATCAATCCGACGCGCCGGAGATCTCGGACGCCGAATACGACGCACTGCGCCGGCGCAACGACGAGATCGAAGCGCGCTTTCCCGATCTCGTCCGTGCCGACAGCCCCTCGCTTAGAGTGGGCGCGCCAGCCTCCGAGACATTCGCCAAGGTCCGTCATCGCGTTCCGATGCTATCGCTCGGCAATGCGTTCGCGGACGAGGACGTGCTGGAGTTCGCAACGAGAGTCCGTCGCTTCTTGTCGCTCAAGCCGGAAGAGCCGTTGGCCGTTACAGCCGAGCCGAAGATCGACGGGCTGTCGATTTCACTGCGCTACGAGAACGGCCACTTCTTTGAAGCCGCGACGCGTGGCGACGGTGCCGAAGGCGAGAACGTGACCGCCAACGTCAAGACGATTCGCGAGATTCCCAAAAAACTCACAGGCGCCAATGTGCCCGCTGTCGCCGAGGTGCGCGGTGAGATCTACATGGGCCACGCGGATTTCGCAGCGCTCAATGCGGCGCAGACCGAGAGCGGCGGCAAGGTGTTTGCCAACCCGAGGAACGCGGCGGCTGGATCCCTGCGCCAGCTCGATTCGACGATCACGGCCGCGCGCCCGCTGCGCTTCTTCGCCTATGCCTGGGGCGAGATGTCGGAGATGCCCGCCGATACCCAGAAGGGCATGGTCGAGGCATTCGCGAATTGGGGATTGCCGGTCAATCCGCTGATGCGGATCTGCGAGACGGCAGAAGACCTGCTCGAGTTTTATCGCGAGATTGGCGAGCGCCGCGCGAGCCTCGGCTACGACATCGACGGTGTCGTCTACAAGGTGAACCGTCTCGACTACCAGGAGCGTCTCGGTTTCGTCTCGCGCTCGCCCCGCTGGGCCATCGCTCATAAATTTCCGGCGGAGCAGGCCGTCACCATCCTGCGCGACATCGAGATCCAGGTCGGCCGCACCGGCTCGCTGACACCCGTCGCAAAGCTCGAGCCGGTGACAGTCGGCGGCGTCGTGGTCTCGAACGCGACGCTCCACAACGAGGACGAGATCGCGCGCAAGGACGTTCGCATCGGCGATACGGTCGTCGTGCAGCGCGCGGGCGACGTCATCCCGCAGATCGTGCGCATTGTCGCGGAAAAGCGCCCCTCCACTGCAACGCCTTTCCTATTTCCCAAGACCTGCCCCGTCTGCGGTAGCCACGCCGTTCGTGAGGCCGACGAGAGCCCCGGCGCGGGCGGGGTCGTGCGCCGCTGCACCGGTGGCCTCATTTGCCCGGCCCAGGCCAAGGAGCGTCTGAAACACTTCGTCTCGCGCCTCGCGTTCGACATCGAAGGCCTTGGCGAGGAGAAGATCGAGCTCTTCTTCGAGGATGGCCTCATTCGCCGCCCGGCCGATATTTTCACCCTCGAAGCCAACGACAAGAAAAGTCTGACGCAGCTCAAGAACCGCAAAGGCATGGGTGCCAAGTCGGTCGACAAGCTGTTCCGCGCCATCGACGCCCGTCGCACGATCGGGCTCGACCGCTTCATCTTCGCGCTCGGCATTCGCCACGTGGGCGAAACCACGGCCAAAGATCTCGCCAAGGCCTACCAGACGTTCGAAGCCTTGCGCGCGGCTGTGGAAGCGGCGGTTCAGGGCGGCAAGGAGAGCGAGGCCTACGCGGACATAGATGCGATCGAAGGGATCGGCGAAACGGTGGTGGATGCGCTCGTTGATTTCTTCTCCGAGCCCCACAACGTGGAAGCCCTCGACGACCTCCTCTCGCACGTTTCCGTGGCACCCTACGTGCGCGTGCAGGCCACGGACTCGCCGATCACCGGCAAGACCGTCGTCTTCACCGGCACGCTTGAGCGCTTCTCGCGCAACGAAGCCAAGGCAACCGCCGAGCGCCTCGGCGCCAAGGTCTCAGGCTCGGTGTCGGGCAAGACCGACTATCTCGTCGCGGGCGCCGATGCCGGCTCCAAGCTTGCCAAGGCGCGCGAGGCAGGTGTGACGGTCCTGACCGAAGACGAGTGGCTCGACCTCATCAAGGGCTGAGAAAAGGAAGCGGGCGGAAGAGCCCGATCACTCCTCCACCCGCACACCTGCTCAGACCTGCGTCTGCTCAAGTGATAAATCAGCGCGAATAGTACTTGTCCATGTACGCGCGCCAGCCCCTGTTGCCGTTTCCGGTGCTGACGGTGTCGCCCTTGGCGACGTAATTGCGCTTGCGCACCTTGGCGATCGCATTCGGCGCATATTCGGAGGCGATGTCGAGGCCGCGATCCCGGTCTTTCGCGTACCACTCTTCTTTCTGGGCCTGCTGTGCCTTGGCCTGGGCTTCAGCCTTTGCCTTGGCTTTCGCTTCGGCCTGCGCTTTGGCTTTGGCGCGGGCAAGTCTCATCTGTTTGGCCTTGGCTTGCTGCGCCTTGGCAGCAGCAGCTTCGTTCGGATTGGAGGCCGCGAAGCTCGGAGATGTGCTGACCGCACCGGCCAGCAGAATGAGAATGGCGATGGAAGCTCTCGATAGCATGACCGCGCCCTTTTCTGTCTCGTTGGGTTTGCTCTGACGAATGCCCGGCACGCGAGCGTAGGCGATCGGACAGCGGAGATCCGCGCCGAAACGCAGCCTGCCGAGACCGTTCGAAGAGCAACCTAGAAGAGCGGGAAATATCGCGCTGTTACGGTGGGAACAGGGACCGCATGGCCGTGCGCAGCGGACGGACGAATGCAGAGCCTAAGCTAAAATGCGGGGGCATGGCCGCCCCCGCCTCCGGGACGAGCGCGCTACTTGTACCAGGTGTTATAGGGCCAAGGCACCTCGTGCAGGTCGACGACGTAGGTCGGCCGAATGCGATTGCCCTTCGCGGCAGATTGCTTCGGAAGCTTTTGGGCGAGCTTGATCGGACGCCGCTCTGTTGCCTTGGATTGAGCGTCGCTGAGGTGGGATGCACTCTCTTCGTGATCGCTGACCGGGGGTTCGGCCGAGGCGGTAGACTGCGGAGAGTCAGCCGCCGGAATTTTTGTCGCCGTTGTAGCCGAGGTCTCGATATTGCTCGCGCCGCTCGCAGGCGATGCGGCCTGCGGAGCGTCCTGGGAAGCGGTGGGAGCGTCTTGCGGCGCGCCGCTCACAGGCTGTTCTGGGGCAGCAGGGATCGTTGGCGTTTCGGCTTTCGGAAGCGAAGGCATCTGCGTCGCCGAATTGACCGCGAGCTTTTCTTCGCTCACACGCTTTGCTTCGGTGGAAGCCTCGCGCTCGCGCTTGAGTTCGTCGCGGAGAGACGCAATCGTGGCTTCCGCCGAACGACGCGCCGTCTGCTCCTCGGTGATCTGCTCCGTCGCCTTCCCGGAATTCGCTTCGATGGCGCTGCGGCGTGCGCGCTCAGCCTCGAGATCGGCGTTGAGCGTTTTTGCAAGCTCGTCCGATCTGCGCTTTTCGGCGCGAACTTTCACGAGCTCGGCATACGCGCGTTCGGATTCCTCGATCGCGTGCTTACCGGCGGCGTCGGCCACCCGCATCATGAAATCGGATTTGATCGCGTCGGAGAACCAGAAGAAGGTGGCACCGAGCGCCAGCAGCAGGCCGCCAATGCTCATAAGAACCCTGCGGTCGTGACGCGCAGGCGCGGACGCCGGCTCGCTCGCGACGACGGTCATCGCCGTCGATGCAAGGCCGCGCCCCGGATTATAGGTTCCGAAATTCCAGATATGGCCTTGCGGATCGCGGCAGGAATAGCCGCGCCGGCCAAGACCGTCGCTCTTGATGTCGAGCACGATATCCGCGCCGGCATCGAGTGAGCGGACGTAGTGGGCATCTGCGTCATCGACGACGATGTAGCAGCTCTGGGTCTCGACGCCGCCCACCTCGTCGGGCTGGCGCATCAGCTTGTCGAGATCCGTGTCGCGGACCGCGCCCATCATGATGAGGCTGCCGCGATAGGTCATCTGCCCATAGATGACCTCGCCGTCGTTGTCGGAGACGGCGATCTGCTTCTCGAAGCCGAACGCCTGCTCAAGCCAGCTCATCGCCTCCGCGAGTTCGCGGTAGCGCATCAAGGGCATGAGGTTTGGAGCGGGCAGATGGCTGCTCGCGGTCATGGGACGCTCCAAATTATGTCGGTTGTCGAACTCGTTCGCGACCGCACGCAAGGCGCACGATCAGTCGGTTGTGAGCGGAGAGTGAGCGCTGGGCCGCGGCACCTCCGAATCACAACTCATAAATCATAATAGAAAAACGCCGTGATGCGTTGAAAAAATTACAGAAATAGACGTTGCGATAATTGCTGCATCAACCCGAGCGTATAAAACCCAGAAAAATAGGGGGAAATAGAAGGGGTTTTGCGCGGAAACGAAATAAGTTTCGCGCTTGCGTTCGTAGTCGTTTCAAAGCGGTTTTGTCGCCGCTTCGAGCCAGCGCAAAGTAGCCGCATCGACCTCGGGGCCGATCACTGCCGCAACCCGGGCGTGATAGGCGTCGATCCAGCGCGCTTCCTCTGGGGTCAGCAACTCGGGAACGATGAGCCTTCGGTCGATCGGCACCAGCGTGAGGGTCTCGAATCCCATCATCTCCCGGTCGCCGCCCTTGGGCCGCTCGGGCTCGGTGACGAGAATGAGGTTCTCGATGCGGATGCCGTAAGCGCCTTCTTTGTAGTAGCCCGGCTCGTTCGAGATGATCATGCCCGGCTCGATGGCCACGGCGCCTGCGCGCGAGATCGACTGCGGCCCCTCGTGCACGGAAAGGTAGCTGCCGACGCCGTGCCCCGTGCCGTGGTCGTAGTCGAGGCCGTGCATCCACAACGCGCGGCGTGCGAAGGCGTCGAGGTCGAGGCCGCGCGTGCCCTTCGGAAAGCGGGCGGTGGCGATGGCGATATGGCCCTTGAGGACCAGCGTGAAACGTTCGCGCGCCTCAGCGGGCGGCTCCCCGATCGCGACCGTGCGCGTAATGTCGGTGGTCCCTTCGAGATATTGCGCGCCGGAATCCAGCAGGAACAGCTCGCCGCGCTTGAGCGGGCGATTGCTCGCTTCCGTGACGCGATAGTGCACGATGGCGCCGTTTGGTCCGCTGCCCGAGATCGTGTCGAACGAGATTTCCTTGAGTGCCTGGCTGCCGGCGCGCTTTTCCTCGAGCGCCCGGACGGCGGTGATTTCGTCGATGGTGCGCCCGTCGGCGATTGTGCTATCGAGCCACGCCAGAAAGCGGACGACGGCCGCGCCGTCCCGCACGTGGGCAATGCGTGCACCCTTGATTTCCGTCGTGTTCTTGATCGCCTTGAGCGCGACGCACGGATCGCTGCCCCGTACCGCGCTTTTCCCGAGCGCGCGCACGAACCACCACGCCGACCGGTCGTGATCGACGCGCACGCGCCGCCCCGCTTTCTTGAGCGCCGCAACGCGATCCTTAAGCTGGGCAGGCGCGGAAACTTTGACGACGCCATCGAGATGCGTGCGGCAGTCCCGCGTGAGTTTTTCCTGCGCGATGAAAAGCTCGGGCTTTCCGTTGGCCGGAACGATGGCAAAGGCCAGCGCAACCGGGTTGTGCGCAACGTCGTGCCCGCGAATGTTGAACAGCCAGCAGACGGAATCCGGCGCTGTCAGAACGACGGCATCCTGCCCCGCGTCTTTGAGCGCTTTTTGGACCGCCACTATCTTGGTGTCCGCTGCCCGCCCCGAATATTTAAGCGCGTGCGGCACCACCGGGCCATCGGGAGGTAATGGGCGATCCTTGCCCCAGATGCGATCGACGAGATTGCGCCGCGTCGGCTTGAGCAGAATTCCGGCGGGCTTCAGAAGCTCGGTGAGCCACGCGATCTCCGCAGCCGTATGCAGCCACGGATCGAATCCGACGACATCGCCGCTCTTGAGCTTGTCGGTAAGCCACGGGCCGAGAGCCTGGCGCGCGAAGCCAGGAAAGTCGAACAGTCCGCCGCCGCATTCGCTGCGCGCTTGCACCGTGTAGCGCCCGTCGACAAACAGCCCCGCATGGCGCCGCGTAATGGCTGTGAGCCCCGCGCTTCCGGTGAAGCCCGTCAGCCACCGCAGCCGCTCCGAGCTGGGCGCCACGTATTCGCCCTGATGCTCGTCTCCGCGAGGCTGCAGCACGGCCTGCAGGCCCTCGTCGGCCAAAAGGGCGCGCAGGCGCTTCACCCGCTCGGGAACCGCAGCGGCATCGGAAGGTGCGGCGAACGTCTGAAACATGGAGGTTGGTCCTTGCAGCTCAACTGCGCTTTTGGAGCATCAACGTCGACCACCCATCGTAGCGCTGATGGCTCGAAAGCGAGAAGCCCTGCGCGCGGTAGGCCGCGATCACGCGGGGCGCTTCCCGGTTGAGAATTCCAGAGAGAATGATTGTTGCGCCCTTCGCTGCCGAGCGGCGAATGTCGGGGGAAAGCACGATGAGCGGGCCTGCGAGAATGTTCGCGACGATGAGGTCGAACGGAATGTCGCGGCGCACCTCGGGCGAGGAAACGCCCGGCCCGCAGGTAAACCGCAGGCGCGGACCAACCTTGTTCACCGCCGCGTTCTCCCGCGCGACGATGACCGACTGCTCGTCGATATCGACGCCATGGATCGCCGCTTTCGGCCACGACCGCGCCGCCGCGATAGCGAGGATGCCCGACCCGCACCCGAGATCGAGAATGTTGCGGAACGTGCGCGTGTGGCTCAGCCGGTCGAGGGCGAGAAGGCAGCCGTAGGTCGTTGCGTGGTGCGCGGTACCGAACGCTTCGCCGGCTTCGATCAGGATCGCATTGGGTCCCTGCGGAACGCGGTCGCGGTCGTGGCAGCCATGCACGGTGAATTTATGGGCTCGCACCGGCGGCAGCGCGGCCTGCGAAAGCGCAACCCAGTTGAGGTCGGGAATTTCGTCCGATCGGAAAGCCGGCGGCGCTTCACCGAGCAGTTCGCCGAGCTCGGCCTCGATGTCGCTCGCGGTGCGCGCATCCGAGAAATAGGCTTCGATCCGCCAGATAGGCGGAGCTTCGTCGCTCACCTTGCTTTCGAAGATGGTGAGGGCATCCGGTGGCGGCTCGAGCAGGTCCTGCAGCGCGCTGGCGATTTGCATGGCGCGCCCGCGATCCTCGATCTCGGCGATCAGCTTGTGAGGGGTCATGAAGTCCGTATTTTTCTTATTGGAACAGCACACAGATTAGCCGGCCTCCGGAGAG
>OFDC01001708.1_pt1 | contig 11075 bp, 10 predicted proteins | sample 1520941 | NCBI WGS metagenome assembly OFDC01 (sample SAMEA94258168, study PRJEB24077) | hot springs metagenome | biome: Aquatic biome; feature: Water | place: India | collected 2012-12-06 | depth 5 m | reverse complement strand
CAGATCGTCGCGGACGAGGATTCGCCGGCGCTGGAGGTGCTCGACGGTCTGCGTGCGGAATCGGTCGTCACGATCGATGGCGAGGTCAAGGCGCGCGGCGAGGGGACGGTCAACGCCAACCTTTCCACCGGCGCGATCGAGGTGTTCGCCCGCGCGGTCGAGGTGCAGAGCCGCGCCGAGGAACTGCCGCTGCCGGTGGCGGGCGAGCAGGATTACCCCGAAGACATCCGCCTCAAATACCGCTTCGTCGATCTGCGGCGTGAACGCCTGCACCGCAACATCATGCTGCGTAGCCAGGTCATCGCCAGCCTGCGCCGGCGGATGATCGAGGACATGAGCATCCGCCAGTTCGGGCCCAAGACCCAGCACGACTACGTCCGCGTGGTGGCGGACTTCGCCCGCTTCCTGGGCCGCTCGCCGGACCAGGCCGAGCCCGAGGACCTGCGGCGCTATCAGCTGCATCTGGCGTCCGAGGGCGCCTCGCCGGCGAAGATGAACGCCGCGGTGTCGGCCCTGCGGTTCTTCTTCAAGGTCACGCTTGCCCGGCCGGGCTTCGGCGAGCGGCTGGCGACGGTGCGCAAGGAAGACCGGCTGCCGGAGGTGCTCAGCCCCGAGGAAGTGGCGCTGCTGCTGCACTGTGCGCCGAGCCTGAAGCACAAGGCGGCCCTCAGCGTCGCCTATGGCTGTGGCCTGAGGGTCTCGGAGATCGTCCATCTGAAGGTGGCCGACATCGACTCAGCCCGCATGCTGGTCCGCGTCGAGCAGGGCAAGGGCCGCAAGGACCGGTATGTCATGCTCTCACCTGAGCTCCTGGAGCTGCTGCGAGCCTGGTGGCGGACGGCGCGGCCCCAGGGCTGGCTCTTCCCGGGCCGAGATCCGGGCCAGCCGATCACTCCCCGGCAGCTCAACCGCGCCCTGAAAGCGGCGGCGGCCTCGGCGGGCCTGGACAAGCCGGTGTCGATGCACACCCTGCGCCACTGCTTCGCCACCCACCTTCTGGAGCGCAAGACCGACGTGCGGGTGATCCAGGCGCTGCTGGGGCACAAGAAGCTGGACACGACCGCTCGCTACACCCGCGTGGCGATCAAGACCCTGGGCGCGGTGCAGAGTCCGCTCACCCATCTGAGATCGCCGCAGCCATAAGCCCGTGCGGCCATCCCTGGAGGTGGCCGACATCCTGCGCGCCCACGGCGAGGCCTTCCGCCGGGCCCATGCCGGGCGCTTGAGCCTTGGCCAGCTCAAGGTCATGTCGGCCATCGAAGCCTGCCGCACCGCCGAGCTCGGCGGCCACGTCGCCCGCTGCGAGGCCTGCGAGCGCCTGGCGGTGAGCTACAACTCCTGCCGTAACCGTCACTGCCCCAAGTGTCAGGGACAGGCGGCTCAGGCCTGGCTCGAAGAGCGCCAGGCCGACCTGCTGCCTGTCCCTTACTTCCATGTGGTCTTCACCCTGCCGGCCCCGATGGCGGCCATCGCCTTCCAGAACAAGGCCCTGGTCTACGGCCTGCTCTTCAAGGCCGCCGCCCAGACGCTGACGACCATCGCCGCCGATCCCAAGCACCTGGGCGCCCGCATCGGCCTGATCGCCGTGCTGCACACCTGGGGCTCGGCTCTGACCCACCATCCGCATGTCCACTGCATCGTACCGGGCGGCGGAGTCTCCCCCGATGGCCAGCGCTGGGTGGCCTGCCGCAAGGGCTTCTTCCTGCCGGTCCGGGTGCTCTCGCGGCTCTTCCGCCGGCTCTTCATCGAGAAGCTCGCCGCCGCCCATGCTCAGGGCGCCTTGAGCTTCTTCGGCGAGCTGGCAGGCCTGGCCGACCCGAAGGCCTTCGCCGCGCATCTGGCGCCGCTGCGCCGGACCGAGTGGGTGGTCTATGCCAAGCCGCCCTTCGGCGGACCGGCCGCAGTGCTGGCCTATCTCGCCCGCTACACTCACCGCGTGGCGATCTCCAACCATCGGCTGGTCAGCCTGGACGACCACGCCGTCCGCTTCCGCTGGAAGGACTACCGCACCGCGGACGCCGCCACCGGCGCGGTGAAGATCAAGACCATGGCGCTCAGCCCCAACGAGTTTATCCGGCGCTTCCTGCTGCACGTCCTGCCGGCCGGCTTCCACCGCATCCGCCACTACGGCTTCCTGGCCAAAGGGCCCCAGGCGCCCGCCCTGGATCAGCTCTGCAGCCTGATCACCGCCCAGGCGGCCGAGCCCGCCGCGTCTCCGCCCGAGCCTGAGGCTCCGGCCGCCGAACCCCCGCCCGCAGAACCGCGAGCCTGTCCCTGCTGTGGTGGCGTCCTGCGCCTCGTCGAGGTCTTCAGCCGCGGTCAGCCGCCGCGCTCCCTCACCCGCCAGCTCTGGATGGACAGCTCATGAGCCGCGCCCAGACCAGCCCAATCCTGCGCCGCTGTCGCCCCTCGGGCACGGCGCCCGTCCGGCTGCGCGCTTCGTCGATCAGGCCTCCTGGACCTGCATATCGGGCGCGGCTGACCCTCGTCCGAGTGAGCCGGCATCATCGTCGAACCGCCGTCTGGGCATGGGATCAGGGGCTCAGCGATCCGGCCAGGCCCTACCGCCACACCCGCGCCGGGCGATATCCCCATAGCCGCATCCAGCATCACCAGCGCTCCGCCAGCTGACCGCGGCTTCCTCCCCTGAAGGCTTCCGGACGCCAGCCCGCAGCCGGACCCATCAGCATGCGCTGGGGCCGGCATCCGAAACCCTCAACAGAAGCGGACATCCGTTTCGCTTATGGCGTTTATCCACAACCTATCTAGGGCTCACCTCAAGGTTTGTTCGCTAAAGTGCGCTTAGAAGAACGTTACGCGAACGGGGTTCAAGCTGCTCGGAACAGGCGATCACGTGGATCATGAAGCGGCCGTTCTCCGGCTGCGGCGGCGGGGGCGGCATCGCGCCAAAGATAGTCGCCGGTGAGGCCGATGTGCTGCCAACTCATCGGCGACAGATGGGCGATGAGTTGGCCTGGCGAATCCTGGCCGTTGGTGCGGAGATGGTCCGCGGCGCGCTGCATATATAATGTGTTCCAGAGCGCGATGGCGGCGATGACCAGGTTGAGACCTGACGCCCGGTGCTGTTGGTTCTGCAAGGTGCGATCCGCGATCCGACCTTGCTTGTGTACGAACACGGCTTGGGCCAGGGCGTGACGGGCTTCGCCCTTATTGAGACCGGCTTGGCAACGACGCCGCAGATCCGGACTTTCCAACCAGTCGATCGTGAATAGGGTGCGCTCGATCCGGCCCACTTCGGAAAGCGCCAGGTCGAGCCTGTTCTGCCGCTTATAGGCGGCCAGCTTCTTCAACATCACCGAAGGCGCGACGGCGCCGGCCTTGATCGATGCGGTCAATCTAATGATGTCATCCCAGTTCTCCTCTACGACATCGACGCGTATTGCGCGGCCCAGCAACGGCTCCAGTATTTTATGGCGCGGCTTGGCGCCAACAATGGCAAGGCGTCGGTCGTGGATGTCGCGCAGGCGCGGCGCAAACCGGTATCCCAGTAGATGGCAAAGGGCGAAGACGTGGTCGGTGGCGCCGCCGGTGTCGGTATAGTGCTCGCCGCCTCCCCGGCCCACCAGACCGTCCAGAACATAAGGCGCTTCCGACGCCGTCGCCGAGAGCACCTTCGTGTGAAAGGATCCGTGCATGTCGGAGAGATGCGTATAGATCCGCAAACCCGGTTCAGGCCCGTACTTGGCGTTGATGTCGCCGGCCCCGGATCGCCGGCGACCAGACCTGAAGAACTGGCCATCGGACGATGAGGACAAGCCATCCCCCCAGTGACGCGCGAACGGCTGCGCGTGGTGGACGTCCATGATCTTGGCGAGGGCGGCGCGGTAGTTCTCCTCGCTGAGGTACCAGCTCTGCGTCCAAGCCAATTGGGCGTAGGTCACACCCTGGCTGGCGTTGGCCATTCGCTCCAGGCCAAGGTTGGTCGCATCGGCCAGAACCGCGGCCAGCACGCAGCTTGTGTTGTCGTGCGCTTTTCCGGAACGAAGCTCCCGGAACGCAGACGAAAAGCCTGTCAGGGCATCGATCTCGGCGAGGAGATCGGTGATCCGAACCCGTGGCAACAAAGCGTCGATCGCCCGATCGAGCACGCGCGCCTCATCGGGTGTGCTGGCCTTGATCGGCTTGACCGACAAGGCGTCACCTTGGAGTGAGACGTCCACAAGGTCGCCTCTGGCCAGTTTTCTGGCAAAGGCGGCAAGACGCTGATCGAGCAGACTGGCCCGCTCATTCAAATAGGCGCCCATCTCGACCGTCACTGGCAGGGACTGGGCTTCTGCGGCGACATGGTCCTGCGGGATCAAATAGTCGTCGAACCGACGGTAGGCTCTCGAACCATCGATCCAAACGTCGCCGGCGCGAAGACGATCACGCAGGGTGGCGATGACGGCGGTTTCATAGAGACGCCGGTTGATCGGCGCCCGGGGCGGCTTAACGAGGTTCTTCCAAGCCTTTGAGGCGAACGGCATCGGCGCATCGTCTGGCAGGCGTCTACGCTCGCCGGAATTGAGTTCCTTCAGCAGCGCTATCGCCTTGAGCATCGGCGCGCCACCGGTCCCGGCCCGGAACCGCATGCGAGCAAGGAAGGTTGGCGCGAAACGACGAAGGACGCCGTACCGCTCCGCGGCGCTGACTAATGGATCTTGAGCTGCAAGGGACGCCAGCGCCTCGATCTTCGGCCGGGCGGCGACCACCTTCCACCAGCCGACGTCAGCGTCGATCTGGTCAAGGACGTCCCGGCCATCGGCCCTGGCGCGCTCGACCGAGGCGATGACGCCACTGAACAGACCCATCAGCTGGGCGACCTCGCGCTGACTGGCTTGGTACTGCCGCTCGCGACCGCGCCGAGCCTTGGCGAAGAGCGAACCGACCATCTTGTCAAACATGTCGACAGCCACGTCGCTGATCCGGCGCTCAAGATCGAGGAGTTGGGCGGCCACAGTCGCGCGCCGCCGTCCTACGCTATAGCCACCTAGCAGGAACGCCGGGGCGATCGCCCCTTCGCGGACATATTGATCAAAGCGCCGTTCGTGGATTGCGTCGGCGAGCTTCGGGGGTAAGTCAATGGCGCGAAGGTAGTCCAACCGCTCCATCAGCGCGCTCATATTGAGAGCGCTTGGGGCCTCCGGCAGATCTCGCAGCCAGGCCAGCGGTGACTTGCCAAGGGTCTCGTCATTGACGAGCAGCTGGTCCAGCGCCGCAAGCTGCTCCCGCGATAGGCTCGCCAGAAGGTCAGTGGCTGACTGTCGCCTTGCTTGGGCGCGCCCGGCCAGTCCTATGCGCTCGAGGGTGTCCGGAGACGGGAACGCAATGCCCAGGCGACGAAGCTGCGCCATGACCGCTTCGACGATTGGTCCGCCCTTGTCGGTCGAACGCGCCGCCTCGGCTGCGATGGTGATCGTCGTTTGCAAATCCGAACGGCCAAAGGCACGGAGGCCAAGCCGAGCACGGAGCGCCGTAAGGTGAGCGCTTCTCGTCTGTCCTCGAGCACCGTAACTGGCCAACACACCTGGCGGCACGTGGATCTGCTCAGCGATGAAATCCACAAGCGTAGGCGCGAGGACCGCATCAGGGCCCCATCCGAACCCGGGATGTCGTAGAAGCGCCAACTGCAAGGCTGCCCCAAGCTTGTTGGCGGGATTGCGTCGTTCTTCGATCCAATCGAGATCGTCGGGGGACAGGGTGTAACGGGTGGCTATCTCGCAATCGCTGGTCGGCGGCTCGAACAGCTTTCGCCGTTCCTCTCCCGTAAGCAAGCTACGCCGTGCCATCGGAAAGCCTCCCCACCTTCTGCGGTGGCTCAGAATTTAAGAAAAATGAGACGCTGACCAGCCCCAGCGAAATCAACAGCTTGTGTGTCTCAAATGATAGTCTCACAATGGGGCCATGATTTACGGCTATGCGCGGGTCTCAACGGATGGGCAGAGCGTCGCGGCGCAACTCGAGGAGCTGACTGCGGCCGGGTGTCAAAAGGTGTTCCAAGAGGCGGTGTCCGGCGCCCGCACCGAACGCATTCAGCTCAAGCGCGCCATCGCTGCTCTCGACGCCGGCGATGTCCTGATGGTCACGCGGCTCGACCGCTTGGCGCGATCGACACGCGACCTCCTCAACGTCCTGGCCAGCATCAACGACAAGGGCGCGCAGTTTCGATCGATCCGCGACGGTTGGGCGGACACCACCACACCACATGGCCGCTTGATGCTCACGGTCCTGGGGGGACTGGCCGAGTTCGAGCGCGAGTTGATCAGATCGCGCACCGGCGAGGGCCGTGAAAGGGCCAAAGCCCGCGGTGTTAAGCTTGGACGCCATCACTGCCTGACCGTCGCCCAGCGCGCCTTCGTCGCTCAGCAGCGTGCTAATGGTGAGAGCGTTCGCGACTTAGCCAAGGTTTTGGGGGTCAGCAAGGCGACCATCGGTCGTATCCCGGCGTCCGGGGCCTAGGCACGACAAGTGGGCAGCCATAGGCCCCCTGCCCCAATCCGGGTACAGTAGGGCGGCAATCCGCCACAGTAGGTAGGGTTATTAGGCTGGCGTAAACCGTTCCGCCTTGAAGCATGACCTATAGGGAAGAAGAGAAGGTCACGCCTCCAATGGTCGGTCTGCGCAAACGTTTTTCGGGAGACAGCGCCAACATTTTAGCGGCGCTCCGCAAGTCGCTCGCGATCATCGAATTCGACCCCAAGGGCGTCATTCTCGGCGCCAATGCGAATTTCTGTGAGGCCTTGGGCTATGCTGAGCGAGAGATCATCGGCCAGCACCACAGCCTGTTCGTCGACCCGACCGAAGTCGCCAGTCCCGCTTATCGGGAGTTCTGGGCCAAGCTGGCCCGCGGAGAGTTCAACGCCCGCGAGTACCGGCGGATCGGCAAGGGCGGAAAGACTGTCTGGATCCAGGCGTCCTACAATCCTGTTCGCAACGGGAGCGGCAAGGTCGTCAAGGTTGTCAAGGTCGCGACAGACATCACCGCCCAGAAAGAGAACGACGCCGATCGGGCCGCAAGGCTGGCGGCGATCTCGCGCGTGCAGGCGGTCATCGAGTTTTCCCTCGACGGGTCCATCCTCGACGCCAACGAGAATTTCCTGGGCACCCTCGGCTACACGCTGGACGAAATCCAGGGGCGGCATCATCGCATGTTCGTCGAACCAGCCTATGCGCGGTCTGAAGAATACGCGCAGTTCTGGAAGACCCTGCAGTCCGGACAGTTTGTCGCCAGCGAGTTCAAGCGCCTTGGCAAGGGCGGCAAGGAAGTCTGGATCCAGGCGTCCTACAATCCGGTTTTCGACGCTCAGGGCGCTGTCACCAAGGTCGTCAAGTACGCTATGGACGTGACCGGGCGCGTCAACGCCGTCAACCAGGTGGCCCACGCTCTTGAGCGCCTCGCCGACAACGACCTGGGCTACCGAATGACGGGCCAGATCGACCCCCAGTTCACGCGCATTCGTGACGACTTTAACGGCGCGATCGCCGCCCTGGACGAGACCATGGGGGCGGTCGCCTCGGCTACGCAGAACGTGACGGCGGGCGCGAACGAGATCTCGACGGCTTCTGATGACCTGTCGCGTCGGACCGAGCAGCAGGCCGCCAGTCTGGAGCAGACCGCAGCGGCGTTGGATCAGATCACAGCGACGGTGGCCAGAAGCGCCGATGGCGCGCGGCGCGCCTCGACGGCAGCGTCCGAGGCGCGGGTCGATGCCGGCAAATCCGGCGAGATCGTCGGCGAGGCTGTTTCGGCCATGGACGAAATCGAGGCCAGTTCGTCCCAGATCAACCAGATTATCGGGGTGATCGACGAGATCGCTTTCCAGACCAATCTCCTAGCGCTGAACGCCGGGGTGGAGGCGGCGCGGGCCGGCGAAGCGGGCCGCGGCTTTGCGGTCGTCGCCCAGGAAGTGCGCGCCCTCGCCCAGCGATCCGCCGACGCGGCCAAAGAGATCAAGGTTCTGATCGCCAACAGCTCAGCGCAGGTCGGGCGCGGCGTGAAGCTGGTGGGCGACACAGGCCGCGCCCTGACGGCGATTGCTAGTCGCGTGAGCGAGATCGACAGCTTGATCAGCGAAATCGCCCAATCGTCTCGCGAACAGGCCACGGGCCTGAACGAGGTCAATGTCGCGGTGAACCAGATGGACCAGGTCACCCAGCAGAACGCCGCCATGGTCGAGGAGGCGACGGCCGCTGCGGCGAGCCTCAGAGCTGAGGCGGTCGACCTAGACGCGTTGATCGCGCGCTTCAAGGTTACAGCGACAGCTGCACGATCAATCCAGAGGCCGGTTGTGACGCAGAGACCAGCTGCCGCACCATCAGTTTCCCAGCGAGCTGTGCGCAGCGGCGGAGCGGCCTTGGCGATCAAGGATTGGGAGGAGTTCTAAGGCGAGGAAATTCGCCTCGAGAAATGCGTGAGTGCCGTATTTATCGGATCCAGTGAAGCTCGCTTGTTTCAAACAGTGTGGTGGTAAAAATGTCGGACGACGAGCTGACTATAGCTATCCGATACCAAACTGCGCTCTTCACAGCGATAGCCGGGGTGCTCGTTGCCCGAGACCTCAGCACTCGCGAAGACATTGCAGTTGCGATGGATGTGCTCGCTGCGAAAGAAGGCGAACCAACTGTTCGAACGCTCCTTGGCATGGTGAGCGCCGTGCTCAAGGGTGCGGGAGAGGAAACGCCGGATCGCGCCCAGGAATTCCGCCCATTCGAGGTTTTGCTTGGAGGCCGCGCCTAGCTTGGCGCCTTTGAGTGTGATGCCTCCCGAGTTCCTAGGCCGCTCAACGATCCGGCTGATCGGCTCTATCGCACCGCATAGGCCATGTTCATGTTCCGTGCTTCTAGCCGAGGTTGAGCGAACAAACCTTGAGGTGAGCCCATGTACGGCTTCCCCCTGACCATCTTCCTGCTCTCGGGATGGCTGCAGTCGCGTTTTCCCAGTGTCGACTGGTGGAGCCACGACGCCGGCCACCTGCTGGAGATGATGTTCGGCTGGCGGGTCAATCCCCACTTCGGACCGTTCCATATCGCCAGCTTCGTGCTGATCGGGACCGGGTCCTGGCTGATCTCGGTCGGCTGGGTGGCGCTGCACGCCCGTCAGCGCCACCGGGAGCTGGCCACCACGGGGGTCTACGCCAGGGTGCGCCATCCCCAGTACGCCGGCTTCATCCTGGTGATGCTAGGCTTCCTGCTGCAGTGGCCCACGCTGTTGACGCTGGCGATGTTCCCCGTGCTGGTGGTGATGTACGTCCGCCTGGCCCGTCACGAGGAGCAGGCGGCGCTGGCGCAGTTCGGCGACGCCTATCGCGACTACAGGGCGCGGGTTCCCGCCTTCATCCCCCGCTGGCCGTTGCGTTGACCCCCGCCATCGCCGCGGGGGCGACCGGGCGATGCTCAGCGAAGGGGCGCGAGCATGGCGCTCATCTGGTCGATCTCCTGCTGCTGGCCCTTGATGATCGTGGCGCAAAGGCTGCGGATCTCAGGATCCTTCACCGGCGCGCGTCCGCACATCAGGATCGCGCCAGCGTGATGCGGGATCATCGAGCGCAGGAACTCGCGGTCGCCGACCAGCCACTGCTGGCGAATGGCCGCAAAGCACAAGACCCCGATGACAAGGCTGGACGCGACCAAGCCGCGGTTGAGGCCCTTGCGCGGATACATCATGCCCATGAGCACGAGTTCGAGCATGACCATCGGCGCGGTCATCAGGCCGGCCATGTAGGCCTGGTTGAAGCTTGGATGGATGTTCGCGGCCCTGTCGACCATGGCGTACATCAGGACATACATGGCCAGGAACGACAGCACGGTCATGGCGGCCAGGCGCAGGTAGGGCCTGTGGTGTTGATGGTCTTTGGGCGCGTGGTGCTCGGCCATGACTGTTTTCCGCTCCTGGAGCCCGGCGCAACCACGCGCCGGGGCGAGGTTTTCCAGCGGGTTGCGATGCTCCCACAACCGGCGAACGGCGCCCCCGTTCCGCCTCTGAAAATATTCACCGCGACCGCGCCAAAGGTCGAGGGATGGTCCAGGCCGCTGCGTATTGGACCAGATGGCGGCTTTCAGGCCCCGCCTCCAAGCCGTCGCCAGTCCGCGCGCGTCGCGGCAAATCGCATTCGGGGATTGTCCGGACATGACGAGGCCGTGTGACCGCGCTAAGCTCGCCCGATGCTAAGGCATGCGCTCGCTTTCCTGGCCGCCGTGGCCCTCGCGTTCAGTCCGCTGGCGGTCAACGCCGCGCGGGCTGATTGCGACATGGCCGGCATGGACGCGATGAGCATGATCGCCATGGCCCCCGCCGGCGACGACGTGGCCCAGGCCGAGCCCTGCTGCGATCACGGCAAGACCATGTCGGCCAAGGATTGCGCCAAGGCCTGCGCGATCAGTTGCGCCCTGTCCGTTGCGGCCCCCTGCCCGGGCTCGGAGACCCCGATCGCCGTCGGCTATCGCGTCGAGACCCGCTGGTCCAACACCAGCGGCCGCACCCACCGCCTCATCCCCGAAGATCCGCCCCCCCGAACGATCGCCTAGGACCGGCCCGAGGGCCGATCCCCGCCATCGCTGGTTTCACGCCCCGGTCCTGCCGGGCGCGCGTGATCGCCCGCGCTTTCGCCGGCTGGCTTTTCGATCTTCAAGGATGACCTTCATGTCTCCCCGCCTTCCCGCGCTGGCGCTCGTCTCCGGCCTAGCTTCCGCGACGACCGTCTCGGCCGCCACGCCACGCGCCTGCGGCTATTTGCGGGCCGCCCAACCGGCCTGCCTGGCTCGCTAGCTCGGCCGGGACGGGTGGGGCCGATCCCCTGTCTTCGCCCGTCCCGTCCGGCCCCGGCGAAGCGGCTGCAAACGCTTCGCCGGGGCGCTGGCCCCTCACGGCTTCCTCCAGGATTTTCGTCTCCATGCGTATTCTCCCCCTTCTGGCCGGGCTGAGCTTGGCGAGCGTCGCCCACGCCGCGCCCCTGACCTACGCCCAGAGCCTCGACGCGGCCGCGGCCAATGCGCCGGCGCTGCGCGCCGCGGCCCTGCAGGTCGAGGCCGCCAAGGCCTCGGCCAAGGCGGCCGGCGCCCTGCCCGATCCCAAGCTC
>OFDC01001706.1_pt1 | contig 11090 bp, 19 predicted proteins | sample 1520941 | NCBI WGS metagenome assembly OFDC01 (sample SAMEA94258168, study PRJEB24077) | hot springs metagenome | biome: Aquatic biome; feature: Water | place: India | collected 2012-12-06 | depth 5 m | reverse complement strand
CCGTGGGCGCCGCCGACACGGCGACTGGGGCCAGCGCCTCGGCGGGCGCATCGGCCGCCCTGTCCGCGCGCCTGGGCTTCGGTCAGGCGATGAACCTGAACCCGGTCTTTTCGCAAGGCTGGACCAATGGTCAACTGCCGCCGGGCTGGCAGGACTGGTTCGGCGCCGCCAACGGGGGCGACAACAAGCGGGCGGGCATAGAGAGCGACAACGGTCTGTTTCTGACGGTGGCCGGCGGCGGCTCGGCCGAGAGCGCGAACAGAGGCGTTTATCAGCCGTCCGGCGTTGGGGCGCTGGGCACGGTGCAGGGCGAAGGCTGGTATGTCCAGGAGCTGACGGTGCGCCTCGACAGCGGCTCGCTGATCGGCGCGGGCATGCACCTGCAGCATATCGACGGCGCCGGGAACATTATCGGTTCCACAAACATCAACTGCGCAGGCGACCAGACCGTGACCGGCGGCGCGGCCGGCGCCGGTGTGGTCGGGCAGGTCTATCGATACGCCGTCCTGATCAAGGCGACGGCCGGGACCAAGATCTTCGTGCCCTTCGCCATGGCCTTCTGGAACGGCTACTCCGCCGCCGCCGTGGCGAAGTCGGTCACCTTTACAAAATGCCTGGTCAGGCCCGCGACGGCCGGCGAGATCGAGACCGGCGTCGCGCGCAACGGTTACGGCACGATCCACGCCCGGATGACGAATGAGGAGATGGCGCGCGCCTCGGAGACGGCGGCCCTGTCCGTGCGGCAAGGCGTCCTTGAGGCCAAGGCCACGGTTCTGCCGAACCTGCTTCGGAACTCCGATTTCAGCCAGGGCATGCGGTACTGGACCTCCGGCGGCGGCGCCGCGCTGTGGGCCACTTTCTATGACGCGGCGTATGGCTCACTGGCCGGGGCTCTTGGCGGGATCGAGGGTCAAACCTACTTCCTGATTTCGGACCTGGTCCGCGTCTACGGCAACGCGACCTACACCCTCTCCTGGAACGGCGACGGCGGCGCGTCGCCGGGGTCGGTAGGATTCTACTGTTCGCAGTTCGACGTGAACGGAAACTACATCGCCGAGGGCGACGGCCTGGGGTTCACCAACTTCGCGGGCGTCGATTGGGTGACGCGGAAATCGACAACCTTCACCACGCGAAGCGACTGCGTCTATCTCAAGGTCGTCGTCGTCAAGCCCGGATACGCCAACGGCAATCCGCTGAACGCCTTCGTCAGCCGGATCATGCTGAACACGGGCTCGGTCGCCGCCGGTTGGACCGATGGCGCGACGGCGCGAGATCTGGCCGCCCGCGTCATCAGCAGCGAAGGGGCCCTGGCGACCGTTCAGGGGCGCCAGACGGCTTGGGCGCAGAAGCGCGTCATCGCAGGAAGCGCCGAGGCCTTCGCCGAAATGATGGCGTTGGATGACAACGGAAACGTCACCTCGGCCGTCAACCTGGGCGGCAAGCGGATCGGTGTGTGGAACCCGGTGGACGGGGGTTGGATCGAGGTCGTCAGCGTCGCGGACGGTCGCGCGAAGATCGACGGCGCCGTGGATATTAATGTCGGAACGAACGCGGTGACGATCCGCTCGGCCGCCACAGGGCCTCGGATAGAGATGACCGGCTCCAGACTGTCGATGTACGATGGTTAAGCGCAACGCAATCGGCCTGTTGAGCACCGGCGCCTGGGGGATCGACATCAGCCTGCCCGGCGTGGATGTCGATTCCGCCGCCCTCAATCAGATGGCCTTTTCGTCGCGCTGGGCCAACGGTTGCGTCATCCACCAGACCGGCATCTTGACCAGTGTTTTCGACGGCGGCGGCAAGACGGTTTCGTTTCCGGCCCTGCCCTATGTGCCCATGGTCTATCTGGTGGCCCGGCGGGACGACAACGGGACGATCCGATCGTCGGTTCAGTACATGAACCTGAACTACAACGATCTGCGGTTCATGTTTCACCCCTTCTGCCGAGTGACGGCCTCCAGCCTGTTCTTCGACGCCCAGCAGAACGGGCGGCTGCCGGGCATCAACTACGACTGCCGCTATGTGGTCTTCAAGACGCCTGGGGCTTGAGAGGGGGGAGCTTGAGTATGACGCGGCGACTCGTGATGGGCGATCTGGGGTCAGGGCAGTGGGCCGCCCGCATCAGCAAGCCGGGGGTGGACGCCCTGACCGGCGACCGCGCCCAGATGATGTTCGATTCCGATCTCGCCAGCACCCGCATCCTGATGGCCGGATCGGTGACCTCGTTCTTTTCTTCGTCCAACTCGCGGACACGGGTCGAGAACCAGACGGTGCAGCTGCCGGCCATCGACTATGAGCCGATCGTCTTCTGCGGCTTCATCAATCGGGTGTCGGACCAGGCGGGCAATGGAGTAGTCGATCCGCTGTCGGGGCAGAGGGTCGGGTCTCTGTGGTTCAGCGGCGTCACAAACGCCAATCCCAAGGACTATGCCGACTGGGCCTGGAACCCGTCGACCTATCAGCTGACGTTCAACGCCGAGTGCATCAACACCTGGTGGCCCTTCGCCCGTGCCGGCAGTCAGCCGATGATCTTTCGCTACATCGTCTTTTCGTCGCGGAGCAACTGAGGTGGTGGAGCGTATCAGGGTCGAGCCGGGCGTCTTTCGCATCAGCAAGCCGGGGGTGGACGTCGGCTCGGCCTCCGCGACCAGTCCGGACAACTTCATCCTGCATGAGGGCTATCAGAACCTCGGCGTCTTCATGACGGGGACGGCGACCCTGGCCGCCTACGCCGAGGACGGCAACGGCTCCTATAACGGGCAGACCATCCTCTATCCCTACGACCTGGGCTATATCCCACTGGTCATCGCCCATTGGTTGCTGCTGCCGGGCGAGGCTTTCGCCTCCTACGCCAACTCCGAAAGCTGGCGGTACATGGAGCCCGACGTCGAGACGACCGACCGGGGCTTCTATGTCTGGCCCATGCGCGACCGGCTGAGGTGCACTCGCTGGGGCAACTCAAGCCTTGGGGACGTGACGATCCGCTACACCGTTTTCTTCGCCAAGATGGGAGACGCCTGATGATCGTGGTCTATGACCAGCAGGGCCGCATCCAGTACACCGTCGACGACCCCTATCCGCCCGAACTGGAAGAGACCTATTCGGCGCTGGAGGCCGAGCAGGCGGATTTCAACTATCACGACGAGCCCCAGGCCGACGTCATCGGCTGCTATGTGGACATGGTTGGGCGGGTGGTCACGCCGCGCCCTGAGATGGATGTGGCGGTGACGGGCGCTACGCTTTCGAACCTGCCGGCAGGCGCAACGGTGGCGGTGGATTCGGTTTTTGTGGTCGAGGACGCCCCGTCTGCGGTGACGCTGGAGGCCGTCGACGCAGGCGCCTATTCCGTCCGGGTCTCCAAATGGCCCTACTTGGATTTCGAGACGACGATGGAGCTGACGCCATGAAGCTGATTGTCAGCAAGCGCACGGACCATCACTGGGCGCCGGTGCGCGCTGAACGCGACCGCCTGTTGGCCCTGACCGACGCCTATCTGACCGGCGACCGGCTGGATGAGACGCAGACGGAGACGCTGAAAACCTATCGCGCGAGGCTGCGGGATTTGCCGCAGAGCCAGGTATCGGCCGCCGATGTCGTCTGGCCCGACTTGCCGCCCTTCGTCAAAGAACCGCCAGGGCCATCGAGGGTGTGAGCCCGCCCTGACACATTTTCCGTCGATTGGAGACAGACCATGACCCCGACCAAAACTGATGAAGAACTGGCGACCGAGGCGCAAGCCGCTCTTGACCAGGCTGCAGCCATCAAGCGCGAGATCGCCGGCCGTCAACTGGCGAAGGTTCAGGCCTTCGCCGACGCCATAGCGGCGGGCGACGTGGCGGCGGCGCGGATCGCCGCCGAGGGGTTGCCGGACCCGGCCGCCAGTCACGCCCGAAACTGGCTGACCGTCACGGAGGGCGTGCCGAGCCTGATCGCCGCCGAGATCGACCGGCTGAAGACGGCGGCGGCAGAGCCCAGTTCGCCGTCTGATATGTCCCAAGCCTGACCGCCCGAACGGCGTCGAGGGGCTAGAGGTCCTTCGCCGGGCCGTCGGGTTCGTCGGGCTCGCCGTCGGCGTCCTTGTCGGTGAAGTGAGCGGGCTTGCCCCATCCCTCGATCCGTCCAGACACCGCAAACAGGGCGCCCGCCAAGATCACCGCGCCTATGCCGAGCCAGATCAGTTCCATGTCATGTCCATGACCGGGAAGCGCCCGCCCGTCCCGATCGGTTCCCTACCGCCTGATCCTTTGGAGGCAAGATGCCCGAACGCGCCCGCGACATCGTGGAACTGTTGGTCGCGGCCGGCGGCGGCGCCGGGATCACCGGCTTCTGGGCCTGGCTGAACGGTCGCCGGCCGGGCCAGGCCGCCATCCTGGGCGCGGCGGCCCAGCTTCAGGAGGCGCTGAACAAGGCGGCGGAGAACACCGTCGCGGGCCTGCGCGAAGAGGTGGACGGCCTGCGTCAGGAGATCCAGCGGCTGGAGGGCGAATTGCGCCAGGAGCAGCAACGGTCGCTGAGCCTGGAGAGCATTCTCCGCAAGAACGGCTACGACCTGTCGGACGCGACGCAGCCGGGCGCCTTCACCGCCATAGACCCAGCCGCCGGGACCGCCTCCGTCGTCCCGCCCCGCCGCAGGAGAAAGCCATGACCGACCCGGAAGCCGCCAAGGCCATGGAGGCCGTCGCCGCCGCGACCAAGGGGGCCGACACGCCCGAGGCCGCCTCGGTCGTCGCCCGGCCGCCGGAAGCGGCGGTCAAGATGCTGGCCTGGGCCGGGCCGGCCCTGTCGGTCATGATCATGTCGATCGTGGCGGCCCTGGCGTCGGCCCCGGCCTGGCGATGGTTGGGCCTGCCCGAATGGCCCGATGAGGTCGCCGCCGTCCGGGTTCAGGCCCTGGCCTGGATCGCCGGGGCTCTGGTCGCCATCCTGGGCGTGGTGGTGTTTCGCTTGGCGTCCGGCGGTCTGAAGCGGGTCGAGGCCAAGGCCGGTCCGGCCGGGCTGACGGTCGAGACGGGCGACTGACGAACCGGGTTCGCGAACGGCGTGCGCGTCAGGCGAGGCTTCGGGCGAGGGCGAAGGCGCCGATGGCGACCGCCAGCCACAGAGCCGCGCCGCCCAGGACGGCAGCCCAGGTCCGTGACCGCCTGTTGTCGTTCTGAGGCTTCATGAGAGGCGCCTCAGCCGCTCGGCGGCGGCGCGATCGATGATCCGGCTCAGGATCGACGTCAGCTCAGGGTCGTGCGCCAGGTCGCAGTTGTAGAGAAGCTCGCGCGCGGTCCGCAGCACGGCCATGGGGTCGGGGCCCCTATCGAGCGCCTCCAGCGCCGCATCCAGGTCGATCGACGGCGTCGCTCCGCCGGGGTGACGGTTGGGATATCGGTCGCTCCAAGCGCTGAGGTTCGCCAGTCGCAAACTCTGAACCAGTTCGTCGGGCGTCACGTGGTCAGGAAGTGCGCCGAAAGCGTGAGCGAAGGCGGCGAGGCGAGCCAAATCCAGGTTGACGACAAGCAGAACCGACATCGTAGAACCCCCGTCTTTCGCGACAACCATAGATGCGGCACATCACGACCACAAGTCACGCCTGACACGGCGTCACTAGGCGGCGTGGGGCGGTTTGGAAGACGATACGCCGTTCATCTACGACTGGCCGAAAGGGCGCCGTCCGCGCCTCAAGCCGCTGGACAGCGACGCGCTGAACATCTGGGCGGTCGGGCCGACCTATTGCCCGCGCCCGTTCTATCCTGGCCTTTTGGACCCCTGGCCCTGCAAGCTCAATCCCTGCGCCGCCCAATGGCCGGACGGGGTGAACCCAGTCTGCCGACTGCATCCACAACATCCAAACACTGGAGAACTGACCATGCCGTATGTGCTGGGCGCGGCTTCGCGCGCCAATCTGAAGGGCGTCCACCCCGACCTGGTGCGGGTCGTGGAGCGCGCCATCTCGATCTCGAAGATCGACTTCAAGGTGATCGAGGGCGTCCGATCTCGAGAGCGGATGATGGAGAACTACGGCAAGGGCCGCACGGCCGCCCAGCTGGCGGCGAAGGGCATCCCGGCGAAATACGCCCAGCCGTCGGTCGCGAAGGTGACGTGGCTGGCCGACCCGTTCAACTCCAAACACGCCGTCCAGAAGGACGGTTACGGCCATGCCGTGGACTGTCTGATCGCCCCCTATGACTGGAAAGAGGGGCAGGGATGGCGGCTGATGTACGACGCCTTCATGGAGGCCGCTCGGATCGAGAAGGTCCGCGTCCGCTGGGGCCGCGACTGGGATGAGGACGGCGTGATCGGAGAGAAGGGCGAGACCGATGGTCCGCACTTCGAGTTGGTCCGATGATCCGCGCGGCTCTCACCGCCGTCGCCCCCTGGGCGCTCGCCGCCGTCGTCGGCGCCCTGCTTTGGACCTGGACGCCGCTCATCGGCTCGGCCGCCCGCTACGCCCGTCTCGAGGACGCCCGCGACGCCAAGGCCGCCGCCGCCAAGGCGTGGGAGGCCCATGCGCGCGGCTGGATGGCCAGCTTCCACGCCGCCGAGGGCATCCGTCGCGACGAACGCCAGAACAGCCGCATGGCGACCGAACAGCTGGCCGCCCAGTGCGACGCCCGCGTGGCCCAGGCCCGTCAATCCGCCCGCGTCATCGAACGCATCGTCACCAAGGAGCCGACCTATGATGAGACCCGTTGTCCTGTCCGCAGCCTCGTTGATCCTGGCGAGCTGCGGCGGGCGCTCCAGCCTGCCGACTGAGCCCATCGTCCAGCCGGCGGCGAAGTCGATCGATGCCCGTCTCTGCGCCCCGCTGAAGCCTGAGCCACCGGTCGAGGGCTCCATCGTCCAGCCGGTGACGGCGGCCGAGGCGGACGCCACCCGCGATCACCTGGCGAGCGACGCCGAGGCGCGCGCCTGGGGGCGTGAGGGATGGGAGCGGGCGGCGGTCGCGGCGGAGCGGTGCGAGCCGCCTCCGCAGATGCCGCCGCGACCGGGCTAGGGTCCCGATTTGCAGAACATGCAAAACAGCGTCGAGCCCAGGCTCCGCTACCCAGGCCCGCTCTCTTCGGAGGGCGGGCCTTTCTTGTTGAAGGCGCTTCGTAGTTGGAGCAACATCGTTTGGGGCGCGGAGTTGAGCCGCAAGGCCGCCGGACAGATCGGCGAACAAGGCGTCCCAAGGTCTGGGGACATACCAGTCCGAAAACCCAAGGTGAGGGCGGGCCGTGTTCCTGGCGGGAGGCGGCCCGTCTGTCTTTCGGACCTGCTTAGCATGAAGGATTCTTCTGCCGCCACAAACCGCCACGACCGCCCCAATCGGCTCAGCAGCGCTGAATCGGGCCGTTTGAAGCTTGAATCTGGGGACGCGCCTGGGGATGGCGCGTGAGACCCGCCTTTTCTGCGGCCTTTCGGCAGCTCCAGCCGTCAGTTGGCCGGTTCGTTTCGGGCGATGTAATGACGGGCCGCCAGCTTGAAAAAGGTGGAGCGGTTGTCGATTCCGGTCCGTTCTCCGAAACGCTCGATCTGGCGCAGGAGGCTCTTGGGCAGATAGACGTTCACCCGTTCGCCCTTGTCGTCCATGTCTACGGTGACCGCCGAGTAGACGAAGTAGGCTTGAGGCAGATCGCCGGATTGGGCGATCTGCTGAAGAGAGCGAGCGGCGGGGAGATCGTCACCATCTTCAAGCATCCCGTCGAGGTGAAGGGCCAGGGCCTCTTTGGCGTTGGCGGCGGCGTCATCCAGGGTGTCGCCGGCCGACACGCAGCCGGGCAGGTCGGGGAAGCTGACGCCGTATCCCCCGTCGGGGCCTTCCTCCAAAAACGCGATGTAGGTGTGGGCGGTCATGGTTGCTCCTGTCTGGGCTGATCCCCGCTTCATCGGAGGGTTAGCCCGCTTTGTTTTTCGATCGACTTCAGAGTGCCGAGCGGCAAGTCTTTTGACGGGTGAGGGACGGTGACGCGGCCCGGCTTGGTCGGGTGTTTGAACTGCTTATGCGACCCCTTGTGGGCGACTTGAACCCATCCGTCGGCGGTGAGAGCGGAGATGATGTCGCGGCTGTTCATGAGTTGTGTTTTACGACACACCCGCAGGGAAGGCAAGCGATAAGTGTGTTGCACGACACACAAAATATGGTGGACTGTGGTCGCGAGGGGAGCGATGGTCGGCTCATGGAAAACGCACAAACCATCGAGTTCTGGATCACCCGCAACGGCCGGCTGACGGCCGACGGCGAAGTGATCGGCCAGTTCGGCAGCGAGGCCGCCGCCGCCGACGTCGCCATCCGTTTCGCCCAGGACGCCGGTGCGCTCTATCGGCTGTTCTATCCGCTGTGAGGCGTGGGCGGCGATCTCCCCCCATTCAAGTGATGACGAGCGCCCCGTCCGGCAGCGCCCGCTGAAGCCTCTGCGCCTGTGACCACGGCGCCGTCATCCACGCCTCGATCTCTTCCGGCTGCGTCAGGATCACCGGCATGGCCTTGGGGTGGATCGACCGAACCGGCTCGCTGGGATCGGTCGTCAGGAAGGCGAAGAGGTCGGCGGTTTCCCAGCCGGTCTTGATCTTGCGCACCCCCTGCCATCCCTGAAGGTGGATGCCGGCGAAGAAGGCCAGGGGCTCGGGATCTTCGCCGGCCAGCTTGAACCACACCGGCCGGTATTTTCCGGCGGCGTCGCGGCCGGGCTCGCTGAAGGCCGTGAAGGGGACCAGGCAACGGTGGGCCGGCTCCAGCCAGCGTTTCCAGTGGGCCGAGGCGGTGTTGCGGACATTGGTCGTGCCGTTGTCCGGCTCCCTCTTCAGCAGTTCCTGGAAGTCGAACTCGGTCCCCTTGGCGCGCAGCTTGTCGGCACGCTTGGTCGCCGCTTCATAGACGGCCCTGGACGACGACGGCATGCCCCAGCGGGCCAGGGCCAGTTCGCGCACGCCGTTCGCGTCGGTCCGCACGATCGGCGCGGCGTAGTCAGGATAGACGTCGCCCGGCGCCAGGTTGCCGACCGAGGACGTCATGGCCTTGGCCATGTCCATGATGGCCTGGGGGCCGGTGCGCTGGCGATAGAGGTTGCACATGGGCGAACGCTGACACGGCGCGTCAGGTTTGTGGAGTCCGTCGCGACGCCCTCTGGGCCGCGCGGCGGCTTTGGACCTGTCGATAGGTGAACAGCCAGTCGCTGTGCGCCTGAAACCGCGCGACCCCGGCCGGGGTCAGCAGCCATTGGGCGCGAAGGCCCCGGTGGATCTGAAACCGGATCATGCCCAGACAGTCGCCGTTGGTGCAGAACGGCAGGCGATCGACCAGGGAGAAGTCGCGGCCTTTGACGGCGGCGATGCGCTGCAGATCGACGTCGGCGAAGTCGCCGCAGCACTCACAGTGGCGCGTGGTCCGGATTCCCTCATCGATCAGCTCGCCGACGGTGCATCGCGGGATCACGTCGCCGGCGACAGCAGACCCAGCCTGGCGGCGTCGGCGATCAGGCGGGCGTTCTCGGCCGGGTGCAGATAGACCACGGTCGACCCCGGCGCCGGCGTCGGCGGCAAATCCGGATGCGGCGGCGCGCAGCCGGTGCGCGCGTCCAGTTCGGCGATCAGCTGCAGGCGCTCGTAAAGAGAAAGGGTTCGAGGCGAACCCGGTTCGTCGGTCTTCATCCGTTCCTCCTCCATTCATTTCGCTCCACGTCCGGGGCGGGATCGGCGCGTTGCCGCGCGCCGATCTGCGGGCCGAACCCCGCACGACCAGGACCGATCGGCCGCCCGGTCGATCGCCGCCCCCGCTCACGCGAGCCGGGGACTCCTAACCGTGCGAAAGGCGACTCCGCAAATGAATTGTTCTCGTAATGTTCTCATCGTCACCCAGCGGCCCGTGGCGCCGTGCGAGCCGCCGGCGGCCTGGCTGGGCGGCAAGCGGAACCTGGCCCGCCGCATCTGTCAGGTGCTGGCCGCCACGCCGCACGACGCCTATGCCGAGCCCTTCATCGGCATGGGCGGCGTGTTTCTGCGGCGCCGGGTTCGGCCGCCCGTCGAGGTGATAAACGACCTGAGCGGCGACGTCGTCACCCTGTTTCGCGTGGCCCAGCGCTTCCCCGAGGCCCTGATCCGCGAACTGGCCTGGCGTCCGGCCGCGCGGGCCGAGTTCGAACGGTTGCGCGAGACGCCCGACGCGGATCTGCTGGACATCGAACGGGCCGCCCGGTTCCTGTATCTCCAGACCCTGGGCTTCGGCGGCAAGGTGGCGGGGCGGTCGTTCGGCGTCAGCCCCAGCAGCCCCCACAACTTCGACCTGACCAAGATCGAGCCCCGGATTCGCCAGCTGCACGATCGCATGGCCGGGGTGGTGATCGAGAACCTGGACTGGCTGGCCTTCATCACCCGGTACGACCGGCCGGGGACGCTGTTCTATCTCGATCCGCCTTACTGGGGCGGGGAGGGCGACTACGGCGCCGGCATGTTCTCGCGCGACGACTTCCAGCGGATGGCGGACAAGCTGCAGGGGATCGCCGGCCGGTTCCTGCTGTCGATCAACGACCGGCCGGAGATCCGCGAGATGTACGCCTGGGCGGACGTAGAGGCGGTGAAGACGACCTACTCGGTCGCCGGCGGGGACAAGGCGTCAACGGCGGCGGAACTGTTGATCGGGAAGGGCGTGGAGTTGGCGCCGGCGGCGGCGCAGCCTGGTCTCTTCTAGCAGGCGATCTTGATCGCTGGAGATGTGGGTCTAAGGATGATCCCGCCTCCAGTCACCACCTTCCCCTTGTTCTCCGACATCGACGGTTCGGCCACAGGCGCAACCGGTACGCCCCTGCGGCGTTCACCGGCGGACAACCTTGACCGGAGAATTCGCATGACCATCCGCAAGTCGATGCTGCTGACCGTCGCCGCCGCCTTCGCCCTGGGGGCCGCCGCCTGCACCCAGGCTGAACAGCAGAAGGCCGAGGCCAACGCCGAAGCCGCCGGCGACAAGGCCGCCGACGTCGCCGCCCAGACCGGCGAAGTCGTCGAGTCCGGCGCCATGAAGGCCGCTCAGGCGGTCGAGGAAGGCGCGGGCAAGGTCGCCGACAAGCTGGAAGACAAACAGGCTGAAGCCGCCGCCGAGGGCCGCCCCGGCGCCGTCGATCCGGCCA
>OFDC01001705.1_pt1 | contig 11093 bp, 12 predicted proteins | sample 1520941 | NCBI WGS metagenome assembly OFDC01 (sample SAMEA94258168, study PRJEB24077) | hot springs metagenome | biome: Aquatic biome; feature: Water | place: India | collected 2012-12-06 | depth 5 m | reverse complement strand
GCCGGTGCACTGGCGGGCGGAGGCCCGCACGCTGGCGCGCCCCGGCGAGCAGCCGCAGCAGTGGCTGGACCTGCGCGCAGAGGGCGCGGTGTGGTTGCAGTGCCAGCGCTGCCTGCAGCCCATGCGCGAGCCGTTGCAGGTGGAGCGCTCCTTCCGCTTCGTGCGCACCGAGGCCGAGGCCGAAGCGCAGGACCTCGACAGCGACGAGGACGTGCTGGCGCTGCCGCGCAGCCTGGACCTGCGCGAGCTGGTCGAGGACGAGCTGATCCTGGCCCTGCCGCTGGTGCCGCGCCACGAGGTCTGCCCGCAGCCCCTGCCGCTGCCGCAGGACGAACCGCTGGACGAGGCGCCCGCGGCCAATCCCTTCGCCAAGCTGGCGGTGCTCAAGCGCGACCGCCCGTCGAACTGAGCGCGTGACGTTCGGTCGCCGCGCCGGTTGGGCCGTCGCCGTGACGGGGTACTGTGCCCGGCGCGCGGGAAGTGCTAGAATGATCGGCTTTTGTCGGTGGCTCCAACTTGAGCCGAAGGTCTGGCGCGGGGTGCCTGTGAGGGCACGGCGCCGGGGCCGTTCGAGGGATCTTGGAGTCTGCCGCCTGCCTGTGATCGGTGTCCGTGTGGGCGCCTGATCGTCAGGCCGCAGCCCTCACACATCGAAGCCACCCATCGACGCTGCTGCTCCCGACGGAGCCTGCGAAGGATGCCCTCAGGAGAATTCCATGGCCGTTCAGCAAAACAAGAAGTCGCCGTCCAAGCGCGGCATGCACCGTGCGCACAACGCGCTGTCCCAGCCGGGCACCGCGATCGAGCCGACCACCGGCGAAACGCACCTGCGTCACCACATCAGCCCCACCGGCTTCTACCGCGGCCGCAAGGTCCTGAAGACCAAGGCCGACGCCTGATCGTCGGGCTGTCGGGCCGGTTGATGCTCTGCGCAGCGTCAGCCCCCGTGGCCGGCGGCATGAACCCGCACGAGCACGCCCGGCCTGCGCGCAGCGCACGCCGGGCTTTCGTCTTGGCGCGGCGCCCTGGCGGGGCGCTGGTGCATGGCAGGGCGTCGTCGCCCGCCATGCCCGCCGACCCGCCGGCGGCGTTCTGCCGGTGACTGCACACCTTCTCCCGTGAGCCTGGAACCCCTCTCCCTGGTCCGCATCGCCGTCGATTGCATGGGCGGTGACCACGGGCCCTCGGTGACCTTGCCCGCCTGCGCGTCCTTCCTCGCGGCCCATCCCGATGCGGAACTCGTGCTCGTGGGCACGCCCGAGGGGCTGAAGCCGGCCGAGGGCTGGGCGCGCTGCACGCTTGTGCATGCCTCCGAGGTCGTCGCCATGGACGACCCGGTGGAGGTCGCCCTGCGCCGCAAGCGCGATTCCTCCATGCGCGTGGCCATCGCCGCCCTCAAGCCCGGTGCCGACGCGACCGTCCCGCACGCCCACGCCTGCGTGTCGGCCGGCAACACCGGCGCGCTCATGGCCGTCGCCCGCTACGTGCTCAAGACGCTCGACGGCATCGACCGCCCCGCCATCGCCTACGGCATCCCCAACCGGCTCGACCAGTACACCGTCGTGCTGGACCTGGGCGCCAACGTCGACTGCACCGCCGAGCACCTGCTGCAGTTCGCCGTCATGGGTGCGGCGCTCGCCTCGGCCATGGGGCGCGGCGACGAGCCCGCCATCGGCCTGCTGAACATCGGCGAGGAGGCCATCAAGGGCAGCGAGACCATCAAGCGCGCCGGCGAGCTGCTGCGCCAGGCCGCCGCCGACGGCCACCTCAACTTCCACGGCAACGTGGAGGGCAACGACATCTTCAAGGGCACCACCGACGTGGTGGTGTGCGACGGCTTCGTCGGCAACGTGGTGCTGAAGTCCGCCGAGGGGCTGGCGTCCATGATGGGCGACATGATCAAGCAGGAGTTCTCCCGCAGCCCGCTCACCAAGCTGGCCGCGCTGGCCGCGCTGCCGGTGCTCAAGCGCTTCAAGTCGCGCGTGGACCACCGTCGCCACAACGGCGCGGCGCTGCTGGGCCTGCGCGGCCTGGTCTTCAAGAGCCACGGATCGGCCGACGCCTTCGCCTTCGAGAATGCGCTGGCGCGGGCGTATGATGCCGCCCGCAACCGACTGCTCGACGGGGTGCACCACCGCATCCTGACGACCCTGCAGGCCCTGCCTGCCGGCGACGACCGCCCCGACACGGCGGCGCAAGCTGCATGAACCACACCGTTCCCCGCCACGCCCGCATCACCGGCACCGGCAGCGTCCTGCCGCCGCGCCGCGTCACCAACGACGACCTCGCGCGCGAACTCGCGCAACGCGGCATCGAGACCTCCGACGACTGGATCGTCGAGCGCACCGGCATCCGCGCACGCCACTTCGCCGATGCCGGCACCGTGTGCAGCGACCTCGCCGTGCAGGCCGCCCGCCATGCGCTCGAAGCCGCGAACGTGCACGCCGCCGACATCGACCTCATCCTCGTGGCCACCTCCACGCCGGACATGGTCTTTCCCTCCACCGCCTGCCTGGTGCAGCAGAAGCTGGGCGTGCACGGCTGCGCGGCCTTCGACGTGCAGGCGGTGTGCTCCGGTTTCGTCTACGCCCTGACCGTGGCCGACGCCATGATCCGCACCGGCTCGGCCCGCAGGGCGCTGGTGATCGGCGCCGAGATCTTCTCCCGCCTGCTCGACTTCAACGACCGCACCACCTGCGTGCTGTTCGGCGACGGCGCCGGCGCGGTGGTGCTGGAGGCCAGCGATGCGCCGGGCATCCTGGCCAGCGAACTGCATGCGGACGGCCGGCACGTTGGCATCCTGTGCACCCCCGGGTCGGTGGCGGGTGGTCAGGTCACGGGCGACCCCTTGCTGAAGATGGACGGGCCCGCCGTCTTCAAGCTCGCCGTCGGCGTGCTGGAGGACGTGGCGCGCTCGGTGCTGGCCAAGGCCGAGCGCACCGACGCGGACATCGACTGGCTGATCCCGCACCAGGCCAACATCCGCATCATGCAGGGCACGGCCAAGAAGCTGAAGCTGCCGATGGACAAGCTCATCGTCACGGTGGACCAGCACGGCAACACCTCGGCCGCCTCCATTCCGCTGGCGCTGGACCAGGCGGTGCGCGACGGCCGGGTCCGGCGCGGTGACACCGTCATGCTCGAAGGCGTGGGCGGCGGCTTCACCTGGGGCGCGGTGCTGCTCGACTTCTGAGCGGCCCGCGCACAATTCCCGCCACAACGAAGAACAAGCGATGACGGCATTCGCATTCGTCTTCCCCGGACAGGGGTCGCAATCGGTCGGCATGCTCGACGCCTGGGGGGACCACCCCGCCGTGCGCAGCACGCTGGTGGAAGCCTCCGAGGCGCTGGGCGAGGACATCGGCGCCCTGATCCGCTCGGGCCCCAAGGAACAGCTCGACCTCACGACGAACACCCAGCCGGTGATGCTCACCGCCGGCATCGCCTGCTACCGGGCCTGGCTGGCCGACACGGGGCTGGAGCCGACGGCCTTGGCCGGTCACTCGCTGGGCGAGTACACGGCGCTGGTGGCTGCCGGCGCCCTCACGCTGGGCGACGCGCTGCCGCTGGTGCGCTTCCGCGCTCAGGCCATGCAGGAAGCGGTACCGGTCGGCACCGGCGGCATGGCCGCCATCCTCGGCCTGGACGCCGCGGCGGTGCGTGAGGGTTGCGCCCGCGCGGCCGCCGAGGTCGGTGAGGCCGTGGAAGCCGTCAACTTCAACGACCCGAAGCAGACGGTGATCGCCGGCACCCGGGCTGGTGTCGACAAGGCGTGCGAACTGCTCAAGGCCGCCGGCGCCAAGCGCGCGCTGCCGCTGCCGGTGTCCGCGCCCTTCCATTCCAGCCTCATGAAGCCTGCGGCCGAGCGCCTGAAGGAACGCCTGGCCGCCACGGCCTTCCACGCGCCGCGCATTCCGGTGATCAACAACATCGACGTGCTCGAGCAGCAGCAGCCCGAGGCGCTGCGCGACGCGCTCTACCGCCAGGCCTTCGGCCCCGTGCGCTGGGTGGAGGTGGTGCAGGCGCTGAGGGGGCGCGGGCTGACGCACATCCTCGAATGCGGCCCGGGCAAGGTGCTGGCCGGCATGGTCAAGCGCATCGACGCCGAGGCGGTCACCGCGACGGTGTTCGACCCGGCGAGCGTGGAAGAAGCCAAGGGGCTGCTGGCATGAGCACGAGCACCACGAACCTCGAGGGCCAGGTCGCCCTGGTGACCGGCGCCTCGCGCGGCATCGGCCGGGCCATCGCCCTGACGCTGGCCGCACGCGGGCTGAAGGTGATCGGCACCGCCACCACCGAAGGCGGTGCCGCCGCCATCACCGAGGGGCTGTCCGGCCATGCAGGCTGCAAGGGCATCGCCCTGGACGTCAACGACGCCGCCGGCGTCGAAGCCGCGATCGAGGCCATCGTCAAGGAACATGGCGCGCTGCACGTGCTGGTGAACAACGCCGGCATCACCCGCGACACCCTGGCCATGCGGATGAAGGACGAGGACTGGGACGCCGTCCTCGACACCAACCTCAAGGCGGTGTTCCGGCTCAGCCGTGCGGTGATGCGCACGATGATGAAGCAGCGGTACGGCCGCATCGTCAGCATCACCTCGGTGGTCGGTGCCAGCGGCAACGCCGGGCAGGCCAACTACGCCGCGGCCAAGGCCGGCGTCGCCGGCATGACCCGTGCGTTGGCCCGTGAACTGGGCAGCCGCAACGTCACCGTCAACTGTGTCGCCCCCGGTTTCATCCAGACCGACATGACCGAGGTGCTGCCCGAGGCCCAGAAGGCCGCGCTGATGCAGCAGATTCCGCTGGGTCGCCTTGGTGCCCCCGAGGAGATCGCCCACGCGGTGGCCTTCCTCGTCAGCCCCCAGGCCGGCTACATCACCGGCACCGAGCTGCATGTCAACGGCGGCATGTTCATGAACTGAGGGTTTCCCGCCGGCGCCCCCGGCCGCGTCCATCGCAGGTGCCTAGAGTGCCTGGTCTAGGCGCGGCTAAAATCGCCGGCTGTTTGTTTTTTCCGTTTCCACTCCTGGAGGAGTCATGAGCGATATCGAAGCACGTGTCAAGAAAATCATCGCCGAGCAACTCGGTGTGCCGGAGGCCGACGTCACCAACGAAAAGGCTTTCGTCGCCGACCTGGGTGCTGATTCGCTGGACACGGTCGAACTGGTGATGGCCCTCGAGGACGAGTTCGGCATCGAGATCCCCGACGAAGAGGCCGAGAAGATCACCACCGTGCAGCTGGCGATCGACTACGCCGTCAAGCACCAGAAGGCCTGAACGGCCGTTTCCTGCAGGACTGAGCACGCATGCGCCGTCGCGTCGTCGTCACCGGCCTGGGCTTGATCAGCCCGGTCGGCAATACCGTGGAAGAGGGCTGGGCCAACCTCGTGGCCGGCAAGAGCGGCATCGCCGCCGTCACCAAGTTCGATGCGTCGAACCTGGCCTGCCGCTTCGCTGGTGAGGTCAAGGGCTTCAATGTCGAGGAGTACCTCCCCGGCAAGGAAGCCCGCCACATGGACACCTTCATCCACTACGGCCTCGCGGCCTCGGTGCAGGCGGTGCGTGACGCCGGCCTGCCCACCGGCGACGCCCTGAGCGAGGAGCAGGCCGAACGCATCGGCGTGCTGGTGGGCTCGGGCATCGGCGGCCTGCCGATGATCGAGGAGACCCACAGGGAGTACACCGAGCGCGGCCCCCGCCGCATCTCGCCGTTCTTCGTGCCTGCCTCGATCATCAACATGATCTCCGGGCATGTGTCGATCCGGTTCGGCTTCACCGGCCCGAACCTGTCGATCGTCACCGCCTGCACGACCGGCCTGCATTGCATCGGCGAGGCCGGACGCCTGATCGAGTACGGCGACGCCGACGTCATGATCGCCGGCGGCGCCGAATCCACCGTCTCGCCGTTGGGCATCGGCGGCTTCGCGGCAGCGCGGGCGCTGTCCACCCGCAACGACGACCCCGCCACCGCCTCCCGTCCCTGGGACAAGGACCGCGACGGCTTCGTCCTCGGCGAGGGGGCCGGGGTGATGGTGCTGGAGGAGTACGAGCACGCCAAGCGACGCGGCGCGAAGATCTACGCCGAGCTCGCCGGCTTCGGCATGGGGGCGGACGCCTTCCACATGACCGCGCCCAACGTCGACGGCCCGAAGCGGTCCATGAAGGCTGCGTTGCGCAACGCCGGCGTCAACGCCAGCGAGGTGCAGTACCTCAACGCCCACGGCACCTCGACGCCGCTGGGCGACGTCAACGAGACCAACGCCATCAAGCTGGCGTTCGGCGACCACGCGAAGCAGTTGGTCGTCAACTCCACCAAGTCGATGACCGGGCACCTGCTCGGTGGCGCTGGCGGGGTGGAATCGGTCTTCACCGTGCTGGCCGTGCATCACCAGGTGTCGCCGCCGACCATCAACATCTTCAACCAGGATCCGGAGTGTGACCTGGACTACTGCGCCAACGCGGCGCGGCAGATGAAGATCGACGTGGCGGTGAAGAACAACTTCGGTTTCGGCGGGACCAACGGCACCCTGGTCTTCCGTCGCGCCTGAGCGCGCGGCGGCTGATGCGCCCCGCACCGGCCATCGCCGTCGACCTCCCTGCGCTGGCGGGCTGGCGCCTGGCCTATTGCGCGCTGGCGGCGCTGTCGTGCAGCGTGGCCCTGTGCACCCTGGCGGCCCGCCTGTCGCTTCCATCGCTCCTGCTGGGCGCATGCCTTGCCTCAGGCTGCGTGGTGGCGGTCGGGCTGGCCTGGCGGTGCACGCCCTTTTCTGCGGGGCGATTGCGCTGGGACGGCGCAACGTGGTGGTTCCAGGCGCCCGCCTGGAACCATGCATGTGCCGGCCGTGTGGATCTCATGCTCGACCTTGGCGACCGCATGCTGCTGCGCTTCGTTCCCGATCCGCTGTCCGACGGCACCCGGTCCGCCTGGTTGCCGGTCGCCCGCCTGCCCGCGCATGAGGCAGGTGCGTTGCGGGCTGCGGTATATTGCCCCGGCTTGAACCCCGACCTGTCCCTGCGTCGAAGACGCGACCCCCGATGAGCGCCGCCGACGCCGATGCCCTGCTGATCGAGCGCGTCAAGCAAGGTGACCAGCGCGCCTTCGAGATGCTCGTGGTCAAGTACCAGCGCCGCATCGAGCGTCTCATCGGCCGCATGGTTCGCGACGTCGATCTCGTGCCCGACATCGCCCAGGAAACCTTTGTCCGGGCCTATCGCGCCTTGCCGCAATTTCGCGGCGAGAGCGCTTTCTACACCTGGCTGTACCGCATCGCCGTCAATACAGCCAAGAAAGCGCTGGTGGAACTCAAGCGCGACCCCCTGATCTCGGAGGCCGCCTTCGCCTCTCAGGATGACGGCGACGAAACTTCACGGGTCGAGAACGAACTAAGCCACGGTGAAACGCCGGAAGCGGTGATGGCGACCAAGGAAATTGCCGCCACGGTGAACGCCGCCATCGACGCGCTTTCCGAGGACCTGAGGCAGGCGATCACGCTGCGCGAGATCGAGGGCCTGAGCTACGAAGAGATCGCCGAAGTGATGAATTGCCCGATCGGCACGGTGCGATCGCGGATCTTTCGCGCCCGTGAAGCGATCGCAGAACGATTGCGTCCTCTGCTGGGTACCCGGCAGGGCGAGAGGTGGTAGCGCGCCGCTGGTGCAGCGGCCGCGTGTCTGTTGGAGTCGAAGATGGCACAAGAACCCGTCGACCGGAACGAACGTGATCAGCGGCTGTCCGCCCTGGCGGATGGTGAACTCGATTCCCGCGATGTTCCCGCGGCCTGCGCGCAGTGGCGCGAGGACGAGCAGGCCCGGCAGCGCTGGCATGCCTATCAGCTGATCGGCGACGTGCTTCGTTCGGAGGACCTGGCGGCTACGCCCGCCCGCGATGAGGCCTTCCTCCAGGCGCTGCGGGGCCGTCTGCAACAGGAGCCCGTGGTTCTGGCACCCGCGGCCGCCCGTGTTCCGGTGTCCAAATCCGCCAGGACTCGCTGGACGGCGCCGGTGGCCGTGGCGGCGGGGTTCATGGCGGTGGCTGGGGTGCTGGTCGTCACCCGATTGTCTGCGCCGTTGCCCGACAGCGGCGCAGCGGCCTCTCTGGCGGCCCGCAGCACGGCGCCGACCGTGTCGCTCGCTTCGGGTCGCGCGAGCGCGCCGGCCGGCGCCCACGAACCGGTGTTGGCCGTGAACGACATGCGCATCCTTCGCGATGCCCGCCTGGACAGCTACCTCGCGGCGCACAAGCAGTACGGCAGCCCCTCGACCGTCGCGGTGCCGGCCGTCTCCCTGCGCCAGGCGACCCTGGTGCCTGAGCGCTGATCGTCTCCATGCTCCTGCGTCGCCTTTTCGCCGCTGCCCTGGCCTGCAGCGCCGCCTTCTGGTGGCCGTCTGCCGCCCATGCCGAATCTGCGCCCCGCACCCTGGATGGGCCAGCGGCGCGGCAGTGGATCACGCGCCTGCAGCAGGCCGCCAGCCAGCGCAACTATGCGGGCACGCAGGTGTTCAGCAGTGCCGGGTCGCTGTCCAGCGCACGGGTCGCGCATTACGGAGACGGACCGCAGCAGTTCGAGAGCATCGAGATGCTGGACGGCCAGATGCGGCGCGTCTTCCGCCACAACGAGGTGGTCTACACCCTGTGGCCCAAGAAGCAGCTGGCGGTGGTCGAGCAGCGCCCCGTGGTTTCTCCATTCCCCTCGCTGCCGCAGGCGGTGGCGGACCTGTTCGAGTCCTATGAGCTGCAGCTCGTCGGCACCGACCGGCAGGCTGGCCATGAGGTGGAGGTCGTGCTGCTGCAGCCCAGGGACCGCCTGCGCTACGCACAGCGTCTGTCGGCAGAGTCGGCGACCGGTCTGCTGCTGAAGGCCGAGATCCTGAACGGGCGAGGTGAGGTGCTGGAATCGGTCGGCTTCTCCGACATCGTCCTGGGCGTGAAGGCCCAGCCGGAGGCGGTGCTGGCGTCGATCCGCAAGCTCGATGGCTACAAGGTGGTGAAGCTGCAATCCGTGCCTGCACAGCTCGAAGCCGAGGGTTGGACGCTGCGCCAGGCGCCGTCCGGCTTCCGGCAGATCAGCTGCGTGAAGCGGCTGCTGCAGGGGCCGCAGGCCGAGGGTCGGGATGCGTCGCTGCAGGTGCTGCATGCCATCTTCTCCGACGGCCTCACGCACGTCTCGCTGTTCGTGGAGCCGTTCGATGCCTCGCGCCACGAGCGGCCGATGCAGATCCTGGTGGGCGCCACCCACACGATGATGACCCGGCGTGGGGACTGGTGGCTCACGCTGGTGGGTGACGTGCCGGCCGAGACCCTGAAGCGCTTCGCGGCCGCGTTCGAGCGCCGCAAGCCTTGATTCCCGCGGGCCGAGGGCCCGACGCAGCGCGCCCGCGTCCAAGGGCGTGATCGATCACGAGGAGGTTTCATGCGATTCGAGGTTTCCCCCCTGGTCGCCCGCAGTGGCCGCCGTGCGGCGGCGCTGCTGGGGGCATGGCTGCTCGCCGGCGCCGCCTTCGCTGCGCCCGTGCCCGCCTCGCCGCCCCCGAACCAGGCGGTGCTGCCGGACTTCACAGAACTCGTCGACCGGGTGAGCCCTGCAGTGGTGAACATCCGCACCATGGAGCGCGCTCGCGCTGGCATGCGCGGTGGCGTGCCGGAGATGGACGAGGGGCTGGAGGAGTTCTTCCGTCGCTTCGGCATCCCCATGCCTGGCCGTCCCGATCCGCGCCGCGGCCCTCAGCGGCCCGATGACAGCGAGCCGATGCAGCGCGGGGTCGGCTCGGGCTTCATTCTCAGTGCAGACGGCTTCGTGATGACCAACGCCCACGTGGTCGAGGGCGCGGACGAAGTGCTGGTCACGATGAGCGACAAGCGGGAGTTCAAGGCCAAGATCATCGGCACGGACCGCCGAACGGACGTGGCGCTGGTGAAGATCGAGGCGGCCAACCTGCCGTTCGTGCGCATCGGCGACGTCAGCCGACTGCGCGTGGGTGAATGGGTGCTGGCCATCGGGTCCCCTTTCAACCTCGACAACACCGTGACGGCGGGCATCGTCAGCGCCAAGCAGCGCGACACCGGCGAGTACCTGCCCTTCATCCAGACCGACGTGGCGGTCAACCCGGGCAATTCGGGCGGCCCGCTGATCAACGCCAGCGGGCAGGTGGTGGGCATTAACTCGCAGATCTACAGCCGCTCGGGCGGCTACCAGGGCGTGTCGTTTGCCATCCCGATCGAGCTGGCGCTGCACGTCAAGGACCAGATCGTGGCGCACGGCAAGGTCGAGCACGCGCGGCTGGGCGTGTCGGTGCAGGAAGTCAACCAGGCGTTTGCCGATTCCTTCAAGCTGCCCAAGCCTGAGGGCGCGCTGGTGTCGCAGGTCGAGCCCGGCAGCGCGGCCGACAAGGCGGGGCTGAAGTCGGGCGACGTGATCGTTCGCGTCGATGGGCAGCCGGTGGTGGCGTCGGGCGACTTGCCGGCGCGCATTGGCATGGCCAAGCCGGGCGACAGCGTCAAGCTCGAAGTCTGGCGCCAGGGCAAGGCCGAGCAACTGACCGCGCAACTCGGCGGCGCCAAGGGCAAGACCGCCAAGACGGCCGACGCCGGCCCCGCACAGCAAGGCAAGCTGGGGCTGGCATTGCGCCCGCTGCAGCCGCAGGAGAAAGCCGAAGCCAAGGTCGACGGCGGCCTGGTCGTCGAGCAGGCCAGCGGCGCCGCCGCGCGTGCCGGCGTGCAGCCGGGCGACGTGGTGGTGTCGGTCAACGGCCAGCCGGTGACAGACATCGAGCAGGTGCGCGGCCTGGTCGCCAAGGCCGACAAGTCGGTGGCGCTGCTGATTCAGCGCGATGGGCAACAGCTCTTCGTCCCGGTGCGCATCGGCTGACGGCGCGCCCCGCGCCACAGCCCGGCCCGCCGCTCCACGGGCCGCCCCGCACCGTTTGCATGCCGCCGTTTCATCGGCGGTTTTTTTATAGCTGATCCCATAAACAAGCCAACACCCTCTATCCGTTCGGGCTGAGCTTGTCGAAGCCTATTCCTCTAACGCCAAGTCGTTCGACAGGCTCAGGACGAACGGATTTTTAGATTTGGTTGTAAGAAAAATGCCGCCA
>OFDC01001704.1_pt1 | contig 11095 bp, 10 predicted proteins | sample 1520941 | NCBI WGS metagenome assembly OFDC01 (sample SAMEA94258168, study PRJEB24077) | hot springs metagenome | biome: Aquatic biome; feature: Water | place: India | collected 2012-12-06 | depth 5 m | reverse complement strand
TCCTGCGGACGCCATTGAACAAGACCGGTGCCTTAAACCACTCGGCCACGCTTCCAACGCACGAGCTGCGAATGTACCAGCCGGTTTTGCCTGCGTTCACATCGCTGTCGCGATATGAACTTCGGCGCAATGTCGTCCTGCGGACGCCATTGAACAAGACCGGTGCCTTAAACCACTCGGCCACGCTTCCTGGACGGCCGCTAGTGTAGTCCGCTACCCCGGCGTCTGCGCACGTTCGCAGGCCACCTGGACGACCTCCCTCCGCCCCCCATCCACCCGCACTGCGGTGAGGGCGCCACCCCACACGCACCCGGTGTCCAGCGCAAGCAGGTCCGGGCGGTTGATCAACCCCAGGGTCGACCAGTGGCCGAACGCGATCGGCACCCCTTCGGTGCGGCGGCCGGGGACCTCGAACCAGGGCATGAGGCCGGGCGGAGCGGCGTCGGCGCCTTCCTTGACCTTGAAATCCAGCGTGCCGTCGGCCGTGCAGAAGCGGATGCGGGTCAGCACGTTGATGACGAAGCGCCACCGATCAGGCCCGGCGAGCGTCGGGTCCCAGCGGGCAGGCTCGTTGCCGTACATCACCTGCAGGAAGCCGTGCAGGTCCGGACCGCGCAGCAGGGCCTCGACTTCGCCGGCGAGACCCAGTGTCTCGGCGGCATCCCAGGCCGGCGAGACGCCCGCATGCACCGCCAGCCAGCCAGGAGCTTGCGCCGCCAGGGGGCGCTGACGCACCCAGTCGATCCAATGGTCGCGCTGCGGCGAGTCGAGGATCTCGCGCAGGGTGTCGCTGCGATGCTCGGGCCGCACGCCGGCGGCCACCGCCAACAGGTGCAGGTCGTGGTTGCCCAGCAGGCACACCGCCGACGCTGCGAGGTCGCGCAGGCGCGAGAGGGTGGCCACGGAGGCCGGGCCCCGGTTCACGAGGTCGCCCAGCACCCACAGCCGGTCGCGCGAGGGGGAGAACTGCAGTTCGGCCAGCAGGCGGTCGAAGGCGTCGCAGCAGCCCTGGAGGTCGCCGATCAGGTAATCCATCGGCCGATTGTCGGTCGCCCGATGCGCCCGGGTTGGCGCGGGGTGGGCGGGCAGGGCCGTTCTGCTACGCTCACAGCCCTTGTCAGCCCCCGGGGGCGCGCGCCTGCGTGGCGCACCGCTCTCCTCCATGGACCTCGCGCTTCTCGTCTTCCTGATCCTGCTCAACGGCGTCTTCGCCATGTCCGAGATGGCCCTCACCGCGGCCCGAAAGACGCGCCTGCAGGTCATGCTGGAGAACGACGAGGCCGGCGCCCAGGCCGCCATCGACCTGCACGAGAACCCGACGAAGTTCCTGTCCACGGTGCAGATCGGCATCACCTCCATCACGCTGCTCAACGGCATCGTCGGCGAGGCGGCCTTCGCCGCGCCGGCGGCCGACGCGCTGCAGCGGGCCTTCGCGCTGTCCGACCGTGTCGCCAGCATCACCGGCACCGCGGTGGTGGTGGTGGCGATCACCTTCGTGTCGATCATCTTCGGCGAGCTGGTGCCCAAGCGTCTGGGGCAGATGTACCCCGAGACCGTCGCCCGCCTGGTGGCCCGCCCGATGGAGTGGCTGTCCCTGATCGCGCGGCCCTTCGTCAAGCTGCTGTCGTTCTGCACCGATGCCACGCTGCGCCTGATGGGCATCCGCGGCGGGCCGGTGCGCTCGGTGACCGAGGAGGAGATCGCCGCCAGCCTGGAGGAGGGCGTGGAGCATGGCGTGATCGAGGCGCAGGAGCACCAGATGGTGCGCAACGTGTTCCGCCTCGACGACCGCAACGTCGGCTCCATGATGATCCCGCGCGCCGATGTGGTCTGGCTGGACATCGCCGCCCCCTTCCCGGACGTGCTGGCGACCATCGTGGCCAGCGGTCTGTCGCGCTACCCGGTGTGCCGCGGCGGGCTGGACGACGTGCTGGGCGTGGTGGCGGCGCAGGACCTGCTGCACCCGCTGGCCAACGGCGAGCAGCCTTCGCTGAGCGACCGCCTCAAGCCGCCGGTGTTCGTGCCCGAGACCCTGTCCGGCATGGAGCTGCTCGAACACTTCCGCGCCTCTGGCGCCGAGCTGGTGTTCGTGGTCGACGAGTACGGCGAGGTGCAGGGCGTCATCACCGTGCGCGACGTGATGGAGGCCATCACCGGCGAGTTCACCACCCCATCTCCCGAGGACGCCTGGGCGGTGCAGCGCGACGACGGCAGCTGGCTGCTGGACGGCCTGATCCCCGTGCCCGAGCTGAAGGACCGGCTGGACCTGAAGGAACTGCCCGAGGAGGACCGCGGGCGATACAACACGCTGGCCGGCATGATCATGCTGCTGCTGGGCCGCCTGCCGCGCACCGCCGACAAGGTGGAGTGGGAGGACTGGACGTTCGAGGTCGTCGACCTGGACGGCAAGCGTGTGGACAAGGTGCTGGTGCAGCGCAGCCCGCAAGACGTTGAGAAAGCAACGAAGTCATGAGCCTGAACAACCTGTACACCAACGTCGTCGCCCTGGACCGCGTGCAGCACCGCACGCTGCGCCTGGCCCGGCGCTTCACCGACCTGTCGCCCACCGCCTCGATGAACGCGGTGTTCGTCACCGCAGTGGAGTTCCCGGACATCTGCCGCGAATACCCCATCGTGTACGTGCGCGCCGGCAAGGACGAGGCGACCGGCGAGGACATGATCGCCCCGATGGCCGTGCTCGGTCTCGCCCAGAACGAGAACCTCTACCTGCAGGCGGGCGGCGGCTGGCGCACCGGCTATGTGCCGGCGTACTTCCGGCGCTATCCCTTCGGCATGGCGCAGATCTCGCCCGAGCAGATGGCGGTGTGCATCGACCGCGCCTACCCCGGGTTCTCGGAGACCGAGGGCGAGCCGCTGTTCGACGACAAGGGCGAGCCCACCGCGCTGCTGACCGACATCCAGCGCTTCGTCGAAGGCTACGAGACCGAGATCCAGCGCACGCGCGCGTTCTGCGCCGAACTGCAGAAGGCCGGCCTGTTCCAGGACATGCGCTTCGACGCCACGCTGCCCGACGGCAAGACCCTGGGCGTGGACGGCTTCCTCGCCATCGACGAGAAGAAGCTGGCCGAGTTGCCCGACGCCAAGGTGCTGGAGTGGCACCGCAACGGCCTGCTGGGGCTGGTGCATGCGCAGCAGATCTCCATGGGGCTGATGCGCCGGCTGGTGGAGTGGCGCCTGGAGGCGGCAGCGACCCAGCCGTGAGGCTTGCGCGGCGCGCGCGCTGCCGCGGCTGTCAGGCGGCCCCGTCCCGCGGTGCTCCCAGGCGGCGCGACAGGGCTTCGGCGCTGTCGCGCATCGCGCGCGCCACCGGACCGTCCCACGACGTGTCGAACACCGGGGTGGCGCCGATGGCGGTCAGGCTGAGCACCATCGCCCCGCGTGCATCGAACACCGGCGCGGCCATCGCGCTCACGCCGGGCAGGGACAGGTCCACGGCGCGCGCCAGGCGCCGGGCGCGCACCTCGTCCAGGCGCTCGGCCAGGCGCTCGGCCAGGCGCGCGTCGGATGCGCCCGCGTCCCCTTCGAGACGGCGCACCGCCTGCACGTCATTCCACGGCCGGTAGGCCGCGAACAGCCAGCCCGAGGCCGTCCCTTCCAGGCTCATGACGGTGCCGTGCCGCATCGAGATGTGCACCGGCGCCGGGCCCTCGGCCACGCTGACGATGGTCGGCCCCCGCGTGCCCCACACCGCCACCGCCACCGTGTGGCCAACCTGCTGCGCCAGCTCCTCGATCAAGGCGGTGGCCAGGCGCACCGGGTCGTACTGCTGCAGGCTGATGAGGCCCAGCTGCATCGCCAGCGGCCCCAGGCCGTAGCGCCCGCTGCCGGGCTCCTGCTCGATCAATCCCAGCTTGCCGAAGCTCACCAGGTAAGGGTGCGCTTTGCCGGGGGCCATGCCGGCGTCGCGGGCAAGGTCCTTCAGCGCCATCGGGCGGCCATGATGGGCCAGTGCGCGCAGCAGCTGTCCGCCCACCTCCACGCTCTGGATGCCCCGAGGTCCGCGGTCGAGATCGGCAGCGCCCGGCGTGCTCGCTTCATCCATGGCTATTTCTACTAAGTTGAATGGATTAGACATTATCGAACTGGCTGAGTAAGATCAACCACGTTAGACATACGCGAACGCGTTAGTCCACATCAAAGACACAGGCCCACCGTCATGAGCAAAGCCTTCGCCTCCCAAGCCGACCTGCACGAGAAGCAGGTCACCTTCTCCCAGCTCTCCGAGCACGCCTGGGCCTACACCGCCGAGGGCGACCCGAACACCGGGGTCATCATCGGCGACGACTCGGTGATGGTGATCGACACCCAGGCCACGCCGGTGATGGCGCAGGACGTCATCCGCCGCATCCGCGAGGTGACCGACAAGCCGATCAAGTACGTCACCCTCAGCCACTATCACGCGGTGCGCGTGCTGGGCGCCTCCGCCTATGGCGCCGACCATGTCATCGCCAGCCAGGACACCTACGACCTGATCGTCGAGCGCGGCGAGCAGGACAAGGCCAGCGAGATCGGGCGCTTCCCGCGCCTGTTCCGCAACGTCGAGTCGGTGCCTGCGGGCCTCACCTGGCCGACGATCACCTTCCAAGGCGCGATGACCCTGTGGATGGGCAAGCTCGAAGTGCGCCTGCTGCAGTTGGGCCGCGGCCACACCAAGGGCGACACGGTGGTCTGGCTGCCGCAGGAACGCACGCTGTTCTCCGGCGACCTGGTGGAGTTCGACGCCACGCCCTATGCCGGCGACGCCTACTTCCAGGACTGGCCGCAGACCCTGGACAACATCGCCGCGCTGCAGCCGCTGGCGCTGGTGCCCGGCCGGGGGCCGGCGCTGAAGGGCGAGCAGCAGGTCGCCGAAGGGCTGGCCGGCACCAAGGCCTTCGTGAGCGAACTGTTCGAGAGCGTGAAGCAGGGCGCGGCCAGCGGCCAGGACCTGAAGACGGTCTACCGCACCACTTACGAGCGCCTGAAGCCGCGCTACGGGCAGTGGGTGATCTTCGACCACTGCATGCCCTTCGACGTGACCCGCGCCTACGACGAGGCCACCGAGTACCGCGACCCGCGCATCTGGACCGCCGAGCGCGACCGCCAGATGTGGGAGTCGCTGGAAAGCTGACCCCGTCGACCCTCATCCACCGGACCTCCAGGAGACTCCCATGCCCATCCAGCGCATCCACCATGTCGCCTACCGCTGCCGCGACGCCCGCGAGACGGTGCAGTGGTACCAGCAGCACCTGGGCATGGGCTTCGTGCTCGCCATCGCGGAGGACAAGGTGCCTTCCACCCAGGCGCCCGATCCGTACATGCACATCTTCCTGGACGCCGGTGGCGGCAACATCCTGGCGTTCTTCGAGCTGCCCAACTCGCCCGAGATGGGCCGCGACGAGAACACGCCGGAGTGGGTGCAGCACCTGGCGCTGAAGGTCGACAGCGTGCAGGAGCTCGAAGCCACCAAGGCCCGGCTGGAGGCGGCCGGCATCCCGGTGGTGGGCATCACCGACCACACCATCTTCAAGTCGATCTACTTCTTCGACCCCAACGGCCACCGCATCGAGTTGGCCGCCGACACGGCGACGCCCGACATGCTGCTGCGGCTGGACGAGGTCAAGCACGAGATGCTCGAGGAGTGGAGCCGCACCAAGCGCGCACCGCGCCACGCGGCGTGGATGCACGAGCGCGAATTCGCGCAGGCGTGATCCGGAACGCGTCGGCGAAAGGCAGCCCATGTTCAGCACCTACACCTATCCCGAGTTCGCCTACCGCTGCAGCGAGGAGCAGCGCAGCGGACGGTCGCAGCGCCATCCGGTCGTCGTCATCGGCGCCGGCCCGGTCGGCCTCACCGCCGCCCTGGACCTCGCCCAGCGCGGCCTGCCGGTCGTCGTGCTCGACGACAACAACACCGTCAGCGTCGGCTCGCGCGCGGTCTGCTACGCCAAGCGCACGCTGGAGGTCTGGGACCGCCTGGGCGTGGCCGCGCCGCTGGTCGAGCGCGGCATCCGCTGGAAGGTGGGCAAGGTCTTCTTCCGCAACGACCTGGTCTACCGCTTCGACCTGCTGCCCGAGGAGCACCACAAGCAGCCGGCGATGATCAACCTGCAGCAGTACCACCTGGAGGAAGCGCTGGTGGCCGCCTGCGGCCGCGACGAGCGCATCGACCTGCGCTGGAAGCACAAGCTGCTGGGCCTGCAGCAGCATGACGACCATGTGGCACTGAGCGTGGAGACGCCCGACGGCCGCTTCACCATGCAGGCCGCCTGGATCGTCGCCTGCGACGGCGCCAACAGCGAGGTGCGCGGCATGGTGGGCGCGGAGTTCACCGGCCAGCGCTTCAATGACCGCTTCCTCATCGCGGACGTGGTGCTCAAGCCGGGCTCGCTGCCCGAGGGCGCCAGCGGTGCCGGCGCCGGCCTGCTGGCCCCGGGGGCCGAGCCCGAGCGCTGGTTCTGGTTCGACCCGCCGTTCCACCGCGGCCAGAGCGTGCTGCTGCACAAGCAGGCCGACGATGTCTGGCGCATCGACTTCCAGCTCGGCCGCGACGCCGACCCCGAGCTGGAGAAGCAGCCCGGGCGCGTCATCCCGCGCATCCAGGCGATGCTCGGCCCCGAGGTGCCGTTCGAGCTGGAGTGGGTGTCGGTCTACCAGTTCGCCTGCCGGCGCATCGACAGTTTCCGCCACGGGCGGGTGCTGTTCGCCGGGGACGCGGCGCACCAGGTCTCGCCTTTCGGCGCCCGCGGCGCCAACAGCGGCGTGCAGGACATCGACAACCTGGCCTGGAAGCTCAAGCTGGTGATCGACGGCGTGGCGCCGCAGGCGCTGCTGGACACCTACCACCAGGAGCGCGCGCTGGCGGCCGACGACAACATCGGCCACTCCACCCGCGCCACCGACTTCATCACGCCCAAGAGCCGAGGCAGCCTGCGCTACCGCGATGCGGTGCTGGCGCTGGCCGAGACCGAGCCCTTCGCACGGCCGATCGTCAACAGCGGCCGGCTCTCGACCCCCACGGTCTATGTCGGTTCGCCGCTCAACACCACCGACGAGGACGCCTTCGCCGGCGCCATGGTCCCGGGCGCCCCGTGCGCCGACGCCCCCGTGCGGCGCGAGGGTCGCGACGGCTGGCTGCTGGACCAGCTGGGGCAGGGCTTCGTGCTGCTGTGCTTCGGCGAGCGCCCCGTCGCGACCGAGGTGGTGGCGCAGGGCGTGCGCGCCAGCGTGCTGCACGTCGGCACCGACCTGCAGGACCCCACCGGCCTGCTCGCGCAGCGCTACGACGGCCAGCCCGGCACGGTGGTGCTGCTGCGGCCGGACCAGTTCGTCGCCGCGCGCTGGCGCCGGTTCGACGGCGAACGCATTGCCCGCGCCCTGCAACGCGCCCTCGGAGCCTGACCCGCCATGGCCACCCTCATCCGCACCGCCAACATCCCGGACGTCGATCGCTTCTATGCGGAATTGATCGACACTCAGCGCGACCTCGCCGACGACGAGGCCGATGCCTTCACCACCCAGCTGGTGCTCATCCTCGCCAACCACGTGGGCGACCGCGCGGTCCTGGCCGAGGCCCTGGCGCTGGCGCGCGAGACCACGCTGCGCCAGCGCGACCGACAACATGCGACCGACCCGGACGCGTGACGTCGCATCAAGGACGCTTGCAGGACGCATGAACGACGAGCTTCACTACCTCAGCGGATTCGGCAACCATTTCGCCACCGAGGCCCGCCCGGGCACGCTCCCGGTGGGCCAGAACAGCCCGCAGCAGGCCGCGCACGGGCTGTATGCCGAACTCATCAGCGGCACCGCCTTCACCGCCCCGCGGCATGAGAACCGGCGCAGCTGGGTCTACCGCCGCCAGCCCTCGGTGGTGTGCGGCGGCTACCGCCCCGAGCCGCAGCCGTGGTGGAAGACCGGCGCCAAGGACGGCCTGGTCGCCCCGCCGGACCCGCTGCGCTGGCTGCCCTTCCCCGAGCCCAACGAGCCGCAGGACTTCGTGCAGGCCCTGCGCACCATGGTCGTCAACGGCGATGTCGAGGCACAGACCGGCATGGCCGCGCACGTCTACCACGCCAACCGCGACATGGGCCGGCGCGCGCTCATCGATGCCGATGGCGAGCTGCTCATCGTGCCGCAGCAGGGTCGACTGCGGGTGACCACCGAGCTGGGGCGACTCGACGTGTCGCCCGGCGAGATCGTGCTCATCCCGCGCGGCCTGGCCTTCAAGGTCGACCTGCCCGAGGGCGCCGCCCGCGGCTACGTCTGCGAGAACCTCGGCGCGGCCTTTCGCCTGCCCGAGCTCGGCCCCATCGGCTCCAACGGCCTGGCCAACCCGCGCGACTTCCTCGCGCCGGTGGCCTGGTTCGAGGACGACGGCGGCGGCGAGCACGAGCTGCTCAAGCGCCAGGGCGGCGCGCTGTGGCGGGCCACCGCCAAGGCCTCGCCCTTCAACGTGGTGGGCTGGCACGGCAACCTCGCGCCGCTGAAGTACGACACGCGCCACTTCATGACGATCGGCTCGATCAGCTTCGACCACCCCGATCCGTCCATCTTCACGGTGCTCACCGCGCCCAGCGACACCCCCGGCACGGCCAACTGCGACTTCGTCATCTTCCCGCCGCGCTGGATGGTGGCCGAGCACACCTTCCGTCCCCCCTGGTACCACCGCAACGTGATGAGCGAGTTCATGGGGCTGGTGCACGGCCAGTACGACGCCAAGCCCGAGGGCTTCAAGCCCGGCGGCTGCTCGCTGCACAACGCGATGGTGCCGCATGGCCCCGATGTCGAGGCCTTCGACAAGGCCAGCCATGCGCCGCTGGCGCCGCACAAGCTCGACCACACCCTGGCCTTCATGTTCGAGAGCCGCTGGCGCTTCCTGCCGACGGAGTTCGCGCTCAAGGTCGCCCCCCGCGACACCGCCTACGCCGACTGCTGGTCGGGACTCGAGGATCGTTTCCAGCCATGACCGCCCTCATCGACGCCACCCACGACCCCGCGCTGACCAGCTGGGTCGAGTCCGCCAACGCGACGGACACCGACTTCCCGATCCAGAACCTGCCCTTCGGCCGCTTCCGCCCCGCCCGCACGAACAAGGGCTGGCGCATCGGCGTGGCCATCGGCGACCAGGTGCTGGACCTGCGCGCCGCGCGCGAGCAGGAGCTGTGGCCCGAGGAGGTGCAGCGCCTGCTGCAGCCGCTGGCCGAGGGCGACCTCAATGCCTTCATGGCCCAGGGGGCGGCCGCGCGCCGTCGCCTGCGCCAGGTGCTGAGCGAGGCGCTGCGCACCGGCAGCGCGCTGCAGGGCGACCTGCAGGCCTGCCTGCGCGCGCAGTCCGAGGTGGAACTGGGCCTGCCCTGCCGCATCGGCGACTACACCGACTTCTACACCGGCATCCACCACGCCACCACGGTGGGCAAGCTGTTCCGGCCCGACAACCCGCTGTTGCCCAACTACAAGTGGGTGCCCATCGGCTACCACGGTCGGGTGTCGTCCATCGGTGTCAGCGGCCAGCGCTTCCACCGGCCGATGGGGCAGACCGCACCCAAGCCGGGCGAGGCGCAGCCGTCCTTCGGCCCCTGCCAGCGGCTGGACTACGAGCTGGAGCTGGGCGTGCTGGTGGGCGCGGGCAATCCGCTCGGGCAGCCGCTGACCATGGCCCAGGCCGAGGAGGACTGGTTCGGCATGGTGCTGCTCAACGACTGGTCCGCACGCGACGTCCAGGCCTGGGAGTACCAGCCGCTGGGGCCCTTCCTGGCCAAGAGCTTCGCCAGCACCATCTCCCCCTGGGTCGTCACCCACGAAGCGCTGGCGCCGTTCCGCGCACCTTTCGTGCGCGCCGAGGGCGACCCGGCGCCGCTGCCGTACCTGGATTCGCCCTTCAACCGCGAGCACGGCGGGGTGGACCTGCAGCTGGAGGTGCTGCTGCACACCAGCGCGATGCGCAGCGCCGGCCTGCCGCCGCACCGCCTGATGCGCTCGAACTTCCGCGACGCCTACTGGACCATCGCGCAGATGGTGGCCCACCACAGCAGCAACGGCTGCAACCTGCAGCCGGGCGACCTGCTGGGCAGCGGCACGCAGTCGGGTCCGCAGGCCGACCAGGGCGGCTCGCTGCTGGAGCTGACGCACGGCGGCAAGCAGCCCATCAGCCTGCCGGGCGGCGAGACCCGCACCTTCCTGCAGGACGGCGACACCGTCATCCTGCGCGCCTCGGCCGAGCGCGCAGGGGCACGGCGCATCGGCTTCGGCCCCTGCGCGGGGACGGTGCTGCCCGCGTTGCAGGGGTGAGGGCCCGGGGGCCCTGAATCCGCCCCGCAGGGCGAGAGGCGAGGGCAGGGTGACCCCGGGCTGGGCGCGGGGAGAGGCGCCGAGAGGTCGTGACCCGCGACAATCCCGCCCCCGCCCCCTGCCTTCCGCGTCCCCGCCGCGCCTGCCGTGACCCTCCCTGTCGACCCCGTCCCGCCCCGCATCGCCATCGTCGGGGGCGGCCCCGCCGGCCTCATGGCCGCCGAGGTCCTGTCCCAGGCCGGGCTCGCGGTCGACCTCTTCGACGCCATGCCGTCGGTGGGGCGCAAGTTCCTGCTGGCCGGGCGAGGCGGCCTGAACCTCACGCATTCCGAGCCGGCCGAGGCCTTCGGGTCGCGCTTCTTCGAACGGTCCGGGGCCTTGCGGCCCATGCTCCAGGCCTTCGGCGCCGACGCGCTGCGGGCCTGGGCCGAGGGGCTGGGGGTGGGCACCTTCGTCGGCACGTCGGGCCGGGTCTTCCCGCTCGACATGAAGGCCGCGCCGCTGCTGCGCGCCTGGCTGCACCGCCTGCGGGCTGCCGGCGTGCGCCTGCATGCCGGTGGCCTGGGCCAGATAGGCGAACTGGTCCAGCCCGGCCTCCCCCCGGTGGTGCCAGCCGACCTCCTGCAGGCCGATCAGGTCGACATCCAGGTCGCGGATCACCTCGGCGATGCGGTCGGGGGCGAAGCGGGCGTCCAGCCCGACGCAGGAATGGATGTTCCAGGTGGCGATGGAGAGACCGGCCATCCCCTCCGGCACCTCGCCGCTGCGCCCGTCGGTGCGGCGCGCGGCGCGGGCGGCGCGCGCG
>OFDC01001703.1_pt1 | contig 11096 bp, 1 predicted proteins | sample 1520941 | NCBI WGS metagenome assembly OFDC01 (sample SAMEA94258168, study PRJEB24077) | hot springs metagenome | biome: Aquatic biome; feature: Water | place: India | collected 2012-12-06 | depth 5 m | reverse complement strand
TACTGGCTTCATCATCAAACCAACGGGCGGTGACGGTTTTGGTTTGGGTGTAGAATTGTACCGCTTGCTTACCATAAGGACCTAAATCGCCCAATTTACTGGCGCAATTTTGGCGAGAATGACCAGCTTGCAGCAAGCAAGAACAGATCTTGAAGCGGCAAAAGCCATTGCGGTGACTATTCCGGCAGGTTTAACTCCGGAATTACTGGAAACGATTTCAAAAAATAAAGTTGCAGTTGAGTTTGGTGATGCTCCGGATAATAAAAAATATGTTTGTAAGAAAAATTCTGACGGCAGCTATTCTGTATTCAAGACCGACATAGATGGTTCTAATGAAATTAAGGTTTTTGAAATCACAGTTGATGTTGATACTCGAGCTGTAACGGCAACACAAGCTAATCCTTTAGCTGGAAGAAGTCCTGAACAAATAAGAGAGGATTTAAGAACGAACAACCAACTTCTTGCTGGTGTTACAACTAGATTTGCTGATCATTTGAGAGGTATTACTTTCTTTAACGGTGTTCAAGGTGCAGCGTTAGTGGACAAATTCCGCGGCTATTTTGTTGAAGCCGATCGTGGTGTAGCACATGATTTTGTAGTGGATGGTCAGAACTACAGATTAACTCAAACTGATGCTGATAAATGGAGTCTTGCTACAGTTGCGGCAGTTGAGGATGGCGGCGCAGTTACAGAAGTTTTTAAATTCGTCAAACAAGTAGATAGTAGTGTCTTGGTTCAAGCTCCAGATGATTCTCCAGCAACTTCCGCGCAATTCTGGCAAGCCAGTTCGATATTTCAGGATTTAGCAGAAAAAACTGCGGAACAAAAAGCTCAGCTTAAAATTGATCGTGCAAGAGATGCTTTGATTGCTGAGATTGGAATAGCTGAAGTTGAAGATCTTGTTAATGCGATGGAGGCACAAATTGCAGCAGATCGTGCATCCGTACAGCCAGACGAAACAGATCGTGCCAAAGCTTTAGTTTACGATTTTCTTGGTTTGTCAAATAATATACCAGATCGAGCAGCACATCCTGGAGAGCAGATATTTTATGGTACGGATGTTAAAGATTTATTACATGAATGGCGTGTTAAACCACGTGTAGTAGATTTGTTGACTAATTTTGCTAGGGATAATGCAGCACGTTTGGTGGCTGTTGATAATCCACATTTAAAAAATTTAGCGGCGACTTTTTACGCTAATGGAATTGGAGTTGATGAAGATGAAGATGAAGCTCTGAGAATATTCAGAGAACTGGCGAATGCAAATTACGTTCCAGCCAAAGCTAATATTGTGTCTTATGTTTTGGGTAAACCTAGTACTTTTGATCTTGCAACTGTTGGATATAATGCAGAAGAATTGAATCAATATGCTATAGATGCACACATCGCGGGATATCCTCAAGGTCACTATCTTTGTGGTGTTTTGAAAGAAGAAGGTTTATTTAGTCAACAGCCAGATTTAAATCAGGCTATAACATTTTTTTATAAACCAGCAGCTGAAAAAGGTGTTTTATCGGCTCAGGTAAAATATGCCAAATTTCTTAAATCAATTAACAATTTAGATGATGCGCAACGATATTACAAATTAGCAGCAGATCGAGGACATGCTGGTTCTCAACTGGAGTTGTCGAGTATATTTGTTGCAGGTAAACAATGGGATGAGGCTGTGCGTTATGGTGGATTAGCTTACACTCAGAATCCTAATAATCCTAAATATCAGCTAAATTTTGCCAACGCTTTAGCTCAGGGTTATGCTTCTGTTTATCGGGATAATAATGAACTAGCTTTTGCATTGTACCAAGAAGCTGTAGGTTCAGCTATCGAAACATCCGACAAAATAGCAGCTTATTATAATCTTGCTGTTTGTCATAGAGATGGTTTTGGAACTGATGTAGATCAAGATCTAGCTCTAACGAATTTCCTCGCAGCGGCGAAGCTTGGAGAAACAGATGCGGCGACTCAAATGTCTGAGGTGTATAAATCACGCGCTGCTTCTGCCAATCCAGTTGCTAATGATATCGAAAAAGCTGCTTTGTTGGAAAAATTACTTTGGGTTGCAAATGATCCTTTTGGAAACAAACAAATAACGGCTCTTAATGGTCATTATACGGTAGAGTTTGTTGTAGATAATGATCATCCAGAAAACAGCGGATTTCAAATTACGCACGTTCTTAACGTTGGAGATGCTGAAGCTGCGATTACTGTAAAATATGACGAGATTGCTACGTATAGTGGCAATGCGACATCTCAAGAAGTAGTTCGAATTCTTGGGTTGATTGAAAATCAGAAAAACCACGAAGAAAATGCTGCTGCTGCAAGAGCTGCTAGAAAACAAGTTAAGGTTACAACTCCGGCGCAATTGGTTGATTTAAGCGTCCTTGAACATGCTCACAAAAACGGTCTGAGATTTTACGCGGATGGTAAAGTTTATCGATTTTTTCCGAGAAAAGGTATTCACAAAACTGGTCCTCTTATTGGAACTACCAAAGAGGGTTTTTACATTAAAGAAATTGATGCAGATGGTAATGAAATAGCTGGAGTAGATTGTTACCGAGCTAGTAAAACTTCTGGATCTATTGAAGTGTTTAAATGTGGTCCGGATAGGTCAAAGAAATCCGCAACAGCACAAGATGGTTTGATAGTGCAAAATCTTGTGAGTACGATTTATGGCAAAACTTACTTTGAGAAAGAAGAAGTTGCTAAGGTATCAAGTTTGTTGCCAAGCCCTGCTGGTGAGAAATATAGATTCGTGCATGATCGTAATGAATATGAGTGTGGTTACGTTGTCGTTGATGCAGACGCAGGAACTGGTTATTGGTCGATCAAACAAACTGTTGGAGATGAAGTATATCGTTTAGTAGCAGAAGGTGTTGATCCAGATCGAAAACTTAAGCTTCAAATCAAAAATGGATCCAATTTTGATGAATGTACTGATCCATTACGTTTCCGTAATTTCGCACCGATGGTTGGTTTGCTTGGTAAAGCAAAGGAAAGATATGAAGAACTTTTCTCTAAAATAACAGATCAGCAAACTAGAGAATATAGTAAAACTTTGGTTGAAGAGCGTTTAAAAAAGAACGCTGAAAAGATAGCTGAGTTCAAGAAATTTGCCCAAGATAATTTTGCTGTTTTGGCGGCTTCTGAAGATGCTAAAAAAAGAAACCTCGCTGGTATTTTCTGTGAGTTGGGGATTCATGAAGCTCTTGCTGCTGGTGCTGCGGTAGCTGCTCCTAATTTGGTGCAAGCTTTGGCTCATTATCAAGTTGCTGCTAATGCAGGTAGTTTGGCGGCGATGGATAGTGTTATAAGATTTTACGAAGAAAAAAGAGGTATTGATTCTACCGTAATTGGTGCTGACAAAACTGCTCTTGAAAAACAATTCTCTCAAAGAGCCAAAGTCCTAAAAGCTTTGAAATGGGAGGCTGAAAGTGGTAATAGAGTAGAATATGATGAGACGCTAAAAGGTTATAAAGTATTATCATCTGATGGAGTTAATGTAATTGCAGTTGTTAAAAGTGATGGAGTTTTCCAAAGCAATGGGCGAGCGCCTCTTGAGGGTGGTTTCGAGAATCAAGCTTTAGTTGTTAGAGTTAGCGAACTTGAAGCGTTACAAAATGTCAGAAAAGGTTACGTTGCGGTTCCTCAGGAGTTGAGTGAGAGTTTGCTGAATGCTGCTTCGCAACGACCAGCTCTTGCAACACTATCAATTGATGGAGCAAATTACACATGTAGTTTGGATAGAGGAAGGTTTGAGATCATAAATCCGAATGGTCAATCGGGATATCGCGTTACTTTTGGTAAGGATAAAAAACCTCAAGTTGAGAAAGTTACCGCAAAAACTCTTGGTAGACTTGCCTTTGGTCCGAGTCGTTTCAAATATCAAGATCCAAAAGATGAAGATCACGCAACATTTTCGACAATGATTCGTAGCGCTCATGCGACTATGGAGGCGGATGGCGGATTAATTGATCGAAAAAAGAAAGAAATTATCAAGGCGATTAATGGTAATGAGAATCATGATAGTTTGGAAGCGGCAGACAGTAAAACCAAAGCTTTGATCGAACTTATCAAAGCAACTCTTGAAACACGTTTACCTGTCGAATTAGAACGAGAAAAAGAAGCCAAAAGAATCGTCGAAAACTTCCTCGGTCTTTCGGGTTATTTTGTTGATCGTGAAGGTAAGGTTTATTTCCATGCGTCAAAGATAATTAATGTGAATAAAGCGACTTTGGATGTTTTGTCGAAATTTGCTGTAGAAAATTACAGAAGTTTTGTGGCAAGAAAAGATGAGCCAGCTCCTTTAGATCATAGTCCTAATGATCATGTTAGATTGCTTGGATGTGAGTTTGCTGATTATGATTTTTTTGATGGAAGCAGAGAAGTCAGTGCAAGAAACCAAGCCGTTATCGAGTCGATGGCGACAAGAGAAAATAATCCTAATCCCATTGCGCAATCTCGTTTAGCAAAGATTGTTTCACAACAAGGCAAAATTGATGACGCCAGAAAATTATTAGACAAGGCGACAGAAGCTGGATATGCCAGAGCCTATCTCTATTTGGGTGATAGTTGCGAGAGAGATGCTGGTTCTAGAACCTTGGCTTATGAAGCTGGGGCTAATCTTGGAGATGTTCGATCGATCTTTAAAGCTGGGATGCTTTATTTGTCTAGCCGAAATAGCAGAAAAGCAGTCGAATATTTCAAAAAAGGCGATGCTTTAGGTCATCGACCTTCAATAATGCAGCTTGCGAGATGTTACGAGACTGTTCAAGGCGTTGATAAAGATCAGAATAATCCGCAGAAGGCTTTGGAACTTTATGAAAAAGCTGTGATTGATTTGGGCTATAAAGATGGAATTTTGGATCTGGTAAGGTGTTATCGTCAAGGGATTGGTTGTCAAAAAAATGAAGACATGGCAAAGGCCATAGAAAGGATGTATTATGCTTTGCAGACTGGAGTTAAAGTTGGTGAATATAAGGTTGTTGGATATGATCGAGATGTTGGTTTTAGGATTAAAAAAGAACAAGAGGAAAATGAAATAACAGTCAAAATTGATGATCCTAATTTTTCTGCAAATGCAGGAGTTGCTGCGATAGCTGGAACAGAACAAGAAATACAACGCATAACACGTAGAAAAGCCAATGACTCTTGGGGTATTACAGTTGAAACTAGAGGCATCGTAAGATTTCCAAAAGAATCTGTTGGCAATAATGAAGAGGTATTGCGATTTGCTGTCGATAATGACATTGAATTTGCTATTGGAAATAAAATTTATCGTCTTTTTCAAGAACGAGATAAGCCGTTTGTGATTCGTCAGATTGATCAAGATGGTAAACCAATTGATACAGAACCGTATTACAGAATAGACTTAACCGATCCAGCAAAAGTTTTCAAAGAAAGTAAGAATGCCGGCGGTGCAAGCTTTGGTATGATGGGTACCAATGCTGATGTTTCGGATGATGCAATTGTGGCCAATTTCTTCGCGCAAGTTGTAAAGCTGAAAGATGCAAAGGTGAGGGATGTTATTGATTACAGATTTCTTAACAGCCTTAGGTTAGTGGCGAATCTTCCTACGACAGCAGGGGATAATTTAGTTGCAGCTGATTTTGCTGTTGGGAGTGATCAATATCGAATTACTAAAGTTGCTGCTTACGACCAAGCCAATGCAAGAAATAATCCAAGTGATATTTATCAAATATCTGGCCCAGATGGGGACAAAACATATCAAGTTGTAATTCCGGGTAATAGTGCTGCTGAAGTTAAGGTTCAGACCTACGATAACCTTTCGAATAGTTGGGTTGATTGTGATTATCCAGGCAATGATCAAGCAAAAATCTTAGAAGTCAGAGCTTTAATCAATAGTCGCGGAATTGATCAAGCTGAGAAGGTCACCAAAGCTGAAGTTGAGTATGATAAGGTGGTGGCAGGGATGGATGCGAATGTTGAGTATTATGACGAAACAACCAAGTGGTTCTTTATTAAGTCTCCCGCTGTTGTTCAAGGTGGAAAACCAATTCTGCATCAATACAAGCGTGGTGCTGATGGTTTGATGATTGAACATATTATTCCAAATGCTGCTAATGCGGCTAATCCGGCTGACAGAGTTGCAAAAATGGCTGCTGTTGTTGCTATTGATGTTCGTTTAAAAATTACATCTTTTGGTATTCAAAGTCTTCCTAAAGAAAATTCTGCAGTTTTGGGTCAGGCAGCAATTGCAGTAGCTCCGGAAACAAATGTAAAAACTACTAACCATGGTGCAGAAGTAGAAGAAGATATTTCATTGCTCATAATGGAAGTTCGTCCTGATGAATTTGAAGGCAAATCTCCAGCTGCAAGCAGAGAACTTCAATCAAGATTTCCTGTAAGAAAAATTGATGGAGTTGACCGATACACTTTCTCGGCCAATGGTCATGATTATTGTGTGGATGGCCTTTTTCAAGAAGAAGGCGGAAGAACTGCGCCGCAAGTTGTAACAGCTGGAGTAATATCGCGAATTAAGCGTAGGGAAAATCCAAGAATGTTGGGTTCTTATAGTCCTTTCTCTCAAACATTCAGTGATAACGCAGTTGCTATTACTGACGCTTTCGAACTTGTTCAGCTTCGAAATGAATTTATTCGAATTAAACAGCAGCAAAGGTCTAGAACTGAGTTAGAAGGGTTAGTTAGAACAATCAAAGGATTAGAAGTTATGGCTACTGATCCATTGGCTGATGAAAAAGCGCGCCAAATTGTTGATGGTTTCTTCGGTATTTCGAACGAAAGACAAAAAGCGATGGATTTGATTGCGAGTTTCAATACTCATGGTCGAGATAATCCTGTTAAAGCTGAATTAGAACGTTTTTGTGATGCAGCTCGAAATAAACGCAATAAGACAAGTTTCGACATCAGTTTTGCTGCTTCTTACCAACAAAATTATCCAGATCAAACTAGTGCCGCTAGAACTGCTGCCGATAAAGTTGCTGCAGTAGAAGAATTCTTAAAAGCCGCTGATCTTGGCAATGCCCATGCGCAAAACAATTTAGGACATATTTACGAAAATCAGGAAGATTTTATTACTGCTGCTTACACTGCAGGAGTTGGAACGATTATTGCTGCAGGAACTGCTGCTCCATCTGAAGAAGATAGAAAAAAGAAAGCTTTCGAATATTACTGCGCCGCCGCAAGACAAGGCGATGTTGCTGGTTTAGAAAATGTAGCGCGTTGCTATCGTAATGGTGTTGGTGTTGGCAAGGATGAAACAATTGCCGATACCTTAGACACATTGATCCAGAACTCGAATCATCAATTTGATTCAGAAATTTCTCACAAAATTCTACAATACCATCCACAACGAGGTTTCAGCATCAGAGATCAAAATGATAACGAGATTTCTCGAGTCAGAATTGGTGAAGATGGCAGGGTTGAAGCAAAGAAAGTTGTTAACGGACAAGAAATTGATTTCACTCCCAATAAAAGATCAGGAAATCGAGGTGATAGTATTGGTAGTTCAGGTTTTACAACAATAATCAAACAAATTACTGGTGATGAAGAAGCCAAAAGAATTCGTAATTTGGCAGCACTAGGTAGAGTTGAAGACATTAGCAACAGTTTGAGAGATGCAATATATACAGCATGTTCTGCTGATGGTGTCTCACAACAAGACGCTGCAAGAGTTGCTAGATTATTTTGCAATATTCGCACTGGAGATATCAGAGATCCGCTACACAAACCAAAACATGAGTTGCTAGGGTCTTTATCAAAAGCAGAACAAGATGTTTTGTTAGATTTTTCTCGCAAATATGTTTCAACCTTTGCCAATAGTAAGAATCCTCAATTACAGGATCTGGCGGGACAAATTTATTTTAACGGAATTGGTGTTCAAAAAGATTACGCTAAAGCTAAGTCTTGTTTTGAGTTAGCAGCGGGAGCGAAATATGGTGAAAACGCTGATGATACTAGAGAAATTTCATTTAAACCCGAAGGTTATAAAATGGCGCAATATCATCTTGGTATGATGTATCTGTGCGGTGGCTCTAATTTGGCGAAAGATGATAGAAATGCGTTTAGATGTTTTAAAAATGCAGCTGGTAATGTTGGTTCTCCAAAATTTGCTCCAGCAATTTCAACTTTGGCTTTTTGCTATTTGAATGGAATTGGGTGTCAAGTTAATGAGGCTCGAGCTAATGATTTATATAATTCGACCAACCCAGGTGTGAACCCTACAACTGCTGTTTCTCAAGTTCAGCAACGACTTCGTTCCGGTAATTTAGCAGATAATGAAGCTGCGCTAGGCGTTCTTGTCCGAATTGCAGATAAACAACCAGAATGTTACACTGAGATTGGTTCTCTTTACGAAAAAGGTAGTCGTATAGCAACAGTCACAGGTTCTGGTGCAGCTGCAGTAGTTAATTTTAGTCTTAATATTAATCCGAGTTTGGCCGCTGCCGAGCAATATAGAAAAGGTATTGAAGCTGGTTCACCTTCTGCAATGAGAGCTATGGCTCAATTGCACGTGGCTGGAAAAGCAGTTTCAGGAACTACCGACAGAAACCCTAGCTATGCTAAAACTTTACTTAGACAGGCCGATATATTCGAAGCTTGTGCTATCTCGCTGGGTCTTGAAGATAATACCATCACTGTGCAAAACGGTAGATCAAAAGCTAATTACAAAGTTTCTAAATCTGGCACTGGTTACGTAATTAGTGTCGATGGCAAAGAACAAGACGGTTTCAAAATTAAAGGTGATGGTACGGTTTACCTTCTAAAAAAAGGCAAAGCTGAGCTGCAAGAAAACAGAAAACCAGAGGATGGTAAAAAAGGCACTGGTCTTGAAGACGAGCTACTGACCAAAGTTTTAACACAGATGGTAGCAAATAATGAAAGATCACTTGCTAGAAATACTACTGGTTTGGAAGAAAAAGCCTTACTTGATCTTGTCGGACAACTATCAAAAGTTGAGGGAATGGAGAGATCTGAGGCAGAATACATTGCTAGAGACTTCTTAGGATTAGCATCGCATCAAAAAGGAATTGCAGGAGTTGCTGATAATGGCGGTGGAATGGTGATCGATAATTACCACGGCAATAATCATAGAGTAATTGGTGGTCGGGTTAGGGAAGTGTTGGAAGTTTTTGCTAAAAGTCATGCCGGCTTTAAGGATAGTCCTAGTGCTCACTTAAGAAACATGTATGGCGTTTTTTGTGAAATGGGTTTGATTGAAAAGCGACCTGACGGATTTCCAAATTTAGAAAAAGCTGAAGAAAGTTACAAATCTGCTGCGTCTATGGGTTATACGCCAGCTGAGTATAATTTGGCTAATCTAAAAAGATCGGAAGATACTACTGATTCAATTGATCAAGCTATTACTTTAATGGCAAAACTTGCAAAGAAGAAATATTTCCCAGCAGTAAAAGCTTATGCGGAAATTATTATTGCGGATGCTGATCTTAGTCGTGAGTTAGCTCGCAAATCAACGGCAGTTCAAGCGGGACCTCGAAGTGATGAAATTGTTGAAGCCGCCAGAGCAACTAAGGTATTAGCTTGGTCAGCTCAATCTGGGAATTCAGTAATCACGATTAAATCTGGACAAAAAGACGTATCTTACAAAATCAAGGGCTATGATCGTGAAAAAGGATTTACGATTGAACGCTTGAATAGCGATGGAACTTTATCTAGAGAAGGATTTAGAGTTGGTGCTTTGCATGAGCTTAATCCTGGTAATTTCAGGTTTTCAACAACTGGTGAAGTGGGTCAGCCTTTAATGGATCGTACTGGCCCAGTTCCGGTAGCGATAGAAAGTGACCTATCAAAAATCATTGAACATCTCGAAGAAAGAATGAGAGCCCAAGATGAGGAGATGAATAAGTTTAATAATGTTAGACCAAGTTCTTCATGTCGATCAGCTGTTGCTAGGCCATTCCAACAAATGGGCAGATTCTTTAGCACCTCTGCTCCAGCAGTTCCAACTCATTAAGAAGATTGCCATAGCTGGACGGAGTTTTGTAACTCCGTCCACACGTTCATTTTCAGATTTTGATTTCTGCATGAATTTTAAGACGGGATTCTAAATTCCGTCTTGCGAAGAATTTATGTGAACAAAAAAATCAAAATTTTTTTTATTCACATAAAAATGTTGATTAATTTTCGCGAGTAATAGTCCATTTCTCAAAGTTGTTTTGGCATTGTCGCAAATCAAATTTTTTTAGAAAAACCTGATTTGTGACAGCGCCGTTTTAGAATTACTTTAGAAAAAAATTACCGTCGTTAAGCCAACACATGTCTGATCCAGCCATTGCTCAAGATAATCTACAAAATACTGCAATAAACCAAGAACCAGCCGTTGAAATGGTTGATGTTCTTGATCAAGAACTAAAAAACAAAATCAAAGAAAAACCCGAAGCGACATTGCTTTGTAGGGCGAAAGAAAACAATCCCAACTATCTTTCGATCATTTACGCTAACGAAAAATTCTACGAAATTTTTGGCATCAGCGAAGCAAATTTAATTGGAAAAAGTTACGACTTTTTATTTAACGATCTTGATTTCGACTATTCATCGGAAGACCAGATTGAATACATACGCTTGATTAAAGCGGTAAAAGATTTTCACCAATCATCAGTAATTGTAACTATTCCTGATCACAAAGCTGATCCAAAAAACATTAAGCTAAAAATTAATTTTCAGCCAATTGAAGAGCCGGAGAAAACTCTCGAGCAAAAAATTTCAGACCCGAATTTCAATCCAAAATCTTACGCAACTTTTACTTTCGAAGAATTTGATTTGGCGTTGGTCAAAGAAACTCCATCCAACTCTAACGTTGTTCTTCTGAAAAATTTGGAACGCGCACTGCGTAATGAAAGATTGCTGCGTGAAGTTGGTTATTTAATCGTTTCTGATTTGTCGATTCGTGACATTGCTTACGAGATCTCGAAAATGTTGTGTCAGCATCTGAAAGTTGATCGCTGCTTGCTTCACGATTATCGCAAAGGCAACACCAATTTTATCACCGAGTATTGCAATTCTGATTGCGAGCCGATGTTCAAAAATAGTTCCGATCCAGAGAATTTGAAAATGCTCGCCGATTACATCAATTTCCAAAATTATTTTTACAAAAAAGTTGG
>OFDC01001702.1_pt1 | contig 11100 bp, 7 predicted proteins | sample 1520941 | NCBI WGS metagenome assembly OFDC01 (sample SAMEA94258168, study PRJEB24077) | hot springs metagenome | biome: Aquatic biome; feature: Water | place: India | collected 2012-12-06 | depth 5 m | reverse complement strand
TCAGCGAAATGACGCAAAGCGCGCAGGAGAACGAGAAGTTCAACCGGCAGGTGATCTCGCGCGTGCCGTTCCGGCAGTGGCTGGAGCCCAAGGACTTCGGCGGGATCGCGGTCTACCTCGCCTCCGATGCTGCGCGGTTCCACACCGGCGACAGCATCGTCCTCGATGGCGGTTACACGATCTTCTGAGCCTGCTGGAGCTGCGGTCATGGAACAGGCGTCCCCGTCACTCGTGCTGAGCGACACCCCGCTGGCAGGCATCCGCCGGTTGACGCTGAACCGGCCGGAGAAGCGCAACGCGCTCTCGAACGATCTCAGGCGGCAGCTGTTTGCAGCGCTCGAGGCGGCAGACCGGGATCCGGACGTGCGGGTTATCATCCTGCGCGGGGCCGGGCCCTGCTTTTCTGCGGGCTATGACCTCTCGCCCGAGGCCGGGACGCAGCCGCCCCCCTATTACACCGCTGATGGCCCGGGCTTCTGGCCGCGCCATGTCGTCGAGGGGGTGTTCCGGATCTGGGACCTGGCCAAGCCCGTCATTGCGCAAGTCCACGGCTGGTGCCTGGCCGGGGCGACCGAACTCGCGACCGCCTGCGATCTTGTCTACCTCGCCGACGATGCCCGGATCGGCTATCCGCCGGTGCGCGGGATGAGCCCGCCCGATACCCAGTTCCATCCGTGGCTGTGCGGCTTCCGCTCGGCGATGGAGCAGATGCTGACCGGCGATGCGCTGACGGCGGACGAGGCCGTCCGCGTGGGCTTTGCCAACCGGACGTTCCCGGCGGGCGCACTCGAAAGCGAAGTTCTCGCGATTGCCGAGCGCGTCGCAAAGGTCCCGCCAGAAGTGCAGCAGATCAACAAGCGTTCGGTGCACCGGGCCATGGAGGCGATGGGGCTGCGCTCTGCCATTCGCGCCGGCACGGAAATGCAGGCGCTGGCCATGACGACGGACGCATCGCGGCAGACTTTCGCCGGTTTCCGCGCGGGTGACGTGCGCGGGGCGCTCGATGCGCGGGACGGGGCGTTTGGCGATTACCGCACCTCGGGCAAGGACACCTAGCACCGCGCGCCGCGCATCGGCCGGACGTCAGGTCACGATATCGTCCAGCGAATCCAGCGGCATATAGGTCACAGCGGAAATCGCCTCGTTGCCATGCGCCGCGAGCGGATCAGCGCCGTCAAGCGCGGGCCAGCGCAGTCCGGTTGCCTGCTCGATATGCTTGATGGCCACCTGGAACGTGCGGAACTCGCCAAGCTGGAAGCCCTCGTTGGCGGATTCGTTCGCTGTGCTTGCCGATTTGCGCTGTTCCAGCAGGCTGCGGATCATGTCGCCCTGGCTCAGCAGATAGCCGGTGGCGTGGAGCCCGCCACCGGTGCGCGGCATGACCACGACCTTCCAGAACTCCATCGGTATCTGCACGTCTTCGATGCCCAGCGCGGGATCATTCTCTGTCAGGATCGGGCCGGTGAAGACACAGGCACGGAATCCCATCGTGCGGGAGCTGTCGAGAATGTAGTTTTCCAGCCCCTGCCACTGGGTCTTCGCCCGGTTGAGCAGGGCATGCTGCAGCGCTGCGTTGGTGTAGTGGAACGTATCGTCGTTCGCGAGCTGGGCATTCTCGCCCCAGTTCGGGTCCTCCCGCCGGACCATGTGGCCGCGGTCGAGATCGCCGACGTAGTAGTGCTTGCCGAGCTGGAGGCTGCGATCGATGCGCTCGTCGAAGAACCAGATGTCCGGCGAAACGCGCTTGATCCGTTTCGCCCGTTCGCCATCGATGTTGACTGCCGTGAACAACGGGGTCCGCCGCGAGCGGGAGTAATAGACCCCGAAATGCGTGTAGCGCAGCTCGCGCGGCTTGTCGGCTTGCTCGTCCGCCGGCGTCGCGAGGTCGCCGATCACGGCATCAAGGTCCGGGATCGGCACGGGCGGCGCATTGTCGAGGAACGCGGGTTCATAGCCGGCACGGCCGGCAAAGTGATCGGCCGGGTGCGATCCATCGGCGGCCTCGGATTCCGGCGCCGCATGCGCTTCACTGGGCGCATTGACAACAAACAGCCGCCCCGTCTGGAGCTGGCGCAGCGTCTCGACGCTGACCGCGCTGTTCGCGACCCCGAAGCTGCCTGAGAAATGCAGGCCGACGACGGCGTCCTGATCGACGCTGAGCAGGCAGGAACCGGAATTGCCGCCAAGCGTCGTGCAATCATGCATCAGCAGCAGCCCTGAACCCGATTGCGTGACGAGCCCGGGCGAGAAGCGCTTCACATTGAAGAGATCGCCGAAATAGTGCCGCATCGCCGATTGCTCGTTGCGATCATCATAGGCGGGATAGCCGACGACACCGATGGTTTCGCCAACTTTGGCTCGGTGCTCTGCCAGCGGCAGCGGTGCAGGCTGGCACGTGGCGGTGACGCTGATCTCCAGCAGCGCGCAGTCGGCCTCTGAATCATCGGCAAGATAGACGATCCGCTCGACCGGGCACTCGCGCTCCCCATTCTGCGGCGCACCCACTTCCTCGCGCGTGTCCAGCTTCATGCCGTAGAGCGGTCCGGCAACCGAGCGCAGGAACACGCCGCTGCCATCCCACTTGCGGCGGGCGACGAGCTTCGCGACATGGCGGTTGGTCACGACCCAGCGGCGATCCCCTTTTTCCTCGATCACCCAGCCGGTGCCGCCCCATTGCATCTGGTGGTTGAGGAACTCGACCCGCCCGATCGAGGGCAGGAACCGGTTCATCCGTGCGATCGCGGCCGCATCGAGGGCTTTGAGATCCGTGTCCGGCGCCAAGGCGATCTCGGCAATCGGGTCGATCACGATGGCATCGTTGCGCACGAGCAGCGGCGGCCTTCCGGTGCGCAGTATGATCGCTTCGAGACCGACCGCGCTGCCGACCATCTCGAGGTTTGGCCTTTGCTCGGTGATGCCGGCGGGATTGACCCCGAAGAAGCCGGGATCGATCAGCCCTGCATCGACAGCCCGCTGGGCGACGGCACGCATTCCTCCGGGCATCTGGTGGACGCGGCCAAGCGCGGCTTCTTCAAACGTGGTGCGCGGTGAAGCGGGCGGCAGTTCAGTTTCGGACATGACAGGCACTCCCGAAGAGGGATTTCAGGAAAGGATCAGGCTCAGATCGTGATGTCGCCGCTATCCAGCAGCGCGCGCAGCATCACCGCCGCACCGCATTGCTTGGATACCGCATTGGGATCGAACACACCGTCGCGGACATACTTGCCCTTGGTGTAATGGTTGGAGAAGCTCCACAGGTAGGGCGAGTTGATGTTCTTCGAATAATAGCCGTAACCGTTGTAGCTTTCGAAACGGTACAGCGCACGTGGCACTTCCCAATCGGTCTTGCCGACGTAGCCTTTCATCTCGAGCGCGTCATAGGCGCTGGAGAGCCAGTCGCTTGGCGGGTTCCACTTCAGCGGCCGGTCCTTGGGGATCTGCACCGTGCGCGCCGTGAGCGGGTCGCCGTTGTGGAGATGGCCGCTGAAGCTGAAACCGGCTTCCATGGCGTGGACGATGCCAACGAACCACCATGGAACCTTGGTCTTGGCGGCCACTTCCTCATAGCGCGGGCGGCCGGTGCGGAGCCGTTTGAGGTACCACGCAACTTCGCCCTTGCGTGCGGACGCCACCTTGGCGGAGGCGAACAGCGCTTCGTAGTTGGCCTTGAGCTGATCGTAGGTGAAGGCCGCTTCCTCGGTGGATTCGGCCAGGGGCTGACGCAGCGCGTAAGCAGCAATCTGGCCGAGCGCGTCCTGCAGATCGACGATCTGCTCAAGCAAGGGGGTGGTGCCAGATGGTGGGATACCCAGCGCCGCGAGTGCGAAACGGGCATCCGCCTCGTCATCGGGCAGCTCGGCCACGGCTTCCTCGGCCGAGCGGAACGACCAGTCGGCTTCGCTGTCGTACCGCGCCTTGTCGGATTTTACCGAGAGATGCACATGGTGGTCGTGCGGGTTCTTGCCGGTGTAAGTCCGCCATGTCCACGCCGGTACGCTGCCGATCGCCGAGGCGTTGCAGATGCGCTTGTTCCAGATGATGTACTTGATGCGGGCATCGGCGCTGGCGCGCAGGGCTGCCGAGAGCTGGTTGCCGTCGCAGCCGTGTGCGGGATCGTGGGTGATGTCCATGGCGGTGACCACGCCGGTCGCCCCGTCCACCACCCAGGGGTTGTGGTCCGAGGCGCGCGACTGGTGCGCCGCATCGCCGATCGTGCCGTCCCAGCCCTTGGCGCGGTTCGGATAGGCCGCATTCACCTGCGCCAGCAGATGCTTGAGCGACTTGGCCACACGCCACGGCCGCACCGCTTCCTCTCCGGCATCCGCGAACGCGGCGGCTTCGGCGGAGCCTGCATCGCTTTCATCGTTGTGTCCGTCGAGCGGGTCGAGCGAGGTCTGCCACTCCTGCTCTTCGGCGTCACGGCGGGTGGTGGGTGCTTGCGCTGCTTCCTTGGTCATGCTGGCTCTCCTCACGATGGGCTGAAGTGCGGGGTCGTCGGCTGTCCTTGATCACCTAGCGGCAGGTCGGATCGCGCCTTTCGCTGCGCAGCGGCGGATCGAACCAGAACTCGAGCTTGAAGTTGACTGGCGCGGTCGTGGCAGGGGCGATCTTCTGGCACGTGATCGCACCGGCCGCGTGGATGTCGGCGAGCTGCCCGAGCCTGTCGCGCAGCATGGCGGCGACTTCGCGGTCCTCCGGGCGCTGGTAGCGCACTTCGGAAAGCCCGCTGAAACCGGTGATCAACTGCGCGGCGGGCGTTTCGAACCCGGCTTCGGCAAGCGAGCGGCGGATCGCATCGACCTGCGCCTTGGGCAGGCTGTGGTACTGCACATAGACCTGCGGAATCACGCGCACGGGTGCCCAGAAGAAGCGGCTGCCCGCAAGCGTGACGATGCGCGGGACGGCTTGCAGCACGATCTGGCCGCCGGTCGGTATGGTCGCCTTTGCGTCAGGCGGATTGTACTTGTTCTTGCCCGCGGGCATTTCGGTGAACAGCGCGCTTGCGCCGCGCATTCGCAAGCGTGAGCCCTCGGCAAGGCCGCCAAGCCCGGGGATCGGGCTGCCCTTGAGGTCGCTGACGAGCATGCCCTTGTCGGTTCCGAGCAGGACGGCCCCGTTCACGATGGCAAGCTTGCCCAGCAGATCATCTTCCGGCTTCGGTGCGTCTGCGGTGGCTGTGGCGATCTGCTTCAGTTCGGCTTCGCTGTTGCCGAGCAAGACCGTGTTAAGATATTCAGCAGTCTGAGTGGTTTCCGCTGCGCGGTGCTCGTCGAATGCTGCCTTTGCCGACTGCCTCGCAGCGCGCGCGATTTCTGCTTTTGCCTCTTCCAGACGGTCGTTGGCCGTGTCGTACATGAACCAGAGGCCAACCAGCGCGGCGGCCTGGACGACGACTACAACTGAGACGATTGTCAGGATATTGCGGCGCTTCTGCCAGAATGTCCGCTCGCTTTCCTTGATATAGGCATCCAGCGTCTCGTCCTCGCCCATGAACCTGAGCGCATCGTGCGCAGCCTGTGGGGTCGACAGCAGCAGGGCCGGTTCTCGTCCGGATTGCCACCAGCCAATGGCGAACTGCACCAGCCGATCGCGCTCGGTGTTGTAGGCCGCAGCATCCTTCAGCCACCTGGCCAGATCGGGCCAGTTCTTCTGATCGGCCACATGAACGTCGGCTACTTCGAAGCGGTCGTCGTCGGGCGTCTCGCCCGCCCGGCGTACGATCGAACCGGTTGCCACGAGCTTGGCGAGCAGCGCATCGAATGCGGCCTTGTCTTCGGCTTGCTCGCCCACGCCGGCGCTTCGGCGCAGGGCTTCCCGGTCCTGCGCGCGCCTGCGTTCGACGGTGCTGTCTTTAAGAACCAGAAGGTTTTCCATCACCTTGCGGGCGATCGGCTTCATCTCCGGCGGATCGAGCGCTTCGTAGACCTGGCGGATCGACTGCGCTGCGGCGGCGGCGCGGAGGCCGCTGTAATCCGCCACGACCAGAAGCTTGGGATAGACGGCGCCCTTGAGGCCCGAAATGGCCGACGCCCAGTAGTCGATGATCCCCTGCGCCTCGTCGCGCTCGCCCGGGCTTTCGAGGTCTGTGCCGCAGGCGGCGACAGCTTCGCGAAAAGCACCCGCGCGGGCCTCGCGCACCGCGTCGTCGGGCAGTGACCGCCACTGCTGCATGAGCGCGAGGTGCTCGTCGCGGATCATGCCGATCGTCACCGGCCCGGAGCGGGGTTCACGCGGCGCAAGAAGCGGCGGCGCAGGCATATCCTGTGTCATGACAGCAAGGCCTTCAGTGGGTCGTTCAATTGGCGCAGCAAGCCGCAGTCCTCGAGCAGGGCGGTATCGGCACGCTGGAAGCGGACGCGGGCAAAGCTCGTGAACATGCTGAACGCGAGGCGGAAACTCTCGTCGCGCACTTGGGCGGGATCGATCTGGGCCGCCACATCGATGCCCGATTGCGAAAGGACGCTTGTCACATCCGGTTCAACGGGAAACCGCGCGATATCACCGATCAGCGACTGGATGTTCTGCCAGTGAAACTCGATCTCGATCTCGCGGCCGGAGCCCGCCAGCAGTTCCTCGACATTGAAGATCGTGGCGTCGATCTGCTGCCAGTAGCGGTGCACCGACTGGCGCATGACGAGGCGGTTGGCGACGTCCTGAAACCCGCTTTGGATGTTCGCGATCAGGACCGGGTCTTCCTTCAGATCCTTGTTCACCAGGATTGTCGCCGGCTGCGGAAGCCGGGCGATGGCGGACGCAAACGCACCGAAGGGGATCTGTTCGGATGTGGTCACCAGCAGGCTGTCGAACTGCGCCATCTGCTGGCGCAGCAGGCTGCGCAGAACGCTCGCGGCAGTCTCTGCGCTTTTTGGGTTCTCGCGGTCGAGCCTCCCGATCAGGCTGATGATCTTCTCGATCTGATCGATCAGGACATTCCGCGCCTGCGCCGCCGCCGGACTGATACCCGCAAAGCTCATCCTGGCCCGGATCGCATCGCCTGCCGTGCGCAGGTTTTCGAGCTGCAGCAGGATGCTCATCGCGCGGATTGCGGGAGGCGTTGTCCCGGCAGCCACACGCTGGAGTTCGGCAAGCGCCGTCATCTGCAACTGATGCAGCGCGTCGTGCGCGCCCTTGAATCCGTCGAGTTCCTGCAGGCGCTGGATGATATCGCGCGCCACCTGCTTGTCTGCGGCGTCGAGCGTGAGCGCCGTCCCGAACTTCTCGAAGTTGCGCTCGATCGACTGGACTCGCCGCTGCATCCGATCGGCTTCATAAGCCGGCCGCACGGTCTCGAATGTCGCTTGGGGCACCAGCGGCAGCAGATCCGGCACATGCTGCCCTGTCCATGTGCGCAGTTCGCTGTTGCCCGGCAGCTTGACGAACAGCGCCTCAAGCGTCTGGCGCTGCATTCCTTCGCTCGTGATCGTCTCGCGGACTTTGTAGATGACAGTCCGCATCGGCAGATCGTAGGCCCCGATTTCCTCGAAGAGATTGAGCCGGATCGCCTCGAAAATCGTGTTCAGCTCAAGATATCCGCCGAGAATGCCGAATGCGCGCGCGAGAATGGCATCGAGGCCATTGTTGCCGCCATCGTCCCATGCGGCGATGGCTGGATCGGGCGGCACACTGGCCATCGCGCTACATCGACCCGAAGTCGAATGCGGCATCGATCAGCGCGCGGCGGATGCGGCTGATCGGAATGCCCTGGTTGTACCGGGGGTTGGTGCCCGGGTCCGCCGCGTGATGCAGGCCGACGAGACGGAGCGCAAAGTCGAGGACCGGCGAGCCGGAGCTGCCGGGCTCGGTGGTGACGTCGTAGCGATAGCGCAGCCCTGAGCCCGGGATGTCGACCACCTGACCCACCGCGAGCTGGGCTTCTTCGCCATCGGGGTGCTGGGCGATATAGACAAAGTCGTGGATGCCGATGATCGGCGGGGTGAATGGCAACTCCAGCGCGACGCGGTCCGGCTCGACCGGCTGGTCAAGGTGAATGATCGCGAAATCGAGCTCGTCGGGGCCGGGCACGCCGACCCCCGTCAGGTCGCTCTGCGAATAGTGCTTGTGTGGTCCGAGCCAGCCCGTTCCGCCAAGGCCGAACCGGCGGACGGGCACGCTGTTGCGCTCGAAAAAGTCGAACTCGCAGACAATGTCGGCGCCGGCACGCTGCTCCTCGACAGCTTTTTCCACCACATGGAAGTTCGTGAGCACGGTCCTCCGCCCGATCAGGAAGCCGGTACCGGCAACCGCAGGCGTGCAGATCCGGCACAAGGCGTGCCGAACGCGGTCGATGCCTTGGAAGAAATCGCCGAGATTGACCGGTTTGGAACTGGCGTTGACCAGCCGCTGCAAGGCCGATCTGGAAAGGCCCGGGGCTTCGGTTCCAGCAGCGGGAGCGATCCCTGCTCCCTTGAAGATCTGCGGCGGCGGCGCAGGCGGCGCATAGCGCGCGATCACGCCGGGCTGGTCGGTCAGCCAGGCATCGGCCATCGCCTTCAGCTTCAGGTTGCCCGGCTTGTCGCTCCACGCGAGCCCGAGCAGATCGAGCAGGCGTCCCTCAGAGCGGGCATACTCCACGATGCGGCGGACGATGACCCGGCCCGGACCATCGGTGCCGACGATGTCGTCCGCCACCCGCACGGCCCATTTGTCGGCCAGGCGGATATAGAGAAAGTCCTTGTCCGGATAGGCCGAGAGCAGCGCGTCGACGAGTTCGGGCACTTGCGCATCGGCGACCTCCACCTCGCGCGGATAAAGCTCGTCCAGCAATTGTGTCGTGTCCGCCATGCCCCGCCCCCGCGATACCCGGCTCCCTGATCAGATCTCCGCGCCCGCGATCGTGTCGTCGATAATGCTCAGCAGCTTTGTCCTGAGCTTTGGCTCGATCGACGCCAGCAGCCCGTTGTCGGCGGTGAGCGTGGTCGATGTGCTGTCGAAACGCGCGCCGGTCTCGGACAGCTTGAAGAAGAGGATCGTGGTCTCGCCGGTTTCGACATGCAGCCGGGCAATGGCATACTGGATCGTGGTATCGACCGCAGAGGCGTTGACGGCGGCGAAGTGCATCTCGCTGACATCGAACCGGCGGGTCTGCCGGTCGAACAGGGTGATCCAGGGCGATTGCTCGTCCATCTCGTCGAGCGATTTCAGCGCCTGCAGGATGACCGGTCCGACCGCCGCCCCGCCGAATGCGAGAGTCAGCAGGGGCAGGATCGCCTTGTGCACCGAGACGTTCTTCTTCTTGATCTCAGAGTGCACGATATTCATGCCCGAGATGCGGAAGCCGATCCCGGTCAGCGCCTGCGTATACTGCGCCAGCCAATCGTCCTCGTCACCTTCCCCGGGCGTAACGGCCTTGGTCGCCACCCGGCTCGCAAAAAGCAGTGCGAGCGAGATCGACGAGCGCAGGACCACGTCCGGAGTGTTCTTGAAGTCGATCAGGGCAGTGCCCGACACGACGAGGTCCGGCAGCTTGGTGAGATCGAGCTGGCTGCTCTGGAGCTCGACCCCCTCGAGCGTGGCATCGATGCCGACATCGGTCATCTCGATGGATTCAAGCGGATTGATGGCCATTGTGACTGCTCCTCTCCACACAGGTCCCCGTACGGCAGCCGATGAGCCGCGAAGCGGAAGTTGTTCTTGCGCGCACAGCACCATGATCGGCCGAAGCCGGGCTGTGCTGCAAAGATGGTCGCCAATTGCGAGAAGTTGCTGGTCGCACCGCTGTCCCGAGCAAGCCCAAAGGCCGAAGGTGACATGCAGTTGCGCGAGCGCCGGGCCATTAAGCGTGGCCTTGAGGGCGTTTCGAATCTCAAAATGCATTGATTCTGACGCCGCAGACAAATCATGCCTCAAGCATAATTCGTGTCAAGGACTCAAAATTGCGAGATGCCATCGTAAACAAGGCAGTAAGGAGCGGACAGGATCTTGCCGGAAGCCGTGTCAGCCGGGCAGGTTCTCCGTTGCGATAGCTTGCGCCAGCTCCGCGACCAGGGTTCTGACCAGTTCCGCCGCAGTCATGCTGCGCAGCAGAGGCGCGCCTTGTCCGGCCCAGTGGGCGCCATAGCCCTGTTCGCCGCGTGCCTTGGCGGCGACATGGAGTGCTTTGCCGAGATCGTAGGCGATCGGATAGGCGGGGACCATTGCCTCCTCGCAGCTGCCGTTCATCGCCGCGAAGCGGTTGGGCAGGATTCGCGCCGGGCGACCGGAGACCATGCGTGTCATCACGGTGCCTGCTCCGCCGCCTTGGACCAGCGCGGCACGATATCCAGCGTCGGCCAGGCTTTCGTCGCAGGCGATGAACGCCGTGCCCAATTGTGCGGCCGAGGCCCCCAGCGCGAGCGCGGCGGCAATCCCGCGCCCGTCCATGATGCCACCCGCCGCGATCACCGGGATATCGAGCGCGGCGGATACAAGGCGGACAAGTGCGAACGTGCCGAGCATTTCATCCGGCGCATCGGGATCGAAGCTGCCGCGATGACCGCCTGCTTCCCACCCCTGCGCGACAACCGCATCGATACCCGCGGCTGCAATCGCGCGGGCTTCAGCAAGGTTGGTTGCGCTTGCCAGCAATACGATACCGGCCTCCTTGAGCGCCGCAACGGTCGCGGCCGGGGGCAGGCCGAAATGAAAGCTCACCACCGCCGGGCGCTCTTCCAGAAGAACGCACAGCATTGCATCATCCCCTTGAAAGCTGCGGTAGATCTCGCGCAGCTCTGCCGGGGGGGTAACGCCATAGTGAGTGAACAGCGGCGCAAATCGCCTGATCCACGCCGCTTCCTTCGCCGGATCGGCCTTTGCGGGGGCATGGCAGAACAGATTGACGTTGAATGGTCGCTCCGTCCGGGCCCGCACTGACCGGATCATGTCCCGAGCAGCCTCTGCGTTGCCAGCGCCGACCGCGATGGAGCCGAGTGCGCCTGAGTCGGATACGGCAGCGGCCATGTCGGGCGACGAGACGCCTGCCATCGGGGCCTGGATCAGCGGCACGCTGATGCCGAGCAGCGGAAGAAGGCGGTTCGCGGGCATTGCCGCATACTCGTAGGCGCCGCCGGGCCAGACAGCAATGACCGGCGGACTGCCCCCTTTCACCGCGCCGCCGGACATGGC
>OFDC01001701.1_pt1 | contig 11101 bp, 4 predicted proteins | sample 1520941 | NCBI WGS metagenome assembly OFDC01 (sample SAMEA94258168, study PRJEB24077) | hot springs metagenome | biome: Aquatic biome; feature: Water | place: India | collected 2012-12-06 | depth 5 m | reverse complement strand
GGGCAGCAGCTGTTTCAGACGGCGCCGTCGTCGAATCTGCAGGGCCGCTACTACGTCTCGACGTACGAGCAGCGGCCCGGCGCGGCCGAGGACTACACGCGACCCGACGCGGCCTTCGCCGCCGGCACCGTCCAGGGCGCGGCGCCCGTCGGCGTGTTGACGTCGGAGCCCTTCGTCGTGCGCGGCGCGTCGCTGTCGTTCCTCGTCGGCGGCGGCTGCGACATCTACGCGACGTTCGTCGAGCTGCTCGTCGATGGACAAGCCATGCAGCGCGTCACCGGCGCCTGCGACGTGCGCATGCAGCGGGTGACCCTGTCGACGGCCGCGTTCGTCGCCCGCGCGGCGCAGCTGCGCATCGTCGACAACAGCTCGACGGAGCCGTGGGGCTTCATCAGCGTCGACGACTTCCGCTTCGACTGGGACGTTCACGGCGGCGCCCGCGACGCCTCGACGCGTCGCTGAGGTTCACATTTCTGAACCAAACGAGTCAATTGTTCACGAATCTGGATGTAGTTCTTGTATTTGTGTGACCGGAGTCATAGCGTCCGGGGCGGGGAGCCCCGCAACCCTCGGGGTCCCCTGATCAACCCGAACCCGAGACAGGGGATCCCAGATGGCCCAGACGGCTAGGACCGCAGTGCATCGCAGGTCTCTCCGCTCACGGCTCCGTCACCGCTCCCGGCGCCTGGTGGCCCACTCCTTCGCGGCTCTCGTCGCGACCGCAGTGGCCCTCCCGCTCGCCGGTGCCATGACCCAGCCCGCCGCGGCGGCCGAGGACGACACCTTGCGCGTCCTCCTCTTCTACAAGCCCAACTTCCACGCCTCGCACGTGCAGGCCCGCGAGGCGGTCCGCGCGCTCGCCACCGAGCTCGCCACCGAGTACGACCAGACCCTCGAGATCGAGGAGACCGACAACGCGGCCGCCTTCACGGCGAGCAACCTCGCGACCAAGGACACCGTGGTCTTCGCCCAGACCGGCGGAGTCCTCTTCGACACCGCCCAGCGCGCCGCGCTCGAGGGCTACATCCGCGGCGGCGGTGGCTTCATGGGCCTCCACTACACCGGTTGGTCCGTCGGCCAGAGCGAGCACGACGTCAACCCGTTCTACGCCCGGCTCGTCGGCGCGATGTCCGAGGGTCACCCGGAGAACCCGGCCGTGCGCCCGGGCAGGGTCGTCGTCAAGGACGCCGGCCACCCGTTGACCGCCGGTCTGCCGAGTTCCTTCACCCGCAGCGACGAGTGGTACGACTGGACGCTCAACCCCGCGCCCAACGTGCGCACCCTGCTCTCGGCCGACGAGTCGTCGTACGGCGGCGGCCGGCAGGGCTCCGACCACCCGATCACCTGGTGTCAGCAGATCGACGCAGGTCGCTCCTGGTACACCGGGATGGGCCACGAGGGCTCGGCGTACTCCGAGCCGGTGATCCGCACCCAGATGCGCCACGGCCTGGCCTACGCCTCCGGGCTGCTGCCCGCCGACTGCTCCCCGCCGCCGAAGGACGAGAACGGCTCGTGGAGCGGCGTCACGCCGTGGCCGCTGATGCCGATCAACATGGCGCTGACCTCCGACGGCAAGGTGCAGTCCTTCGGCAGCGTGGGGTCCGGCTGCAACGACGCCACGCCCTTCGACTGGACCGGCAACGGCTGCATCAGCCAGGGCGGCCAGACCGAGATCGACGTCTGGGACCCCTCGCAGGAGCGCACCCTCGCCAACCTGCGTGACGGGATCATCTCGAACACGACCTACACCGACCTCTTCTGCTCCATGCAGGTCCAGAACCCGCACCGGAAGTCGACGATGACGGTCGGGGGCGACGACTCGCTCGGCGGCAACGCCCCGAACGACGCGGCGATCGGCGTCACCAGCTACACCACCAACAGCGGGCTGCGCGACGAGGCGCCGATGAACTTCCCGCGCTGGTACCCCACCGGCACGACCATGCCCAACGGCGACATCGTCGTGCAGGGCGGCAGCCTCCGCGGCGGTCCGGGCGGACCGGGCGTGCTGACGCCGGAGGTCTACCGGCCCGACGAGGGCAGCGGCTGGAAGCTGCTCGAGGGCGCGACCAGCAGCGTCGCGTACGGCGACGGCGGGGCCGACCACGAGGGCGCCGACGAGAACCGCTGGTGGTACCCGCGAGCCTTCGTCGCCCCCGGCAGCGGCACGCTGTTCAACATCAGCGGCACCCAGATGTTCGAGCTCGACCCGAGCGGCGACGGCGCGCTGACCCTGCGGGGCAAGCTCCCCGCCGGCATCGCCAACCAGGGCAGCCTCGGCAACCCGGTCGGCGCCACGTCGACGGCCGCGATGTACCGACCCGGCAAGATCCTGCAGGTCGGCGGCGGCTGGTGGGCCAACGGCGGCGGACCCGACGGTGCGCGGGCCGGCTTCACGGTCGACATCACCGGCGGCACGGCGAACCCCGTGGTCGAGGCGACCTCGCCGATGAAGTTCCAGCGGCACTGGCCGACCGCGACCGTCCTGCCCGACGGCGACGTCCTCGTGACCGGCGGCAGCCGGGAGAACAACGGCAACGGCGGCTACGTCACCACCGCCGAGATCTGGGACCCGGACACCGACACCTGGACGACCGTGGAGGCTCCGTACGAGCACGCGCGGCTCTACCACTCCACCGCCCTGCTCCTGCCCGACGGCCGGGTCATGATCGGTGGCGGCGGCGCCCCGGGCCCGCGCAACTACACCGACGTCGAGTACTACTCCCCGTCGTACCTCTACGACGGCGCGCAGCTCGCGGAGCGTCCCGAGATCACCAAGGCCCCGGCCCGGATCGGGTACGACGGCACCTTCGGCGTCGACGTCTCCGCGGGACCGGTCTCGCGGGTCAGCCTGGTCCGCAACGGCTCGGTGACGCACGGCTTCAACAACGACCAGAGCTTCCAGGACCTGGAGTTCACCCAGTCCGGTGGCTCGCTCTCGATCACGGCACCGCAGGACGGCACCTACGCCGCCCCCGGCTCGTACATGCTCTTCGTCTTCGACGCCGACGGCACCCCGTCGGTCGCGAAGATCGTGGACATCGACCCCGAGGTCGAGATGGACCAGCGCACGCCCAAGGTCGTGGACCAGTTCGAGTACCCGAAGCTCCCCACGGAGTGGCGCTCGGCGAACCCCCCGATGGTCGTGGACGTCGCGACGGGCAACGGCCGGATGGCCCCGTGGGCCGTCGAGAACCCGGTCCAGCTGGTGCGGGGCGCTGCCCCGAGCCAGGGCGGGCTCGGCCTGACCGGCTACCACCTGGCTCTCGGCAACGCCGGCAGCATCGAGCGGAGGCTGACCGGGCTCGACCCAGGACGGGAGTACCGCGTCTCGTTCCGCTACGCCCGGGACAGCAGATCGCCCGCGGGCGACGGACCGGCGAACGCCTCGCTCCGGGTCGGTGACCTGGACGCGGCGATCACCGCCGGCACCGACACGCCGTCCCAGAGCTCCAAGGTCACCTTCAAGAAGTGGGTCGGGACCTTCACGGCCTCGGCGCGCGCGGAGACGCTCACCCTCGCGGGGTCGGGCTCGGGCGGCGGCCTGATGGTCGATGACCTGGTCCTCATCGCGAGCGACCCGGGCGTCGACGAGGCGCCGGTGCGCTACGAGTTCTCGGAGGGCACCGGCACGACGGCGGCCAACACCGGCACCGACAGCGGCGTCGGCCCGGCCACCCTCACCGGCGACAGCGGCTGGTCCGACGCCGGCGTCCTCGGCAAGGCGCTCGACCTGGCGGGCGGGGCCAACGGCAACGCCGTCGACCTCCCCGACAACCTGCTGCAGGGCGAGGACGCCTTCACCACCTCGTTCTGGGTCCGTCCCGACGCCAAGTCCGACTGGATCGGGCTGTTCCACATCGGGGACGGGCTGGAGGGGGCAGGCAGCTTCTTCCAGATCCAGATGCAGACCCAGGCGGCCGGCAACACCGGGCTCGCGGCGACCTTCAAGGCGAAGGGGTCCGGCCTCCAGGAGCGGGTCTACGCGACGCCGACCAAGGACGTCCCGGTCGACAAGTGGAGCCACGTGGTGTTCACCCGCGAGGGTGGCACCGGGACGCTCTACCTCGACGGCGAGCAGATCGCGCAGCGCACGGACCTGACCATCGACATGACCGATGTGGGTCCGACGTCCAACAACTGGCTGGGTCGCAACGGGTTCCCGGACCCCGCGCTCGACGGCCGGATGGACGACGTACGCCTCTACACCTCGGCGCTCGCCAGCGGCGACGTGTCGGCGCTGTACGACGAGGGGGCCGCGCTGCGGACGACGACCACCGTCACCGTCGAGCCCACGTCCCCGTCGCCGTTCGCGGAGCCGGTCACCGTCTCCGCCACGGTCGAGGACGAGGCGCAGGGCGAGGCCGGCGGCAGCGCCGAGCTGTGGGTCGACGGCAACCGGGTCGGCGAGCCGGTGCAGCTGACGGCGGGCGAGGTCACCTTCCCCGCCCTCACCCTGAGCCCCGGCGACCACGAGCTCGAGGTCCGCTACGTCGCGGCCGACGGCTGGCGGGACTCCCGGGCGACGGTGAGCCACACCGTCGAGCGGCCACCGCCGGGCGAGGGGGTGCCGATCCACTACACCTTCGACGAGGGCACGGGGACGACCGCCGCCAACACCGGTACCGACTCCTCGGTGGGCGCTGCGAACCTGCAGGGCCAGGCCGGCTGGACACCCGGAGGCAGGTACGGCGCCGGGGTGTCCCTCCCGGGCGGTGCCTCCGGCACCGGCAACCAGGTGCGGCTGCCCGACAACATCGATGCGGGCATGGACGAGGAGTTCTCCGTGTCGGTGTGGGCTCGGCCGGACGCCCTGCCCAACTGGGTGCCGCTCCTGCAGATCGGCAGCAGCACGGACACCTTCTTCCTGCTGCAGTCCTCCACCCAGGCCAACGGACCCACCGGTTTCGCGGCCACGTTCAAGGCGCCCGGCACCCCCGGCAGCGCCCAGGAGCGGCTGACACTCGGTCCCGGCAACGACCTGCCGTTGAACGAGTGGACGCACGTGGTGTTCACGATGAGCGGGAGCACCGGAAGGCTGTACTTCGACGGGGAGCTGGTCGGTACCCGTACCGACTTCACCCTCGGCATCGGTGACATCGGGGTCGACGGCCAGACGACCGCCAACTTCCTCGGCGGCACCAGCTGGCCCGACCCGCGCTTCGACGGGCTGGTCGACGACTTCCGGATGTACGGCTACGAGCTCAGCGCGGAGCAGGTCACCGACCTGCACGCCAACCCGTTCCCCAACGCCGCCCCGAAGGGTGTCGCCGACACCTTCACGGTCGGCGAGGGGGAGGAGCTCTCGGTCGACGCCCCGGGCGTCCTGGCCAACGACACCGACGCGGACGGCGACGACCTGACGGCGACGGGGGTGACCCAGCCCGAGCACGGCGAGGTCGTCCTCGCGGCGGACGGCTCGTTCACCTACACGCCCGACGCCGGCTTCTCCGGCGCCGACGCCTTCACCTACCAGGCGTCGGACGGCAGCGCGGAGTCGGCGGCGACGACCGTCTCCCTCACGGTGGAGGAGGCGCCGGACCCGGTGGCCACCACGGTGAAGGGCTCGGCGGCGCCGTTCGTCTACGGCAAGCGGGGCACGATCACCGCCTCCGTGACGCCGGCCGCGGCGACCGGGAAGGTCGAGGCCCGCTACGGGTCGAGGCTGCTCACGACCGGGACGATCTCGGGCGGGAGGGCCACGCTCTCCCTGCCGCTGAGGTCGCTGCTGCCGGGCACCCGCACGGTGACCCTGCGCTACCTCGGGGACGGCACCCATGCGGCGTCGACCTCGACGTTGAAGGTCGTCGTCCGCAAGGCGGTGCCCGTCGTCCGCCTCAGCGTGCCGACCAGCATCAAGCGGGGCACGGTGCGCAGCATCGTCGTCGCCGTGGTGCCGCCCTCCGGCGTACCGGTGAGCGGGGTCGTCAAGGTGGCCTTCGCGGGCAAGGTGGTGAGCGCCCGCGTCGGGAGCACCGGCAAGGTGACCATCCGCCTCCCCCGGGCGACCACCCTCGGCACCCAGCGGGTGCGGGTCGTCTACGGCGGCAGCTCGGTGCTCAGCAGCGCCGTCAAGGAGGTGACCACCAGGGTGGTGCGATGACGACGGCCTAGTACGCGGAACGCCCCGCTCCCTCCGGGGAGCGGGGCGTTCCTGTCGGTCGTTCGGCCGTTCGGGCCTGGGCGAGTGGTCAGGACTTGTCGGCGAGAGCGGCGACCACGCCGGCGCGGCTCTGGTCCTCGCTGGCCAGCACGCCGCCGTTGGCGACGATGTCGGGGGTGATCTCGCTGAAGACCATGCGCACGTCCTGACGGCGGGCGCCGAGGATCTCGACGGCCTGGTCGGCGACGGCGGCGGCGAAGGCGCGGCGCTGCTCGATGGTGCGGCCGGCGAGCAGCTCGACGGTGATGTTCGGCATGACGGTCCTTTCGGTGGCCGCCGATCGGACAACCTGAGTTGGCTGTCCACAATGACGACCTTGGTTCGGTATGATGAACCAACTCTACCCCACCGGATCGAGGACCCGCGCGTGCCGAAGCTGATTCCCGCCTGGTCGCTGCGGCGCCGCGGAGCCCTCGCCGTGCTGGCGGGGCTCGCCGTCCTCCTCGTCCTGGCCGGCGCATCCCCCGCCGCCGCGCACGCGACGCTGGTGCGCTCGGACCCGGCGCAGGGCGCCGTCCTGGAGAGCGCGCCCGAGCAGGTCCGGTTCACCTTCAGCGAGCACGTGTCGCTGCTGCCCGACGGCGTGCGCGTCTTCGACGCCGCGGGGGAGGAGCTGGACGCCGACGCGACGGCTCGCGGCGAGCAGCTGGACGTCGAGCTGGGCGACGATCTCGCCGACGGCACCGTCGTCGTCGTCTGGCGCGTCGTGTCCGAGGACGGCCACCCGATCAGCGGCTCCCTCGCCTTCAGCATCGGCGCCCCGAGCGCCCAGGTCGTCGCGCCCCCCGTCGCCGCCGACGACACCAGCGGCCCGCCCTGGGTCCTGAGCGTCGCCGCCTGGGCCGGGTACGCCGCCCTCCTGCTCACGACCGGACTGGTGGCCTTCGTCGTCCTCTTCCTCCCCGACCACCACCTCGCGGACCGCGCCCGCGCCCGGCTGGTCCGAGCAGCGCGCGCAGGGGCCGTGACCGCCGCGCTCGCCTGGCTCGTCGGCATCCCGCTCACGGCCGTCTACCAGCTCGGCGCCGGACCCGGGGCGCTCGGCCGGGGATCGACCTGGGGTGCGCTCGACCCCCTGGAGTACGTCGTCACGGGTGCCGTCGTCGGCGGCGTGACGCTCGCCGTGGTCCTGCTCGGGCGCGGGCTCATCGACCGCGGCCGGCGGCTGGTCGCCCTCGGCGCCTGCGCCGTCGCCGTGTGCGCACCCGCCCTCACCGGGCACACCCGGGCGGCCACCCCGGAGGTGCTCGCCGTCGGCGCGGACATGCTCCACCTGGTGGCGGGCGGGATCTGGCTGGGCGGTCTCGTCGCGCTCGTGCTGGTCCTGCCAGACCTCGGCGGCCGGCGCACCCTGGCCGCCGAGGTGCTCGCACGCTTCTCCGTGGTGGCGGCCGGGGTGCTGGTCGCCCTCGTGGTGACCGGCACCTTCCTGGCCTGGCGCGTGGCCGGCTCGTGGGAGGTGCTCGTCGAGACCGGCTACGGCCGTCTCCTGCTGGTCAAGATCGCCGCAGCCCTGGTCGCCGTACTCATCGCGGGATGGAACCGCTTCGCGCTCGTGCCCCGGCTCCAGGACGCCGCCAAGCGCCGCGAGCGCCGCGAGGGCGCCCACCTCCTCGTCCGCACCACCGCCGCCGAGGCGGCCGTGCTGGTCGCGGTCCTGCTCGTCACCGGCTTCCTCGTCGACCGCAGCCCCGAGCAGGCTCCGGCAGCCGCTCGTACGGCGTCCACGCAGCCTCAGGTCGGCACCGCCCTGCTCGGCGGACTCACCGCCCGCGTCACCCTCGCCCCACCACGCACGGGCCCGTCCACCGTCACCGTCGAGATCGTCGACGCCACCGGCGAGCCCACCGAGGGCCTCGAGGCGCCGCGCCTGCGCCTGTCGTCCGGCGACGTCGACCTCGGCGCGCTGCCCGCCACCTCGGTCGGTCCGGGCACCTACTCCGCGCCCGTCGTGCTGCCCTCCGCGGGCACCTGGCAGCTCCAGGTCTCCCTGCGCGTCAGCGAGTTCGAGAACCCGGTCGCGGTCGTCGAGCTCGTCGTCGAGTAGCCCCTGAAAAATGCAGGTGGCACCCGAGCTCTGATTCGTCTCGAGTGCCACCGCTGACACGTGATCCGTGGTTACCAGGCGTGCACCGTCAACTGCTGCCCCGGAAGTGTTCCGGGATGCAAGCGCCCAATTAGGAAGGGTAGATCGCCGCGTGGGTACCGGGATCACGTGTTGTCTGTGGAGTTCTGGTGTCCTTTGTACGCCGGTCCGGCCGCACCTACAAGGGTTGTCTTTTCCACGGCGCAGGGGAACGCTGGGTGGTTGGTGCGAGCCCTTTCCGCCCACCGACCGCGCCGGCCGAGCCGGATCCGTCAGGCGCTGACAGTGCGCCGCTTCGCGCCGATCCACACGGCGGCACCCACCGCGACGACGCCCCCGACGGCGAGGGCGGCGAGGGTCGGGGCCGGCGGCGGCAGGTGGATCCTCGACCTGAGCTCGACCGGCCGGTTGAACTCCAGGACCGGCCAGCCGCGGGCGGTGGCGACCTTGCGCAGCTCCTTGTCCGGGTTCACGGCGTGCGGGAAGCCGACGGCCTCCAGCATCGGGACGTCGGTGACGGAGTCGGAGTAGCCGTAGCAGCTCTCGAGGTCGTAGCCCTCCGAGGCGGCGAGCGCGCGGATCGCGTTGGCCTTCTCCTCGCCGAACGCGTAGTACTCGATCTCGCCGGTGTAGCGGCCGTCCTCGACCTTGAGCCGCGTCGCCACGACGCGGTCCGCTCCGAGCATCGCGCCGATCGGCTCGACCACCTCGTCGCCCGAGGTGGACACGATGACGACGTCGCGGCCGGCGGCGTGGTGCTCCTCGATGAGGCGCACCGCCTCGGCGTACACGAGCGGGTCGACGACGTTGTGCAGGGTGTCGGCCACGATCTCGCGCACGGTCGCGACGTCCCAGCCGGCCGTCAGCTGCGACATGAACTGGCGCAGCTTCTCGACCTGGTCGTGGTCGGCGCCGCCGACCATGAAGACGAACTGCGCGTACACCGACCGCAGCACGGCCCGACGCGAGATCAGGCCACCCGCCTGGAACGGCTTGCTGAACGCCAGCACGCTCGACTTGGCGATGATCGTCTTGTCGAGGTCGAAGAACGCCGCGGACGGCGCCGGGAGTGGGCGGGCCAGGGGGGCCATGGCGCCATCGTAGGTCTCAGCCGTTGCCGCGAGCGCCACCCGGCCTCCACAACCGGCCGTGGCGCGTCCTCGGTGCACCGCGGCTGTCGCCGCGAGCGTGGCCGTGTCGGCACCGGGCGAGAACCTCGGCATGTCCCGCAACACGCCCCTGCGGTCCGCCGAGTCCCGGCCGGCCGATGTCCCTGTCCTGGTGGTGACCGCCGATGAGTCCCTGCTCGCCGAGCTGCTCCCGCTCGCCGCCGCTGCCGACGTGACGCCGACGGTCGCCCGCGACGCCGTCTCCGCGCTGCGCACGTGGTCGCGCGCCCCCGCCGTCCTGGTGGGAGCCGATCTCGCGGCCGAGCTGGCGGTGCTGACGCCCGAGTCCCGTCCGGGCTGCTTCGTCGTCACGCGCGGCCACGCCCCGCACGAGCTGTTCCGCACGACCCTGCGTCTCGGCGCCGAGCAGGTGATCGAGCTGCCCGGGTCCTCGAGCTGGTTGGTCGAGCTGCTCGCCGATCTCACCGAGCGGCTGCCCGGACGCGCCCGCGTCATCGGGGTGATCGGCGGCACGGGCGGGGCGGGGGCGACGACGCTGGCCTGCGCGCTGGGTCAGTGGGCGGCGCGCTCGGGCCCGGCGGTGGTGATCGACTGCGACCCGCAGGGTCCGGGCCTGGACCGGATGCTCGGCGTCGAGCGCAGCGAGGGCTTCCGCTGGGACGCCCTGTGCCAGACCACCGGTCGACTCTCCGCGCGCGCCCTGCGTGAGGCGCTGCCTCGCCGGGGCTCGCTCGGTGTCCTGTCCTGGTACGTCGACGGGCGGGTCCAGAGCCTGCAGGCGTTCGCCGTCCGTGAGGCCCTCTCGGCGGCGCGGCGTGGTCACGCCGTCGTGGTGGTCGACCTGCCCCGGTCCCCGGACCCCCTCATCGACGAGGTCGCCGCCCGGTGCGACGACCTGCTCGTCGCGACGGTCACGAGCGTGGTGGGTGTCGCAGGAGCCGCGCGGATGCGGGCTCGGTTCGCCGACCATCCCGGTGCCGCGGTGGTGCTGGCGGTGGCCAACCAGAAGGGTGGGGTGGGGAAGACCACCTCCTGCGTCAACCTCGCCTTCCTGCTGGCGCGCCGGGGCTTGCGGGTGCTGCTGATCGACTGCGACGGGCAGGCCAACGCCACCATCCATTTCGGGCTGGATCCGCTGGCGGAGGAGCATGCCGGCCACACGCTCGACCATGTGCTGTTCGCGCAGAAGCCGCCGGGCGACGCGGTGGTGCGGGTGTGCAACGACCTGCTGGGGCTGGTCCCGGCCAGCATCAACCTCGCCGCCGCCGACACCGAGCTGATCCGCGAGCCCAACGGCTCGCTGGTCCTGCGCGAGAACATCGACGACATCCGCGCCGACTGGGACTTCATCATCCTGGACTGCGCGCCCAACCTGGGGCTTCTGACCATCAGCGCGCTGAACGCCGCCGACCTCGTGCTCATCCCGTCGCAGACGGAGATGCTGTCCATTGCCGGCATCCCCAAGATCATGGAGACGATCTCCAAGGTGCGCCGCCGCATCAACCCGCGCGTCGCCGTGGTCGGCATCCTGCCGACGCTGCACAAGGCGCGCCGCGCCCAGAACCGCGACATGATGGACCAGCTCCGCGCCATGGCCGATCGCTTCGGGGTGCCGCTCTTCGACAGCGTGCCCGACGCCGCGGACTACGGCAACGGCGTCACCGCCGGCCGCCCGGCGCTGGAGATGAACCCCGCCGTGCCCGGCGCCGACATCTACGCCGCCGT
>OFDC01001699.1_pt1 | contig 11106 bp, 4 predicted proteins | sample 1520941 | NCBI WGS metagenome assembly OFDC01 (sample SAMEA94258168, study PRJEB24077) | hot springs metagenome | biome: Aquatic biome; feature: Water | place: India | collected 2012-12-06 | depth 5 m | reverse complement strand
CTGGCCGGCATGGCCGACCGCGCCGGCATCGGCACCCAGCGGTGCGGTCGCCCGCCTGGTGTTCCAGGCCCGACAGCCCGGCCTGTCCTACCTGGCCCTGCGGCCCGGCCCGGGCATGACCGAGGGCGTGCAGCTGCGTGCAGCGAGGGTGTCGATCCGATGAAGCGAAGGCGGTTGCGCGGGCTCACCCTGGCCGAGCTGCTGGTCACGCTGGTGATCCTCTCCCTCCTGGCGGGTGCGGCCTTGCCCTATGCCGAGACCCTGGTGCGCCGCGAAAAGGAACTCCAGCTGCGACGTGCCCTGCGCGACCTGCGCGGCGCCATCGACCAGTTCCATGAGGACTGGCGCGCCGGTCGCATTCCTGCCCAGGGCGGTCCGGCCAGCGAGGACGGCTTCCCGCGCACGCTGTCGGTGCTGGTCGACGGTGTGGAACTGGGCACCGTGCAGGGTCAGCGTCGCCGGTACCTGCGTCGCATCCCCGCCGATCCCTTCGCCGAGGGGTCGCAGCCGCCCGATCGGCACTGGGTGTTGCGCGGCTACCAGGACGAGCGGGACACGCAGCAGTGGAACGGCCGCGACGTCTACGACCTGCGCTCGGCTTCCGAACGCCGCGCCCTCGATGGCAGCCTCTACCGTGACTGGTGAGCGCGGCTTCACGCTGATGGAGCTGATGCTGGTGCTGCTGCTGGTCGGGCTGCTCTCCGGCCTCGTCGCCCCCGTGGTCAGCGGCGGGGTGCGTCATGCCCGTGAGGCGGTGCTGCGCGAGAACCTGTACCAGCTGCGCAAGTCCCTCGACGAGTTCCAGGCCGACCACGGCCGCTACCCCGGCACGCTCGATGAACTCGTGCAGCAGCGCTACCTGCGTCGCGTGCCGGTCGACCCCTTGACCGAGCGTGCCGACACCTGGGTGCTCGAACGCGATGCGCAGGACGGCATCGTCGACGTGCGCAGCGGCGCCGCTGCGGCCCCCGACCCTGACCTGAAGGAATTTCATGACCCTGTGCGTCCCCCGAACTGACTGCACGCCGTGCGGTCGCCCCCGCATCGGCACGGGGCCGCGCGCCGTCCGGCGCACGGACGCTTCGCGCGGCTTCACCCTCATCGAGCTGCTGCTGGTGCTGGTCATCATCGGCATGCTGGCCGCCCTGGTCGGGCCCTCGCTGTACCAGCGCATCAAGCCGGCCAAGGCGTCCGTGGCGCGGGCCCAGATGGAGAACTTCGCCGTCGCCCTCGATGCGTTCTACCTCGACCTCGGTCGCTACCCCAGCACGCAGGAGGGCCTGCAGGCGCTGCGCACCCCGCCCGACGGTGCGGCGACCTGGCGCGGCCCCTACCTGAAGAAGGACCTCGGCACCGATCCCTGGGGGCATCCGTATGTCTACCGCGCCCCCGGCCGCAGCGGCGGCTACGAGATCAGTTCCTACGGTGCCGACGGCCGCGAGGGCGGGGAGCACGACGATGCGGACCTGCACAGCTGGGACAGCACGCGCTAGCCAGCGCGGCTTCACCCTGGCCCTGGTGCTGGCCGCGGTGGTCATCGTCGGGGTGGGCGCGCACTCGGCGCAGGTGATGGTGTCGCGCCAGCTGCAGGCGGAGCGCGAGGCCGAACTGCTGTTCCGCGGGGAAGCCCTCCGCCGGGCGATCGCGCGCTATCACGCTGCCACCGCGCCGCCACGACGCTATCCCGCCTCGCTCGACGACCTCCTGAGCGATCCCCGCTTTCCCGGCCGGCGGCACCTCGCGCGGCCTTACCGCGACCCCTTTGCCCCGGACGACGCCACGACCCCCTGGGTGCTTCTGCGGGCGCCCGATGGGGGCATCGCCGGCGTGGCCAGCGCGAGCCGATTGCGACCGCTGAAACGCGTGGGTTTCTGGGGCCACCAGGCTGACTTCAACGAGGCGGCGACTTACGCCGACTGGCGCTTTGAAGTCACTCCGCTGTCGTCCGGTGGGCCTCAACGAAGGCCGGGTCCTCCCTTGCCAAACAGCGCGATTCCGGCTTCGCCGGCCCGATGAGTTGCTGACCCATCCGGGGGTCCGAAGGGCCTTGCGCGAGGGCAGATGGCTGTCGCGTTGACCCCTTCCGCGGCCAGTTCCTACAGTCCGCGCCGGCTGCTGCTCGGGGTCGATGTCACGCCGGGCTGCCAGCCATTCACAGAAGAACGCATCGAATCAGGGAGGGCCCATGCCCCAGCACAACGTCGTGCGACGCGTCCCGTCGCTCATGTCGGCGGCCGTCACCGTGTGGCGCGGCCGTCGTCGTCTGGCTGCACGACTGCTGGCGTTCGGAGGGCTCTCGCTGGCCGGCTACCTCGTGTGGGCGTCCACCCCGCTGGCCGAGGCTTTCAAGCTGCCGCCGCCCGCGGTCACGGCGCAATCCTCCATGGCACTGCCGCCCGAGGTGCAGGCGCTGGAAGCGCAGAGCGTTCATCGACTGTTCGACGGCGACACCCACACCGAGCATGTCGTGTTCGACGCCTCGTCGGTGCAGGCCGTGCTCGGCTCGCCGCGCGAGGTGCGGTCCCTCAAGGTCTTCGGGCCCGCGCCCTACCAGCTGAGCGTTCAGGCCGAAGTCGCCGGCAGCTTCCAGCCGGTGGCCGGGCTGCAGGCGATCAACCTCGCCCAACTGCCGCTCGGCTGGACCCGGCTGTCCGCCACCACGCCGGTCACCACGGCGCGACTGCGCTTCGATCTGCTGCCCGTACCCGCCACCGGGGCGACCGGCTTGAAGGAAATCGAGATCTGGGGCGCCGGCGGCCGCATCAACGTGCGCGACGCGTCCACGCTGTTGGCCGCGATGCTGTCGGCCACCAGCAGCAGCCCCGCACCGGCCCATGTGCGGCTGCACACCGCTGCGCCGCAGCAGGGCGTGATCGGCGCCCTGCTGGCCACCCCGGCCGACGACCCGGCGGACAACCGCTTCAGTGTCACGCTGGATCGCCCGCCGACGGGCGTCAAGCGGGCCCACCTCGTCTACGAGTTGCTCGGCTTGCCGCATTGGGCCGCCGTCGAGCGGGCCCTCAATGGCCGCGCACGGCAGGCCGGCTTCCTCATGGCGCCGTCCGACGGATGGCGCACGCAGGTCGAACCCGTCGATCCGCAATGGCTCATGGCCGGCGCCAACCACATCGAGTTCTTCCCGGCGGCCACCGGCTACACCGTCCGCAACGTGCGGCTGCTGCTGGAGCACGACAACGGCGCCAACTTTGTCGAGGCCTGGAGCAGCAGCCAGCCGGACGACGCCGGCAACCGCATCGCCGCCATCGCCGATGGCGACCCGCTCACCGGCTGGTCGCCCTATCCCAGCACCGGCGCCGTGAACAGTGCCGCCCCGACGATCGAGGCGAGCTTCGACAAGCCCACCCAGGTCGACGGCGTCGCCCTGCAGCTGGCCAACACCTTGCGCGGCACGGCCAGCCTCGCTTACCTGCAAGACGGCACGTGGCGAACGTCCCCGGTCGTGATCGACCCGCGCCGGTGGGTCGCCGGCTGGAATTCCATCGCCGCCCCGAGCCCCGGCCCGGTGCTGGGCGTGCGCCTGACCTTGTCCAACGGACAGGGCAGCTCGGCCGAGTTCAAGGAGGTCTCCGTCCTCGGCTCGTCCGTCGGACGCGCGGACGACAGCCCGCGCATCAAGCTCGGGTTCCCGGATGCCGGCCAGTACTTCGGGCGCACCGCTCACCTGCGTGGCCACCTGCGTCAACTGGACAACGGCAGCGGTGCGGCCCAGCTGTTCGTCGCCGGGCGCGCCGTGCCGCTGGTCGACGGTGCCTTCGCCGTCACGCTCACCAAGGACGAGGTGGGCCTGGCCTCGCAGGGGGACAGCGAGCCCTGGACCCTCGAACTGCGCGCGGTGTACGGCGACGGCCAGCAGGTGGCGCACAGCGTGCTGCTCAACCAGCACCAGGCCGCCATCGAATCGACCGGCACCGGTCTGCTGCCGGCCTACCGCCTGGCCGTGTCGCCGGGGCAGGCCCGCAAGCTCAGCCACGACGCGGCTGAACTCGACATCGCTGCCGATGCCCTGGCCTTCGAGACCACGCTGGGCGTCACGCCTCTGGGCGATGAGCAGCTGGCGGCCATGGACCTCGGCATGACCAACGTCACGCGCGGTCCGCGCCGCGGCTACCGGTTCACGCCCACGCCGATGAAGTTCAAGGCCAAGGTGAAGGTCACGCTCCCGTACAGCAAGGCACTGCTGCCTCCCGGCCTCACCGAGCAGGACATCCACACCTATTGGTTCGACACGCAGGCGGGGCGCTGGAAGGTGCTGGAGCGTGTGGCGGTGGACACCGCGAAGCAGACGGTCACCTCGTTGACCGACCACTTCACGGACATGATCAACGCCACGGTCACCGTGCCCGACCATCCGCAGGCGGCCAGCCTGTCGCCCACCCACATCAAGGACCTGCAGGCCGCCCAGCCGGGCGCACAGGTTCGGCTGGTGGCGCCGCCGCAGGCCAACGCGCAGGGTGACGCCCGCCTGAGCTATGCGCTGGAGGTGCCGCCCGGCCGGCTGGGGCTGCATCCCCAGCTCGCGCTGCAGTACAGCTCCTCCGGCGCCAACGGCTGGGTGGGGGTGGGCTGGGACCTGCCCCTGCAGGCCATCGTGGTCGACACCCGGTGGGGCGTCCCCCGGTATGACGCCGCGCTCGAGACGGAAACCTACCTGCTCAACGGCGAGCAGCTTACGCCTGTGGCCCACCGCGGCGAGGCGGTGCCCCGAAGTGCCGACAAGGTCTTCCACAGCCGGGTGGAAGGTGCTTTCCTGCGCATCGTGCGCAAGGGCAGCGCACCCGACCAGTACACCTGGGAGGTCACCGACAAGCGCGGCACCCGCTACACCTATGGCGCCCTCGACCCGTCCACCGAGACGCTGGCCGATGCGGCGGGCCGGCGCTTCCTCTGGGCGCTGTCCGAGGTGCGCGACACCCACGGCAACTTCATGCGCTACCGCTACGAGCGGGTGTCGCATCCCGGCGTGACCGGCGGCACCGTGCCCGGCACCAACCTCTACCTGAAGCAGATCACCTACACCGGCAGCGGCAGCACCGAGGGCGCCTACAGCGTCACGCTTGACCGTCAGCAGGGTCGCCAGGACGTGCAGATCGATGCCCGCGGCGGCTTCAAGCGCGTCACCGCCGATCTGCTCAAGCGGGTGGACATCGCCTTCGCCGGTCAGCTGGTGCGGCGCTACGAGCTCATCTACAACGACAACCCCTATGGCGACGGCCGTCCTGGCACGGCCTTCCACAAGACCCTGCTCACGCGGGTCGACCAGCAGGGCGCCGACGGCTCGCTGTTCCATCACCACCGGTTCGTCTATCACGACGAGGCCCGTGACGCGGCCGGCCGATACCGCGGCTTCGCCAGCACCAAAGACTGGCAGGCCGGCGACGACGGCATCGGCCTGAACCTGCTGGGCACCGGCTCTGCCGGGGTCGTCGGCGGGGCGCGCACCGACAGCACCGGCGGACACCTGTACCTGGGCATCGGCCCGAGCGGCAGCACCGCGACCAAGGTCGATTCCGGTGGCGTGAAGTTCGGCTACAGCGAAGCCGACACCGAGACCCTCATCGCCCTGGCCGACATCGATGGCGACGGCCTGCCCGACAAGGTCTTCAAGCGGGATGGCGGCTTCCACTACCGGGCCAATCGCTCCGGGCCTCGCGGCTCGGAGGCCTTCGGGGCGGCTGTGCCGCTGCCCAGCCTGCCGGCGCTCGGCCAGGAACGCGTCACCTCCGGCACCTTCGGCGTCGAGGCGTACTTCGGCCCTCCTGTGATGGAGGACCGGCAGCGCGCCACCACACGGGCCGACACCTACCTCAGCGACGTCAACGGCGATGGCCTCACCGACCTCGTCTCCGGCGGCCAGGTGCTGTTCGGACGGCTCAACGCTGCCGGCGTGCCCACCTTCGATGCCAACAGCCTCGCCACCCCGGTGCCCATCGTCCCGGGCGTCCTGAACACCGACGGGCTGCTGCAGCCCGATGCGCAAGGCGATGCCGAGTTGGCCCGGGCCTTCCCGCTGCTGGACACGCTGCGACGCTGGGTCGCGCCCTTCGACGGCGTGGTGCGCATCGAGGCCCCGGTCAGCCTGCTGCCCGCGCCCGCCGCGCTCGCAGGCGCCCCCTCGCTCGACGGCGTGCGCGTGGCCATCCAGCTCGAGGGCACCGAGCTGTGGTCCATCCGCATCGCCGCGGGCGACACGGCCGTGAAGACACCTGCCGGCATCGACGCCGTGCCGGTGCGGCGTGGCCAGCACCTGTACTTCCGCGTCCAATCCGTGACCGACGGGCGCGCCGACGCGGTCGCCTGGGATCCCCGCATCACCTACACCGGTGTGGACGTCGACCGGCTGGACGTCAACGGCCTCGCGCCCTACCGCTACCAGGCCTCGTCCGACTTCACCCTCGCCGGACGCAGCACCGACGCGATCGCACCGCTGACCGGCACGCTGCGCCTGGCCGGGCGGTTCACCAAGACCGGCGCGACGACCGACGATGTCGCCCTGGTCGTGCTGCGCAACGGGCAGGAGGTGCTGCGCCGCAGCGTCGCCGCCGCGTCCACTGCCAGCATCGAGCTCGCGCAGGACCTGCCGGTGACTGCGCAGGACCGGCTGACCTGGAAGGTGCTGGTCGATTCGCCCATCGATGTGCAACGCATCGAGCTGCAGCCGCAGGCCTACTACACCGAGGCCGCCGGCCTGGCGCGCGTGACCGACGACGAGGGCCGGCCGGTGGTGAGGGTCGACCCGCCCTTCGACATCGACGTCTACCCCGTGACCACCCTGGTCGCGCCCCAGGGCTTTCACGTGGCTGCCGTCGCCGGCGTGCTGCCGGTGCGGGCGGCCGTGCGCCTGCAGGCGTGGCCCGAGGGCGAACGCTCGCAGGCGGTGTTCACCGTCAAGCGCCGAGGTGCCCTGCTGGGCAAGCGCGTGCTCGAGCTCGTCGGCACCGGCGCACCGCAGACCCTCGACATCGACCTCCCGGTGACGGTCGAGGCCGGTGACGCCCTCTACTTCGATCTCAGTTCGCGCGATCCGGCACTGCCTTTGCGGCTGCTCGGCTTCGAGGTGCGGGTCGACGGCGTGCCCGTGCCCTCGGCCGTGCACGCCCGCGCCGAGGAGGGCCTGTGGCCGCAGCCTTGGCGCGGCTGGGCCGTGGCGGGCTACAACGGCGCAGCCCCTCGCGACACGCAGGCCATCGACGCGTCGCGCCTGAAGCTCGATGGCAGCTTCGACCCCCAGGCCGCGCCGGCCTACCCGTTCGTGCCCCTGCCGCAGAGCCGGCGGTGGGGCGGGATCGACGATGCCGCCTGGGTGCAGGCCGACGGGGCGAGCAGTTCCCGCCTGGGGTTGGACGATGTTCGCTCCCCCGTGGGGAGTGACTTCGCCGGCCAGTCCGCGCCCACCCGCCTGTCGAAGTCGCGCAACCTCTCACGCAGCGTCGCGGGCCTCGTCGCCAGCGATGGCGAAAGCGAGAACCGGCTCGAATTCGTCGACCTCAACGGTGATCGCTTCCCCGACGTCCTCGGGGAGGGGGGCGTGCAGTACACCCGGCCCTTCGGTGGCCTGGAGCCCCAGCGCCGCAACCCGGACGCCGGCACGGCCCGCAAGAGCGAGAACGAATCCTTCGGGGCCAGCACCTCGCTGGCGGGCAACATCGCCGTGGCCATCGCGACCGCCCGCGGCCATGTCGCCGGCGACGGTCACAAGTCCGGCATGACGGCCCATCAGGGCATGGACATGCCCTCGCTGGGCTTCGAGGCGAATGTCGGCCTCAGCACGGCCGACACGGTCCACGACCTCATCGACGTCAACGGCGACGGTTTGCCCGACAAGGTGCATCCGGACGGCACGGTTGCGCTCAACCTCGGCTATGCCTTCGCGGCTCGCGAGCCCTGGGGGGCCGGCGTGGTCAACGAAGGCCGCAGCCGCAGCGTGGGCGGTGGCATCAACCTGGGCTTCAACAGCGATTTCTACAGCTGGGCCGGCGGCCTCAGCCTGACGATCGGCGAGACGCGCAGCGACGAGACCTACGCCGACCTCAACGGCGACGGCCTGCCCGACAAGGTGATCGCCGGCACGCCGCTGCGCGTGCGGCTGAACACCGGCGCGGGCTACACCTCGCCCATCGACTGGCCGGGCGGCCATGACCGGGTCGCCACCGACAAGCACATCAACCTCGGCGGCGGGGCCTTCTTCACCTTCGGGTTCAACATCCCGATCGTCGGCATCCGCGTCGTCATCAACCCGGGCCTGCACACCTCGCGTGACCTCGGTCGACCGGAGGTCGCCTTCCGTGACATCGACGGCGACGGCCATGCCGACCACCTGCGCTCGGAGCGGGACAGCCAGCTCTTGGTGGCGGCCAACCCCATCGGACGCACCAACCTGCTGCGCCAGGTGCTGCGCCCGCTGGGTGCCACCATCGACGTCGACTACCAGCGCGACGGCAACACCTACGCCCTGCCGCAGTCCCGCTGGGTGATGTCCCAGGTGACGGTGTTCGACGGCCACCCGGGTCAGGGTGCCGACCGGCAGCGCACGGCCTACAGCTACCAGCAGCCGCGCTACGACCGGCTGGAGCGCGAGTTCTACGGCTACGGGGAGGTGGTGGAAAGCCACCTGGACACCGAGGCGGGCGACAGCGTGTACCGACGCGTGCTGCGGCAGTTCCGCACCGACAGCTACTACACCCGCGGCCTGCTCGCCCGCGAGCTGAGCACCGACGGACAGGGCCGCCCCTTCGTCGACACCGTGCACACCCACCGCCTGCGCAACGCCGACACCGGCGCCGAGCCGGCCGACGGCACCAGCACCACCGCCCGGCTGTTCCCGATGCTGGTGCGCACCGAGCGCCTCTTCCATGAAAGCGAGGCCCAGCCGCGCAAGCGCACCCAGGTCGACCACGAGTACGACACCTGGGGCAACCTCGTGCGCCTGAGCGACGCCGCCGACGTGGGCAGCGACGACGACGTCGAGGCCATCGTGGCCTACAGCGCGACCGACGCCGCCTGCCAGCAGCGCCACATCCTCGGCGTGGCCCGAAGCATCGTGGTGACCGGCAACGGCCAGCTCCTGCGCCACCGCGAAGCCGATGTGGACTGCAGCACCGGCCTTGAACGGCAGATCCGCCAGTACCTGGCCGACGGCCGCGCCGCCGTCACCGACCTCGAGCACTTTCCCGACGGCAACCTGCGCAGCGTGACCGGTCCTGTCAACCACGCCGGCCAGCGCTTCCGCCTGGACTACGCCTACGACCCCACCGTCGCCACCCATGTCGTGCGCATCGCCGACAGCTTCGGCCTGGTCTCCACCGCCGAGCACGACCTGCGCTTCGGCCGCCCCACGCTGAGCGTCGACACCAACGGGCAGCGGGTGACCACGGCCTATGACGTGCACGGTCGCACCGAATGGCTGATCGGGCCTCACGAGCAGGGCAGCGGCCTGCAGACCTTGGCCTACCGCCATGCCCCCGTGGCCACGCCCGCGTTGGACAGCGGCGGACAGGTGCGGCCGCTGTCGCAGGCGCCCTGGGCGCTCACCCGCCACATCGACCGCGATGTGAACGGCGCCCCGCGGCCCAGCGGCACCCTGGACACTGTGCTGCTGGCCGACGGCCTGCAACGCGTCATCCAGACGAAGAAGGACATCGCCCTGCACATGGGGCCGGACACCGCGCCGGTGGAGCACATGAGCGTGTCCGGTCAGGTCGCCTTCGACGCCTTCGGCCGCACTGTGGCCCAGCACCACCCGGTGACCGAGCCCAAGGGCCCGGCCAACACGGCGTTCAACCCGCAGCTCGACGCGATCCCGCCCACCCGCATCACGCACGACGTGCTGGACCGCCCGGTGCGCACCGTGCTGCCCGATGGCGCCACCACCACCGTCGCCTACGGCTTCGGCACCGACCGCGACGGCCTGCTGCAGTTCCAGACCGCCGTCACCGACGCCAACGCCCGCCGCAAGAACACCTTCCGCGACGTGCGCGAACTCGTCACCGCGGTGCAGGAGTTCAACCCCTCCGGCGGCCAGCCGGTGCTGTGGACCAGCTACCGTCACGACCCGATGCGGCAGATCGCCGCGGTGATCGACGACCAGGGCAACGCCACCCGCGTCACCCACGACCTGCTGGGAAGGCGCACCGAGATCGACAGCCCCGACAGCGGCCGCACCGAAACCCGCTACGACCTGGCCGGCAACGCCGTCGCGCGCATCACCGCCAACCTGCGTGCGCAGGGCCGCCAGATCGACCTCGCCTACGACCACCACCGCCTGGTGCGGGTGACCTACCCCAACCACCCGGGCCACACCGTCGTCTACGAGTACGGCACCCCGGCCCAGGCCGGCCCTGCCGCCGGTCATCGCGCAGGCCGCATCACCCGCATCACCTCGGCCATGGGTCAGGAGGAACGCTGGTACGGCCCGATGGGCGAAGTCGTCCGGGAAGTCAAGACCATCCGCACGGCCACCACGCCGAACGAACCCGAGGTCTACACCACGCAGTACCAGTACGACACCTGGAACCGGCTGCACCGCCTGACCTACCCCGACGGCGAAGTCCTCACCTACACCTACGACGCCGGGGGCCTGCTCGACAGCGCCACCGGCCTGAAGAACGGCTACCGCTACGACTACCTCGAGCGGCTCGAATACGACAAGTTCGAGCAGCGTGTGCTGCTGCAGTCGGGCAACGGCGTGCGCACCCGCTACGCCTACGACGAACGCAGCCGTCGCCTGTGCGCGCTCACCAGCGCCAAGGGCAGCAGCGCCACCCCGGCCTGCGTGGCCGACCCCGCCAGCGCCTCACCCAGTGCCAACGCCCTGCAGCACCTGCTGTACGCCTACGACCCCGTGGGCAACGTGCTGGCCCTGGCCAACGCCATCGCCGTGCCCCCGCCCAACCAGTACGGCGGCCCGGTGCTGCAGCGCTTCGGCTACGACGAGCTGTACCGCCTCACCCAGGCCGAAGGCCAGTACCGCTTCGCCCCCGACAAGCGCCGCAGCTACCAGCTCAGCCTGGCCTACGACAGCATCCACAACATCGTCCGCAAGGCGCAAAGCGACATCGTCACCCAGCCCTCGGGCACCGAGGTGCCGCA
>OFDC01001698.1_pt1 | contig 11115 bp, 10 predicted proteins | sample 1520941 | NCBI WGS metagenome assembly OFDC01 (sample SAMEA94258168, study PRJEB24077) | hot springs metagenome | biome: Aquatic biome; feature: Water | place: India | collected 2012-12-06 | depth 5 m | reverse complement strand
GGTGTAGCGCGGCTTGTCGAACACGCCTTCGCTGCGCGTCAACTGGTAACGGAGTGACGGGCCCTCGACCACGTCCTCGCCGCGCACCAGGCGCACATTGCCCTGCGCCCGCAGTTCGTCGGTCGGCGGCTCATAGACGATGGAATCGGCGGTCAGCGACGTGGTCGCGCGTCGCAGTTCGGCAGCGCCTTCGGCGCGCATCACGGCGTCGGTAGTGCCATCCAGCTGGTCGGCAGCGATCAGCGTGGCGCGCGACTCGGGGTGACGCTCGACATACTCCGACAGCGTGATCGCGCCCTTGAGCATGCGCGTCTCGTCGTCCTCCGGCACCTGCGGCGGCAGCGCGCCGGTAACGTCCACTTCCTGCGCGGCCGGCGTACCGGCGATGACGGTCTCGCCGGTCTGACCGGCCGGCACACGCCGACGCGCCACCGGTGGTGTGCCCATCAGCGATCTGTCGACCTTGAGCGGCGGCATGTTGCGCGCCGTCGTCACGTTGCGGTAGGGCGGCGCCTCGTCGAGCGCGGCCTGAGCCGTCGGCGGCACTGCACGCCCACCGGGCGGCGCCTTGACCAGCGAACGGTCAACCTTCAGCGGCGGCAGGTTGCGGGCATTCGACGTCGTCGCCGGCGCGGCAGGCGAAACGGCCGGTGCCGCCTGCCTGACGGACGCCGGCGCGGCCTTCAGCGCTGGGGCCGGAACTGAAGCGGGGGTCGAAGTCGGGGCGGCGGCGGGAGCAGGAGCCGGCGCCGCCTCGGCGGCAACCGGTGCCTCTGCGGCCGGCTGTCCCGGCGTCGCCACCGGAAACACTTCCACGCCCGAAGCAGCCGCCGGCGTCTCTGCCGGCGCCGCAGCGCCGCCGGTCGCGGCAGGCTGCTTCGACGCCGCGGCGGGCTTGGCGGCGCCCGTCTTGGCCGGCCGCTGTGACGGCGGCACCAGGGACGGATCGACCTTCAGCGAAGGAAGTGCATCGGCCGCCTGCGCGCCGCAGGCCATCCAGGCCAGATAGAGAATGACGGAACGCCTGAGCACGAATGAGAGGGCTGGAAGCGGGCTGATCGCGGGTTGAACTCCGGCTTTCGCGCCCGGGCGACGGATCGCCGGCTTGCACGCAGCCGCGTTATAGAATCGCGCATCTTATCAAACGCGACCCGGTTGCCGGCCGGCGATGGCAACAATTTGCAGATCGCGACGCCGGCCCGTCGTTCAGCCGCCCCGGACCCACCGAACATGACCCAAGACCCGCGCCTCGACGCGCTCACTGCCTGGCTGCAGGCGCAGTTTCCCGGCCAGACCCTCGACATCCGCCCGGCCTCGGCCGACGCCAGCTTCCGCCGCTACTTCCGCGTGACGCTGGCCGACGGCAGCACCCACATCGCGATGGACGCCCCCCCGCCGCAGGAAGACTGCCGCCCCTTCGTCGCCGTGCAGGCGCTGTTCGAGGCAGCCGGCGCCCATGTGCCGGCGCTGCGCGCGCAGGACGTCGAACAGGGTTTCCTGCTGCTGTCCGACCTCGGCAGCACCACTTATCTCGACGTGCTCGACGCGGAAAACGCCCCGGCGCTCTATTTCGACGCCACCACCGCGCTGATCGCCATGCAGAAAGCCAGCCGGCCCGGCGTGCTGCCCGAGTACGACCGCGACCGCCTGCTGGCGGAGATGGAACTGTTCCCGGTGTGGTACGTCGGGCGCCATCTGAAGGCCGAACTGTCGGAGGCCGAGACGACCGCGCTGTACGAGGTGTTCGACCGCATCCTCGACGTGAATCTGGCCGAGCCGCAAGTGTTCGTGCACCGCGACTATCACAGCCGCAACCTGATGGTGACGATGCCCAACCCCGGCGTGCTCGACTTCCAGGACGCCGTGTATGGTCCGATCAGCTACGACCTGGTCAGCCTGTTCAAGGACGCCTACATCGCCTGGGAAGAGGAACAGACGCTGGACTGGCTCATCCGCTACTGGCAGGACGCCAAGCGCGCCGGCCTGCCGGTGCGCGAAGACTTCGCCGACTTCCACCGCGACTACGAATTCATGGGCGCGCAGCGCCACCTGAAGGTACTGGGCATATTCGCCCGCCTGTACCACCGCGACGGCAAGGACGGCTACCTGAAGGACATGCCGCGCGTGATGAACCACCTGCGCGCCACCGCCCGCCGCTACCGTGACCTCGCGCCGCTCGCCAGGCTGCTGGACCGACTCGAAGGCGTGACGCCGCAGGTCGGCTACACCTTCTGATGAAAGCGATGATTCTCGCCGCCGGCCGCGGCGAGCGCATGCGCCCGCTGACCGACCACCTGCCGAAACCGCTGCTCGAAGTCGGCGGCCGGCCGCTCATCGTCTGGCATATCGAAGCACTCAGGGCGGCCGGCATCACCGACCTCGTGATCAACCACGCCCACCTCGGCCACAAGCTGGTCGAAGCACTGGGCGACGGCAGCGCGCTCGGCGCGCACATCGCCTGGTCGGCCGAACCCGAAGGCGCGCTGGAAACCGCGGGCGGCATCGCGCACGCGCGCCACCTGCTCGGCGACGCTCCGTTTGTCGTGGTCAATGGCGACATCTGGTGCGACGCCGACTTCGCCGCCATCGCGCAGGCCGCATCGGCGCTGCAGGCCGACGGCGACCTCGCTCACCTGCTGCTGGTCCCCAATCCCGCACACAACGCCAACGGCGATTTCGTACTGCGCGACGACCGGGTATGCGACGAGAGCGAGGGCCGGCTCACGTTCTCCGGCATCGGCGCCTATCACCCATCGCTGTTCGACGGCCTCGATCCGGACGCACCGGCAAAGCTCGCACCGCTGCTGCGCGCGGCGATGCGCGAAGGCCGCGTCGGCGGCGCGCTGCACCGCGGCCACTGGCACGACGTCGGCACACCGCAGCGGCTGGCCGAGGTCGACGCGCTGGCGCGCAAGAAAGGCTGAAACCGGTCAGGCGGCCAGCGGCAGACGCAGATCAATGTGCATGCCGCCACCGTCGGCATCGCGCAGTTCGATGTCGCCGCCAAGCCGCTCGACCACTTCACGCACGATTGCCAGTCCCAGCCCGGTGCCGCTGCTGACCGAACCGGGAATGCGGTAATACGGCTCGAAAACCCGCTCGCGCAGTTCAGGCGGTATCCCCGGCCCGGCGTCGATGACGGCCAGGCGCGCCACATTCCCGTCGCGCGACAGGCGCACCGTGATGGTCGTCCCCGGTGGGGCATAACGCTGCGCGTTGTCGATCAGATTGCCCGCCATGCTGGACAGGCCTGTAGGGTCGGCCCGCATGATCAGCGGGTCTCCGCAGCTTTCGAAGGCCAGCAGATGACCGCTCGATTCGCAGGCCGGCAGCCGCTGCGCCACCGCGTCGGACACCACGTCGCGCAGTGACACCTCCATGTCGTGGGTGGCCCGGCCGGCCCGGCTGTGCGCCAGCATCTGTTCGGCCAGGTGAACGGTGCGTGCGACACCTTCGAGCAAGCTGTCGAGCGACTTGTCGCGTTGCGCTGCGTCTTCCGCGCGACGGGCGTTCTGCGCGTGGATGCGCAGCGCGGCCAGCGGCGTGCGCAGTTCGTGCGCGGCCGAATCGATGAAGCGCCGCTCACGTTCGAGCGTACTGCGCACCCGTTCGAAAAGCGCGTTCAGCGCACCGAGCACCGGCGTCATTTCGCGCGGCACACGCGACAGCGTCAGGGGCTGATCGTCCTGCGGGCGGCGGGCCGCAATGCGCTCGGTCATTTCCGACAATGGGGCCAGACCGTAGCCGATCAGCAGCGCGTTGAGCAGCAGCACGACCACCAGTCCGACCAGCAGCGGCGCACCGGTGGCCCAGCCCAGCTTGGCCGTCAGCTCGGCGCGCGCGTCGGTGCGCTCACCGACCTGCACCCACACCTCTCCGGCCTGCAGAACGAACACGCGCCACATGCCATCGTCGAGATCGTGATCGCTGAAACCGGCCCTCATCGGCGCAAACGGCTTTTCCGGTGCCGACGACGAGCGCGCCAGCAGGCGATGGGCGGCGCCGTCGACATCCACGCTCCACACCTGGTAGGCGATGTGCGTCTCGTATTCGTGTCCGAGCGGCGTTTCGACGTCGTGATGGCCGAACAGCCACTCCTGCAGTATCCACAGCAGTGCGAAACCCGGCTTTCCGGCCAGTTCGGCGTCGTGCTCGTGCGCCATGTCGGCCAGCGGCGCCGGCAGCGACATCACCAGCGGGGCATTGATGGTGGCGTGCTCGACCTGTTGCGCGAGCAGGCTTTCGAGCACGCGCGCCGAGGTGGCCAGACGCGCATCGAACAGTTCATCCGCCTCGTCCTGTCCGGCCATCACCGCCAGCACCGCGGTGGTGCCGATCACGCACAGCAGGATGATGGCGCTGCCGGCCAGCAGCAGCGCGCGTATCGACATGCCGCGGAACGGCCGCATCACTTGCCCTGCCGCGTCGCCGGCAGCGGGTCGATCACGTAGCCGACACCACGCACGGTGCGTATCAGTTCGGGGTGGAATTTCTTGCGCAGGTTGTGGATATGCACATCCAGCGCATTGCTTTCGAGGTCACTGTCCCAGCCGTAGATGTTCTCCACCAGCTGCTGCCGGCTCAGCACGTGGCCGATGTTCTCCAGCAGGCGCCGCAGCACCATGAACTCGCGCCGCTGCAGTTCGACCGGCCGGTCGTCGATGCTCACCGTCAGGCCCGCCGTATCCAGCGTAATGCTGCCGTAGCGGATCAGGTTAACGACGGTGCCGCGGGTGCGTCGTTCGAGCACCCGCAGCCGGGCCAGCAGTTCGTCGAGGTCGAAGGGCTTGGTCAGGTAGTCGTCGGCGCCTGCGTCCAGCCCGCCGATGCGTTGCGCCGTCGTGTCACGGGCGCTGAGCACCAGCACCGGCGTCGTGACGCCCGCCTCGCGCGCGCGGCGCAGCACATCCATGCCGTCCAGCCGCGGCAGCCCGAGGTCGAGCACCGCCATGTCGACACCGCCACCGCGCAGCGCAGCCAGCGCCTGCGCACCGTCGCGCACCCACTCGACCGTGTAGCGCGCGCGTTCGAGCGCGTCACGGATACCGGCACCAAGCAGTTCGTCGTCTTCAACCAGCAGAACCTTCATCGGTCTGGAAAGGCCGTAACGGAAAGCCGTCATTGTCGCTCCGCGCGCATTGTTCCGCTCATGACCCGCTTACTTCAGCTTCTCGCGCACCTTGACCAGCAGCGCCTCGATCTCCTTGCGCCGCCCTTCGTCGGCCAGCGGCCGGCTGGGGCGGGCCGGCGCCTGCAGCGCAGCCTCGAGCGAGACGCGTGCCTTCTCGTACTCGCCGTTGCGGTACAGGAAATCGCCCATGAAGTAGTTGCTGTCGATGCCCTTGGGGTTGATGGCCAGCGCCTTGGTCAGCAGTTCGCGCGCCTTGTCCTTGTCGCCGAAGCCGATCGGCCAGCCCGGCACCTGGTAATAGAGCGAGCCGAGGCTGGTGTAGGCCGATCCGTCGAGCGCGTTCGGGTTCTTCGCCAGCGCCTTCTCAAGCGCCGAGCGCGCGTCCTTGACCAGCGACAGCGCACCCAGCCCGCCCTTCGCACCGGCGTGGCTGGCGACGATGATGCCGTACCAGATGTCCGCTTCGGCGCGATCCGGATGCTCGGCGCGCACCGCCGCCGCCTCCTTGCTCAGCGCCTCGAAAGCCTGTTCCTGCTTGTCGGCCGGCTGCCTGTACTTGATCTGTTCCCACTCGGTCTGCAGCTTGGCGACCGACTCGTCCACACCGGCGAAGGCCGGTGCAATGACCATTGCTGCGAACAACGCGCACGAGGCGCGAAAGAATGCGTTCACGATTTGACTCCCTGTTGTGCGTGACGGCGGATGACGGACAGCTGCTTCGCCAGGCTGGAATCGACCAGCGAAGGCAGCAGGCGGTTGATGCGGACGAACAGCTTTTCGGGCCAGCCCAGGTGGCGCTCGGCGCGTGCGCCGTCGAGCAGCTTCAGCAGTTCGGCGGCGACGTGCTCCGGCGCGTCGCTGGCGACGCCAAGCTCGGCGTTCAGTGCCACCTGGGCCGGACTGTTCAGCGCGGTGCGGGTGGCGCGCGGCGCCAGGTAGCGCAGCTGTACGCGGCTGCCGGCCAGCTCGCGACGCAGCGCCTCGGTGAAGCCACGCAGCGCGAACTTGCTGGCGCAGTAGGCGACGCTGCCCGGGTGGCCGATGTCGCCGAGGATGGAGCCGACGTTGACCACCTGCGCCCGCGCCTGACGGTGCAGCGCCGGCAGCAGCGCGTGCGTCAGCAGCATCGGCGCGACGACATTGGTGTGCACGATGCGTTCTATCTGCGCGTCCGACTGGTCCTCGAACCAGGCCAGCTCGCTGACGCCGGCATTGTTGATGAGCAGGTCCGGCCCGCCCGGCAGCGCCTCGGCGGCGATCACCACGGCGGCGCGCCCGGCGGCCGTGCCAAGATCGGCGGCGACGGTGCGCACCTGCGTGCCGGGTGTCCGGCGGACAAGGTCGTCGGCCAGCGTCGCCAGTTTCGACGGGTCGCGGCCGACCAGCAGCAGCGCGGCGGCGCGCGGCGCCAGCGCGTGCGCCATCGCGCTGCCGATGCCGCCGGCCGCACCGGTCAGCACGATCTTCAGTCCCTTGGTCATGCCGCGCACGCCTCGTCGCAGGCGGGCAGCGCGCGGAAGATGTCGCCGTAAAGGCGGAACATGACGCGCGCGACATGGATGACCGCCTGCCGGTCGTCCTCGTCGTCGAGACCATCCATCAGCGTGGCGAAGAAGCGCACGTGGTCCTGGTCCAGGCTGCCGTGCGAACTCAGGTAGGTGAAGGCGGCCGGCGGCAGATGCAGCGTCTGCGCGATGCGCTCGGCCGCCGTGGTCGCGATCTGCACGCTGGTGCCTTCGAGCACATGCACCATGCCGAAGAAGCCGGCCGGATTCTTGCGTGCGATGCAGTCGTAGGCGTAGGACACCATCAGTTCGGTCTCGATGGCGGGTTCGGACATCCGCGCAGCTTCGCGGTCGCCGCCGCAGGCGACGATGTCGTCGAGTATCCATTCCTCGTGGCCGATTTCCTCGTCGATGTACTCGGCCACCGCGCGACGCAGCGATTCGTGCCGCGCCGGCAGCCGTGCGCCGCAAGCCATCAGCAGCGGCACCGTGTGGCGCACGTGGTGGAAGGCTTCGCCGAGGAAGGCGCGGTACTGGCGCAGGGTGACGCGGCCGGCCAGCGCGTCCTGGATGATGGGCGCGCTCAGCAGGTGAGCGCGTTCGGCGGCGGTTTCGTGTTGCAGGCGTTCATGAAAAGACATATCGGTTCTCTCCGCGGGCATCCCCGCATTCGTACAGCTCGGCGATGCGTTCGCCGTAGCAGGTCCACACCGCGTCACGGCGCACGCGACCGTTGTCGGTCGCCAGACCGTTGGCGGGGGAAAAGGGGGAATCGGCGCGCAGGTAGACTCCGATGCGTGCGTAGTCGGGCAGCCGTGCGTTGGCGGCGGCGACCGCGGCATCGAGCGCCGCGTCCGGCAGATCGCCGCGCGGCACGATGACTGCGGCAAGCGTCGGCCGCGCCTCGCCGAACACGACCACCTGCGCCACCGCGGGCGAGGCGAGCAACTCGGCTTCCGGCCACTCGGGCGACACGTTGCGGCCGAAGCTGGTGATGATCTGGTGCTTGAGCCGGCCGGTCACGTGCAGCCGCCCGGCCGCGTCAAGGTGGCCGATGTCGCCGGTCGGCAGAGGTCCGTCCGGCAGCGCTGGCGCACCGAGATAGCCAGGCAACCGCGGGCCATCGACCAGGATTTCGCCGCGCGCCGACAGCGCGACACGCAGGTGCGGCAATACACGCCCGACGGCGCCCGGCGGGTCCGACGGCAGATTGAGCGCGACCACCGACCCGGCCTCCGACAGGCCATAGCCCTCGCAGGCCGGAATGCCGAGCGCGCGCGCGCGCTCAATCAGGTCGGGCGACACGCGCGCGCCGCCGACCGCGACCAGTTTCAGGCCGCGCGGCGCCGGCAGGCCGGCGTCGACCACCGCCACCAGCGCGGTCAGCATCTGCGGCAGCAGGATGAGGCTGTCCGGCTGCCAGCGCTCGAGCGCTGCCAACGCCGCACGCGGGTCGAAACGGCTGGAGCCGCTGAGGCCGACTTCGGCCAGCGGCGGCACGACACACTGCGCGCCGGCCAGCCAGGCCGCATCGGCGCCGGCGACGTTCTCCAGCAGCACGGCCAGCGGCAGCATGCAGAGATGGCGGCGGATGCCGAGTTCGCGTGCGATACCGGCGACCGACACGCTCACCGCCGACAGCTGCTCCATGCTCAGGCACACGCCTTTGGGCTGACCGGTGGTGCCCGAGGTGAAGGTGATCTTGGCGGTGCCGTGCGGCAGCGCCACCGCCGGCGCGTCATCGCGGCAGAAGAGCGACAGCGCGCCGGATCGGGCCGGCGCGACGCATCCGGCGCCGAGCACGGCGGCGCGTGCCGCGTCGTCGGTCAGCAGCAGGCGCGCACCGGCGGCGTCAAGCGCGTGCCGGCACTGGGCGTCAGTGAAGAAGGTGGGCAGCGGCAGCAGCACGCGGCCGGCCATACGCACTGTGCGGTCGGCGAGCAGCCAGTCCGGGCCGTTGTCGGCGAGCAGCGCGACGACTTCGCCCTCGTGCGCACGCAGTTCACGCGTCAGCGCATCGACGCGCCCGGCCACCGCCGCGGCGTCAAGAACGCCATCGTTACCGGCCAGCGAAGGAGAACGCAGATCGCCCGTCATGCCGCCTGCTCGCCCACGGTGTGCAGGCCGCTGACAATACGGCCGACCATGACGGTCGGGCTGTTGCGGTAATACGTCCCCCAGCCGTCCTCGCCGTCGTGCAGCCGTGCCGGATCAGCCGGCGCCACCGGGAAAATAGGTATGCCGAGGCGGACGAAGGAATTGGCCAGCGCGCGGGTGGCGGTGAACACCACGTAATCGAGACCGCGCGCGTACAGGTGGCGAGTGGCCAGCGCGATCAGTTGCCGCCCCATGCCGGCCGACGTCGCCGCCATATTGCCGACCTCGGCCAGCGCCGAGCGCGCAACCGGCTCGCGCAGCACCGCCGACAGCGCCTGTTCGAGCGGCAGGTCCAGATACTGTTCGACGAACACATGCGGTCTTGCCACCGGCAGCGAATAGCCGAGCGCCGCCTGCCACTGGCCGTCGGCCCCGCGCACGCCGAGCAGCGTGTCGGCGAAATGCCGGATCACCGCGCCGTAGCTGCGGAAGAAGCAGCCGGCGATGAAACGTTCGAGCGAGGCCCTCGCCGGGTGACCGTGGCCGACCACTTCCAGAACGGGTTCGCCCTCTTCGTCCGGCATGCGCAACCCGATCACGCAGGCGCGCAGCGACGCGGCGCCTCCGGAACGGGCCTGCAGCGGGGTCAGTGCAATCAGCGCGGCGGTGTGCGGCATCGCTTGCCTCCTTTTCGATGGAGGCATGCTCGCGGCTGAAGATTAACCGGCCCTTAACTGCCCTGGCCGGCCTGCAACAGAACGTTTCCGGCGCCGGAAGCCCTAAACTCACGTCCTGAACGAAAGCCGGAACCCGACATGCATCCCTATTCCGAACGCCGCGCCCGCCTGATCGAACGCATGGGATCGGGCGTGGCCGTCATCGCCACCGCCCCCGAACGCGCGCGCAACCGCGACACCCACTACGGCTACCGCCACGACAGCTACTTCTATTACCTGACCGGTTTCGCCGAGCCGGAAGCGGTGCTGGTGCTGGTCGCCGGTGACAGCCCGCGCAGCATCCTGTTCTGCCGCGAAAAGAACGAGGAAAGGGAAATCTGGGACGGCTGGCGCCACGGCCCCGACGCAGCGCGCGAGAAATTCGGCTTCGACGAAGCCCACGTATATGGCGAACTGGACGCGAAGCTGCCCGAACTGCTGGCCAACCAGCCGCGCCTGCACTACGTGATCGGCGAGGACGCAGCGTGGGACCAGCGCATGATGACCGCACTGAACGCCGTGCGCGCCCAGGTGCGCGCCGGCCGCCAGGCGCCGTCCGAGCTGCTGGACATCCGCCAGCCGCTGGACGACATGCGGCTTATCAAGGACCTGCACGAACAGACGCTGATGCGCCGCGCCGCCGACATTTCCGCCCGCGCCCACCGGCGCGCGATGCAGGCCACCCGCCCGGGTGCGATGGAATACGAGATCGAGGCGGAAATCCTGCACGAATTCCGCCGCAGCGGTTCGGAAGCGCCGGCCTACGGTTCCATCGTCGCCGGTGGCGCCAACGCCTGCGTACTGCACTACGTGTCGAACGACGCAGAACTGCACGGCGGCGACCTGCTGCTGATCGACGCCGGCTGCGAACTGGGCGGCTACGCCTCGGACATCACCCGCACCTGGCCAGTCAGCGGCCGCTTCAACGCGGCACAGCGCGACGTCTACCAGCTGGTGCTCGATTCACAGACCGCCGCCTTCGCCGAAGTGAAGCCGGGCGCGCGTTTCATCGACTACCACGACGCCGCGGTCAAGGTGCTGGCGCAGGGCATGCTGGACCTCGGCCTGCTCAAGGGTTCGCTCGACGAAGTGATCGACAAGGGCGATTACCGCCGTTTCTACATGCACCGCACCGGCCACTGGCTGGGCATGGACGTGCATGACGCTGGCGAGTACCGCCCGCGCGGCGGCGGCCCGAACGAATGGCGCACGCTTGAAGCCGGCATGGTGCTGACGGTCGAGCCCGGCTGCTACATCCGCCCGGCCGACGACGTGCCGGAGGCCTTCTGGAACATCGGCATCCGCATCGAGGACGACGTCATCGTCACCGCCGACGGCTGCGACATCTACACCGCGGCCGCACCCAAGACCATCGCCGACATCGAAGCCGTGATGGCCGAGGCGCGCGGATGAGCGAGGTCGTCGTTGCTCCGCCGCTCGATGCCTTCATCGTCGGCGCCGGACCGGTCGGGCTGGCAGCCGGCTGCGCCTTGCGTGCAGCCGGCCTGCGGGTGGTCGTGGCCGACGCCGGCCCGGCCGAGCGTGCGCTGGAAGACACGCGGGTGATCGCGCTGTCGGCCGGCTCGCGCGACATCCTGCGCACGCTGCAGGCCTGGCCAAGCGCCGATGCGACGCCGATCGGCACCATCCACATTTCGCAGCGCGG
>OFDC01001697.1_pt1 | contig 11116 bp, 9 predicted proteins | sample 1520941 | NCBI WGS metagenome assembly OFDC01 (sample SAMEA94258168, study PRJEB24077) | hot springs metagenome | biome: Aquatic biome; feature: Water | place: India | collected 2012-12-06 | depth 5 m | reverse complement strand
ATCGCGAGGAACTCGGCGCGCAGCAGCATCCAGACGCCGCCGGCGGTGAAGAAGGGGTTCCAGCCATCGGCGAGATCGACCACGCGGCGGATCGCGCGCTTGGCATTGCCGCCGACATAGAGGGGCAGGCGCGATGGGCGACGCTCGCTCCGGCGGGGCGTGCGCATCGGCGAGGGTATGGACGCTGGCGACGGCGGGGGCGCCAGAGCGGCGATCGGCGTCTCCGGCGCTTCGGCGGACGCGGCGTCGATCGGGGGTTCAGCCGTCGGCGCCGCGACCTCGGGTCCGGGTTCCGGCGCGGGCAGGGGACGCACCGTCGTGTCCGCGACGGCCGATTGAGGACCGGCCGCCGGATCGGGGTTCGAAACGGATGTCGGCGCTGTCGGCGTCGCTGCGGCGGGGCGCGCCTGGGGGATCAGAGAGCCGGTCAATATGGCGCCGCTCGGACGCGGGGCGGCGCGCCGGGGCTGGAGCCCGCCTTCCAGCACGCCGCGCGCCGATCCTTGTGTCGGAGCTTGCGTCTGGTTCTGTCCTTGGCCGAGGGGCGTCTTCAGCGGCGGCCGGTTCGGAATCCGGTCCAGCGGATTGGGTGCGACCGGCACCGGGCCGACGTGAAAGGTGGTCGCCGGCATCCGGCCCCAGGTGATGGCCTTACGCTGAAACGGCTCGGGCGACCCTTCCGGCAGGCGGTTCGCGGCGGTCGGCTGGGGCTTGGATTCGTCGGACATGTTGCTCTAATCGCTGGCGATCTGGCCGGTTTCGTGACGCCTGGATTTGGAAGTCTAGGCCTTCAGCCGATAGCCGGTCTTGAACATCCACATGACCACCCCCAGGCACAGGGCGAAGAAGCCCAGGGTGGCGGCCACGCTGATCCCGATCGCCACGTCGCCGGCGCCGTAGAAGGTCCAGCGGAAGCCCGAGATCAGATAGACGACCGGATTGAACAGGGCGACCGTGCGCCAGCCCTCCGGCAGCATGTCGATCGAATAGAAGGAGCCGCCAAGGAAGGTCAGGGGCGTCACGATCAGCATGGGAATGAAGTTCAGCTGTTCGAAACTGCCGGCCCAGATGCCGATGATGAAGCCGAACAGGCTGAAGGTCACCGAAATCAGCACCAGCATGGCCAGCATCATCACCGGATGCAGCACCTGAAGCGGCACGAACAGGGCCGCCGTCGCCAGGATGATCAGCCCCAGCACCGCCGACTTGGTCGCCGCCGCCCCGACATAGGCGATCACCACCTCCAGCGACGACACGGGCGCCGACAGGATCTCATAGATGGTCCCCGTGAACTTGGGGAAATAGATGCCGAAGGAGGCGTTGAAGATCGACTGGGTGAACAGGCTCAGCATGATCAGCCCGGGCACGATGAAGGCGCCGTAGGCCACCCCGTCCACCGCCTCCATCCGCCCGCCGATGGCGCTGCCGAAGACGACGAAATAGAGGGCGGTGGTGATCACCGGCGTGACCACGCTCTGCCACAGGGTGCGCAGCGCCCGGGCCATTTCGAACCGATAGATGGCCCAGACGCCGTATCCGTTGAAGGTCATCAGGCAGCCTCTCCGTCGCGGTGGACCAGGCTGACAAAGATGTCTTCCAGCGAGCTCTGGCGGGTGTTCAGGTCTTTGAAGCCGATCTCCAACCGGTCCAGCCGGCGGATCAGGGCGGGCATGCCAGTGTCTTCGGCGTTGGCGTCGAAACTATATTCCAGCTCGCCCCCGTCCGGGCTCAGCCTCAGGTCCCAGTCCGACAGGTCGGCGGGCAGGGCGGTCAGGGGTTCGACCAGGTTCAGGGTCAGGGTCTTCTTGCCCAGCTTCTTCATCAGGGCGGTCTTCTCCTCGACCAGGATCAGCTCGCCCTTGAGGATGACGCCCACCCGGTCGGCCATCTCCTCGGCCTCTTCGATATAGTGGGTGGTCAGGATGATGGTGACGCCGCGCTCGCGCAGTTTGCGCACCATGGCCCACATGTCGCGGCGCAGTTCGACGTCCACCCCGGCGGTCGGTTCGTCCAGGAACAGGATGTCCGGCTCGTGGCTCAGGGCCTTGGCGATCATCACCCGGCGCTTCATCCCGCCCGACAGGGTCATGATCTTGGCGTCGCGCTTGTCCCACAGGGACAGGTCCTTCAGAATCTGTTCGATCAGGGCGGGGTTCCCCGGCTTGCCGAACAGGCCCCGGCTGAAGGTGACGGTGGCCAGCACCGTCTCGAAGGCGTCGGTGGTCAGCTCCTGCGGCACCAGGCCGATCTTCATCCGAGCGGCGCGGAAATCCTTGCGGATGTCGTGACCGTCGGCCACCACAGTCCCCGTGGTGGCGTTGACGATGCCGCAGATGATCGAGATCAGGGTGGTCTTGCCGGCCCCGTTCGGCCCCAACAGGGCGAAGATCTCGCCCCTGTCTATGGTCAGATCGACCCGCTTCAGGGCCTGAAGACCCGACGGATAGGTCTTGGTCAGACCTTGGATCTCGATAACCGGCATGGGCGCTCCCGTTCCTGCGGCGAATGGCGCCTGGCGTGGTGGTGGCGGGAATATGGCGCGCCGCGCGACCGGCTCAAGGGGCGCCAAGCCGTTGTTAATCACATTGGTGCAGGGTCGGGCCTCAAATCTTACCCAGGGAACCGTCTTGACTGCCCTGTCCGCCGCCCATCGCGCCGCCCTGGAGGCGGTCGTCCAGGCCTGCCCCGATGACGGTCTGGCGCAGCTGGAGGCGGCTGTCGGCGGACTGCCGGGCGACAAGGCGGGCGAACTGGCGATCCTGATTCAGGCGGAAATCCGCGATCGCGCCCGCCGGGATCAGGCGTTCGCGCCCCTGATCCCCCTGTTCCGGCCGCGCGCCGACCAGGTGGCGGCCCTGACCTTTCCCCGGCCGGTTCTGGCCCGTCTCTGGCGCGAGGCCAAGATCGGCGACGAGCCCTATCTCAGCCTGCTGGACGGGGCGGGTCCGTCGCACGGCGACTGGACCCTGGTCGCCGATCGTCTGTGCGCCCGGGCGGCGGCTGTGCTGCGGGATCGGCCCGGCGACGTCTGGGCTGATCCGTCTCCGCCGGCGCCGGTTTCGAACCTGTCGCCGGCCGCCGCCCCCGCTCCGACCCCGGCGGAGCTCGCCGGCTGTTTCGACCTGGCCCCCTTGGCGCGAACCGCTACGCCGCGCCTGGCCGTCTGGCTGGAACGCCCCGATGACGAACAGGCGGCGGGTCTGCGCCTGTTGATCCAGGACTGTCTTGCCGTCTCGCCCGAAGGCGGGCGCCGGATGGTCGACATCCTCTTCGCCCATGTCGCCGACGCCGAACGGATGCTGCGTATCGTGACCCGCACCAATCGCCTCGCCGATAAGGAGGCGATGCTGAGCCATTCCGACATGGGCGTCTTTGTCGAACGTCTGCTGGCCTCGGTCACAACGCGCGTCGCACGGATCGCCGCCGCCCGGCCCAGCCCGGACGAGGCCGCCATGGCCGAGGTGGTTCAGGAGGTCGCCTGGTGCGCCGGGGTGCTGGGCGAGATCGACCTGTGTCTGCAACTGCGGCCGGACTCGCCCTGGGGCCGGGCCGCCCGGATGGCGCGGATCCAGGTGGCGGGTCAGATGTCCGGCCTGATGAAGTCCGCCTCGGCCGCCGTCCATGCGGCCCTGCCGATGAAGCGGCAGAGGCTGAGCGGCCGGATGACGCGACTCTCGCCCTGGCTGGACGCGCCCGCGACGGGCGAGGCGGTCGAGGCGGCCGCCGGCCTGCTGAACGCCGTCGGGGGGCTGAGAGGCGTCGCCGTCGTCTTCGGCTGCGAGGCGGATCGGATGGCCTTGAAGACCGAGCTGACCGACTATCTGTCCATCTGGGCCAATGAGGCCCTGGATCATCTGGCGGACGGCCAGGTCGCCCAGCCGGAGGGACCCTTGCGTCTGGTCGGCGTCGCGGCGCGGTTCCTGACCTTGATCGACGCGCTGGAGGCCGCGCGGGCGGTGCGACGTCGCGCCGCCGCCGCCGAGGCGCTTCTGGCGACCCAAGGGGCCTCGCCCGCCGCCGCCTGATGCGATAGACGGCGGGGATGATCGCCTTCTGGATAATGACCGGTCTCGCGGCGGCCGGCGCCGCCCTTCTGGTGCTGACCGGCGCGCGTTCCGGCGCCGACCCGACTCCGGCGACGCAGGCCGAGATCGGGGCGCGCGAACTGGCCGAACTGGACCGTCTGAAGGCGCGGGGGCTGCTGGACGAGGCCGCCCACACGGCCGCGCGCGCCGAGGCGGCCCGGCGTCTGCTGGCCGGGCAGGCAGGGACGACGCCAGCGCCCAAGACCGATCGTCGCGACCGGCTGTGGGTTCTGGGCGGGATCGCCGCCGCAACGGCCGCCGCCCTGGGACTTTACGGCCTGACCGGATCGCCGGGCCTGCCGGACCAAGCCTATCAGCGGCGGGTGGATGACTGGTCCACCCGGCTGGAGACGCTGCAGCCGGCCCAACTGGCGGCTGTGGCGGCGCGCGCGGCCCAGGATCGACCGAACGACCCCCAGGCCCTGGCCATGCTGGGCGCGGCCCGTTTCGCCGCCGACGACCCCTTGGGCGCCGCCTCGGCCTTTCGTCGGCTGATCGAGCGGGAGCCCGAGAACGCCCAGGCCTGGGCGCGGCTGGGCGAAAGCCTGGTGCGGGCCAATGACGACCAGATCGGCGCCGACGCCGAGGCCGCCTTCCGCCAGGCGGTGAAACACGATCCCGATCAGCTGGGCGCCCGCTTCTTCCTGGGCGAGGCGGCCCTGCGTCGGGGGGATGCGGCCGAGACGCGGGCCATGTGGACGCCGCTGATCGCCGCCCTCGATCCGGCCGATCCGCGTCGCAAGGATTTGGAACGCCGCCTGCCGAGGGCGGAATGAGCCGTTGGCGCGGGGCGCCGGCCTCTGTAGACGGAAAGAAAAATCCGTCGGGGAGCGGGTCCGCTAAGTCATGAGTTGGCTGCCGAAATCGCCGAAGGCGCGCCGTCGCCTGTGGGTCGTCGCCGCCGTGGCGCCGATCCTAGCCCTGGCGGTCGGCCTGTCGCTGTGGGCCATGCAGGACAGCGTGACCTTCTTCTATTCCCCGTCCGAGGCTACCGTCGACAAGGCGCCGGAAGGCCGCAACATCCGGCTGGGCGGCCTGGTCGAGACGGGCAGCGTGCGGAAGTCTGGCGATGGCGTCGTCGTTTTCACCGTCACCGACAATATCGCCGCGACCCAGGTCCAGTATCACGGCGACCTGCCCGACCTGTTCCGCGAGGGGCAGGGGATCGTGGCGCAAGGGGCGTTCGGCGCCGACCGCGTCTTCCACGCCAGCCAAGTCCTGGCCAAGCACGACGAGAACTATATGCCGCGCGAGGTCGCCGACCGGATCAAGGCCAAGGGCGAGTGGCGGCCGGAAACCTCGACCGAGACCACGCGCTCAAGCAGGCCGCAGGCTGAAAGCCTATGATCGTCGAGTTCGGGGCCTTCGCCCTTGCCCTGGCCCTGGCCCTGTCGGTGCTTCAGACCGTGCTGTCGGCGGCGGGGCGGGCCCGGCGCAGCCCCGTGCTGGCCGGGGCGGCTGAAGGGGCGGCGATCGGCGCCGCAGCGGCGACGGCCCTGGCCTTTGCGGCCCTGATCTACGCCTTCGTCATCTCGGACTTCTCGGTCTCCAACGTCGCGGCCAACAGCCACACCGACAAGCCGATGCTGTACAAGGTCGCCGGCGCCTGGGGCAGTCACGAGGGATCGCTCTTGCTTTGGTGCCTGGTCCTGACGGTCTTCGGCGCCGTCCTGGCCCGCGCGCGCGGCCTGCCGTTCGGGCTGAAGGCCTCGGCCGTGGCGACCCAAGGCGCTCTGGGCTCGCTGTTCCTGGCCTTCGCCGTCTTCACCTCCAGCCCCTTCACCCGGCTGGACCCCGCCCCGTTTCAGGGCGCTTCGCTGAACCCCCTGCTTCAGGACCCGGCCCTGGCCGCCCATCCGCCCCTGCTCTATGCGGGCTATGTCGGCTTCTCCGTCTGTTTCTCCCTGGCGGTCGCCGCCCTGATCGAGGGCCGGGCCCAGACCGCCTTCTGGCCCGCCTGGGGCCGGTGGGTGCGCCCCTGGGCCCTGGCCAGCTGGGCCTTTCTGACCGTCGGCATCACCCTGGGCTCCTTCTGGGCCTATTATGAGCTGGGCTGGGGCGGCTGGTGGTTCTGGGACCCGGTCGAGAACGCCAGCTTCATGCCCTGGCTGGCGGGCGCGGCCCTGTTGCACAGCGCGGTGGTTACCGAGCGGCGCGGGGCCCTGGCGGGATGGACCGTCTTTCTGGCGCTTCTGGCCTTCAGCTTCTCGATGCTGGGCGCCTTTCTGGTGCGCTCCGGCGTCCTGACCAGCGTCCACGCCTTCGCCGTTGATCCCCAGCGCGGGATGATGCTGCTGGCCATCCTGGGCCTCACGGCCGGCGCCGCCTTCGCCCTGTTCGCCTGGCGCGCGCCCCAGCTGAAGGGCGGCGGAATGTTCGCACCCGTAAGCCGCGAAGGCGCCCTGGTGCTGAACAATCTGTTCCTGACGGCGGCGGCGGCGACCGTGCTTTTGGGCACCCTCTATCCCCTGATCCTGGAGGCGGCGTCCGGCGCGACCATCTCGGTCGGCCCGCCCTATTTCGCCGCCACCTTCGTTCCCCTGATGACGGTCGCCTTCATCATCCTGCCTGCCGGGCCTCTGCTGGCCTGGAAGCGCGGCGACCTGCCTGGGGCGATGCAGAGGCTGGCGGTCGCGGCGGGTCTGGCCCTGGTCTGCGCCCTCGCCGCCTACGCCCTGTGGTCGCCGAAGAAGGCTCTGGCCGCCGCCGGGATCGGCCTGGGCGCCTGGCTGATCCTGGGTTCCCTGGCCGAGGTCGCCGAACGGGCGCGGCTGTTCCGCGCCTCGACCGCCGAGACCCTGCGTCGCTTGAAGGGGCTACCTCTGGGCGCTTGGGGCATGAGCCTGGCTCATCTCGGCCTGGGCGTCTTCATCCTGGGGGCGGTGGTCGAGACCGGTTTCAAGGCCGAGGCCGCCCGCGCCCTGACCTTGGGCCAAAGCGTCTCCGCCGGTCCCTGGACCGTCACCCTGGATCAGGTCTGGGTGGTCGAAGGCCCCAACTATCTGGCCGAACAGGGCCGGCTGACCGTGCGGCCTTCCAACGACCGGGGCCGGGCGAAGACCGTCACGGCCGAACGCCGCTTCTTTCCCGCGGGCGGCCAGACCACGACCGAGGTGGGGCTGGATTTCCGGGGTCTGGACGACGTCTATGTGGTGATGGGCGAGCGGGCCGGAACGACTGAGGCTCCCGCCTGGGTCGTCCGCCTGTACTGGAATCCCTGGGCGCGGCTGATCTTCCTGGGGCCGATGATCATGGCCTTCGGCGGCCTGTTGTCCCTGCTGGATCGCCGGCTGCGGCTGGGCGTCGGCGCGCGACGGCGGAGGCCGGCGTGAGGCGGCTCTCGATCCTGCTGGCTGCGCCGCTCCTGGCCCTGATGCTGACGGCGGCCGAGCCCGCCGCCGCCCCCGACCGCCCCTTGAGCGACCCGGCTCAGGAAGCCCGCGCCCAGGCTCTGTTCAAGGACGTCCGTTGCGTCGTCTGCCAGCACGAGGCCATCGCCGACAGTCCGGCGGGCGTCGCCGGCGACATGCGCCGGCTGATCCGCGAACAGATCGCCGCCGGCGCCTCCGATCAGGCCGTGCGTCAGGATCTGGTCCGTCGGTTCGGCGACTATGTCCTGTTCACCCCGCCGGTGCGGGCCGGAACCTGGCTGTTGTGGTTCGGCCCCTTCGTCCTCGTCCTGCTGGCGGGGGGGGCGCTGATCCTGCGCGCGCGCCGGCGCCCGACGGAGGTCGCGCCCCTTTCGCCTGAGGAGGAGCGTCGGCTGGACGAAGTTCTCGCAAATGAGACGCTTCGCCGCGATCTGGACGCAACCTCGCCTCACGACGGGCGCTTGTCGGGATCAACCATCGAACGCTGAAATTGGCGTAACGCCCGTTCGGCCTATATCAAGAGCGAGACGGGGCGCGGCCCCGACAGAGGATCGCAAGAACAAGATGCTGAAACGCAAAGAGTTCATTCTCGGGGCCTTGGCCGGCCTGACCCTGGCGGCGGGAGCGACGGCGGGCGGGATCGTCACCTGGCCCGGCGCCCACGCCGACCCCCAGGCGGTCAACCGGATCACCCCGGTCCCCGCCAACGGCGACCGCTTCTCGCCTCCGCCCGGCGCGCCCAACAGCTTTGCCGACATCTTCGAACAGGTGGCCCCGGCCGTCGTCCAGATCGACGTGACGGTCAAGGTGGATCAGCCCCAGGGCGCCGCCTTCCAAATCCCCGGCCTGCCGTTCCAGTTCGTCCCGCCGCAGGGCCAGGGTGAGGACGCCGAACCCCGCACAACACAGGGCAAGGGCTCGGGCTTCTTCATCTCGCAGGACGGTTTCATCGTCACCAACAACCACGTCGTCGCCGACGCCACCGAGATCAAGGTGAAGATGTCAGACGGCCGCGAACTGCCGGCCCGTCTGGTCGGGCGCGACGAAGGCACCGACCTGGCGGTTATCAAGGTCGACGGCGACAACTATAAATACGTCAGCTTCGAAGAGACGGCCCAGCCGCGCGTCGGCGACTGGGTCATCGCAGTCGGCAACCCATTCGGTCTGGGCGGCACGGCGACGGCCGGCATCGTCTCGGCCAAGGCCCGCGACATCGAACCGTCGGGATATAATGACTACATCCAGATCGACGCCGCCATCAACCAGGGCAATTCGGGCGGCCCGACTTTCGACATCTACGGCCGGGTCATCGGCGTAAACTCGGCCATCTATTCGCCCACCGGCGCCTCGGTCGGCATCGGTTTCGCCATTCCGGCCGAGGTCGCCAAGATCGTCACCTCGCGCCTAATGCAGGGCCAATCGATCGAGCGCGGCTATGTCGGCGTTGCGATTCAGGACCTGCCGCCGGGCGCGGTGGGCGCCTTGGGCTTGCCTGAAGATTCCAAGGGGGCTCTGATCGGCGACGTCACGCCCGACGGTCCTGCCGAGAAGGCGGGCGTCCAGGTCGGCGACGTCGTGGTTCAGGTCAATGGCCGCGATATCGACGGTTCCAGTGAACTGCGCCGCCGCGTGGCGGCGACCCCGGCGGGCCAGACGGTCCGGTTCGTGGTTCTTCGCGACGGTCGCCGTCAGGAGATCGCCATTCGCGCCGCCAAGCGGCCGCCCGAAGAAGAGCTGAACGCCGCCGCCGGTGGTTCGGACGGCTCGGCTTCGCCCTCCAACCCGTCGGCCGCACTCACGATCGAAGGTATGCGGGTCGCGCCTCTGTCGGCTGCGGTTCGCCAGCGTTACGGCCTGTCGGCCGATGTTCAGGGTGTGGTCGTCCTCCAGACCATGCCGGGGTCGAAGGCGGCTGAACTTGGCATTCCCGCCGGCGCCGTGATCCAGCGTGCCAACAATCAGGTGGTGGCATCGCCCGCCGACCTGTCGCGCGCCATCGCGGCGGCGAGGTCGGCTGGTCGGCCGGGTGTCCTGCTTCTGGTTCGCACGCCCAGAGGCGCCACTTCCATCGTGCTGGAGCTACCGAAAAACTGATCGGTAATCTGACCAAGCCTTAACTCACTGAATCGCCGCCGATGCGCTACCATCGGCGGCGATTTTGATTCCGGGAGGGGTTTCGATGCGGATTCTGGTGGTCGAGGACGACGCCGAGGCGGCGACGGCCATGGTGCGCGGCCTGACCGAGGCCGGCCATGAAGTGACCCATGCCGTGGACGGCGCCTTCGGCCTGCTGGAGTCGCAAAAGGGCGGCTATGACGTCTATGTGGTCGACCGGATGATGCCGCGCCTGGACGGCGTCGGCATGGTCGAGACGGTCAGGAAGGGCGGCGACCAGACCCCGGTCCTGTTCCTGTCGGCGCTCGGCGAGGTCGAGGACCGGGTCACGGGCCTGAAGGCCGGGGCCGACGACTATCTGGTCAAGCCCTACGCCTTCGCCGAGCTGATCGCGCGGGTCGAGGCCCTGGCGCGGCGCCGCGAGACCGGCGGGGTCCAGACCGTGCTGAAGGTCGGCGATCTGGAGATGAATCTGATCGCCCGCACGGTTCATCGCGGAACCACAGAGATCGACCTCCAACCGCGCGAGTTCCAGCTGCTGGAGTTCCTGATGCGCCACGCCGGCCAGTCGGTGACGCGCACCATGCTGCTGGAGAAGGTGTGGGAATACCATTTTGACCCCCAGACCAACGTCATCGACGTCCACATCAGCCGCCTCCGCTCCAAGATCGACAAGGGTTTCGGCAAGGCCATGCTTCAGACGGTTCGCGGCGCGGGGTATCGGTTGGAGGCGTGACGTTCGGAGTGGCGCGTGGTTAGTGGCGAGTGGCGAGAATGATTGAGGCTGGCGACCGAGCGGCGATTTATGGTCAGGCCCCGCGCAAGCCCCTGTCTGTCTCTGCGCTTGCTCGCCACTCGCCACGCGTCACTCGCCACTAACAAGCCCCATGCGCCTTCCGTCCCTCCTTCGCCGCACGCCGTTCCGGCTGACGCTGCTGTTTCTGGCCCTGTTCGTGGCGGCGGCGGGGGCGATCCTGGCCTATGTCTATTTCGCCTCGGCCTCGGAGGCCCAAGGTCGCGCCCAGGCGGAGGTGGAGGCCGAGCGGGCGGCCCTGACCGCCGTCTATCGCACCCGCGGCCTCGACGCCCTGAACCAGGCCCTGGTCGAGCGCGCCATCCGCGCCGGCCCCTATCTGTATGTGCTGAAGGGGGCGGACGGAAAGATCATCACCGCCAACATCTCCGACGTGCCCGAGGGGGTCGATACGGGCGACTGGGAGCCCTTCCGCCTGACCGACACCGACGCCGAGGGCCGGGTGCGGCGGCGCCAGTCGATCGGCATCGACACCCGGCTGGCGGGCGGCGAACATCTATTCGTCGGGGCCGACATCGGCGACGTCGAGGACTATCTGGCCCGCCTGACCCAGGCCCTGTGGGGCGCCATGGTCATGGTGCTGGTGCTGGGTGTCGGCGGCGGGCTGTGGATCAGCCGGGGCGTCGAGCGCGCCATGGCCGGTCTGAACCGCGTGGTGGCGGCGGTGCAGGAGGGCGACCTGAAGACGCGCGTTCCGATCCGCCATTCCGGCGATGAGCTGGACGAACTGG
>OFDC01001696.1_pt1 | contig 11121 bp, 12 predicted proteins | sample 1520941 | NCBI WGS metagenome assembly OFDC01 (sample SAMEA94258168, study PRJEB24077) | hot springs metagenome | biome: Aquatic biome; feature: Water | place: India | collected 2012-12-06 | depth 5 m | reverse complement strand
CCCCTCGACGCGGCGGGCAGGCCGGCGGGTGCGCTCTCCGTGCACGCCGACCTCCGCGACGTGATGACGCATTCCGCGAACGACATGCACGTCGACGCCGACGGCACCGCCTGGGTCGGCGGCTACGGCTTCGACCCCGAGAACGATGAGCCCGTGCCCTCGCCGCTCGTGCGCGTGCATCCCGATGGCACGATCTCGGCGACCGAGCCGGTCTTCGTCTTCCCCAACGGATGCGAGCGCGATGCGAGCGGCGCCCTGCTCGTCGCCGAGACCTTCGCCGACTGTGTGAAGACGTATTGGCGTCACAACGATTTCACACTGCGCGCACGGCTTCCCGAGGGCAGCGGGCCCGACGGGCTCTCGGTCGCGCCTGACGGCACGGTGTACGTGGCCCTCGCCTTCGCGGGCGCCCTCGCGGGCCTCGCCCCCGCCGACGAGGGCCCGGATGCGGAGCCCACGATCGTCTATCGCGCCGAGCCGATCGCCTCCGGCCCGGGGGCCGGCCCGCTCGGGGTCTACGACTGCGCGGTGCTCTCCGGCCCCGTGCTAGCCGACCCCATGTCCGGCGACTCCCACCGCATCGCCGTCGCGATGGCGAGTCTCGACGAGCCCCTCGCCGAGCGCGTCGACACCGGCCGCATCGTCATCCTCGACCGAAAGACCCTCTCGTGACCACGCCCCTCCAGCCCCTCCTGCACGACGAGCTCATCGTGCTGCGCGCTCCCACCCAGGTGTGGTCGGCATCCGACGGCACAATCGGCGCCGCTCCCATCCACGGCATCGCCCACAGTGACGTGCGGGTCGTGCGCGCCCTGCGCTGGAGCATCGGAGGCCATCAGCCCGAGCACCTGCAGACCGATGAGGTCGGGGCCGACCGCGCGCGCATCCACGGCTTACTCCGGCACCTCGACGACCCCACTCCCGACCCCGGGGTACGGGTCGTGCTCGAGCGAACGGTCGACGCCACCGGCATCGCCGAGACGCTCACGGTGACCACGCGGCACGACGAGCCCCTCGACACGATCGTCGAGCTACGGCTCGAGCCCGACGCGACCCTGATCGATCAGCTCAAGCAGGGTCTGCCGCCGACGCCGCGCATCCCCGTCGCGGTCGACGGCTCCCGCGCGCGCTGGGAGGGCGAGCACGTCACCGCAACCCTCCGCTCGAGCGGCCTCGCGGTCAGCGAGGATGCCGGTTCTGACAGCGCCGGCGCGCTCGTGCTGCGCGCGCGCGTGGTCGTGCCCGCGCGCGGTTCCGCCTCGGTCGGGTGGCGCCTCGACGTGCACGACGCGATCGCCGCGGTGCGGGGGGCTGAGCAGCCGGTTCCGTGGGTGCGGCCCGTGGTCGAGCATCCCGATGCCCGCCTGCACCGCTGGGTGGCCCGGGCACTCGACGACCTCGACGCGCTACGGCTCGAGACCGTGGCCGTTCCGGGCGAGCAGTTCCTCGCCGCGGGCGCGCCGTGGTTCTTCACTCTCTTCGGCCGCGACTCGCTCTGGGCGGCACGCCTGCTGCTGCCCCTGGGCACCGACCTGGCCGGCAGCACCCTGCGCGTGCTGGCCGCCCTGCAGGGCACCGTGCGCGACGACGACACGGCAGAAGAGCCCGGCAAGATCATGCACGAGCTGCGCCGCCAGACCCTCGTGATCGACGGCGATGTGCAGCTGCCTCCGCTCTACTACGGCACGGTCGATGCGACGCCGCTGTGGGTGTGTCTGCTGCACGACGCCTGGCGCGCGGGGCTGCCCGAGGCCGAGGTGCGCGCCCTGCTGCCGCACCTGCGCGCCGCCCTCGGCTGGATGCGCGACCACGGCGACGCCGACGGCGACGGCCTGCTCGAGTACATCGACCGCTCGGGCCGCGGGCTCGCCAACCAGGGCTGGAAGGACTCGGGCGACAGCGTGCAGTGGCACGATGGCCGCCTCGCCCGCGGCCCCATCGCCCTGTGCGAGGTGCAGGCCTACGCCTACGAGGCGGCGCGCGGCGGCGCGGCGGTGCTGGATGCGCTCGGCGAGCCCGGCGAGGGCGAGCCCTGGCGGCGCTGGGCCGAGAACCTGCGCGCCGCCTTCCACGAGCGCTTCTGGGTGACCGACTCGGCGCGGGTCGGCGAGCTCGGCCCGTACCCGGCGATCGCGCTCGATGCCGACAAGCAGCCCGTCGACTCGGTGACGAGCAACCTCGGGCACCTGCTGGGCACCGGACTGCTCGATGCCGAGCAGGCGGCCCTCGTCGCCCGGCGGCTGGCCTCCCCCGCCCTCGACTCGGGCTTCGGCCTGCGCACGCTGTCGACCGAGGCGGCCGGGTACTGGCCGTTCAGCTACCACGGCGGCTCGGTGTGGACGCACGACACGGCCATCGCCATCCAGGGCCTCGTGCGCGAGGGCCACCGCGACGTCGCGGCGTCGCTCGCGGAGGGGTTGCTGCGCGTCGCTCAAGCGGTCGACTACCGCATGCCCGAGCTGCACGGCGGCGACGGCCTCGACATCACCGGCCGGCCGATTCCCTACCCGGCGTCGTGCCGCCCGCAGGCGTGGTCAGCGGCGGCCGCTATCGCCGTGCTCGGCGCTCTTAGCTGAGCCCACGCCCGGCTCGGCGCCGTCTCCTGAGCCGTCGACCGGCTCGGCGGCGGCGAGCGCGGCGTCGACCTCGTCGCGCCGCTCGGCGAGCGCCCGCCGCACGGCCGGGCCGAGCACGAGCGCGGCGATGGTGCCGAGCACCACGACGAGCAGGCCGAGCACCGCGAGGGTCAGGCCGAGGATGAGCCCCGCATCCACGGGTCTAGCGCCCCATCTTGCTGAGCTGGGCGACGACCTGGCGCGCGATATTGCGGCCGGCGCGGTTGGCGCCGATCGTCGAGGCGGCGGGCCCGTAGCCGGCGAAGAACACGCGGGGGTCGCGGCCCGAGCGGTAGCTGTCGACGGTCACGCCGCCCTCCTTCTCGCGCAGGCGCAGCGGCGCGAGGTGCCGCAGCTCGGGGCGAAAGCCGGTGGCCCAGATGATGGCGTCGGCCGGCAGGCGCGTGCCGTCGGCCCACACCACGGCGTCGGGCTCGATGGTCGCGAACATCGGCCGGAAGTCGAGCACCCCGCGATCGATGGCCGCCTGGATGCGGCGCGTGCGCGGCACGCCCGTGCCCGAGACGATGCTCGGCAGGGCCCGCCCGGCCCGCGCCGCGTCGTCCTGCTCGGCGACGGCCCGCTCGCGCGCCTCGAGGTTGAGGTCGACCTCGTCGATGAACTCGGGCGGTCGGCGCGTCGCCCAGGTGACGCTCGCCGCGTGCGGCTCGAGCTCGAGGATGAACCCGATCGCGCTCGTGCCGGCGCCGACGATGATGACGTTCTGCCCCGCGAACTCCTCGGCCGCCGTGTAGTCGGAAGTGTGCACTTGACGCCCCGCGAACCGATCGCGGCCGGGGTACCACGGCACGAAGGGCGAGCCCCACGTGCCCGTCGCGTTGACGATCGTCGACGTGCCGAGCTCGAGCGGGCCGTTCTCGGTCGTCAGGCGCACCAGCAGGTCGCGCCCCTGGTCTTCGACATGGGTCACGGATGCGGGGCGCACGACCTGCAGCCCGTAATGCTGCTCGTACCGCGCGTAGTAGTCGGCGACCACGTCGCGAGCCGGAGCGTGGTGATCGGCGGTCGTGAAGCTGAGCCCCAACTCGTCCATGCCGGGCAGATCGTTGACCCGGTGCGCCGAGCCGAGACGCAGCGCCTCCCAGCGGTGCTGCCACGCGCCGCCGGTGCCGGGGCCGCGGTCGATGAGCACGAACTCCTGGCCGGCCTCGAGGCCGAGACGCCGCAGGAAGTACGCCACCGAGAGGCCTGCCTGACCAGCCCCGATGACCACGCAGGAGGTGGTCAGCTCGGGGATCGTCACCCGGTCAACGCTACCCGCTCGCGGGCGCGATGCGGCAGGCCGCCCGAGACTCGAATATGCCCGTGCGTGCTAAACTTCGGCACAGTTTTTCCACCGTCCCGACTCGGCATTCTGGGGTTCTCCCTAGCTCACCCGACGACACATTGTGAGGGGGTCACGCATGGGGCGCGGCCGACAGAAGGCGAAGCACACCAAGGTGGCGCGGGAGCTGAAGTACTTCACTCCTGACACCGACCTGACGCAGCTCGAGCGCGAGCTCGCTGCGGCAGCACACGCCGACGAGTACGAAGACAAGTGGGCGCACCTCGTCGATGATGATGAACTCGACGAGGATGACGAGGACGACCTCGACGCCGAGCAGGGCCCAGCAGCGCAGACCGCGTAGCGGTCGCTTCTTCTCCGCATACCGCGTAGCGGTCGCCGTCAACAACCCCTCCTCCCCGGGTCGCCTCCCGGATGGGGAAGTCCTCGAGGCCGGTCGCTTCTGCGCGCCTGCGCACGGGGAGGGTCATTGTTCTACAATGAAGAACATGGCAGAGGTCGGCATCCGTGCCCTCAAGCAGAACGCGTCCGCGGTCGTCGCCGACGTGGTCGCCGGCGAGATCGTCACGATCACCGATCGCGGACGGCCTGTCGCCCAGATCACGCCCATCGCGGCGTCGCCCCTGCAGCGGATGCTGGCCAACGGCACCGCGCGCCCGGCCCGGCGCAGCCTCGCGTCGCTGCCCGCTCCGCTCGAGGGCCCTCCCCTGACGCCGGTGCTCGCCGAGATGCGCGACGCCGAGCGGTACTGACCCGTGGCGGTGTACGTCGACACGTCGGCGCTCCTGAAGCTGGTCGTCGTCGAACCGGAGTCGGCCGCGCTCCGCGGCCTCCTGGAGGGTTCTGCGACCACGGCCGTATCGAGCGATCTCGCCCGAACGGAGGTCATCCGCGCGGTGCGTCGCGGGGCGCCGGAGCAGGTGGTCACCGCGCGCGCGGTGCTGGACTCACTCGTGCTCCTGACAGTGACGACCGACACTTTCGAGGCCGCCGCACGGTTGGACCCGAGCATGCTGCGTTCGCTCGACGCGCTGCACCTGGCCGCGGCGCTGAGCCTCGGTGACGAACTCGAGGCGATGATCACCTACGACGAGCGCCTCGCGCAGGCGTGCCGCGCGAACGGTGTCGATGTGCTCGCACCGCGCTGATCAGCACCAAACGGCCCGCGACGCTACTCCGCGTAGGCCCCGACGAGCTTGACGGCCCCGCCGTCGACGCCCTTGGCGCCCTGCTCGAACCCGGTGAGGTCGTGCGCGGTCGTCGAGACCCGGCCGGCGACCCACGCGGGCACGCCACGGCTCTCGAGCGCGCGGATGACGGAGCTCGCGCTGTCGTGCGCGACGACGGCGAGCATCCCGACCCCGAGGTTCCACGTGCCCTCGGTCGACTCGAGCGAGTCGCCCGCCAGCTCGCAGAGCACCCGGAACACGGCGGGCGGGCTCCACGAGTCGCGGTCGAGCTCGGCCCAGGATCCGACGGGCAGCACGCGCGCAAGGTTCGCCGCGATGCCGCCGCCCGTGACGTGGCTGAGCGCGTGCACCGCGCCGGGCAGCTCGGCGAGCACGTCGAGCAGCGGCGCGGTGTAGAGGGCGGTCGGTTCGAGCAGCGCACGGCCGACGACGCCGCCCAGCTCGGGCAGCTCGTCGTGGTACCCGATCTTCTTCGTGGCGAGGATGTGCCGCACGAGCGAGAAGCCATTGCTGTGCAGGCCCGAGCTCGCCATCGCGATGACGACGTCGCCGTGCTGCACGCGCTCGGGCCCGAGCACGTCGTCGGCCTCGACGACGCCGACCGCGGCACCGGCGACGTCGTAGTCGTCGGGGCCGAGCAGGCCGGGGTGCTCAGCGGTCTCGCCGCCGACGAGCGCGGTTCCGGTGGCCGCGCAGGCTTCGGCGATGCCGCGCACGATGGCGGCGATGCGCTCGGGGTGCACCGTGCCGCATGCGATGTAGTCGGTCATGAAGAGCGGCTTCGCGCCGACCACGACGATGTCGTCGACGACCATCGCCACCAGGTCCTGCCCGATGGTGTCGTGGATGTCGAGGGCCTGCGCGATCGCGACCTTCGTGCCGACGCCGTCGGTGCTCGTGGCGAGCAGCGGGCGGCGGTAGTCGCGCAGCGCCGAGGCGTCCCACAGCCCGGCGAAGCCGCCGACCCCGCCGAGCACCTCGCGCCCGTGGGTCGCGGCGACCGAGGCCTTCATGAGCTCGACGGCGCGGTCTCCCGCGGCGGTGTCGACTCCGGCGGCGGCGTAGGAGTTCGTCATTCGTTCATCCGTTCCGCGGTCTGTCAGACTGGCCTCAGTCACCGTCAACCTTACGGTCTGGAGCACGCCCCGCATGTGCGGCATCGTCGGTCTCGTCTCTACGAGCCCCGTCAACCAGCAGGTGTACGACGCACTCGCTCTTCTGCAGCATCGTGGGCAAGACTCGACGGGCATCGCCACCGCCGAGGGCCGCGTGCTGCACATGGCGAAGGCCAAGGGACAGGTGCGCGAGGCCTACCGCACCCGCGATATGCGCAGCCTGCTCGGCACGATGGGGCTCGGGCATGTGCGGTACGCCACACGCGGCTCCGCATCCAGTGAAGAAGAAGCCCAGCCGTTCTACGTGAACGCGCCGTACGGCATCATCCTCGTGCACAACGGCAACCTCACGAACACGCGCGAGCTCACCCGCGAGCTCTTCGAGGTCGACCGCCGCCACCTCAATACCTCGAGCGACACCGAGCTGCTCGTCAACGTGCTGGCCCACGAGCTGCAGGCGCAGGTGACCGGCAGCGACCTCGACCCCGACCAGGTGTTCGCCGCGATCAGTCGCCTGCACGAGCGCGTCGAGGGCTCGTACGCGGCCATCGCCCTCATCGCGGGGCACGGGATGCTCGCCTTCCGCGACCCGTTCGGCATCCGGCCGCTCGTGCTCGGGCGCCGCTCCGCGGGCCTCACGGGCGACGAGTGGGTGGTGGCGAGCGAGTCGCTCGTGCTCGAGGCAGGCGGATACGAGACGGTGCGCGAGGTCGCCCCCGGCGAGGCCGTGTTCATCACCGTGAGCGGCGAGCTGATCGCCCGGCAGTGCGCGGCGAACCCGCGCCTGATTCCGTGCTCGTTCGAGTACGTCTACCTCGCGCGCCCCGACTCGATCATGAACGGCATCTCGGTGTACGAGGCGCGGCTGCGCCTGGGCGACCGCCTGGCCGACACGATCGCGCGCTACACCCCGCACGGCGACATCGACGTCGTCATGCCGATTCCCGACTCATCGCGGCCCGCCGCGATGCAGGTGGCGCAGAAGCTCGGCATCCCGTATCGCGAGGGCTTCTACAAGAACCGCTACGTGGGCCGCACGTTCATCATGCCGGGGCAGGAGACGCGCAAGAAGAGCGTGAAGCAGAAGCTCAACGCGATGTCGAGCGAGTTCCAGGGCAAGAACATCCTCATCGTCGACGACTCGATCGTGCGCGGCACGACCTCGAAGGAGATCGTCGAGATGGCCCGCGCGGCCGGCGCCAACAAGGTCACCTTCACCTCGGCCGCGCCGCCCGTGCGCTACCCGCACGTCTACGGCATCAACATGCCGACGCGGCGCGAGCTCATCGCCCACGGCCGCAAGATTCCCGAGATCAACACCGAGCTCGGCAGCGACTACCTGATCTATCAGGAGGTCGAGGACATGCAGGCCGCGATCATCGAGGGCAGCGACGTCACCGAGCTCGAGATGAGCTGCTTCACGGGCGACTACGTCACCGGCACCGTCACCCCCGAGTACCTGCGGTGGGTGGAGGAGAACCAGCTGAGCTAGGGGCCGCGCTCAGTGAGGCCCCCCTGCCGCGCGGCTCAGTCTTCGAGCTCGCCCTCGGGTGTGGTCAACCCCTCCGTTGCCGCGTCGACCACCTGGCGCTCGGCCTCGAGGGTGCGCACGCGCTTCTGCGAGCGCCGATCGAGCACGATGCCGATGATCGCCCCGACGAGCACGCCCGCCGTCACACCGTAGAGCGAGAAGTAGCCGAGCAGGGCCGCGAAGCCCACCTGCGGGTCGGCGGGGAAGAGGCTCGTCGCGATGAGCGTGCCGAGAAACCCGACGAGGCCGCCGACCACCATGAACGCGGGGATCTTCGGCGCCCGACGCACCTGCACGGTCGCGCGCTCGGTCGTCGGCTCGGTCATCCGCTCGGTCGTCGGCTCAGGGATGCCACTCGGCTCGGTCACGCCCTCATTCTCGCGCACCGCGCTGAGTGACCGGTCAATACCCGAGCGGGAACAGCCCCGAGAGGTCGGAGCGCGCGCCGGAGGCGTGCACGCGGCCCGCGTCGACCGCACTCGCCCAGTCGAGCCCGCCGGTCGCGATGGCCAGGAAGGTCGCGGGGTCGAGCTCGACGACGTTGGGCGGGGTGCCGCGCGTGTGGCGCGGGCCCTCCACCGCCTGCACGGCGGCGTAGGGCGGCACGCGCACCTCCATACTGTGGCCCGGGCTGGCGTCGGCGAGCGCCTGCAGCAGGTAGCGCACGGCGGTCGCGACGGCGGTGCGGTCGCTGGGGTCGGCGAGGGCGGTGCGCACCGCATCCCGCCCGGTCGTCTCGTCGATGCGCGCGCGGGCCATGCCTCGAGGCTACGCTCCCCCGGGCCGACGACGCCGCGCTCGCTAGGCTGACCGGGTGAGAATCCTCGTCCTCGGCTCGGGCGCGCGCGAGCACGCCATCATCACGGCCCTGCTGCGCGAGCGCGATGCCGCCGGCGCAGCCGCCCACGAGATCACCGCGGCCCCCGGCAACGCGGGCATCGCGACCGCCGTGCCCGTCGTCGCCCTCGATGCGACCCGCGGCGACGTGGTCGCCGACTACGCGGTCGACAACGACATCGAGCTCGTCGTCATCGGGCCCGAGGCACCGCTCGTGTCGGGCGTCGCCGACGCCGTGCGCCGGCGCGGCATCGCCGTGTTCGGCCCCGGCCAGGCCGCGGCGCAGCTGGAGGGCTCGAAGGCCTTCGCGAAGCGCATCATGGACGCCGCAGGCGTGCCGACCGGCCGCGCCGTGCGCGCCGGCACCCTCGCCGAGGTCGAGCAGGCGCTCGACGACCTGGGCGCCCCCTACGTGGTGAAGGCCGACGGGCTCGCCGCCGGCAAGGGCGTCATCGTCACGAGCGACCGCGCGGCCGCGGTCGACCACGCCGCGCACTACCTGCAGCAGGGCGGCGTGCTCGTCGAGGAGTTCCTCGATGGCCAAGAAGTCAGCCTCTTCCTGCTCAGCGACGGCCACACCGTCGTGCCGCTGAGCCCCGCGCAGGACTACAAGCGCATCGGCGATGGCGATACCGGCCCGAACACGGGCGGCATGGGCGCGTACTCGCCACTGCCGTGGGCGCCCGAGGGCTTCGTCGACGAGGTGATCCGCACGGTCGCCGAGCCGACGGTGCGCCAGCTCGAGAGCGAGGGCACCCCCTTCATCGGCCTGCTCTACTGCGGGCTCATCGTCACCGCGCAGGGCATCCGCGTCATCGAGTTCAACGCGCGTTTCGGCGACCCCGAGACCCAGGTGGTGCTGCCGCGTCTCGTCACGCCGCTCAGCGAGCTGCTGTTCGCGGCGAGCACCGGGCAGCTCGCCGGCCGGGCCTACCCCGAGTTCAGCGACGACGTCGCCGTGACCGTCGTGCTCGCGAGCGAGGGCTACCCGGTGAGCGCGGCGCCCAGCCGGCCCCTCACCGGGCTCGACGAGGCCGCGGCCGTCGAGGGGGTCACGATCGCTCACGCCGCAACCGCCCGTTCGGCCGACGGCTTCGTCGCCACCGGCGGGCGCGTGCTCAGTGTCGTCGCCACCGGAACCGACTTCGCGCAGGCCCGCGCTCGCGCCTACGAGGCGATCGGCCGCATCGGCCTCGAGGGCGGGCAGTACCGCACCGACATCGCGCTGCCGGTCGTCTGATGGCGGATGCCCTCGCCGTGCACGGCTGGCAGCACGTCTACTCGGGCAAGGTGCGCGACCTCTACGAGCATCCCGAACACCCGAGCCTCATGCTCGTCATCGCGAGCGACCGGGTCAGCGCGTTCGACCACGTGCTCGAACCGGGCATCCCCGGCAAGGGCGCCCTGCTGACCCAGCTGACGCACTGGTGGTTCGCGCGACTGGCCGAGGGGGAGCATCCCGTCGCCAATCACCTGGCCGACGCCGGGTCGGGTGCCGCGCTGCCCCCGGTGCCGGCCGAGGTCGCCGACCGCGCCATGCTCGTGAAGCGCCTCGACATGCACCCGATCGAGTGCGTCGTGCGCGGCTACCTCACCGGCTCGGGCTGGGCCGAGTACCGCGCGTCGGGAACGGTATGCGGAATCCCGTTGCCCGCCGGGCTCACCGACGGCGACCGCCTGCCCGAGCCCCTCTACACGCCCGCGTTCAAGGCTCCGCTCGGCGAGCATGACGAGAACATCAGCTTCGAGCGCTCGGTCGAGCTCGTCGGAGCCGATGTGGCGACCGCGCTGCGGGATGCGTCGCTCGCGATCTTCCGCCGCGCCAGCGACATCGCACTCGAGCGCGGGGTGATCCTCGCCGACACCAAGTTCGAGTTCGGCAGCGACCCGGCCACGGGCGCGCTGACCCTCGCCGACGAGGTGCTCACCAGCGACAGCTCGCGCTACTGGGATGCCGCGCTCTACGCCGCGGGCGGGCCGTCGCGGATGGACAGCTTCGACAAGCAGATCGTGCGCGACTGGCTCGCCGCGAACTGGGACAAGCAGGGCACTCCGCCCGCCCTCCCCGCGGAGATCGTCGAGCGCACGGCCGCCCGCTACCGCGAGCTCATCGCGCGCCTCTGCGCCTGACCCCGCGGTTCGCGCTACCCGCCCGCGGCCGACCGCGGCCAACGCATGCGCGTCACGGCGTCGATCGGTCACTCGTTGGGCGCCTCACGCTCAGCGACCGCAACGAGTGACCGATCGGCGCCTCCGCGCGCAGGCATCGCGCAGGAATGGGCCGGGATGCTCGCCGGTTGACCTGCGCATGACCGACTCCGCACGGCTCGCCGCCGACACCACCATGGGCGCCGTCACTCTCGACGTGGCCGACCTCGACCTCATGACGCGGTACTACGGCGGCACGCTCGGCCTCGACGTGCTGAGCGCCGAAGGCGGGGTCGTCGTGCTGGGGCGCGCCGGCCGCGCTGCGGACGGCGCTGCGGGCGACGCGGGCTCCGCATCCGGTGCCGCCGACAGCGGGCGT
>OFDC01001695.1_pt1 | contig 11126 bp, 12 predicted proteins | sample 1520941 | NCBI WGS metagenome assembly OFDC01 (sample SAMEA94258168, study PRJEB24077) | hot springs metagenome | biome: Aquatic biome; feature: Water | place: India | collected 2012-12-06 | depth 5 m | reverse complement strand
TCCTTCGACTGCGCGCCTTTGGCGCTTCGCTCAGGACGACGGGAGTTTTTGTTCTCGGGGTAGAGCAGCTTCGGCTTCCGCCGGACTACTTCTTTTCCCAGCGTGCGGCGGCTGCGTCGTCGTCCTGGTGGGCGCCGACCCATTGTTCGCCCTTCGGCGTGTCTTCCAGTTTCCAGAAGGGTGCCTTGGTCTTCAGCCAGTCGACCAGGAATTCGCAGGCCTCGAAGGCGGCCTCGCGATGCGGCGAGCCGACGGCCACCAGCACGATGCGCTCGCCCGGTTCCATGCGGCCATGGCGATGCACGATCAGCGTGGCTTCGAGCGGCCAGCGCTTGTGCGCCTCGGCCTCGATCTCCTCCAGCGCCGTCTCGGTCATGCCGGGATAGTGTTCGAGCGTCAGCGCGTCGACGCGATCGCGGTGATAGCCCTCGCGCACATGCATCTCGCGCACCAGGCCGACGAAGACGGCGAGGCCGCCGATGCGCCTGTTGCCGTCGGTGAGGCGGGCCAGCTCGGCGCCAACGTCGAAGTCGGCTTCCTGGACGCGCACCGTCATGGTGTCAGCCGCCGGTGAAGGGCGGGAAGAAGGCGACTTCGCGCGCCCCCGCGAGCTTCACGTCGAAGGTCGCGGTGCGCTGGTCGACAGCGGCGCCGAATGCGGCGCCTTCCGCCAGCGCCTCGGCATGGCCGGGGCTGCGGCCGCGCAGCCACACGATCAGGTCGCCCACCGTATCGATGTCGGCCGGTGGCGTGATCTCTTCCTCCGGCACGCCGACGGTCTTCTTCATCCAGGCGAAATAACGGACTTTCACTTCTGGCCACCCGTGCCCGGCGCATCCTCGGCCATGTGGCGCAGGCCGGTGCGCAGATAGTCGTAGCCGGTAATGAGGGTCAGCGCGGCGGCGATCCAGATCAGCACGATGCCGGCCTGCGTCACCCAGTGCGCGGCTGCGTCGCCGACCAGCAGCGCGGCGATCGCCACCATCTGCACGGCGGTCTTCCACTTGGCGAGCGCACTCACCGGCAGGCCGACGCGCAGCTCGGCGAGAAACTCTCGCAGGCCCGAGACCAGGATTTCGCGGGCGAGGATGATCAGCGCGGCCAGCACGTTCAGGCCGGCCAGCGTGCTGTTGTCGACCAGCATGACGAGGGCGGCGGCGACCAGCAGCTTGTCGGCGATCGGGTCGAGGAAGCGGCCGAAGCGCGAGATCTGGTGATAGCGCCGCGCGAAATAGCCGTCGAACCAGTCGGTCACCGCGGCGGCCACGAACAGCGCCATCGAGAACCACTGCGCCCAGCCGCGATCGAGCCAGAAGCAGGCGACCACCAGCGGAATCGCGACGATGCGCGACAGGGTGAGCATGTTGGGAAGATTGAACAGCATCGCCCCGACCTTACCGGCCGCCCCGGAAGTGGTCATGGATTTTCTGGGCGAGTGCGCTGGAGATTCCCGGGACCGACTTGATGTCCTCCAGCGTGGCACCCGATACCGCACGGGCGCTGCCGAAATGATTGAGCAGCGCGCGCTTGCGGCCGGCGCCGATGCCCGGCACGTCGTCGAGCGCCGAGCGTGTCATGTCGGCCGCGCGTCGCGTGCGGTGCGTGCCGATCGCGAAGCGATGCGCCTCGTCCCGCAGCCGCTGCAGGAAATACAGGACGGGATCGCGCGGCTCGAGCGAGAAGGGCTGCTTGCCGGTCATGAAGAAGCGCTCGCGGCCCGCATCGCGGTCGGGCCCCTTGGCGATGCCGACCAGGGGAATGTCCTCCAGGCCGAGTTCGGCCATCACCCCACGCACCGCTTCGAGCTGACCCTGGCCGCCGTCGATCAGCAGCAGGTCGGGCCAATGCTCGTCGTCGCGCTCGGGATTTTCCTTCAACGCGCGGCCGAACCGACGGGTCATCACCTCGCGCATCATCGCGAAGTCGTCGCCCGCCGCGCCCTCGGTCTTGATGTTGAACTTGCGGTAGGCGTTCTTGTTGAAGCCTTCCGGCCCGGCCACGATCATCGCGCCGATCGCCGCCGTGCCCTGGATGTGGCTGTTGTCGTACACCTCGATGCGCTCGGGCGGTGCGTCGAGGCCGAACACGCGGGCCACGCCTTCGAGCAGCGTGCGCTGCGTGCCGCGCTCGGCCATGCGGCGGGCCAGCGCCTCGCGCGCATTGTTCACCGCCTGGTCGAGCACGTCCTTCTGGTCGCCGCGCTTGGGCTGGCGTATCTCGACCTTGTGGCCGGCCGACAAGGCCAGAGCGCTTTCCATCAGCTCGCGCTCGGCGACGTCGTGGCTGGTCAGGATCAGCTTCGGCGCCTGCCGCGCTTCGTAGAACTGGCCCATGAAGGCCTCCAGCACCTGGCCCTCGTCGAGCTCCTTGCCGTGGCTGGGGAAGTAGGCGCGGTTCCCGAGGTTCTGGCCCGCCCGCAGGAAGAACACCTGGACGCAGATCTGCCCGCCCTCGGCATGGGCGGCGAAGATGTCGGCCTCGTCGATCGACGGCAGGCTGATCGACTGGTGCGAGGTGATGTGGGCCAGCGCGCGGATGCGGTCGCGCAGGATCGCGGCGCTCTCGAATTCGAGGTTGGCCGAGGCCTGCTCCATGCGCTGGGAAAGCGTCTGCTGGATCTCGCGATTGCGCCCGCCGAGGAAGCCGCGCACCTCCTGCACGATGGCGTCGTACTCGGGCCGCTCGATGCGGCCGACGCAGGGCGCCGTGCAGCGCTTGATCTGGTACTGCAGGCAGGGCCGCGTGCGCGTCGAGAAGACGCCGTCGGAGCAGGAGCGCAGCGGGAAGGCGCGTTGCAGGGCGTAGAGCGTGCGGTTGACCGCCGTGGCCGAGGCGAACGGCCCGAAATACTCGTTGGCCGGCTCGCGCGTGCCGCGATGCTTGGCGAGCTGCGGCCAGTCGGTGTCGCGGCGGATGACGATGTAGGGGAACGACTTGTCGTCGCGCAGCAGCACGTTGAAGCGCGGCCGGAAGCGCTTGATCAGGTTGTTCTCGAGGAGCAGCGCCTCGGCTTCGCTGTCGGTGACGGCGAATTCCATGGTCCGCGTCGCGGAAACCATGCGGATCAGGCGCGTGGCGAGCCGCGTTGGCTGCGTATAGGCGGCGACGCGGCTGCGCAGCGAGCGGGCCTTGCCGACGTACAGGACCTCGCCCTCGGCCGAGATCATGCGATAGACGCCCGGCTTGCGCGGCAGGGTCCGCACGAAGTCGGCGATGATCCGCATGCCGTCGGCAAGCGAGCCTTCGCTGGGGGGCAGGTCGATGTCGGTTTCGTCGGTCACGGGACGCGGAGAATGGTGTCGCGGGCACGTCCGCACAAGGCGCTCGGCGGCATGTGGGGAAGTCTGTGAACAAGCCCGATGCCCTTCGAAGGCTCGCGGAGAGTCACCATATTGACTCAATGTAGGAGGGGTGGCAGTCGCCCGCCACCCCTCTCTTAACCTCATGTATCCATTTGGTTTTCAACGGTCTGGCTTCACGTCAGAAAAAGCTGGCACTCCCTTTTGTTCCCGTTTCGGGCCATTTGGCTGGCGCGCTTCGATATGTGGATAAGTTCAGGGACCTCAAAGCACCGACAGCATGCGTCCGACCAGCGGATGGCGCACCACGTCCTGCTGCGTCAGGCGGACCACGGAGACGTCGTCGAGCCCGTCCAGCTTGGTGCCGATCGCGGCCAAGCCGGAGAGTTCCGGCAGCAGGTCGGTCTGGTCCGGATCGCCCGTCATGACCATGGTCGAGTGCCAGCCGAGACGGGTGAGCAGCATCTTGAGCTGGCCGTAGGTGCAGTTCTGGGCCTCGTCGATCAGCACGAAGGCGTTGTTCAGGGTGCGGCCGCGCATGAAGGCCACGGGCGCGATCTCGATCGTGCCTTCGTCGAGATGCTGGCTCAGGCGCTTCGGCCCCATCCGGTCGTTCAGGGCGTCCCACAGGGGGCGCAGGTAGGGGTCGAGCTTTTCGCGCATGTCGCCCGGCAGGAAGCCCAAATTCTCGCCCGCTTCCACGGCCGGCCGCGACAGCACGATGCGCGAGACGGTGCCGGCATCCAGGGCTTCGACGGCGGCGGCGATCGCGAGGTAGGTCTTGCCGGTGCCTGCCGGTCCCAGCGCCACGGTCAGCGGTTTTGTATCTATCGCCTCCATCAGGAGCCTTTGGTTGTCGGTCCGAGGCCTGACCTTCTTGATGTAGCTCTGATCGCGTTGGCTGGCCGGAGCGTTGTCGAAAACGACGTTGTGAATACGGGCGCTGTCGATGGCGTGCAGCTTGGCTCGGCGTGCGGCGCGTTTGGCCATATTCTTACTCCGGTGTCTTGGTCAGGGGAGCGGGACCGATCGCCCAAAACAAAAACGCCCCCGGCGAGCGGAGGCGTTGGCGATCGATGGTCTGGCTGAGGGGTGAGGCCGATAGGGCACGCGGTGGACGTTCCACCGGTGAACCAGTTTCCGTCTGGGGACATGTCCTCGAACGGATAAAAACCCTCCTTCAGCTACCGAAGAAAGCCTAAGCCGAAATCGGACGGTAGGCCACCATATTTATGGTCCGACACTGAAAATTAACGCTAGGGAAAGCAATTCTTCTTCAGCGGGCATGGGCCGGCCGGCCGGCGACGTAGGTCGCCTGCACCGCCCGGTCGTCGCCCAGGATCATCTGGATGAAGAGCTGCTCGGCGAAGTCGCGGGCCTCGTCCATGCGGAAGGCGATCAGGGGCGTGGAGCGCATGTCGAGCACCACGAGATCGGCCTCCATGCCCGGCGCGATGCTGCCGACCTTGTCCTCGAGATGCATGGCCGCTGCCGAGCCGCGCGTCGCGAGATAATAGGCATGGGCGGCCGACAGCGGATGGCGGTTGAGCTGGGCCGCCTTGTAGGCCTCGTTCAGCGTCTGCAGGATCGAGAAGGACGTGCCGGCGCCCAGATCGGTGCCGAGGCCGACGCGCACGGGCCGGTCGGCGCGGGTCGCCCGCGTGATGTCGAACAGGCCGCTGCCCAGGAAGAAGTTCGAGGTCGGGCAATGGGCGATCGCGGCATCGGCTTCGTGCAGGCGCTGCAACTCCTCGTCGCCCAGCCAGATGCCGTGGCCGAATACCGCGCGCTTTCCGCAAAGCCCGTGATGATCGTAGACGTCGAGATAGCTCGCACGCTCGGGGAACAGTTCCTTGATCCAGGCGACCTCGGCCTCCGTCTCGGCGATGTGCGTCTGCATCAGGCAATCGGGATGGTCGGACCACAGCGCGCCGGCGGCGGCGAGTTGTTCGCGCGAACTCGAGCCCGCGAAGCGCGGCGTGATGGCGTAGAGCAGGCGGCCGCGGCCGTGCCACTTGCGGATGAGCGCCAGCGACTCGTCGTAGCCCGACTGGGCGGTGTCGCGCAGCCCTTCCGGCGCGTTGCGGTCCATCATCACCTTGCCGGCGGCGAGGCGCAGGCCGAGCGCCTCGGCCTCCTCGAACAGGATGTCGGCCGAATGGGCGTGCACGGTGCAGTAGACGCAGCTCGTCGTGATGCCGTTGCGCAGGTTCTCCTGCAGGAACGCGCGGGCCACCCGCCGCGTGTAGGCGCGGTCGGCGAATTTCAGCTCGGTCGGGAAAGTATAGCGGTCGAGCCAGTCGAGGAGCTGTGCGCCATGGCTGGCGATCATCGGCGTCTGCGGGAAATGCACGTGCGTGTCGACGAAGCCTGCCGAGATCAGCGCGTCCTTGCCGAAGTCGCGGATCTCCGTGCCCGCCGGCAGCCGCGGCGTGATGCGGGAAGCAGGGCCGAAATGGGTGATGCGCCCGTCCTGCATGGCCACGATCGCATCGGGCTCGTGGACCATCGTGCGGTCGAGGCCGTCGCGGAACGGATCGCCGCTGAAGGTGAGGGCCGGGCCGCGAAGGGCGGTCGGACGCGAAGGAGAACTCATTGCGCCGACGTTCGCACCGAACCGCAAAGCGGGGAAGGGCCATGCTGGAGGGTTTCCGTCTCGCGGTCACACACACCATCCTCATCCTGAGAGGCTGGTCGGAAGTGAACCAAGTCATTTCAACCAATTGTCTCATGCGGCCGACCGTCGTTTGCTGGGGGCGCTCACTCAGGGGGAGGGCCTTGTCGGGAGAACCGAAGTGATTCTTTCTCGGTCGGAAAGACGCTACACGAGAAGACCCGAACAGAAGGAATGGCGATGAGCGAGATCGTGTGGCGCGGGATGACACGGGCGGAGCTCGACAAGGGCTACAACAATACCGATGCCGTTGCCGATTCCGGGACGCGCCGCGACGGCTGGATTGCCCGCAGCGAGCGCTTCCGCGCCGACCATTCCGAGAGCCTCGATCTTGCCTATGGGCCGCTGCCGCGCAACAAGCTCGACCTGTTCCGTTGCGGCGCGGCCAAGGCGCCGCTGTTCGCCTTCATCCATGGCGGCTACTGGCAGCGCAACGCCAAAGAGACTTTTGCCTGCATGGCGGCCGGCCCGCTGGCCAACGGCATGGATGTCGCCTTCGTGGGCTACACGCTGGCGCCCGAAGCGACGCTGCCGGCGATCGTCGCGGAGATCGCCGAAGCGGTTCGCTGGCTGCGCCGCGAAGGGCCGCGCCACGGCGTCGGGCAGGGACGGCTGGTCGTGTCGGGCTGGTCTGCTGGCGGCCATCTCACCGCGACGACGCTGGCGATGGACGAGGTCGATGCCGGCCTCGCGATCAGCGGCATCTACGACGTCGAGCCCTGTCGGCTGAACTATCTCAACGACAATCTTCGGCTGACCGCGGCGCAGGCGGCGGAAACCAGTCCGATCCTGCACCTGCCGCAGAAGAGCGCGCCGGTCGTCCTGGCCTACGGCACCGGCGAGCTGCCCGAGCTGCAGCGCCAGTCCGTCGCCTATCACGAGGCGCGGCAGGCGGCGGGGCTCCCCAGTGAGTTGTTGCCGCTGGCCGGCCTCAACCATTTCTCGATCATGGACGAACTCGAGGCAGCGGACGGTTCGCTCGCCATCACAGCGGCGCGGCTGGGCCGCTCCGGCGGCTAGAACCGGCGCTGTCAGGGCCTCGTAAGCAACGCCGTCTAATGTGCGGCGGTCATGAAGTTCGGCGAACTCAATCCGTCGCAGCAGATCATCGTTCGCCGCCTCGCCCTCGGCCTGTCGCTGACGGGGCTCGGAATCCGCCAGGAGTTGTGGGGCCTGGCGCGGCTGGGGCTGGTGACGGGAAACCGCGACTATCCGCAACTGACCGAGGCGGGTTTCGCCTGCCTGCAGGCGATGCCGTCCGACCGCACGTCCGGCTGAAGCGCCGTCAGCGGCTACTGCGCAGGGTGATGATCGCGACCTCGCCGCGGCAATTGAAACGCACCGGCGGATAGGCGACTCCCAGGCCCGAATTCGTGTAGCCGGTCATTGCGCCGTGCTTCCAGAGTCCGACCGCGCCATGGTGGCACCGGGTCAGCGTGCTGAACACGGGGCGTCCGCCCGGCAGGCAGATCTGGCCGCCATGGGTGTGGCCCGCGAGATAGAGGGCGTAGCCCGCCTCGGCGGCATGATCGGCCATCTCCGCGGAATGGATCAGGGCGAGGCGGCAGGCCTCGGCCGGGCCGTCCAGCGCCTTGCGGGCTGCATCGGTATAGAAGCTGTTCACGTCGTCCAGTCCGGTGATGCCGAGCCGGTCCGCTCCCCGCTCGATGACGATGGAGCGGTTGATCAGGACGTCGAAGCCCAGTCTCTCCAGCGTGTCCGCCATGGCCTCGGAATCGTGGTTGCCGAGGATCGCGAGGCGAGGCCCGTTCACGCGGACGTCGCTGAGTGCCTCCATCAGATGACCGGCCGACGCCTCGACGGGCGCATGGTGGTTGCCGTGGACATCGCCGGTGAGGGCGAGCAGGTCGACTTCGACACCGTCGAGCAGGCGGCGGGCGGCCGGCACCAGGTCCGGCAGGACGTCGAGGTGCGTGTCGCTCACATGGAGGATGCGATAGCCGTCGAATGCCGAGGGCAGGCCGGGCACCTCGATCTCGAACTCGGTGCGCCGCAGGTCGAGGGCGTTGTGCACGCCCCGGCGGTACAGCGGGGTGAGCTTCAATCCCCAGGCGAACAGGTCGAGCAGGCGCGTGAAGACGATCTTGCGCCGCCGCGAGCGGGGGCCGTCGGGTCCGCAGTAATGGTCGCCCTGCTCGATCCGCCGTCGGGCGGCGGCCCAGGCCGGGTCACGGCCCCGAGCGGCATCGGTCACGCGTCTGTTCCTTATGAAAGCGCAATGGACATCACCTTAACAGAGGTAACGGCAAGCCCGCGCAGCCCAAATTTCGCCTTCCGGGCTGCCTAATCCTACGACCGAGCGTCACATCCCCTTCGGATGGCGCTTCGAGTAAATCCGCTCGTCATGAGAGGTAAGACATGAGCGTCGATCGTGAGGCGGTGAAGGCCGCTCCGAAAGACGAGCGAAAGCTTCGTTCGGAAATAAACACAACCGGCAGGTTTGCGACCCTCCTGCTGGTGTCGGTCTCGGTCATGGTGTCGCTCGTGCTGCTCGAACTGGCATGCCGCGTGTTGCTGTCCGGCCCGGGCAGCCTGACGCACTGGCCGAACCTCGCGCGCGAGCGGATGGGAACGGGGCCGGACGTCGCGCGGGTCCGGTGCCAGTATGCCTTCGATCCCCAGATCGGATGGACTTCGCCGCCCGGTTGCAGCTCGCGCACCTACAATGCCGATGCCGACGGCTTCCGCCGCACCAACCCCACGGTGGCGCTGGCCGAACCGCCCGTGCTGGTGACCGGGTCGTCCTTCGCCAAGGGCGACGAGGTGATGGACGACGAGACCTGGCCGGCCGACCTGCAGACCCTCACGGGGCGCAAGGTGGTGAATGCCGGCGTCAGCGGCTACGCCTTCGACCAGAGTGCGCTCAGCACGGCACGGCTGGTGCCCAAGGTGAAGCCGCTGTTCGTCGTGATGAGCTTCACGCCCGGCGACATAAGGCGCAGCGAGCTCAAGGTCGCGTGGAGTCGCGAGAAGCCTTACTTCACCGTGACCGACGGCAAGCTCCAGGAGCACAACGTGCCGGTGCCGGGCCAGCCGAACGCGCCGGTGCCTTTGCCCGAGCCGGCCCGCTGGCTCGGCCGCTTCGCGCTGGCCGATCTCGTCGTGCAGCGCCTGGGCCTGCAGCGTGGCTGGTACTTCGACGAAGTCCGTGGCGCACCGGCCGGCAGCGGCGAGGCGATCGTCTGCCTGCTGATGCCGCGGCTCGCCGCGCTCGGCGTGCCGGTGGTGGTCATGGCGCAATACAGCCGCGAGTACTGGACGCAGAGCGCGGGGCGCCGCGCGGACGACCAGCGGTCGGTCGACAAGGTGATGGGCTGTGCGAGAACGTCGGGCCTCATCCCGTTCGATCTCGCCCAGCCGATGCAGGCTGTCGTCGATGCGAAGGGCGTCGATGCGCTCTACCGCTCCGACCACCACTCGGCCGAGGGCAACCGCATCGTGGCCGGCCTGGTGCTTCGTGAACTGGATCGCCTGAGGCTCTTGTCGAAGGCGGGCAGCCTGTAGCGTTGCTGCGCCGTCAGCGGCCGCGCAGCTTTGCCCTGAGGCCGGCCTCGATCAGCCGGCGGACGGCCTGGCTGCGCGTGATCTCGGCGTGGTCCGCGTAGAGATCCATCGCCGCGGCGAGCGTCGGGGGAAGTCGCGCGGCAACGAGCACGCCGGCTCCATCGGGCTTGGGCGGTCGCCCCATTTTCTTCCTGGGTTTGCGAGAGGGTGCCATCCTGTTGGAAAGGTCCGTCGGCCTGGAAGAGATATTGTTAACAGAAAGTCCGGCGTGGCGGGATCACAACCGCAAAAGACAAAGGGCCCAGTCGTTTCCGACTGAGCCCTTTTATATTTGGTGGAGCCAAACGGGATCGAACCGTTGACCTCTACAATGCCATTGTAGCGCTCTCCCAGCTGAGCTATGGCCCCGAAATCCTTGGGAAGGCGGGAGGTATAGTTAAAGCCTCGCGCGCTTGCAACTGCCTCTAGCGGTCGCCCTCTCCCTTGTCGTCGACTTCGACCTCGACCTCGATATCGTCCTCGTCATCGTCCAGGTCGTCCGCCGCCAGCGCGTCGTCACCGTCCGCATCGGGCAAGTCGTCGGCGTCCAGATCGTCGCCCTGCTTCTTGGCGGCCAGCAGCAGGCCGACCGCATGCTTGCAGCGATTGCCGACCGGGCAGCTGCAGCGGGTGGCCACTTCCAGCGTCAATTCGCCGAAGTATTCGCGCCGCTCCAGTCGCACCGTGACCTGATAGGGCTGCGGCCGGCTGCCGCGCACGAGGGCGCGCAGCGTCGAACCCTGCACCTCGATGTCGCCCACCCGCGAGACGTACTGGCTGCCGCGCACAATGGTGTCCTCGGAGAACATTTCTCCGAGCATCCGGTTGTCGAGCTGGTGGAGCAGGCGCGTCATTTCCATCGCGGACGGGGCACGGCAGCCAAAAAAATGGACGCAGGATTGTAAGCCCTGCGTCCATCCGTGCCGTGAACGTGCGATGTCAGGTGCGCGGCGGCTCCGGTTGCGCCAGCCGTGCCGTCACCGGCGTCCAGCTGACGTGATGGTGCAGCAGGCCGGCCGCGTCGCGCGCCCGGGCGGGGTCGCGCGCCACCACGGCCACCACCCCCTGACCGCCGGCTTCCACATGTACCCCCATGCCGCGGTATTGGGTTGTCAGCGTGCGTACACGGCTGTCCTTGCGTGGCATCAACAGCACGGTGGCAGGGCCGTTCGGTGTATCGAACACGATGTGCCAGCCGGTACCGCCGGGCACGGGACACAGCTTCACGTAGCGCACGGCGGTAAGCGGTACCTTCACTTCGGCGCCGAAGCTTTCCAGCACCTGGGCGACGCGCTGCGGTTCGATCAGGCGCGTGCTCATCAGCGCCTCCGGCTCGTGCATCACGTGCTCGACCGCCAGCGCGACGTGTTCGCGGTCGGGGGCGGCGTGCCAGTACTGCACGCCCAGCCCGACGCTGAGAAGCATGCTTGCGGCCAGCGCCCACAGCTTGAACGGCGAGCCGGTGCGCGCCCGTCCGCCGACCAGGATGCGTTCGGCCAGACCGTCGGGCACATCGATGGCGACCGTCTGCTGCAGCATGCGCTCGCCGGCATTGATGCGACGGGAAAAAGCCTGGCAGGCCGGGCAGG
>OFDC01001693.1_pt1 | contig 11134 bp, 8 predicted proteins | sample 1520941 | NCBI WGS metagenome assembly OFDC01 (sample SAMEA94258168, study PRJEB24077) | hot springs metagenome | biome: Aquatic biome; feature: Water | place: India | collected 2012-12-06 | depth 5 m | reverse complement strand
CGCTGGCGCGCGGCCGCCTGGTCGCCTCGCTGGCGCTGGCCATGCTGACCGGCCGCCAGGTCTGATCGCCGGCATGCTGAGCGTCGTCATTCCGGCTCACGACGCTGCGCGCTGGATAGGCGACGCGCTCGCCAGCGTGCACGCGCAGCCGGTGCATCTGCCGGTCGAGGTGGTGGTCGTGACCGACCGCTGCCGCGACAACACCGCGGCCATCGCCCGTGCCGCCGGCGCCCGCGTGATCGACAGCCCGGCGCCGGGCGCGGCGGCGGCGCGCAACGCCGGTGTCGATGCCAGCCACGGCGCCTTCATCGCCTTTCTGGATGCCGACGACCTGTGGCCTGCCGACAGCCTGGGCGACCGGCTGGCCCTGCTGGAATCGGTACCGGAGGCCGCGCTGGTGTTCGGCGACTGCCGGCAGTTCGATGACGACGGGCACGGGATGCAGCGGCCGCACCGGCAGACGCTGTTCGAAAGTGGCGGACTGGACGCCGGCTTCTTCGGTCATCCGCAGCGGGTGATCGATCCGCTGACGCGACTGCTCGATGCCGGCTTCATCACCACCGGCAGCGTCATCATCCGGCGCGAAGCCTTCCTCGCGCTGGGCGGCTTCGACCCGACGCTCGCGCTGGTCGAGGACCTGGATCTGTGGCTGCGGGCGGCCCTGCGCCACACCGTGCTGTGGCACCCCGCGCTCGCGCTGCTGCGTCGCCGGCATGGCGCCAATCTGTCGCGTGACGCGCACGCGATGGCGCGCGCGCACATCGCGGTGCTCGAACGCGTGGCTCGCCTGCCGGAGGCCTCGGCTCATCGCGCTCGCATCGCGGCGCTGCGCGGCAGGGCGCTGCGCGGACTGGCGCGTCAGGAAGCGGCGGCCCACCCGCTGCAGGCGCTCGGCCACCTGCTGCAGTCCCTGCGGCCATGAGCGCACCCGCCACGGCGGTCGGCCTGTTCGACCCCACCCGCAACACCCTGTCGCTGGATGCCGCGTGGGTCGCCGAAGGCCGGACCTGGCTCGCCGGCGAACGCTTTCCGGGCGAAGCGGCAGATGATCCGCTGCACGCCGCTCATGCGCCGACGGCCGATGGCCGCTACGCACTGGTCGCCCACGACCTGGCAGCGTCCGCGCTGGTGCTGGCCCGCGATCCTGCCGGATCGGTGTCGCTGTTCTGGCAGCGCGGGCGCGATGGCTGCATCCGCTTCGCCACCGACCTCGACGCGCTGCTGCGCAGTCTGCCGGACACACCGGCGATCTCCCGGCAGGGGCTGGACGAATTCCTGCGCTTTCTCGACATCGCGCCCCCCAACACGATCTACGACCGGGTGCATGCACTGGAAGCCGGGCAGGCACTGCGCCTGACCGCAGCGGGGGAACAGCCGCTGCCGGCGCCGCCTCCGGCCGCCGTGTCCGGCGGCTACCCCGAAGCCTGCGACAGGGTCGAAGCCGCGCTGAAGGCCGCGATCGCACGCCGGCTGGTCGATGCCCGCTCGCCGGCAGCTTTCCTGTCCGGCGGCATCGACTCGGCGCTGCTGTGCGCACTGGCAGTCGGTGCCGGTTTTCCGGTCACCGCCTGGTCCGCCGGTTTCGACGACCCGGTGCTCGACGAATCGGCCACTGCCGCGCGCATCGCTGCGCATCTGGGCTGCCGTCACGAAGTGGTGCGGCCGGACACCGCCGCGCTGGCCGCCGCCTTCGAGCGCGTCCATGCGCGGGCCGAACAGCCCTTCTGCGATCCGGCCGGCATGCCCACCCGACTGCTGTACGAAGCCTGCGCCGCGCAGTCGGACCGTGCCCTTGACGGCACCGGTGCGGAAGCGCTGCCCGGAATCATGCCGGCGCGCTGGCGCCGCATCGCGCACGACCACGCAGCCCGTCTGCCGCGCGCGCTGCGACGCGCACTGGCCGGCGGCCTGCGACCGCTGCCCGGTGTCGGCGGCTATGCCCGGCTGTTCGAATTCGATGTGGTACAGGACCTCTACATCCGCTGGCAGGGCTTCCGCAGCGACGATATCGCGCGGCTGACCGGCCGCCGGCCGGACCTCTCCGGCACCCGCTTCTACCGCGAGCACGCCGCCCTGGCCGGCGCCAGTCACCTGAAACGGCTGTCGGTGCTGCAGGGCGAAGCCCAGCCGGACGACCGCATCCGCCAGGCCGCGCGCGCCACCGGACTGCGCGTGGACCATCCTTTCGGCGCACCTCAGGTCAGCGGCCTGCTGCGCGCGCTGCCGGAAGACTGGGCCTGGCAGCCGGGACGCGAGAAGCGCCTGCTGCGCGATCTGCTGGCCCGGCAGGTACCGGAAGCGCTGTGGGACGCCCCCAAGCGCGGCTTCAACATCGACCTGCCCACGCTGCTGCGCAGACAGGACGCCGCGCTGGTCCGGTCAGCCCTGGACGCCACCGGCGCGCTGGACGCTGCCGGTCTGGACAGGGCGGAGGTCGTACGCTGGCGGGACCGCTTCCTCGCCGGCGACGACCGCGCCACCCACAGGGTGTGGGCGCTGACAGCCCTGTCGGCGTGGCTTGGCCGGCATCACAGTGCGGCATCTGCCCGCGCAGCGGACACGGCGCCTCGGCTACAGTGAGCGCCCGTCAAGCATCCCTCCGTCTCCGGCCGGCATGAGTCTGCACCCTGCATCGAGCACCCGCCCACCGGCGGCGCGCACCTCTGCCGAGGTGGCGCCGCCGCGGCTGCCGCGCGTGCTGATGTACTCGACCTACTTCCCGCCCGAATTCAGCGGCGCGGCGCAGCAGGCCCTGGTGCTGGCGCGCCAGCTGCGCGACCTGGGCCATCATGTCGAATTCGTCACCGTGCGCTGGCACGCACTGCCGGAGCGCGACGTGGTCGACGGATTCCCGGTGACGCGGCTGTACGCGGGTCGCGGCAGCAAGCACCGCGAACTGCGTCTGTGGGCCAATCTGTGCGCCTTCGTCTGGAAGCGGCGACACGACTTCGACATCCTGCACAGCCACGGCGCCTACTACACCAATGCCATCGTCGGTCCGCTGGCGCGGGCGGCCGGGCTCAAGTCCATCGTCAAGGCCAGCCTGTCGAACGATGATCTGCACGATATCGGACGCCGTCTGAGTGGCCGGCTGCACCGCGCACTGCTCAGCCGGGTCGACGCCTACGTGGCAATCAGCCGCGACCTGATGCGTGAGTTCAGCGACTGCGGCCTGCCTGCGGAGCGCATCCACTACCTGCCCAACGGGGTGAATACCGCCCAGTTCACGCCCACCGACGACGCGCGCCGGCAGGCGCTGCGCAGCACGCTCGGCCTGCCGGCGGACATGCCGCTGGCGCTGTACGCCGGCGTGATGGACGGCCGGAAGAACATCGAATGGCTGGCCCGTCAGTGGGTGGAACAGGACGGTTTCGGCACCGGTGCCCGCCTGCTCGCAGTCGGTCCGCAGAGCCGCGAGGATCCGGACGGTGCCGTGATTTCGCGACTTCAGGCCCTGGCCGCGCGCGCACCTCATCTGTTCATGCTCAAGCCGCACAGTAGCGGTATGGAAAGCTATCTGCGCGCCGCCGACCTGCTGGTGCTGCCTTCGCACCGCGAAGGACTGCCGAATGTGGTGCTCGAAGCCATGGCCTGTGGCCTGCCCTGCGTCGCGGCCGACGTCAGCGGTACCCGTGATCTGGTCCAGCACGGACGCACCGGTTACACCTATGCGCCGGACGATGCCGTGTCGCTCGGTCAGGCGGTACGCGAAGCGCTGTCGCCGGCCGGACGCGCGCTGGGGGAAAGCGGTCGGCAACTGGTGGAAGCTTCTTACGCGCTGTCGCAGGTGGCGGACGGCTACAGCCTGCTGTACCGGCGCCTGGTCGGAATGAAGGACGCGCGCCGCGACGTGAATGCGGTGCGCCGAATCGAAAAGGATGAACGATGAACAAGATCTGCGGATGGCTGGACGGCGGCAACGCGTCGACGGTAGCGGCGCCCGAGCGTGAGCAGGTGATCGGACGGATGGCGCATCGCCTCGGCGGCCTGTCCGGCAGCACCGTGCAGTCCCGGGTCGGCCAGAGCGGCGCGGTGGGCGTGCGCAGCCTGCCCGGCCACATCGAGCTGGGCAAGGACGGTGACCTGCTGATCGCGCTTGCCGGCCAGCCCCGCTGGAGCGACGCCGACCTCGCGGCACGCGCCGCGCACACCGGTTTTGCCCAGTCGCTGGCCCACGCCTGGCGCGAGCGCGGCAGCGCGCTGCTGTCCGCGCTGCACGGCCGCTTCTCGCTCGCGGTGCTCGACTGCGCACGCGGCGAAGCGCTGCTGGCCATCGATCGTGTCGGCGCGGAGGAACTGTGCTTCGCACAGCGTGGCGGCAGCCTGGTGTTCGGTGCCACCGCCGACGCGGTGACCGCCCACCCGGCGGTCAGGCCGGACATCGATCCGCAGTCGCTGCACGACTATCTGTACTGCCACATGGTGCCGGCGCCCGCCACCATCTACCGCGGCGTGTCCAAGCTGCTGCCGGCGCAGTTCGTTCATCTGCGCAAGGGCGCGCTGGAGACCGGCTTCTACTGGAGCATGCCGTACGTCGACGACGGCCCGGATGACTACCCGCGCTACGCCGCGGAATTCCGTCACCTGCTCGAGGAATCGGTGCGGGACGCCACCGGCAGCAGCCAGGTCGGCGCCTTCCTGAGCGGCGGTACCGACAGTTCGACCGTGGCCGGCATGCTGGCCCGGACCGGCGGCAGCCGCCCGCACACCTATTCCATCGGCTTCGATGCCGAAGGTTTCGACGAGATGGAATTCGCCCGCATCGCGGCGAACCATTTCGGCTGCACCGCTCACGAGTACTACGTCACCCCGGCGGATGTGGCCGCGGCAATCCCGAAGGTGGCCGCCATCTACGACGAGCCGTTCGGCAACGCGTCGGCGGTGCCCACCTACCTGTGCGCACGCATGGCCCGCGCTGACGGACGCACCCGGATGCTGGCCGGCGACGGCGGAGACGAAATCTTCGGCGGCAACGCCCGCTATGCGGACCAGGAAGTGTTCGAGCGCTACGGCCGCCTGCCGGCACCGCTGCGCATGCTGCTCGACGGCGTGTTCGGCCACCTGCCGGACGCACTGGCGGTGGGCGTGCTGCGCAAGGGCCGCAACTACGTGCAGCGCGCCAACATTCCGCTGCCCGATCGCATGGAGGTGTTCAACCACGTCGAGCGCGAAGGTGCGGCCAGCATGCTGACGCCCCGCATCATGAAGGGCGTAGACACCGACCGGCCACGTGCCATCGCACGCGAGGTGTACGGGCGCACCCGCTCGTCCGCCATGGTCAACCGCATGATGCATCTGGATCTGAAGCAGACCCTGGCCGACAGCGACCTGCGCAAGGTATCGCGCATGTGCGAACTGGCAGACATCGAAGTGCAGTACCCGCTGCTCGACGAGCGGCTGATGGATTTTTCGGCCCTGCTGCCGGCCAGCTACAAGGTGCGCGACGGCCAGCTGCGCTGGTTCTTCAAGGATGCACTGAAGGACTTCCTGCCGCAGGCCACCATCACCAAGTCCAAGCACGGCTTCGGCCTGCCCTTCGGGCTGTGGATGCAGCAGGACGCCACGCTCGGCAGACTGGCGACCGGCTCGCTCGACGCGCTGGTCCAGCGCGACGTGGTGCAGCCCGACTTCGTCCGCCAGCTGCTGGAGCGCCATCGCAGCGAACACGCCTCGTACTACGGGGTCATGATCTGGGTGCTGATGATGCTGGAACAGTGGCTGCAGGCCCACCCGGATGCCCGTCTGGAAAGCTGACCCATGAGCACGCATCTCGCCGCGGCGGGTGATCGCCGCTACCTGGTCATCACCGAACTGTTCCAGCCCACCAAGGGCGGAACGGCCGTGTGGTTCGACGAGGTCTACCGCCGGCTCGGCGGCGCAGGCACCCACATCCTGACCGCCGATGTGCCCGGTGCAGAGGAACACGACCGTGCCAGTCCGAACACCGTGCACCGGCTCGGCCTGAAGCGCTATCCGTGGATACGGCCGGAATCGCTGCCGGTCTATGTGGAGTTCTTCCTGAAGGCGCTGTCGGTCGGACTGCGCCATCCGATCGAGCAGATACACGCCGGCCGCGTGCTGCCGGAAGGTCTGGTGGCAGTGCGTGCAGCCCGTCTGCTGCGCAAGCCGGTCGTCATCTACGCGCACGGAGAGGAAATCACCACCTGGCGCCAGCCCCGGCGCATCAAGGGCATGCGCGAGGCGTACTGCAGCGCCGATCTGGTGATCGCCAACAGCACCTTCACCCGCGATCTGCTGCTTGATCTGGGCGTGCAGCCCGAACGCATCGTCATCATCAACCCGGGTGTGGATACCGAGCGCTTCCGCCCCGGTCTCGACGGCTCGCATCTGCGCGCCTCGCTGGGTCTGGGTCCACAGTCGAAGCTGGTGCTTTCGGTGGGCCGGCTGTCCCGCCGCAAGAGCTTCGACCACGTGATGCAGGCCATTCCGGAACTGGTCAAGCGCGGGCTGGACGTGCACCACGCGGTCATCGGCAAGGGCGAGGACGCCGACTATCTGGCCGGGCTGCGCGCGGCGTCACCCACGCCCGAGCGCATCCACCTGCTCGGCGGCGTCGGCGCGGACGATCTGCCGCTGTGGTACGCCGCCAGCGATCTGTTCGCCATGCCCAACCGTGACATCGGTGCCGACACAGAAGGTTTCGGCATGGTCTACATCGAAGCGGCTGCCTGCGGCCGTGCGTCGCTGGCCGGCAACACCGGCGGCACCGGTTCGGCCGTGCTCGACGGCGTGACCGGCCTGCGCTGCGAAGGCGATTCGGTGCCGGCCATCGCCGACGCGCTGTTCCGCCTGCTCGATCCGGCCAGCCGGTTCGGCGCCGAATGCGCGGCGCGCGCCCAGGCCCGCGCGCACGAGGAGTTTTCGTGGCACGCGGTGATGCGCAAGACGCTGGAACACTGCAGCCAGCTCGGACGCTGACCTTCGCGGCGGGCCGCACGCGGCCCGCGCCCCGCCGCACTCAGCCGTGCGGCATGGCGCCCGCCGGGCGCTTCTTCTTCAGCCAGGGAATCACCAGCCGGCCGTTCTCCAGCAGGCCTGCAGGCTTGGTGCGCGCCCACTCCTCGTCGGACATGCCGGCCAGGCGCTTGCGGATGAGCCAGCTGGTCGCGATCACCGCCACCACCAGCATGTAGTAGTAGTCGTAGTAGGCCATGCCGAGGAACTGACCGGCGACCGCATAGGCGATCAGGCTCACCTGCACCATGCGCATCATGTCGGCCACCCAGTGGATGTCCGGCATCTTGCGCGCCTGCCGCGCGGCCCATCCGGCGCTGAACCAGGTCATCAGGCCGAGCGTGAGGAACAGCGCCAGACCGATGAAACCATGCTCGCCCAGCACCTCGAACGTGACGCTGTGCACGTCGCGCACGTTGTCCGGGTCCGGCGCGTACAGCGCGAAGGTGGGCGACTGCCAGCACTCGAAGCCGCCGCCCATCAGCCTGTCCTTGGCCATATTGAAACTGGTCCACCACGCGTTCACCCGCCCGCGCGCCGACGCATCCTCGTCGTGGGTCTTGATCGTACCCATGCGCTCGTACCAGGCTTCGGGCATCAGCGCCGCAATGCAGGCGCCGGTCACCACCACGATGATGCCGCTCATCAGCTTGCGACGGCTGTTGATCCATACGAACAGCGCCATCGCCGACATGCCCAGCAGCGCACCGCGCGACTGGGTGCCGATGGCGGCAAACGCGGTCAGCACCGTCCACGTCGTCATCAGCAGTTTCAGGGTCGGATTGGCCACCCGCGAGCGCACGAAGAACAGCAGGGGCACGGTCATCGCCATGGCCAGACCCAGTTCGTTGTTCCCTTCGATGAAGGTGCCCGGCGGCCCCTGCACCCGGTGCACGCCGCCCTTGGAAATCGTGAAGATGCCGCCCTTGAGCCCGTAGAAACCGATCGAGGCGGCACACATGCAGACCAGCGCCTCAATGCGGTCGAAGCTGCGCATCAGGATGAGCGCGACGAAAATCATCAGCTGGATCTTCAGCACCTTGTCGAGCTGAACCACCGCGTAGTCCGGATACATCGCGAACGCGGTCGTGATGCACATCCAGATCACGAACAGCAGCAGGGTGACGGTTTCACGCGTCCAGATGATCTTCTTGATTTCCTTCGAGAACAGCAGTGCCACCAGGGTGGTCAGCGCGACGATCATCGCGAACGGAAAGCGCAGCGAAAAGCCGTAGGCCATCCGGTGCGGATTCATCAGACTGATCCAGGTGAACAGGATGATGCCCACCCACGGAAAGCGCAGAACGAAGGGCAGCACCGTGAAAATGATCGATGAAACAAGAATGTCGCGCATGCTGGCTGTCTTCCTCAGGCCGCCACGCGGCTGACCACGTAGCGGAACTTGCCGGAGCCTTCGGCCGGAATGGCATCGACATGGTCGACCGTGATGTCCACGGTCTGGCCCAGGCGGGCCCGGAAGCCGTCACGCACCCGCTGGTCACCGTCTGCCGGGTAGGCCGGTCCGGACACCACCGCCACCCTGGTGTGATCGGTGGTGAGCTGCTCGATCCGGAACGCCTCGACACCCGGCATGTCGCGCAGGATGTAGATGAGCGCCAGGCCGTGCATGACAGTACCGTCCTGCGCCACGATGAAATCGGTGCTGCGGCCCTGGATGTCCTGCAGCACCGGCAGGCCGCGGCCGCAGGCGCAGGATGCGGTCGCCAGCGTGCCGATGTCGCCGGTGCGATAGCGGATGAAGGGGTAGTCGCGGGTGGCCAGATGGGTCACCACGATTTCGCCGGACTGCCCGTCAGGCAGCACGCGGCCGTCGCGATCGACGATTTCGACGATGATGTCTTCCGCGGTCAGGTGCATGGACCCCTGCGGACACTGGTGAGCGATGAAGCCGGCGTCACGGCCGCCATAGCCATTGGCCACCGGCGCGCCAAACACGTCCTCGATCAGCGTGCGCTGGTGGTCGTACAGGCGCTCGGAGGTGACGAAGACGGTACGCACGCCGATATCGTCCAGCCGCACGCCGGTGCGCCGGGCGCGGGTGGCGATATGGGCGAAGGCCGACGGATAGCCGAAAAGCATGCGCGGCCGTACGGCGCGCATGTCGCTGATGAAGCCATCTACCCGGGCGTCCGACATTTCGAAGGCGGGCAGCAGCCGGGTGCGCATCAGGCCGTCGCGCAGCCGGCGCACGCGGTCCTGGGCGCCCAGTTCGATCGGACTGCCCCAGAGCACGATTTCCGGATCGCCGATATCGACGCCCCACCAGCGGGTGGCACGCCACTTCGCGGCAACGTCGCGACTCACGCGCTCGTTGCCGATGTAGAAGATGAGCGGCACGCCGCTCGAACCGCCGGTGTTGAAACGCGCCAGACCGCGCGCATCGTCGGCCTTCAGGGCGTCGGTGTTCGCGCGGATCAGCGGCTTGTCGAGAAAGGGCAGGCGCTGCAGGTCGGTCACCGCACGCACCGACCGGGGATCGAAATCCAGGCTTCGGAACAGGTCGCGGTAATACGGAACATGCGTGGCGGCATGGCCGAGCAGCGCGCGCAGGCGCTCGACCCGCAGCGTTTCCAGCCGCTCGCGAGGCCACCACTGCGACTGTTCCAGCGCGCGCCGGTCGGCCACCGTGGAATGCCCTTTCAGGCGCTCCTGCAGCGGAAACACGATGGATGAGATGAGCAGGGACTGCAGACGATCGAAAACCATGGGACGTTGGCAGGCGGCGCGCAGCGGCTACTGAGGACGGACCGCACCAGCTTAACCGCTGGCGCCGCCGGCCGGTGTGGCCGGGAGCACGCTGCGGTACGCATTCTCGATGCGGATGCGGACGGACGACCAGGCGAACTGCGCGACGTGGGCGAGACCTTCGGTCCGCAGCGTCGCTGCGGTGTCCGGATGGTCGAGCAGATGCAGCAGGGCCTGCGCCATGGTTTCGGGGTCGGCCGGCGGCACCAGCAGCGCGGTCCGGCCGTCCTCGACCAGGAAGGGCACGCCTCCGACACGGGTGCTGACCACCGGCACGCCGCAGGCCAGCGACTCGAGTACCGAATTGGGCGTGTTGTCGACCCGGGACGGGTTGATCATCACATCGGCGTCCGCGTACAGCGCCGCCACCTGTTCGCGGCCCAGCCGTCCGGCAAAGCGCACCGCGGCCGTGACGTCCAGCGCCGCGGCGAGCGCCTGCAGCCGCGCCAGTTCGGGTCCTTCGCCGGCCAGCGTCAGCCGGGCGTCCGGACATCGCGCACGTACCAGAGCGAAAGCGCGCAGCGCGGTTTCGTTGTCGTAGATCGCCTCCAGATTGCGGGTGACGATGAAGTGCGGCGCATCCGGGCGAAAAGCCCGGCCGCGCGGCACGAAGCGCTCGACATCCACCGCATTCGGCAGCACTTCGGCGCGCATGCCGAAACGGGCGAACACGCCCTGCAGGAAACCGGACGGCACCGCCAGCAGCGCCGCCCGGCGCATCGTGAAGCGGACGACGGCCGCCTGACGTTCAAGAAAAGCGGCCGCTTCGCCGCCGCGGTAATTGACGATGACCGGACATCCGCGCAGATGTGCGATCCAGATCGCCGGCGCGGCGAACAGATGCCAGGACCAGCCTGAATTGGCCATCACATGCATCAGGTCGTTGCGGCCGGCCGCACGCCACAGCGCGCAGAGAAAGGGCAGCAGCCGGCCGGCGGCGCGCAGCCCGCGCACCGACGCCAGCCAGGCCGGCCGGTAGGGCGCATTGGTCTGCACCAGTTCGACCTGCACGCCTTCGGCGGCGAGCTTGTCCGCCAGCTGGCGCGTCTGGTTGGCCATGCCGCCGGCGGGCGGCGGCAGCGGCCCGACCAGTGCGAGCCGGACCCCGACCAGACTCATGCAGCCGCCTGTCCGAGCAGGGAGCCGTATACGCCGCGGTAGCGCGCGACCGAATTCGTCCAGTTGCGTTCGGTCTCGACGAAGCGGCGACCGGCTTCGCGGATCTGCGACCAGCGCGATTGCATGGACATCAGCTGCAGCACGCTGCGCGCGAGGTCGTCGGCGTCGCCGGCGCGGAACAGCATGCCGGTTTCACCGTCGCGGATCAGTTCCTTGTGGCCGCCGACGTCGGACGCCACCAGCAGCAGGCCCTGGGCCATCGCTTCCAGCGGCT
>OFDC01001692.1_pt1 | contig 11136 bp, 3 predicted proteins | sample 1520941 | NCBI WGS metagenome assembly OFDC01 (sample SAMEA94258168, study PRJEB24077) | hot springs metagenome | biome: Aquatic biome; feature: Water | place: India | collected 2012-12-06 | depth 5 m | reverse complement strand
GCCCATAGATGTGGCTCGGTTGTGAAGCAGTGCCCCTCCCGCTCCAACCCGAAAGTGGCGCGCAATGCGTGCAGCCCCTCGCGCCACGCAGGCGGCGGCAGGTCATTGAGCGGAGTGGACATGATACGTTCGTTTCCGCCGAACAACCGATTGGCTTGCAGCAAGGCCGGACGATCAAAAGCCGGGGGCGTTCGCTTTGCAAGCAGCCGGAGATCGCTGCTGCACAAGCGTGGGCCGGCGCGCCGCAAGGCAGGACCACGCAGGCTCTGCTTCGTGGCGACTGTCACCGATAGCCCTCCACCCTAGGCCGCATGCCTTGAGCTGTTAGTTCGTCATAGGCGGCGAGGTTATAGCGCAGCTCGTCACGGGTGAGCGCTTGAATCGTGTTACCCGGGAACATCGAGGCGCTTCCATGCATCCATGATCATCTCGTATGACGTAAACGGATTCCCGCCCCTCATCTCGGCTCGCTTGAGAGCTCCAAATGTCTCAATGCCACAGTCCTCACCCAGCAGTGACGATGGGTCCAAAAGGTACTGCATCTCGTCAAGGCCCAAACCGAAGAAGTCTCGGGCAACCAGTACGTCCAGTTCGGCTCGAAGCCTGCGGCGCTGAAGCGGCTCTTCGGCGGGTTCACCAGTGAGATCGAGGGCTGGTCCCACTCGGTCCCACAGTCCGACCATTTCCGCCCCTGCACAGGTCAGCCGCGCTGAGTGCCTGGCAATGGCAAGTTCGACGGCAGTCCCGTCAAAACGGCGTGGCAGCGGCAGACTGTCAACCAATGTCAAAGTCATGTGCAGCGCGCCCTTTTGTCGGGCTAGAAAGTCGAGACAGAACGAGTTGGCCAAGGCAAGCCAAAGAAGCGAAAGCCGGTCGTCCGAGGGCTCGAACATGATCGTCGGAACTGAGTGTCCGCAGAGACTTTCGGGAGGGATCATTGCCGCCATCAAGAACCGCTGATTGGTAACACCACCAACATCGCAGAAGCCGATCCTGTACGAATTTGCCCGAGTGACAGCTTTTTCAGGCATCTCCTCCAAGGGGATATGCCATTGCGGTGCGATCCGCTTTTCTGCCTGCTTGAATGGCAGTTCCTTCCAAACCGCCTGCCGACCGCGCCCACTAACGTAAGCCTTTGCTCGATAATCGAAGGCTTCGACCATACGCCCTTCGAAGAGAGGAATTCCGTCCTCGGCTTCACCAAACGAATCGCGGTCGTTCCCCATGTCGATTTCGCGCATGTACACACGGTCATTCGCGCCCGGAATGTCCGCTCCAAATGACGGCAGTCGAGCATGAAGCTTGCGGGCAATGGAAACGTCGCGGGGATCTGCAAACTCAGGAATGGCCAAGGCAGCAGGGCTAAGTTCGTGAATCAACGAAAGAGGAATCTGGAAAGGTAGCGGACTGCCAAGCGCGGCCAATTTGGGCTGGGTATTGATGCCGAAGGCTGCGGGAACTGTCTGGGTCGAGCCACCCCGAACTGCCGCATACAAACAGAATTTTTGCGCAGCGTGAATATCAAACCAAACGCGGCGTGTGTTCTCGAAAGTGATGAGGGTTCCAAGCTGCATGTTTGCGAAGACATGGCTACGCAAGGCTGCTGCGTTGGCTCCATTGTAGAAATTTTCGGGAATAATCTGTGCGGCAACGCCACCTGGACGAACCCCGAAGAACGCAAGCTCCGTGAACATGCGATAGATATTGAAGTCGCCCTTGCCAAGATTTCCCTCAGCAAACAGGACGAATCGCCCGCTATTGCGGAGAAAATTTGCAGCGCGGTAAAGCTCATCCTGATGACGCTGCCAATCGGCAGCCAAGGCCTGATCGGTCAACAGTTCCTCGAGCCGCTGCTTCTGATCTTCAGGCGAGAGGAAGCGAATTTCCGGATCGTATTTGGAAAAGAACTCCTTCACATCCGGACTCATGGTGTCCCAGGGTGGATTACCCAAGACCACGTCGAAGCCGCCGTTACTTACGATTACATCGGGGAACTCTAGCGGCCAGTGGAATGCACCGGCAGCACGAGCAGCATCCACTCCGACAGCTTCGAGCGGACCATAGACATTGGCACCCGCCAGCTTCTGCCGCACCTCCGCCGTGGTCGGCACAAGCCCGCGCAGGTGGCTGGCAGGAACTTCAGTCTTGGGCAGCAGGAAGGCGGCCATGTAGAGATCGCAAGCAACTTGCGTATTCCAGCGCGCAGGATCGGCGTTCCATGCCTCGAACGCGGCCTTCTTCTTCTCGACCTGACCCACGGTATCCTCGGGCATGGCCTTGATCCGGCCCAGCCCGGCGGCAATCGGCTTGGCCGGCATGACGCCGCCGCCGCCGAGGAAATCGAGCTGACCTTGCCCCTTCTTCGCATCGCGGTTCTGCCTGAGGTAGAACTTCGCCGCGTCCTTGTTGTCGCCGGTCAGCGGCTTGTAGGCCTCGTCCGGGATGCCCTCTTCCAGCACTGCCAGATCGAACACCCCGAGCAGGGCATCGCCGCAGCGCAGGTTGGCATCGAGGAAGCCGAGGGGCTGGCCAGGCGAGACAGACTCGATCCACAGCGCCACCTTGGCCAGCTCCACCGCCATCGGGTTGCGGTCCACCCCGTGGATGCAGCGCGAGACGACATCGCGCAGCGCGGCCTGCGTCTCTTCCTTGCCGGCATCCTCATTGCGCAACCGCGCTACCCTGTTCGCCATGCGCCGCGCCGCGCCGAGCAGAAAATGCCCCGATCCGCAGGCCGGATCGATCACCTTGAGATCGAGGATCGCCTTGACCTTCTCGTCCGCCGTCGAGTCGCTCGCCTCGGCCCGATCCAGCACCGGATCGAGCGCGGAATCGAGCAGGCATTCGACCAGACTGTCGGGCGTGTAATACGATCCGCTGGTCTTGCGGTCATTCCCCTTGGCACCGGTGCCAAGCTGGAACTGGCCTGCAGCGTTCAGGCTCGGGCGGATTTCCAGCAGGCCTTCGTAGACGCTGCCGAGCTCCTCCGTCTTGAGATCGCGCCAGTTGATGCGGTGAGTAATGCCGTCCTTGCGGATGAAGCCCAGGCAGAACAGCGCCGACAGAAACGCGCGGTTGGGGATCTTCGCAGCGCTGAGGTTTGGCGTTGAAGCGGCTGCGAACAGCCCGCCCAGCGCGGGCAGACCGAGCAGGTCTTCCCCATGCTCAAGGCTGGCAAAGGTAACCTTCACCGCCTCCCAAGCATCGTGATGCCCATCGCGTGCCACGCGGCGGCGGCTGCGCTCGCGCCAGAACGTGAAGGAATAGCCCTGCTGGTAGAGCTGGCGCGCAGCCAGGGTGGCCCGGCGAGGGTGGAGGAGATCGCGGTCTTCCGCCACGGCGAGGAAGATCAGGCGATAGACGGTGCGCAGCAGTTCCTCGAACAACGCCTGCATCGATAGCGTGCCGCTCTGGAGCCGCTCGCGCATGTCAGGGTTGGCTTCGACGAGCCCTTGGCCCAGCTCCTCCAGCGCGGTGGCGACGTTGGCGTAGAGGTCCTTGCGAGCCTCAACCCCCTGCTTGAGACCGGCCTCCCGCCACTGTTCCAGCGCACAGTCCGACGCCGCCGCCCCTTCCGCGCCAAAGCGCGTGGCGTGGGCGAGCAGCCAGAAGGCCGTAAAGTCCGCGAACATCTCGTCCCGGAACATCGCGCCGAGGTCTGCCTCGATCCACGCCGGACGCGTAAGGCTGGCGTTGTCGCGCATCAGCCGAATACGATCTCCGGCAAAGACGAGGCCCCAGTAGAAGGTCGGGTTGGCGTTGAGCCAGTCCTGCAGCAGGGCGACAGGGGAGCGTTTAGGGCGCCCTCCTTCGCCATCGCCGAATTCGGGCTGCGATTTGGCGAAAGCGTCCGCATCGGCAACCGGAGCTGCGGCAACGATGGGAACGCGACCTCCCTTTGCCTCCCAGGCGAGGCGGTAACGCCGGGTGCCGTCCTGGTGCTCGACGGGACCGTAGAGGTCAATAAAGCCGAGGCATTGACTGAGCAGATCGCGAGCAAAGGCCGCTGTGCGGGTGACGGTCTTGGCCTCGGCCTTGTCGTATTCACGCCAGATGGCTTGGCCGATGCGGAAGTAGCGCGCGATCTCGTCGCCCAGGCTGGTGCCCTTGGGGCAGGCATAGCTCTCCGCTGTCTTGGCGGTGCGATCGGCGGCGATGATCTTCTGCACCTGCTCCGGCGCAATCAGGCCGCCTTCGATGGTGAGCGCAACGAGGCCAAGTTCGGTGGATGAGGAGCGCCGGGCCATCAGTTCGCCTCCGGCACGAGGACGTAGAGGCCAATCACGTCGGCGGGCAGCACTGGTTCGACTGTGGTAGTCGCGCCTTCACCCCTTGTTGCGGACTTCACCCGGTCATGGTCCTCCGACAAAGCTGCGGCACGGGCAGCGGCATAGGCGGCAATCGCAGGCTGGTAATCGGGATAGCGGGCAAGAGCCATTTCGATCTGGCGCTGGTTGGCCGGAGCTTCGATTGAGCGGGAGGCTTCGGGCTCCAGCAGGGCCAGCGCCTCTGCACCGGTCGCTATGGCCTGGACGCCGCCGGGGCCAAACGCGATGCCGGTGGCTTCTTCAGCCAGCAGCGTGCGGCGGCCGCTGGTGATCAGCTTGAAACGCAGACGCAGGACAAGCAGCGTGGTCAGCTTGTCCACCCCGCGCGTCATCCACACTCCGGTCCGGCCAAGGGTCGCCTTACCTTCGACCCCATTCGGATCGAGCGCGCCTTCAGCCATTGTTCCGGCCAATGTGGCGACCAAAGGATGCGTGCGGCCGACGTGTGTCACGTCGGGCGGCAATTTGTCGGCAAAGCCGATGGCGCGGGTGCCTGACATACTTCGCGCGGCCAGCTTTTCGCGCAACTGTTGGGGCAGATCATCATAACGCACGCGCCAATGCTGGCCGACGGCCCCAAGCGGCGTATCGATACGGGCCAGAGCGCGGCGGGTGAAACGCTCAACCTCCTCAGGGCCTCCCAGCAGGTCCCGCAGTTTGTGCCACTCGGGCAGGACTTCCTCGGGCTTCAGCGCAGTTTGGGCGTAGCGCGTCTGGCTGCGCCGCGCGTTCTCCTCCGCGTCACGCCACTGGGTTTCCAGCTTGGCCTCGGCATTTCCGAAATCGAACAGACCTTGCGCGCTCGGCTTGCTCGACCGAAGCAGCATGGCCTGCATCAGGGCATTGGAAACGCTGGCCGAATCTTCCGGCACGGGAACGACCACACCGGTTTCCTTCTGAATGCGCTTCATCTTCTCGGTGATCACCTTGATCACCGCGCCATCGATGATCGAGTTCGAACCGAACATCATCACCGACCAGACGTGCTCCGCCTGCTGACCGAAGCGATCGACGCGCCCGTCACGCTGCTGGTGGCGGGTGGGGTTCCAGTTGAGGTCGTAGTGGATCACGGCGTTGAACAATGACTGCAGGTTGATCCCTTCCGAGAGGCAATCCGTCGCGACAAGGATGCGATCAGGATGGTCAGCCAGCGCCTCGACCCTTTCCCTCCGCTCTTCTGGCGTAAGGCGACCGGTAACGACCTCGACTGTGTGCTTTTTGAACTGGGCTCTGAGAGCCTCGCCGACTGCTTCAGCGGTGGTTATAAAGCGGCAGAAAATGACAGGGCGGGCACTCTTCTTTCCTGTCAGATCCTTTACCTGGGCCACGAGTTCCCGAAACTTAGGATCTTCCGCAAAGCGCGCAGATAGCCGCTCGGCTTGGGTAATGAGCTTACCCAGCTCGGCCATTTCTTCACCTGCAAGCGCGGTCGCGGGCTCAACATCGGTATCGGCAAACTGCGCTTCGTCGTCGTCGAACAGAACCGGTTCAAGGGCGGCTTCCTCTGCCAGCCCACCAAGGCGATTTCGAAGGGCGCTGAGTGCCGCCGCGGGCGATGAGCCCACGCAGCGCATCAGAGCCAGCGTACCCCAGAAAGCAAGCCGGCGAGCCTGATCGCCGCTCGCACGAGTGGCGACGCCGAGGCAGTATTCGAGCACATCTTCCTGAAAGGCCTGAAATTCGCCGGTCAGCGAATAAGGGGCATCGGCCTTCATCGCCTTGGCAAACGCACTTGCCTCGCCCCAATTATCGGCAATGTCAGGTCGACGACGCTGGACGAAATGCTGAGCGAGGCGACGGCGATAACGCTCAAGTGCGTTGGTATCGAGCGTATCCGCGCCACTCGCGAGATCCGGATGCAGCAGACTGAGGAGTCTCGCATAGGCATCCTGGTTACCGCTGTGAGGCGTGGCCGTGAGGAGCAGCATATGCCGCTCTGCATCCTCGGCTAGACGCTGAAGTAGGGAAAAGCGCTGCTGGGTGCCTTTCTCACTGCCACCGACGCAACTGTGCGCCTCATCGACAACGACGAGCTTCGGGCATGCGTGGGCAAAGCTCTCACGCCTACTATCCGCTTTGATGTAGTCGAGACTGACAACGGTGAAGGGGTGGACACCGAGAATCGTGTCCCCAAGGGCTATGCCTTGCTCCAGAGAGCGTGCTCGCGCCGATGTAACCGCGACCGCATCAATGTCGAACTTCTCTGCCAGCTCGCCGATCCACTGATCCACCAAATGCGGTGGGCACAGCACGGTGAAGCTGTCGATCTCACCGCGGTCCAACATCTCGCGAAGAATCATGCCCGCTTCGATGGTCTTGCCGATACCAACGTCATCGGCGATCAGCATTCGCTTAACCTCGAGGCGCAGGGCCATGAGCAGAGGCACAAGCTGATAGGCGCGAGGTTCGACACCAAGATGCGCAGCGCTTCGAAATGGGCCGGCTCCGCGTCGCAGGGAAAGTCGTAACGCGTCGGTCAACAGGCGAGCAGCGTCCTGCGTGTCCAGCTGATTTGCATCAGGCAGTTGGAAGCTTGCCTCGCGTACCGGTTGACGCTCAAGCTTTGGGGCGATGAGAATGGCATCTTCTTCTGAACCTGACAGCGGCCGTACGCGCAGCAAATCTTCAGTAGGCTTGCCAAGCACGATCCATTCCCGCCCACGCGCGTGGACAAGATCACCGATTTGGAGCTGGCCGGTGGCAATTGTCGCAAGGCTCATCAGACAACTCCGAGCGCCGCCGCAAGCGCGGGCGGTATGTTCTCACCGGGCAAGTCCGGCAATTCGATCAGGTCACGGCCAAGTTCACCGCAACGCTCAATGAGTGCAGCGGGCGGATTACCTGCCACCGCCATCGCCATATGGCCCGGCCAACACAAGGAATAGTCAATGCCCGCAATGGTTTCGCTTGATGGGGGCGGTGCGCCCCATTGCGCCAAAGCGGCGATCCAGGGATCGACATTGCCGCCTGAACTGCTCGTGGCGCCTGTCGGCCAATCCCGTTCGCAACCGGCCATGCTCTTGAGGACGTCCAATACAGCCGGGTCGCGCCGGTCGATCAACTCGTGATCAGGCTGGTTGTAATAGGACAAGATGCAGCGATAGCATCCGGCGACACAGGCATCATGCTTGTCCTTCAAGCCGTCAGTTGAATGTTTATAGTGCATCAGGTCGAGTGCAACTTCGGCTAGGCGCTGCCAGCGCTCGGGTCCATCCATAATGCGCTTCAGGACGCCAGCTCCACCCTCAGATGCCTCGTAGAATAGGATTGCCTTACGATCATCGCGCGTCGGCAGAGGTTCGCCGAGCAGCTCTCCAGCCTCAAGAACGTGTTCTGTCTCAATCGCCCGAACCAGAGCGTGTTGAAGCGTCGCCATCTGCGATTTATCTAGGTCAATCACCCTGTCGAACTTCAACAACAGCGCGTTCTTGGTATCTTCAACCACGGGCACGATCGACTGGCGCCGTGCTCCTTTTGGATCAGCGCCTTCATCCTCGCCTTGCGCTTCATTTTTGAGCCAGCGCCCCGAGATCGTGTCGATATCGAACCCGACGTGTTCCTTATGGGCGCGCCGACGCAATCCAAGATTTGCACGTGAAAGCTTCGTCTGCGGTCCATAGCGCAATGCCGCCAGTGGGCTTCCTTCGGACTTCAGGAGCAGATTTTCCTGCCGCGCGGGATCCCATTCGAACACTGTTCGTAGTTCAAAGCCTCTTCGTTGCCGATCTTCATCGTTGGCTGTGATCCGCGCTCCGGGAACTGCATCGACGTTCTCAATCCTGTAGAGCTTCGAGAGGCGCCCCTCTTCGGTCAGCACCTCATTGCACACGGCGCAGCGCTCTTGCGTTTCAACGCTGTGGGCCGCTCCGCAGGCGCGGCAACATCTAACTGTGCTTGTTACCAGAGAGTTGTCACTTCCGCGCGTACCGGCGGGCAATTTCGCGCGATTGCAGCGGTAAGCCTTACCCTCGTGATATACGAGACTGTTAGGACCAAATTCGGCGATTGCGAGAAAACGCGGCCGCTGCAGCACCGTCGAACCCCGCTCACCGTCGATAAAAGCATAGAGTGGCAGGCGCGGAAAATTATAACCGGGCAGGAAGCCCTCGGTCGCCAGATAGCGATACGAGTAGAAATCTGAACTCGCCGACGACACGCCGCTGGCAAGTAGTTCGACCTGCTTATCAGCTGCGACATAGCGAGATCGCGCGTCCTTTCGTTCCTGCGCAGAAAGGCCGGGGCGGTCAGCCAAAGCTGAAGCCGCCTTCCGCTCCTCATGTGCCGAGCGATACAGCGTACGCCAACGCTCGAAAGCGGCATCGAAAGCAACGGCTGCATTCTGCCATCGAGCTGCAACAAATTCGCCAGGCGCGCCAATTTCCGGAGATCCTTTGGAAGGGAGAGCTGAAGCTACAATTCTCTTTGCCTGAGCTTGGGCAACACCATCGGCAGTGGCGACATCAAACGCTGCTTTGAGGCGATCACAGACATCGTGGTCTGCATTCTCCATGTCGAGATTTTCCGGGATCGACTTACCCAGTCCATCACGCGCGGCGGCCAGCCATTCGGCGTGCACATGTGATGCCAGAAGGTCAGGGTTCACGAGGTCAATTGCCGGAGCCCTGACGATGCCTGCCACCAAATCTGTGCGCCGCTCGAAGTAGTATTGATCGTGCGGGCTTTGCGCTGCGCAGTAAGTAACGACAAGCGCTGCTTGCCCGCTTCGTCCCGCGCGACCTGCGCGTTGTGCATAGTTGGCTGGTGTCGGAGGGGCGTTTCGCAGGTAGACCACGTTCAGTTGGGAGATATCAACCCCGAGCTCCATCGTTGGTGAACAATAGAGCAAGGGCAGAAAATCGCGCTTTTCCGAGGCAACCTTGGCCTCGCCTGCCATTTCGGCGATGCGTTTGTGATCGCTGTCTCCGAAGCGGAACCGACACTCACGTAGTTCGCGCAGCAACGAATCCACCTGAGCAGTGTGTTCGCGCGCTTCGAACGCCATGGGCAAAGTCCCTGGGGTCGCAAGACGAGCAGCGACGTCGGAATACAACTCCGCAAAGAATGCGTTGCCCTGACCCCGCTCCGGCTTTGCTTCACCCGCGACGAGACGAAGCGAACCGGGGGCCAGTCGCCAACCGGCTAACGGGCCTGCAGCAAATTCCCGGGTCATTTGATGGCGGCCAGCTGCAACAAGCATCGCTTCGACCAACGGTTCAATGTCGGCCAGGGCAATCTCGCCGGCTTCCTTTGCGATCCTGCGAGCGATCACACTGCGCCCGGAAACCCTGACAATCCGATCGGCCTTGCTGCCCTGTGTCCCAATGACGAGCGTCGTCTGATAGTTGAGATCGTGGTTCTGTTCCTCCTGACCGATTGCCCACGGATCCTTGAGAACCTGCCGCGATTTCATCGCGACCGCTTCCAGCTCATTCTGGTCAAGTGCATCGACCGCGATCGCCAGTCCCTGTCGCATGTGATCAAACAGAAACCGGAACATCGCCTGACGTCGAAGCTCTGGCACTTGCCCAAGGAGCTCAAACCCGCGACGCTCGCTTTCACTCATCCGCTGGCGGTGCTGACCCGAACATGTCGCTTGGTCTGACGCCAACATTGCGATGCCAGGATATTCAACTCGGATGAGATCGAGTTGGTCGAGATTGGGATTCGTAAAGCGCCAGCCGCGTCTCAGATCGTTCCAGAGCCGGTGCGCAAGTACCCGGTTGATTGCCTTCTTGGCCTCGTCCAACGCGGAGAAGCTGACCGGATCTGGATCAAGCATCCACTCGGTTCGCCGGTCTCGCAACTCGGGTTCGAATCCCAGAGCTTTTCGAAGAGCATTCCCAAATTCTTCATGGGTAAGCCCGTCTTCGCCAGCCACCTTGACTGCTCGCAGCATGGCCCCGCGCAGTAATGTCACGAAGATGAAGTCGTTGAAATGACCTGACTGGAGTGCCGCATCCTGGCGATTATCGGTGAATCCTAGCAGTTTCCTGCGATGCGCCTCAGCTGGTTCACCAGCCCGCTCCATCCAGTCGAGCGCCGCCGAAGTAATCAGAGTGGTCGCCGAGCTGCGCCCTTCCGCAGATAGGCCCGCCAGCTTGTTGATGTCTCGCGCCTGCGGTGGTGGTTGGTTGCGGCAATGCGGGCAAAATCGGAAAGCCCCTGGGAAAAACCAACACCGCAGTCCGTCATCAGCGTGTCGCCCATTTGAGCCAAGCCACATCACTCGCCCGTCATGCTTGCCGCGGTGACTGCTCTTCAATCGTGGCTGGCCCGAGGCCGTCATTTCAAGCCAACTGTCCGGGTAGTCCTCGATTGCACCGGTAAAGCTCAAATCACCGACAGCGTCAGGGACCAAGAAACCATGCTCTCGGCCGTCTTCGTCAACCTCACCTCGCGGCGTCAGGTCGATCGGCCGGGCAATAACAGTACCGGTTTCATCAATCGTTACGCTGTGCACTTCCTGACCACATTCGCGGCAGAAAAACACGGGATAGAGCCGCGCTTCGGCTTCGTCTCGGTCGAACTTTTCGGCAGCCAACGAAACCCGACGTGTGCCGCTCGGAGCGAGTGTCGCATGAGCGTTGCCTGCGCCTGAGAGGAAGCGGTGCAATTTGAACGCCATGAAGGCTTGGTCGCGATCATCTCGGCATTCGCTCATAGAGACCAGACGCGCGGCCAAGGCTTCGCGGCATTGTGAAGGCTCAATGCCAATCGCAGTCGCGAGGTCCTCTGCGGCATTCGTCAAAGTTCGCGGTGTCCGCCGCTTCAATGACTCGCCGCCATCGAGACCGATGTTCATCTCAAT
>OFDC01001691.1_pt1 | contig 11139 bp, 10 predicted proteins | sample 1520941 | NCBI WGS metagenome assembly OFDC01 (sample SAMEA94258168, study PRJEB24077) | hot springs metagenome | biome: Aquatic biome; feature: Water | place: India | collected 2012-12-06 | depth 5 m | reverse complement strand
TGATGGCCGTTCCTGCGCATGATGAACGCGACTTTGGCTTTGCTAAAAAATACAACCTTCCTATCAAACAAGTTATTCAAGTGCAGGGTGAGACATTCTCGGATTTGGCCTGGTCTGAATGGTATGGTGACAAATCCAAAGGTGTGTGCGTACACTCACGCACTTATGATGGACTTCGCTACGAAGAAGCTGTCGATATGGTAGCTGCAGATCTTAAAACTAAAAATCTAGGCGACAAGCAGACCAACTGGCGCTTACGTGATTGGGGTGTATCACGCCAACGTTACTGGGGCTGCCCTATCCCAATTATCCATTGCGATAGCTGTGGCGATGTTCGGGTACCGGACGATCAACTCCCGGTGAAGTTGCCTGAGGACTGTGTACCAGACGGTTCTGGCAACCCATTGAATAAACTAGAAAGCTTTATCAATTGCACCTGTCCGTCTTGTGGCAAACCTGCAAAACGCGAGACCGACACCATGGATACCTTTGTGGATTCCAGTTGGTATTACGCACGTTACGCCAGCGGCCTTAGTAATGACAGTATGGTGGATGCGCAAACCAGTCAATGGATGCCAGTCGATCAATATATCGGCGGCATTGAACATGCTATTTTGCACCTCTTGTACTCCCGTTTTTGGAGCAAAGTGATGCGCGACCTTGGCCTGGTGAATTATGATGAACCATTTGCCAATCTGCTGACACAAGGCATGGTGCTTAACCATATATTTTCGCGCCGTACCGACAAAGGTGGCATTGAGTATTTTGCACCGGAAGAAGTCGAGTTAATGCACGATGCACAAGGCAAAGTCATAGGCGCCAAAGCACTGAAAGATGGTTTGCCTGTGGATTTTCAGGGCATGGGCACCATGTCCAAATCCAAACGCAATGGTGTTGACCCACAATCACTGATTGAACAATACGGTGCCGATACCGCACGTTTCTTTATGATGTTTGCGGCACCACCAGAACAAACGCTGGAGTGGTCTGATAGCGGCGTGGAAGGCTCTCACCGCTTTTTACGACGTGTGTGGAGCTTTGGCCACCTTCTCTCCACAGAGGATAAGCAGTCATTACCAAGTAAATTAAGCGCGTCATTAAGTGCTGTTAGACGTGAAGTACACTTAACATTGAAACAAGCAAGTTTTGACTTGAGCAGACAGCAATTCAATACGGTTGCGTCTGGCACCATGAAAATGCTGAACACGTTGGAGAAACTCCCAAAAGAAGCCGAGCAAAATTGGCAAGCGGTTGCGTTTGAGGGGTTTTCGATTTTGCTACGTTTGCTTTCGCCTATCGCGCCACACATCACTCAAACGCTATGGAAAACCTTGGGCTTTGGCGACGATATCTTAAAAGCCACTTGGCCGGAAGCGTTGCAATCTGCCATGGTACAAGATGAAGTAGAATATGTGGTGCAAGTGAACGGCAAATTGCGTGGCAGCATCACCTTGGCCAAGAGTATGGAAAAAGCGCAAATTGAGGCCATTGCCGTCAACCAGCCTTTTGTACAAAAGCATTTGGAAAATGCCAGCGTGCGCAAAATTATTGTGGTACCCAATAAACTAATCAACATTGTGGTGGGATAACTCTATGATGCCTTGGATGCGAAACCTGATTTTAAGCCTTTGCTGTGCGACTTTGGTAGCCTGCGGCTTTCATTTACGCGGTGCCAATGAGTTTGCGTTCAAGAGCATTTTTGTAAATGGCAACACACAAATCACCAAGGCACTCAAAAAATCTTTGGTGGCCAACGGTGTAGAGGTTGCTAACGATGCTAGCACAGCGGAAATGGAATTGGATTTAATGAAAGAAGAAAGCGAAAAACGCATTCTTTCATTAAGTGGTGGTGGTGTTGTGAATGAGTATGAGCTTTACTATCGCGTGTTCTACCGTGTGAAATCAGCAAAAGACCCACTGTGGTCGCAACCGCAGACCATGGAAGCGCGTAGAGACTTCTCATACAGCGATGCCAACTTGTTGGCCAAGCAAAACGAGGAAAAGCAGCTCAATCTCAATATGCAGAAAGACGTCACACAAGCCATTCTGCGTAGACTATCTGCCATCAAACAATAGCACTATGCAAATACCGGCCAATGCTTTAGTGAAACATCTAAGCAATACGCCATCCCCTATGGTAGTGATTGTGGGCGATGAGCCGCTGGCCAAAGCCGAATGCTTAGACGCCATAAGGCAATACGCACGTCGCTTGGGAGCAGAAGAACGTACCAGCTTGTTGGTTGAACGGCAGTTTAATTGGCAAACGGTCACACAATTTAGCCAGCACTTTTCTTTATTCTCTTCACATCGCATCCTGGAAATCCATATCCCTAGCGGCAAACCCGGTGTAGATGGTGCTAAGGTGCTGACACAATTAGCGCAGAGCCCTATCTCTGATGCTACAACAATCATCACCTTACCAACGCTAGAGCGCGAAAGTAAAAACAGTGCTTGGTATCAGCAACTACAAACTCACGCTTTGGTAGTAGAGCTGAAAGAAGTTGCTGTCACACAACTGCCTGCATGGATTAAGCAACGGTTGGCACAACAGAGCCAGCATACGGATGATGATTCTCTTGTGTTTATGGCACAACAGGTAGAAGGCAATATGCTGGCTGCGTATCAAGAAATTCAAAAGCTGGCCTTGCTGTACCCGGCCGGCGAAATTACTTCCGTACAAATTAGAGAAGCAGTGCTCAATGTAGCCAGATTTGATGCCTTCCAATTGGGTGAAGCGATGCTGCAAGGCGATAGCGAACGCACCATCCGTATTTTGCAAGGCCTACAAGACGAAGGTGAACAATCGGTGGCGGTCATGAATCCGCTGATTTGGCTGATACGCCCATTGCTACGCATTAAGCAGGCCGAAGCCCAAGGTGAAAATTTGCAATCCGCCATGGCCAGTGCACGTCTGTTTGGCGATAGACAACTGCTTATTAAGTCAGCAGCACACCGGCTTAGTATTCGCCAGGTGGAAGCCGCGTTGCAGAAGCTAAGTGAGATTGATCGCATGGCAAAAGGGGTGATGCAAGGTGATGCTTGGCTGGAGATTTCGCGCCTTTGTTTCGGCCTTGCTCGCATAAAAGCCAGAACAAGGTAAAATAGCAATATGAACATCAAAGACTACATGCAACAACTGGGGCAAGCAGCGCGTTTAGCGTCGCGCGCCATGGCCAAAGCCAATACTGAAACTAAAAACCGGGCACTGTTATTTATTGCAGCGGCCATTCGGCGAGAGGCACACGCTTTGCTGGCGGCCAACCAACAAGATTTAGCTGCTGCCAAAGCCAATGGCATGGAAGACGCCATGTTGGACCGCCTGACGCTGACTGAGAAATCCATCGCCAACATGGCAGAAGGCCTGACGCAAATTGCCAGCTTGCCAGATCCAATCGGCGAGATGACTGATTTCAAATACCGCCCTTCCGGTATCCAAATTGGCAAAATGCGTGTGCCGTTGGGCGTGATTGGCATCATCTATGAAGCTAGACCAAACGTGACCATTGACGCTGCTGGCTTGTGCATCAAATCTGGCAATGCTTGTATTTTGCGTGGCGGTTCTGAAGCGATTCATTGCAATCAGGCTTTAGCCAAATTGGTACACGAAGGCCTGACCAAAGCCGGCTTGCCTGAAAGTGCCGTATTGGTAGTCGATACCACTGACCGCGCTGCAGTGGGTGAGCTGATTACCATGAAGGCCTATGTGGATGTGATTGTGCCACGCGGCGGCAAAGGTTTGATTGAGCGTATTTCCAATGAAGCGCGCATTCCAGTGATTAAGCATTTGGATGGCAATTGCCATGTGTATGTGGATGACGAGGCCGACTTAGACAAAGCCGTACGTATTTTAGAAAACTCAAAAACGCAGCGCCTAGGTACCTGTAATACTGCGGAATCTTTATTGGTGGCGCGTAGCATTGCGCCTACAGCGTTGCCATTGTTAGCCAAGATGCTCATAAGCAAAGGTATTGAAATTCGCGGCTGTGCCGAGACTCGCGCCATAGTCAAAGAAGCCATTCCTGCTACTGAGGAAGACTTTTACACTGAGTATCTGGATGCGATTATTTCATGCAAAGTGGTGGCCGGTGTGGATGAAGCGATTGCGCACATTAACCAATACTCCTCGCAACATACTGAAGCAATTGTTACTGAGAACTACACAAAAGCACGTCAGTTCTTGCGTGAAGTAGACTCTAGCAGTGTGATGGTGAATGCTTCCACACGCTTTGCTGATGGGTTTGAATATGGTCTGGGTGCTGAAATTGGCATTTCCACAGATAAATTGCATGCCCGTGGTCCAGTCGGCTTGGAAGGCCTCACATCGCTCAAGTATATTGTCTTGGGCAATGGCGAAGTGCGCGCCTAAGTGACCAACGCCTATTTGACGATGGCTGCTCTCATACGACTGAGTTAATCCCGAGTTCATCATGCAATGCATAGGCATCTTGGGCGGCACGTTTAACCCTATCCATTACGGTCATCTCAGAATTGCGCAGGAAGCAGCTGAGGCTTTTGCACTTAGCCAAGTTAAATTCTTACCTGCAGCTAAACCGCCACTCAAAAAAGAACCTATCGTGAGCGCTAAACAACGGGCTGAGATGGTTCAGTTGGCGATTGCCGCCAACCCACTATTTAGTCTAGATAGCCGTGAGATTGACCGCAATGGTCCGTCTTATACTATAGACACTTTAGAGTCTTTGCGTGCAGATCACCCTGAGGAGGCATTGTGCTTAATTATCGGCACAGATGCTTTTGCGCATTTTGATCAATGGCGTCGTTGGCAACAGATCCTGGATTATTGCCATCTGATTGTAGTGTCCCGCCCACCTGTTGCAAATTTAGACTTAAGTGAGCCGTTGCAAACGCTTCTGCAAACGCATCAAACAGACGATACAACAAAACTCTCGCAACACGCGCATGGACTAATCGCTCTTCTTACGGTCACTGCATTGGACATTTCCTCTAGCCATATTCGCAGCATAGTACATGCACATCAAAACCCAGCCTACCTTTGTCCTGAGGTAGTGATTAGCTATATTCAAGCACATCAGCTATATATAGAGAGTCTATAGCCAGATTGGCTCTTACTAATTAGTAAATTGGGACGAAAAAAAACCTGCCGAAGCAGGTTTTTTGACGCTAGCAAATTAAGCTAAAGTTTTACGACGACGCGCGATACCGAACATGCCTAACGCTGATGCTAAGAGTGGCAATGATGCTGGTACTGGCACTGCACTTACGCCTACTACATAGTCATCATAGTCGCCATCTGGAGAACCACCATCATTAAAGCCGATTAGGAAAGCGAATGGGTTACCTTGTGAATCTTTATAAGAACCATCATTTTCGATGTAAGCAATTTTACCTACATAGTTTGTTAAGTTAGACGCTGGCGCTGAAGTATCTGAACCGCCAAATCCAAAGTCAATCAAACCTGCTGCCACACTGAATGTAAATGAATCACCTACATTTACTAAGCTAGTAGATGTACCACCAACTTCCGAACCATTAAACATGAAAAAGTTTGTATTCCATGCCTCTTTACCTAAAAAGGTAACTGTTAGATTAGTGTCTTGCGTTGCAGACAATTGTCCAAATACGCCACCTGTTGCACCAGTAGTAACATCATGGGTGTCCCCTGTAAATGTCACAGAGTCACCTGAACTTAGGGATAAGTGGTTGACAACCTCTGCTTGAGCTACAGAAGCAGAGAACGCGATGGTTAACGCTAACAACAATTTCTTCATAATTTTTCTACTCCACTTAAACTATCATTAAATCAAAAACCTTGAATGTACTATAGGGACTAACTCCCGACCTCACAATAGCCCATTAGGGTTACTGCTAAATCAATATTGTTATGCATACGGATTCAATGCTGACTTGACTGTATAGTCAGTCGCGATTAACCTTAATTTAGTGTGCGTGTTTGTAGACTACAATAGCCCTGATGGGCCACCAGATCGGCATACCTGACATATTGATTCATACATCAGATAAACCCTTACAGCGTTAAATCTTTTATAAGAGTTGGTACTCTGGGATCCCCTGCAATTTTGTTTGCAACGTGAGCAAATTCTCTTGGTAACACTGCATCTCTTTATTGATAGGGTTTGCCACCCAAGCGGAGACTGTGAGACCCCGCGCTTGCATCACTTCCATCGTGAGTAGTGCATGATTGATACATCCCAATCGCATGCCTACCACAAACAGTACTGGGATGTTCAACCGGGAGATTAAATCCGCAATGGTGTAGTGTGCATTGAGCGGCACCAACAATCCACCAGCACCTTCTACCACCACGATATCCGCTAATACTGATAGCTCAGCATACGCACGTTGAATCAAGTCAAGCTGGATTTCTATACCTTCTTTTTCTGCTGCAATATGGGGTGCAATAGGATCTTTAAAGCAGTAGGGATTGACCAAGTGCATGGGCGCTGGGACGTTGCTGGCTTGCGTGAGCAAGGCAACATCTTCATTGACCCACTGTCCATCCACCAGATCGCAACCTGCTGCTACTGGCTTCATGCCAACCACGCGGTAACCTTGTGCGACATAGTGCCTTATCAGCTGACAAGCCACATAGGTTTTACCAATGCCGGTATCGGTGCCCGTAATAAAAAATGACTGTTTCATCTGATTAACTAGCGCGCCCTAAACGCTATCGGCGCAAATCCTTCGGGCAAGGTTTGGCGTTGCTCGGGCGCCCATGCATGACCATATACCACTTCAAATGTGGCAGGCAATTTGCCATCCTGCTGTCTAAATTGCTCGTAACGTGCAGCCAATTGTTGCAGAAAGCCTTTGCCAACCAATCCGCGGGCACGCCCTGCAGTGGCGTTGTGTGCACCTATAGATTTCAAATCGCGCATCACACTTTTCACATCGTCATAGGTCAAGGTGAAATGCTCCACATCCAGCACTGGGGCGCTAAATCCTGCACGTGTCATAGCATCGCCAATATCATGCATATCAATAAAGCGGCTGACATGCGTTGTAGCATCGTCATGCGCACTGGCGATACGCAGCTCCTTTAAGGTATCCGGGCCGAACGTGCTGAACATTACTAGACCATTGGGTTTAAGCACCCGTTTGATTTCGGCAAAGGCTTGATCTAAATTGTTACACCATTGAATGGCAAGGTTAGACCAGACTATATCTACACTATTATCGGCGAGTGGCAATGCCTCGATATCTGCACACACCAGACTTTTCTTGCCGGTAAGTTTTGCCATCCAACGTTGCAAAGTAGGTTGCTGTGTATAGGTCTGCTGCAACATGCCCATGGCCAAATCTAGGGAAATCACGTGTGCGTTTGGAAAGCGCCCCTGTAAAGCAAAGCTCCCGTGCCCTGTACCACAACCTGCATCCAGAATTGCTAGTGGCGATATTTTGACCAGATCGAGTCGATCCAGCATTTCTTCCCTAACACTTTTCTGCAAAACAGCGGCGGCATCGTAGGTATGCGCAGCGCGTTCAAACGATGCGCGTACTCGCGCTTTGTCTATCCAATAAGCGTCTTGCATGTCTTGTATCTATGGCTCTAAAAATTGATTGAGCGTATCGACAAACTGATCGGTATGCGATAAGAATGGCGCATGTGCAGCACCCGCCATGACACGTAAAAATGCCATCGGCAGATGTTGAGACATCCAATGGGCCGCAGCTACCGGTGCTAACGTATCACGATCACCATGAATCAGTAATGTAGGTTTGCGTAATGAAACCACCTCTTCACGCAGATCGGAATCCAGCAAAATGGTGAGTGAGCGGTTTAATGTCGTTTGCGTGGGCGTAGGCTTGAGATCAAAACTCGCGCGTAGCTGGCGCAATGTGGCACGCGCATCGTTGGCTTTCATGCACTGCAGCGTTAAAAATTGCAGCATGGTGGTTTTGTAATCGCGGTTCACACTCTCCGCAAAATTGTGGAAATGCACCGGGGATATGCCATGTGGCCAGTGATCCGAAGTGACAAAACATGGGGTGGAACCCACTAAAATAAGACGACGTATGCGGTCTGGTTGGTTGAGCGCAATACGCTGAGCCACCAAGCCACCGAGTGACCAGCCTAATATATCTGAAACGCCAGGAATAACTTGCGCAACTTCATCAGCCAATGCATGCAAATGGTATGGCTCGACCGGACGGCTGCTGCCCATGCCGGGCAAGTCCACCAAGTAAAGCATATATTGTGTAGATAAACGTTTCACCAGATGCTGCCAAACACCGCTATGCATGCCCCAGCCATGCAGCAATACCAAAGGCTGACCTTGACCAATAATCTCTACATGGCAACTCATGCGCTATCCTTCAATTGATTGCTGTTCATGCTGCTTGCACCACTGCTTCTGCTTGGTTGATGGCATCCGCTAACCGTATCACATCTTCTATGCTGTGAGCAGCGGACAATGAAATACGCAAGCGCGATGTATTCACCGGCACGGTAGGTTGGCGAATGGCCGGCACCAAAATACCTTGTGCTTGCAAATGTTCGCTTAACGCCAATGCTTCATAATTGTTGCCCACCAGCAATGGCTGTACCGCGGTCATCGATGGCATCAATGACCAACGCTTTACCTTGAGATGTTGTTTAAGCTTTGCGATGAGGGTTTGTAAATGGCTACGCAAATGGTCGCCTTGGGCAATCAAATCTACGGATGCAATCAGTGTGGCCGATAACGCCGGAGGCGCGGGTGTTGAGTAAACATAACTTTTGGCTTTTTGAATCAGGTAATCTACCACCACTTGCTCGCCCGCTACAAACGCACCGGCTACACCTGCAGCTTTACCCAAAGTTGCCATCATAATCAAGCGTGGGGACTTTAAGCCCAAGTGATTAAGTGACCCTTGACCATGCGAACCTAATACGCCAAAACCGTGTGCGTCATCCACATATAGATAAGCATCATAACGTTCGCACAAGGCTAAATATTCTGCCAAAGGTGCAATATCGCCATCCATGCTAAACACCGCATCAACAGCGATTAATTTGTGTTGAGCTGTGCTCGCTTTCAGCAACGCTTCCAGTGCTTGTACATCGTTATGGGGAAAACGTTTGAACTCGGCTAATGAATAATAGCCACCGTCGTTTAAGCATGCATGGTTGAGCTTATCAGCAAATATGGCGTCATCTCGGCCAGCTAGCGCACCCAGCACGCCAATATTGGCCATATAACCAGTGGAAAATAATAACGCCGCCGGCATCTCTACAAAACTGGCCAGCTTTTTTTCCAAGCTATCGTGATAACGATGATGACCAGTGATTAAATTGGATGCTCCACTGCCCACCCCAGACAAACCGGCCGCTTCCTGCATCGCAGCAATCAGCGTTGGATGATTAGCCAAGCCTAAATAATCATTACTACAGAACGACAAAAACGGTTGGCTATTAGCCACAATATGCTCAGCTTGTGGCGAATCCAATAAACGCCTCTGGCGCATCAGGCCATCGACTTTACGCTTATCGAGTTCAGCTTGTAATGCGGCTAACATATTAAATTGGGTGAATGCCTAATTTAGCAAATAACTTTTTATCGGTCTCTGCCTCAGGATTACCAGTGGTTAGCAGTTTTTCACCATAGAAAATACTATTAGCACCAGCAATAAAGCAAAGCGCTTGTATACCTTCGTGCATGCTTTGGCGGCCAGCGGATAAGCGCACAAAACTCTGTGGCATGGTAATACGTGCAGCGGCAATGGTGCGCACAAACTCTAGCGGGTCCAACTCATCCGTGCCATGTAACGGCGTGCCTTCCACTTGTGTCAGCAAGTTAATCGGCACACTTTCCGGTGGACGTTCCATATTGGCCAATTGCGCCAGCAAGCCAGCACGTTGGTTGCGGGACTCACCCATGCCGATAATGCCACCACAGCAAACATTGATGTCAACGCTACGCACACGGTCTAGAGTTTCCAAGCGGTCTTGATAGGTGCGGGTGGTAATCACATCGCCATAAAACTCAGGGGCAGTATCCAAATTGTGGTTGTAATAATCCAAACCGGCTTCTTTTAATTGCTCGGCTTGCCCTTCTTTGAGCATGCCCAGCGTGGCACATGTCTCTAAGCCCATGGCTTTCACTTCGGCAATCATTTTTAACACTGGCTCCAAATCACGTTGCTTGGGACCGCGCCAAGCAGCACCCATACAGAAACGGCTAGCACCGTTATCTTTTGCGGCTTGAGCCGCTGCCAATACATCATCTAACTTCATCAACGGCTCATTTTCCACATCGGTATGGTAGCGTGCGGCTTGCGGGCAATAACCACAGTCTTCACTGCAACCACCGGTTTTAATAGAAAGCAAGGTGCTGACTTGCACAGCATTTGGATCAAAATGTTCACGATGCACTATTTGCGCACGGTGAATCAAATCGCTAAAAGGCAATTCAAACAAGGCCACAATCTCATCGACCGACCAGCGGTTTACCGTAGATTCGGTATGGCAGCTCTGGCCTTTACCTTGGATCAGTGCATCTGTGTTTATAATGACAGGCGTTGTGGTTGGTGTGGCGGTTGAGGTGTCTTGCATGGCATCCCTTTACAATGGAAATGGATTGATATTTGATGCCGAATTATATGCTGTTAAGGGCTTACCAAGCAAATATTAAACAATTGCACATAATTTAATCAAATGTTCAAAATCAGCCAGCCTTTCACGCTATTGCAACACACCAACTGTGTGCTTTGCGATGCGGACACTCACAATAAAATTGCCATATGCCAAGATTGTTGGGGAGATTTACCTTGGCAAAACAACACCTGCTGTCCACAATGCGGGTTGTCATCTCAAGGGGAAGTGTGTGGCAGTTGTTTGAGTAGCCCGCCCTTTTTCGATTACACCCGCGCACTGTTTATCTACAGCTACCCTGTAGATGCGCTGTTGCAAGCCTTCAAATACCAACAACAGCTTCACCCTGGTCAAACCTTTGCCAATATTAGCTTGCCGCAATTTCACCCCAGCAATATAGATTGTATTTTACCGATGCCGATGCATCCGACACGGCTACAAGAAAGAGGGTTTAACCAATCATTAGAATTAGCCAAAGGTATTGCCCAGCATTGGCAATTGCCCCTTGCGTTGTCGCACTGCCAGCGCGTTAAAAATACACCGCCACAGGCCAGCTTACCGCTGAAGGA
>OFDC01001690.1_pt1 | contig 11140 bp, 12 predicted proteins | sample 1520941 | NCBI WGS metagenome assembly OFDC01 (sample SAMEA94258168, study PRJEB24077) | hot springs metagenome | biome: Aquatic biome; feature: Water | place: India | collected 2012-12-06 | depth 5 m | reverse complement strand
TCGCGCTGCGAAAGGCAAAAGCAGGACGCGCCAGCTCCTGGGTAGCCCATGCCGCCTATTGGTATCTGCCGGCCGGATTGCTGGGTCTGAAATCCACGCCGCCTTCCCACTGCCGCCTGCTTGCCGGTTGAGGGGAGACACTCATGTTTGCCGACATTTCTTATGAGCGCCAGCAGTCGCTGCTGCGCCAACGCAATCTGTTTGCACTGACCAGTGCCGGTCTCGGGATCGCTCTTGTCGTTGCCACAAGCCTTGCTGCAACCCGTGACCGCGAGGTTGTCCTGCTCCCCACGCTGCCGCGCGAAGTCACTGTCAGCAGTGCCGGGGTCGATGCCGACTACCTTGAGCTCGTGACCCGCGACACCGCGCTGGTGCTGCTCAACCGCAGCCCGGAGGGTCTCGACTACTGGATGGGCGAAATTCTGAAGCTCGCCGACCCGGTCAGCCATGGCCAGCTCAAAGCCGACCTCGTGAAGATCGTCGCCGAGCAGCGCGGTTCGGACGTCACCCAGGCCTTCATCATCCGATCGATGACGGTCGATCCCAGAGGCCTCACCTCGGAGGTTACGGGCACGCTCAAGACCTTTGTGGGCGCGCAGGTCATCGCCAGCGATGATCGCCGCTTCCAGTTCACCTGGACCTATCGCGGGCTGAGGCTCTCGCTTGCCGGGTTCGCGCAACTCCCCCCCAAAGACACATCCAAGGAGGCCCATTGATGGCTTACTCCCACGCCTTGCGACGCGCGAAGAGGCTCGCCTTTGGCAGCGCTCTCGCCTTTGCTTGCCCTGCCCTTGCCGCTGACCAATTCAAGCAAGCCGCCGATGGATCGAGCATCGAATGCGCGGTGTCCGCGCGCGAGCTCACCCGTTTTGCGCTGATCGACGATCAGTTTGCGAGCGTCTCGAAGATTTCCAGCGGCACGCCGTACAACGATTTTGCGGTGACCAACGAGCCGCTGCGCGGCGATATCTATGTCTCGGTGCCCGAGACCTTCGCGGCCCGATCGATCAGCTTCTTCGCCACGACCCGCAAGGGATTCGTCTACAAGGTTGCCTGCCGGATTGAGCAAATCCCTGCTGTCCAGGTCTTCATCACCAATCCGGCGATTGCCCGGAACATGGCGGCGGATTGGGAAAAAGAGACCCCGCTCACCGCGAGCGCGGTGCGGCTCATTCAAGCGATGGCGGACGACCGGTCGGTCGAAGGCTTCGAGGTACGGCAATTGGCTGCGCCGCCTGCGCACGTCGGCGACCTCGAGGTGCAGCTGATTGCCGATTATCGGGGCAGCAGCCTTGCCGGCAAGGTCATCCGCATCGCCAATCGCGGCAAGGAGAATGTCACGCTCGCCGAGCGCGATCTGGCGCCTGCTGGCGCGCTCGCCGTTGCGATTGTCAGCCCTGTACTTGCTCCGGGCATGACCACCACCGCCTTTGTTGTCGGTGCGAACGGGGAGCAGGGCCAATGAGCGACGCTCCCACCCCTCCGGTACCGGCTCAGGCCGAGAAGGCGACAACCTCGCCGGTCGCGGATCTCAATGCCAAGACCGCGCGCCGCCAGAAGCTGCTGCTCGGCACGATTGGCGCGGTCATCCTTGCAGGCGGCAGCTGGTTCATCCTCGGCGGCGATGATGGCGCCAAGGGAAGCGACCCTGACGCACCGCAGACGATCGATACCGCGGGACTCGTGAACCGGGACCTCTCCCAGCGTGAGTTCGTGGCAACTTATGGCAATCGGCTCGATGCGGTGTCGCGTGAGCAAAAGGCGCTGAAGGACACGAGCGTCCCGCGCTCGGAGATCGAAGCACAGCTCGCCGCGCTCAAGTCAGAAAACCAAGCGATGCGGACCGACGGCCAGGCAGCGATCGACGCAATCTCGGCAGAGAACGCGGAATTGCGCTCGCGGCTTGCGAGCCAAAGCGCCCCGCCCCCGCCAAGCGCGCCGCTGCCAGCCTACGGCCCGCACGCGGGCGGCTATGATGCCCGCGGACGCGCGCCAACTTCGGTTGGAGCAAGTGCGCCGAACATAGCAGAGCCGGTCTTTGCGGCCCCGGGCGAAGTCAAGCTGATGAGCTTTGGCAGCGACAAGACAGCAGGCGGCGGTGCCCGGTCCATCCGGCCTGAAGTGCCGCCGGTGGTGGTCGAGGACTCTCCCGATTACTTGCCGCCGAACTCCTATGCCTCGGCGCGGGTGATCGTGGGCGTCGATGCCTCTGCCGGGGTCACCAGCCAGACCGATCCGCTGCCGGTGGTGCTGCGGATCACCGGGCCAGCGCGCTCGGTCATGCAGAATGGCAAGGTGCTGACGACGCGTATCGAGGGCTGCATCGTCAACGGGGCAGCCCGCGGCGATCTCTCTTCGGAGAAGGTCTATGTGAAGCTAGCCCGCATGACCTGCGATCAGCCTGGTGGCCGGGTCGCGGTAAGCGAGGTCAAGGGCTTCATCAGCTTTGCCGGTAAATCCGGTGTGCGCGGGCGCGTCGTCAGCCGGGAAGGCAATCTCGTCAGCCAGGCTTTGTTGGCTGGCATCGTCGGCGGGTTCGGGCGCGGTTTCTCGGCCAATGCCAATGGCATTTTCGCCGGACAGCTGGGCGCAGGGCAACAGCGCCCCTCCCTGTCGGCGACTGACATTGTCGCTGGCGGTCTCGGCCAAGGCGCCGGCGAGGCGGCTGACACGGTCAGCCGGTATCTCATCGAACGCGCCGAACAATACCAACCGGTCGTCGAAATGCCGACCGGCATCGCAGTCGAGATCGTCTTTCTCGACGGCGTCTATGTGAGGAATTCCCAATGATCCTTGACGCAAACCTCTCCCCAAAGCGCAAGGCGCCGCGCTGGATCCTGCCTGCTGCCGCCATCGCCTCGCTCATAGCACTGTCAGCGGCCACAGGCTGGGCTGCCGCCAGCCTCGCAAGTACAACCAAGGCTGCGGACACGGACACCGTCAAGAAGGCGCTCGAACTGCGCCTGCCCAAGACGCCGATCACGCAGATCGACTGCAAGGGGATCGGGGGCCTGTGCGAGGTCGCCTCCAAATCGACGCTGTTCTATGTCGACCGGGCAGCCCGCTATCTCGTGATCGGCCGTGTCTACGACATGGAGACGCGTCAGGATCTGACCGCTGCACGGCTGCTGGAGCTCAATCCTGACCTTTTGACCGCAGGAGCGCCGCGCAGCGCGGAGCCGCAAGATAGAGGGCAGCAGGCCCCGCGCGCAGCAGCAACAAAGGTCTCGCTTGCAGGCCTTCCGGCCAATGGCGCAATCACCTGGGGACCGCCGAACGGCCTGAAGGCCGTGGTCTTTTCGGACTTCAACTGCGGCTATTGCAAGAAGCTCGAGGAGGAGTTGAAGGCAATCGGCGCGCGGGTCGAGGAACGCCCGATCTCGATCTTCGGGCCGGAAAGCCGCCGCGAGGCCGAGCGGGTACTGTGTGCGCCGAGGCCCGACCTTGCGCTGAGGCTGGCCTATGCCGGGACTGCGCTCGCCAATCCCAAACCCTGCGACACCAGCGGGCTCGATGCCAACGAAGCCTTTGCGAAAGCGAACCGTTTCATGGGCACGCCGGTGATCGTGCGCCCGTCTGATGGCGCTGTGCTGGAGGGCTACCGCCCGGCGCATGTGCTCCGCGCTTTCCTCTCTGGGAAGACCGCGCCGACCCCAACCCCGACCAAGAAAGGATGATCGCCATGCGTGTTCTATCTCGTCTTCCGCTTTTCGCTGGCTTCGGCGTCCTGCTGAGTGGCTGCGCCACCTTTGGCACCAATGTCGAAGGCTCGTTCCAATGCCGCGCGCCCGAAGGCAGCTGCGCACCCTCGCACATCATCGATGCCCGCGCGGCGGGCGAAATCAGGCAGACAGAGAACCCTGTGAACGCCGTGCACCCGCACCGCATGGTCGCACCTGGCGATCAGGCGCGCACGACCGAGCGCACCTTGAAGATCGTCTTTCCAGCCCGTGTCGATGAGACTGGAACGCTGCACGATGAGGCTGTTGCCTGGGTCGTCGTCGAAAACCCGCGCTGGGCGGCTGAGCTGCGCCGCAAGCCGGGCAGTGAGGCTGCAACGCCGCTGATGCGGCAGCTCCGCCGTCAGCTGAAGGCAGCGCAAGAGCAAGCGGTGTCCACCACCAATCCCGATGGCGCACCGGACAGCCAGGACGATCCCTCGCAGCTGTTTACGCCATCGCCTTCCGATGACCTTTTCCCCTTGGCCTCGCCGCTGGCCCTCCCCTCCACGGCGCGCGAGGCTGATGCCGGTGCTGATGCACCGGCGGCCGAGGGGTTCGACATGCCTGTGTCCCCGCATGATCGAGCCCCTCGGCCTTCTGCCTCGCAGAGCGCACTGACCTATCCCAGCATCGAGGCGATTGAGGCCGCGAAGAGCGACACAGCCGATTCCAAGGAGCCAATGTGATGGCGCAGCGGATCAAAACTGTCGTCGATTCCGTGCTCAGCGGCCTGCTGGGCGATGCCGAACATGCCGAGGCGGGGCGTCCAGTCCTAATGCTCGACCTGTTGTCAGACTGGCTGCCTTACCGGGTCTATGATCCGGCAAACCGGCTGTACCTCAACGCGCGCTCCGAAGGCTTTGTGTTGTCGGTCACGCCGCTGATCGGCGCCGACGAGCGCACTGGCGAGATCCTGGGTCAGTTCTTCTCCGAGGGTTTGCCGCCTGGGGCCTGCCTGCAAGTGCTGCACTGGGCGAGCCCGCGCATCAGCCGGATTATCGGACCATGGTTTGCACCGCGATACCTTCAGGGCGGGGTTTATGAGGCGATTGCGCGCCACCGTGCCAAGCGGCTCTATGGTCTCGTCTGGCAATCGGGCTCGGCTGATGCGCCGTTTCATGCGCGCCACCATCAGGTGATCGTATCGGTCAGCGTGCCTGCCGCCAAGCACGTCAGCCATGAGGAATTGAAGCAGACCCGCGATGGGCTCATCGCCATGCTGCGCTCGCTGAACCTCGGGGTGGTAGAAGTCGGCCCTGAAGGTCTGATCGCACTGATCGATGATCTGACCTCACCCACCACTGCGCCGCAGGAAGATGCGACGGCCTACAATCCCCATGATGCCATCGCGGCGCAGGCTATCCGCCACGATATCGAGCTCGTGGTTGAGGAGGATCGCATGCGGCTAGCAACCGAACGGTTCCGCCCGACCGGCAAAAGCCATGGCGGCGTGCCGGAGATCGGCACGATCTATCCTGATGCCTTCGATGTCCGGCATTTCTCGGTGCGCAATACGCCGGCCCGCTGGGCGCCGTGGGAATGCGCGCGGCTGATCGGCGACATGTTTACCGACAAGCTGCGCTTCCCCTGTCCTGCGGCAACGATGCTGTGCCTTGTTTATCCTGACCGCGAAGCCGCCGAAGCGAAGGCCGGGTTCAAGTTCATGCGCACCACCAGCCTGTCAGGCACGCGCAGCGCGCGGTTCCTGCCGCGCATCGGCGAACAGGCGGCCGAGTGGCAGCATGTCCAAGCAGAGCTGCAGGAGGGTCGGCGGCTCGTGCGGGTCTTCTACGGCCTCCTCACTTACTCGCCGCTCGGCCGCGGCGACAGCGACGAGCGCGCGATCAAGTCGATCTACAAAGCGGCAGGTTGGGACCTTGCCGACGAGCGCTTTCTCCAGATTCAGGGCCTGCTTGCCGCTATGCCGATGACCCTTGCTGACGGCCTCGGGGCCGACATGGAGCGCCTGAAGCGCTTCCGCACCCTACTTTCGACCACAGCCGCCAACATCGCCCCGATGCAGGGCGAATATCTCGGGAGCGCCCACCCGCACCTTCTGTTCGTCGGACGGCGCGGCCAGCCCTTCTTCTGGTCCCCTTTCGAGAACGAGGCGGGCAATCACAATGTCGCGATCTGCGGCAAATCGGGATCGGGTAAATCCGTGCTGCTTCAGGAGATGTGCGCCGCGCTGCGCGGTGCAGGCGCGCAGGTCGTCGTGATCGACGACGGGCGCAGCTTCGAACACTCGGTCAAGCTGCAGGGCGGCCGCTTTGTCGAGTTCACGATGAAGGCGGGGTTCTGCCTTAATCCCTTTTCGATGATCGATGCCGCGCGCGCTGCCGAGGACGAGGATTACCGGCTCGACTGCTTCGGGATGGTCAAGGCTATCATCGGCCAGATGGCGCGGCATTCGGCGCCGCTTTCCGATATCGAGCGCGGGCTGATCGACCGGGCGGTCAACACCGTCTGGAACGAGAACGGCACCGCGGCGACGGTTACAAGCGTCGGCGAAGCGCTCAGCCGTACAGGGCACGACATGGCTGATGATCTTGCGACCTCGCTCGCCCCCTACATGGCGGGCGGGACCTATGGCGCCTTTTTCGAGGGCGAGGCGAGCCTCGCGCTCGACAGCGATTTCACGGTCTTCGAGATGTCTGATCTAGGCGCGCGCGACGAGCTGCGCTCTGTCGTGCTCTCGGCGATCATGTTCATGACCAGCCAGGCGATGACGCGCACGCCGCGGCAGGTTCGCAAGCTGCTGCTGATCGATGAAGCCTGGTCTATGCTGAAGGGCGGGTCGATGGGCGAGTTCGTCGAGACCTATGCGCGCACCTGCCGCAAATATGGCGGGGCGCTGGCGACCGCGACGCAGTCCCTCAACGACTACTACAAGTCTGACGGGGCCACGGCCGCGCTCGAGAACAGCGACTGGATGCTGATCCTGCAGCAGAAGCCCGAGACGATTGCCGACTTCAAGGCCTCCAAGCGTCTCGACATGGATGACCGCACCGAGACGCTGATCCGCAGCCTCAAGCGCTCGGGCAACGACTATTCCGAGGTCTTCATCAAGGGCCCGGAGGTCGAAGCGATCGGACGGCTCGTGCTCGACGCGTACTCATCGACGTTGTTCTCGAGCTCGCCCGATACCTTTGCTGCGATCGATGCCGAAGTCGCGCGCGGACACCAGCTGGCCGAAGCGATCGAACGCATCGCCTTTGGCCCATCGTCCTAACCATTCCGATCACTGAGGATAACCTTCCATGACACCATCCCCGCCCCTCCATCTGGTTGCTGCCGCAGAGCACAACCCCGCGCATGCCGACGCGCTCCATGCGCTTCGAGACGAAAAGGCTCACACAGGCTGGCGCACGCGCGCAGGGGACCTGTGCTTCATCACGCTGAGGGCCAGCACCTTTCTGGGTTCGAGCTACCTGATGGCGCTCGGTGTGCCGCTGGTCTTCTTTCTCGCGATCTCGGGCGGCGACGCTCCGAGCCTCTTTGCGCATCTTGCCAATCTGGCCGAGCGCTTCCTCGCGGCGGACTACGCCCGGCAGGTCAGCTTTCTCGCTGAGTTCAAGCTGTTGCTGATCGCCGCCGCAACATTGATCGCAGCCTGGCGCCTGCCGCGCTTCCTCAGGGATCTCGAGCGCGACCTTTCGGGAGGAAAGAAATGAAGAACATATTGGCAACACAAAAGTGGCGCGGCTTCGCTCTTAGTCCGACTGCCATGCTGCTTGCGGCAAGTATGATCGGCGCCACGCTTTGGGGCGTATGGGCGACCGATCGGCTGATCACGCTCGAAAAGCGCGAGGTCGTCACGGTCCAGCTGAGCCAGATCATGGGCGAATTCATTGAAGCCGAGGCGCGCGCCGGTCGTCCCCCTGAAGAAACCCGCATGCGGGTGCAGCTCTATCTGAAGGCAGTCGAGGCATCGGTCCAAGCTCTGGGGCGCGAGGGCCGCACGGTGCTTGTCGCAGAAGCAGTGGTCTCGGGCAGCGCGCCCGATTTGACCGAAAGCGTGCGCGCCGATGTGGCGCGGCGCATTGCCGGTGTTCCCGATGCGCGGCGCTGACATCTTCGCCCGCTCGGCCACGGCTCGCCGTCTCGCGCTCCTTGCGGGTGTCGGCGCGGGCGCGCTTGGCCTCACTGCACTCAGCGGCTTCGCCACCAGCCATGCACTGATGATCAATGTGAGCCCGAGCCTGCCCTTTTGGGCGATCTGGACGAGCCGCAACGAGCTCCCTCAACGCGGCGATATCATTCTCTTCACCCCGCCAGCCTCGCCGCTGCTCCAGAAGCACTTCGGGACGCGGCCCCAGCCCTTTGGCAAGATCGTCAGCGGCATGCCCGGCGATCTCGTGACCCGCGAGGACCGCACGTTTCATGTAAACGGTCGCCCTGTGGCAACCGCCAAGCTGAAGAGCCGCCTCGGCGAACCTCTCGCGCTTGGTCCCACCGGCGAGGTTCCCAAGAACTGCTACTTCGTCACCACCCCACACAAGGACGGGTTCGACAGCCGCTACGGCGCGATCGGATGGGTTTGCCGTGAGCGCATTCTCGGGACCGGGAGGCCGATCCTGTGAGGCTACCTCTCATCCCTGCCCTGCTCCTGCTTTCGTGCAGCACGCCTGCGGTAGCAAAGGACTATGGCCAGCACGGAACACTCTGGCCAGTTATAGAGCCTGATCTGCTCGAGCAGATCGAAGCGCGGCTCGGCCATCTCGAGGCAAGCGGGGAAACCGCGCGTCTCAATGAGCGTCTCAAGCAGCGCACGATCGCCCGGGTCAACCGGCCCGAGCCGGTCGCCGGGATCACCCATGCCGCAAGCCTTCGCAGCTGGCAGCTCGATCCAACCATCAGCGCCGAGCAAGATATCGCCGACGAGAAAGGCCGGATCATCATTGCGCGGGGCACGCGGGTCAATCCGCTCGATACCGTGTCGTTGCGCGCACCGCTGGTGTTCCTTGACGGCGACGATCCTGCGCAGCTGGCCTGGGCGAGCGCACGCTTCGGCAAGACGAACGCCAAGCTCATCCTCGTGCGCGGCGCACCGCTCGCCCTCATGAAAGCGCGCCAACGCCGGTTCTATTTCGATCAGGGCGGCACGCTGGTGAAGCACTTCGGCATCCGCGCTGTGCCCGCCGTGGTCGAGCAGCAGGGCCGCGTGCTCCGCATCACCGAAACACCGGTGAAAGCCGGAGGTCGCACGCCATCATGAGCCGTCAAAGCATCATCTTAAGATGGATTTGCGCCGCACTCTTGATGTTGGCGATAAGCTCGCCGGCAAGTGCTGACGCGGGCCCGGGCAAATGCACCGGCAAGTTCGTCAACCCGATCACCGATATCTGCTGGTCGTGCCTATTCCCGATCTCGGTGGGCAGCCTCAAGATCTGGCCCTCGAACCGCCCTGACCCCGACAACCCGGATCTTCCCGTGTGCCTGTGCGGCATTCGTCCCGGGATCGCGATGGGCTTCTGGGAGCCGGTGCGCCTCGCCGATGTCAGCATGAAGCCTTGGTGCTTCGTCAATCTTGGCGGGATGAAAATCGACCCGGGCTTCGACATCGGGTTCAAGACCATGGCAGGACCTTCGGCCGTTGGCGGGGCAACGCAGTACCATTCGCAGTGGCATGTCCACTGGTACGCTTACCCACTGATCTACTGGATGGAGCTGGTCGCCGATTTCCTGTGCCTTGAGGCAGGCTCGGTCGATATCCTCTATGTAAGCGAGATCGATCCGCTGTGGCAGGACAGCGAGCTCACCGCGATCATCAATCCCGAAAGCGTGCTGTTCGCCAATCCACTGGCACTTGCGGCCTGCGCTGCCGACTGCGTCGCAGCGACCTCGAAACTGCCGGTCGATGACCTATTCTGGTGCGCGGGATGCCAGGGAACGATGTATCCCCTGAATGGCAATGTCTCGGCGACGATTGGCCATGTCCAGGCCTCGCGCCTCGCTCTGTCGCGCTTCTCTTACAAGCTGCATCGCCAGCTCGTCGCCTGGGGCACGATGGGCAGCAAGGGATTGTGCGGCAAGTACCTCATGCCGGTGATGAGGAAGCAGCAATACCGCTTCCAGGCCACCAATCCCAATCCGCAGACCAAGGGCCGCTATGCCTGCGCGCCGATTGGCGCCTCCACCACCTTCATGTCAGCAGGACAGGTCTACCCCGCCATCGGCGAGGATATGGGCTACCTGGTCTGGCGCAAACGGAACTGCTGCGCGCTATGAGAAAGCCCTACACCTTTCCTGTACTTACGTTTTTTGTAAGCCTTGCAGCCCTCGGGGGCGCGGCCGCGCAGACCCTTGAACCCGAGCTTGATCTCGCTGCCATTCGCGCACGGGCGCAAAGTGACACAGGCGAAGCCGAGGCGCTGGCTGCGGCCGCCCGCACGCGGGCCAAGGCGGTAATGGACCAAGCGGGTGCGGCTGCGCTCCAGGCGCAGGCGCATGGCCAGGAATATGTGCGGGCGACGCCAACTGAGGCCCCACAGCCGTCGGACACGATCTTCGATTTCGACCAGATGGTCGCCGCTGCCGGGACAGCGGCCAAAGACAATCTGGGTGAGGCGCCGCGCTTCATTGCCTTTGCGTCATTGTCGATGCCGCCCGCCGCATTGCGCGACATGATCGGCCGAGTGAATGCGGCAGGCGGCGTTGTCGCGCTGCGCGGCTTTCCGGCGGGAAGCGCCAAGGTGCTGACCGAAGCGCTGAGCAAGGTTGCGCTGGATCAGGATCAACTTGGCAGTGTCGGGATCGATCCCCGGCTGTTCCGGGCGTTCAACGTCACCGCCGTCCCAACCTATGTCGTCGCAAGTACTGACTTCGACCTGTGCGACGGGTTCGACTGCCAGACGCAAATTCCGCCGCATGACCGCCTTAGCGGCAATGTGACGGCCGACTTCGCGCTTGAGACGATCGCGCGGGGCGGCGGTCCGGCCGCGCGCATCGCATCCCAGTATCTTGTCCGTCTCAAGGGTGCGGACCAATGAACCGCTTCCTCGTCGCGGGCTTCGCTACCTTAAGTGTCTGGCTTGCACCAGCAGCCGAGGCGCAGAATGCGCCGCAAGCCTCAGGCAGCACCGACGCGGCCAAGGCTGATGGCAAGGCGTTCGGACGCGAACAGGCGGCGGCTGCGCAAGGCGCTGCAACCACGCGTCCTGATGCGAGCCTCATTCCGAATTTCAGCAGCGACCCAGGTGAAACACGCTATTTCGATGATCCGGCGCGCATGGAGCGCGAGGCAGCCAGTCAGGCGAATGGCCACAGCGGCTATCGCACGATGCGCGAGTCCATGGAGCGGCGTGCACGCTTTGCACCCCAGGATCTTGATGCCGTGATCGCGCGCAGCGATCTCATCAACACCGATCCGCTCGCCTTTACCAGCGGCATGAGCGTCAGCGGCTCGCAGGGCCGCT
>OFDC01001689.1_pt1 | contig 11156 bp, 8 predicted proteins | sample 1520941 | NCBI WGS metagenome assembly OFDC01 (sample SAMEA94258168, study PRJEB24077) | hot springs metagenome | biome: Aquatic biome; feature: Water | place: India | collected 2012-12-06 | depth 5 m | reverse complement strand
CCAGCGGCAGCACGCCCATGCCGATCAGGTTGGTGCGGTGGATGCGCTCGAAGCCTTCGGCGACGATGGCCTCCACGCCGGCCAGGCGCACGCCCTTGGCGGCCCAGTCGCGCGAGGAGCCCTGGCCGTAGTCGGCCCCGGCGATGACGATCAGCGGCTGGCGGCGCTGCAGGTAGGTCTCGATGGCCTCCCACATGCGCATCACCTGGCCCTCGGGCTCCAGGCGGGTGAGCGAGCCGGCCTTCACCTGCCCGTCGACCTTCACCATTTCGTTCTTCAAGGTGGGGTTGGCGAAGGTGGCGCGCATCGCGGTGAGGTGGTCGCCGCGGTGCGTGGCGTAGGAGTTGAAGTCCTCCTCCGGCAGGCCCATCTTGGCGAGGTACTCGCCGGCCGCGCTGTTGGCGAGGATGGCGTTGGAGGGCGACAGGTGGTCGGTGGTGATGTTGTCGCCCAGCACCGCCAGCGCGCGCATGCCGGCCAGCGTGCGCGGGAAGGCGGCCAGCGCCCCCACGCCTTCCTTGTCCCAATAGGGCGGGCGGCGGATGTAGGTGCTCTGCGGACGCCAGTCGTACAGCGGCGCGACCTGCTGCGCGGTCTGGCCGCTGCGGTCGAACATCGGGAAGTACACCTTCTTGAACTGCTCCGGCCGCACGCTCTCGGCCACGATGGCGTCGATCTCCTCGTCGCTGGGCCACAGGTCCTTCAGCAGGATGGGACGGCCGTCGGGCGTGGTGCCGAAGCTGTCGCGCTCGATGTCGAAGCGCACCGTGCCGGCCAGGGCGTAGGCCACCACCAGCGGCGGCGAGGCGAGGAAGGCCTGCTTGGCGTACGGGTGGATGCGGCCGTCGAAGTTGCGGTTGCCCGACAGCACGGCGGTGGCGTAGAGGTCGCGCTCGATGATCTCCTGCTGGATCACAGGATCGAGGGCGCCGGACATGCCGTTGCAGGTGGTGCAGGCGAAGGCGACGATGCCGAAGCCGAGCTTCTCCAGCTCCGTCTTCAGGCCCGCCTGCTCCAGGTACAGCTCCACCGCCTTCGAGCCCGGCGCCAGCGAGGTCTTGACCCACGGCTGCCGCACCAGGCCCAGGCGGTTGGCATTGCGCGCCAGCAGGGCGGCGGCGATGACGTTGCGCGGGTTGCTGGTGTTGGTGCAGCTGGTGATGGCGGCGATGATCACCGCCCCATCGGGCATCCGGCCGGGCGTGGGCTCCCAGGGCTTGGCGATGCCCTTGGCCGCGAGGTCGGTCGTCGACACCCGCGCATGCGGGTTCGACGGGCCGGCCAGGGTGCGCACCACGCTGGACAGGTCGAAGCGCAGCACGCGCTCGTACTGCACGTTCTTCAGCGTGTCCGACCACAGGCCTGCGGTCTTCGCATAGGTCTCGACCAGCTGCACCTGCTGCGGCTCGCGGCCGGTCAGGCGCAGGTAGGCCAGCGTCTGCTCGTCGATGCTGAACATCGCCGCGGTGGCGCCGTACTCCGGTGCCATGTTGGAGATGGTGGCCCGGTCGCCCAGCGTGAGCTTGGACGCACCGTCGCCGAAGAACTCCAGGTAGGCGCCGACCACCTTCTGCTTGCGCAGGAACTCGGTGAGCGACAGCACGATGTCGGTGGCGGTGATGCCGGGCTGGCGCTGGCCGGTGAGCTCCACGCCGACGATGTCGGGCAGGCGCATCCAGGAGGCGCGCCCCAGCATCACGTTCTCGGCCTCCAGGCCGCCCACGCCGATCGCGATGACGCCCAGCGCGTCGACGTGCGGCGTGTGGCTGTCGGTGCCCACCAGCGTGTCGGGGAAGGCGACGCCGTCGATCGCGTGGATCACCGGGGACATCTTCTCCAGGTTGATCTGGTGCATGATCCCGTTGCCCGCGGGGATCACGTCCACGTTCTGGAACGCATGCTTGGTCCACTCGATGAAGTGGAAGCGGTCCTCGTTGCGGCGGTCCTCGATCTCGCGGTTCTTGCGGAAGGCGTCGGGGTCGTACCCGCCGCACTCCACGGCCAGCGAGTGGTCGACGATCAGCTGCACCGGCACCACCGGATTCACCGCGGCCGGGTCGCCGCCGGCCTGGGCGATGGCGTCACGCAGGCCCGCCAGGTCGACCAGGGCGGTCTGGCCGAGGATGTCATGGCACACCACCCGCGCCGGGAACCACGGGAAGTCCTTGTCGCGCCGGCGCTCGATCAGCTGCTGCAGCGATTCCCTGAGGATCAGCGGGTCGCAACGACGCACCAGGTTCTCGGCCAGGACGCGCGAGGTGTAGGGCAGGGTGTCCCAGGCGCCGGGCTGGAGGGCCTCCACCGCCTCGCGGGCGTCGAAGTGGTCCAGGTCGGTGCCGGGCAGTGGCTTGCGGTGGGCGGTGTTCATGTCAGTTCTCTGGCTCGATGCGCCTCAGGATGAAGGGCACGATGGAAGGCCAGCGACCACCGCGGCCGGCTTTGCCGGGCCGCCGGTGGCTCCCCCGTGTGGGGGAGCGCCGTGAGGCGCTCCGGGGGTGGGCCGCTTACTTGCGCTGCTCGATCGGGACGAATTCGAGGTCTTCCGGCCCGACGTAGTTCGCGCTCGGCCGGATGATCTTGCCGTCGATGCGCTGCTCGATGATGTGCGCCGCCCAGCCGCTGGTGCGGGCGATGACGAACAGCGGCGTGAACATCGCGGTCGGCACGCCCATCATGTGGTAGCTCACCGCCGAGAACCAGTCGAGGTTGGGGAACATCTTCTTGATGTCCCACATCACGGTCTCCAGGCGCTCGGCGATGTCGAACATCTTCATGCTGCCGGCCTCCTGGCTCAGCTCGCGCGCCACTTCCTTGATGACCTTGTTGCGCGGGTCGCTGACGGTGTAGACCGGGTGGCCGAAGCCGATGACCACTTCCTTGCGCTCGACGCGGGCGCGGATGTCGGCCTCGGCCTCGTCGGGGCTGTCGTAGCGCTTCTGGATCTCGAAGGCGACCTCGTTGGCGCCGCCGTGCTTGGGGCCGCGCAGCGCGCCGATGGCGCCGGCGATGGCCGAGTGGATGTCGCTGCCGGTGCCCGCGATCACGCGGCCGGTGAAGGTGGAGGCGTTGAACTCATGCTCGGCGTAGAGGATGAGCGAGGTGTGCATGCTGCGCACCCACAGGTCGCTCGGCTTCACGCCGTGCAGCAGGTGCAAAAAGTGCCCGCCGATCGAGTCGTCGTCGGTCTCCACCTCGATGCGCTTGCCGTTGTGGCTGAAGTGGTACCAGTACAGCAGCATCGAGCCCAGCGAGGCCATCAGCTTGTCGGCGATGTCGCGCGCGCCCGGGGTGTTGTGGTCGTCCTTCTCGGGGGCCAGGCAGCCCAGGGCGGAGACGCCGGTGCGCATCACGTCCATCGGGTGGGCCGACGGCGGCAGCTGTTCCAGCACCGCCTTCACGCCGGCCGGCACGCCGCGCAGCATCTTCAGCTTGGCCTTGTAGCCGCGCAGCTCGGCCTCGGTGGGCAGCTTGCCGTGCACCAACAGGTAGGCGATCTCCTCGAACTCGCAGGCGGTGGCGACGTCGAGGATGTCGTAGCCGCGGTAGTGCAGGTCGTTGCCGGTGCGGCCCACCGTGCACAGCGCGGTGTTGCCCGCGGCGGTGCCCGACAGGGCGACGGACTTCTTGGGCTTGAAGCCCGGGGCGGTGGTCGTGGTGGCCTCGCTCATGCGTGTCTCCTCGGTGCGGTGCGGTGCGGTTCGAAGAAAGGGTGGATCACTTCTTGGCGCTGAACAGCGCGTCGAGGTGCTGCTCATAGGCGTGGTACCCGATGCGGTCGTACAGCTCGTCGCGGGTCTGCATCAGGTCGATGACGTTCTTCTGGTGGCCGTCGCGGCGGATGGCCTGGTAGACCGCCTCGGCGGCCTTGTTCATCGCGCGGAAGGCCGACAGCGGATACAGCACCATCGCCACGTCGGCGCTGCGCAGCTCGTCCACCGTGAACAGCGGGGTCTTGCCGAATTCGGTGATGTTGGCCAGCACCGGCACCTTCACCGCCTCGACGAAGCGCCGGTAGGTGGGCAGGTCGTAGGCGGCCTCGGCGAAGATGCCGTCGGCGCCCGCTTCCACGCACAGGATGGCGCGCTCGATCGCGGCATCCACGCCGTCCACCGCGATCGCGTCGGTGCGGGCGATGAGGAAGAAGTCCTTGTCGGTCTTGGCGTCGGCAGCGGCCTTCACGCGGTCGGCCATTTCCTGCGCGGAGACGATCTCCTTGCCCGGGCGGTGGCCGCAGCGCTTGGCGCCGACCTGGTCCTCGATGTGGCAGGCCGCCGCGCCCATCTTGATCAGGCTCTTGACCGTGCGCGCGATGTTGAAGGCGCTGGGGCCGAAGCCGGTGTCGATGTCCACCAGCAGGGGCAGGTCGCAGACGTCGGTGATGCGCCGCACGTCGGTCAGCACGTCGTCCAGCGTGTTGATGCCCAGGTCGGGCAGGCCCAGCGAGCCCGCGGCCACGCCGCCGCCGGACAGGTAGATCGCGCGGTAGCCCGCCCGCTTCGCGAGCAGGGCATGGTTGGCGTTGATCGCGCCGATGATCTGCAGCGGCGATTCTTCCTTCAAAGCCGCGCGGAAGGCCGCGCCGGGGCTGGTCGTCATGGGGGGGTCTCCTCGGTGTCCTGGGTGTCCGGAAAGAAGGCCTGCCGGACCTCGGCAGGCAGTTGCGCCCCGTCATGGAACGAGGTGCGGTGCGCGCGCTCCAGCACGTGCCAGAAGTAGCGGAAGCTGGCGCGGTCGTGCAGGGTGTCGTGGTGGCGGATGGGCGCCCAGTGGGCGGCCCGCGCCGCCATGAGGATCTCGATGGCCTGGTCCACCTCGTGGGCGGTGGGCGAGAAGGCCTCGACGATGGGGCGGATCTGCGACGGGTGGATGCTCCACATGCGGGTGTAGCCGAACTGCCGGCAGGCCTTCTCCGCGGCCGCCTGCAGCGCGTGCTCGTGCTTGAACTCGGTGACCACGCAGTGTGAGGGCACCTTGCCCGCGGCATGGCAGGCGGCGGCGATCTCCAGCTTCGCGCGCACCACCAGCGGGTGCTCGAACTGGCCGCTCACGCTCATGCCGGCCTGGGGGATCGCCCCGCGGTGGGCCGAGACGAAGTCCATCAGCCCGAACGACAGCGACTCGATGCGCGGCTGCGCGGCGATGGCCTGCACCTGCTGCAGCGCGCCATGGGTCTCGATGAGGGCGTGCAGCGGGATCTCGCGCCGCAGGCCGGCATCGCGGGCGAGGCGGTCGATCTCGGCCACCGCCTTCACCACGTCCTGCACCGAGCGCGGCTTGGGCAGCATGAGGTAGGCCAGCCGCTCGCCCGCCCCGCGCACCAGGATGGAGGCGACCTCGGCGAAGCGCGCGTGGTCGACGGGCAGCATGCGGGCCCCGACCCGTCCGAAACGGTTGTCCGCGGAATTCACCAGCTCGGCGATCCGCTGCGCCTGCTCCCGCTCGCCGCCCACCGGGGCGCCGTCCTCGCCGTCGAGCGTGACGTCGAACACCGGCCCCATCTCGGCCTGCAGCTGCAGGCTCTTGCGCATGCGCGCCTCCACGCCGGCATAGTGGTCGCAGACGGGGAGGGCGACGGCCCGCTCCGAGCTGTCGAACAGCGCTTCGCGGGGATGGAGCGGGGCGGTCATGGGGTGTGAATTGACGTTGACGTAAGCGTCAATCGGAGGCGCCGAAAAAGGCCGGCGGCGCTGACAGCATCCACCGGCCTCCTGCCGCGCCGCTTACAGCAGGTGCTTCACGCCGTCCTGCTCTTCCTGCAGTTCCTTCAGCGTGAGGTTGATGCGCTCCTGGCTGAACGCGTCGATGGGCAGGCCCTCGACGATCTTGTACTCGCCGCCCTCGGTGGTGACCGGGTAGCCGAACATCACGTCCTTCGGGATGCCGTACTGGCCGTCGCTGGGGATGCCCATGGTGACCCACTTGCCGTTGGTGCCCAGGGCCCAGTCGCGCATGTGGTCGATGGCGGCGTTGGCGGCGGAAGCCGCGGACGACAGGCCGCGCGCCTCGATGATGGCCGCGCCGCGCTTGCCGACGGTGGGCAGGAACGTGTTCTTGTTCCATTCCTCGTCGTTGATCATCTGCTGCACCGACTGCCCGTCGATGGTGGCGAAGCGGTAGTCGGCGTACATCGTGGGCGAGTGGTTGCCCCACACCGCCATTTTCTCGATGGACGACACCGGCTTGCCGGTCTTGGCGGCGATCTGGCTGAGCGCGCGGTTGTGGTCCAGGCGCAGCATGGCGGTGAAGTTCTTGCGCGGCAGGTCGGGGGCCGACTTCATCGCGATGTAGGCGTTGGTGTTGGCCGGGTTGCCCACCACCAGCACGCGCACGTTGCGCGAGGCCACGGCGTTCAGCGCCTTGCCCTGGGCGGTGAAGATCTGGGCGTTGGCCGACAGCAGGTCCTTGCGCTCCATGCCGGGGCCGCGCGGACGCGCGCCGACCAGCAGGGCGTAGTCGGTGTCCTTGAAGGCGGTCATCGGGTCGCTGTGCGCTTCCATGCCGGCCAGCAGCGGGAAGGCGCAGTCTTCCAGTTCCATCATCACGCCCTTGAGGGCCTTCTGGGCCTTCTCGTCCGGGATCTCCAGCAGCTGCAGGATGACGGGCTGGTCCTTGCCCAGCATCTCGCCGGAGGCGATGCGGAACAGCAGGGCGTAACCGATCTGGCCGGCGGCGCCGGTGACGGCAACACGGACGGGCTTCTTGCTCATGAGGGAGGCTCCAGGATGGAAATGGGGTGGGGCGTTCGGACGTTCGTCGTGCAGGCCGCCGACGAGGCGGCGAGGCTCTGCTGACCACCGGCGAGTGTAGGCCAGTCTAGGTGCGAACCCTCACCGTGTCAATGGTCTTATGTCTTATATAAGACATCATTCATGAGTTGGTGGACGGGGCGGGCGTTGGTGTGATGCAATCGCGTCCCATGCCAGCGTCCCCGTCCCCTGCGAACCCTCCTTCCGGCGAGTCGGCCGTCGAGGTGGGCGGGCCCGCGTTCAGCCCGCTCTACCAGCAGATCAAGGCCCTCATCACCCGCAGTCTGCAGACCGGCGAGTGGAAGCCGGGCGAAGCCATTCCCAGCGAGATGGAATTGGCCGCCCGCTTCAAGGTGAGCCAGGGCACGGTGCGCAAGGCCATCGACGAGCTGGCGGCCGAGAACCTGGTGGTGCGGCGGCAGGGCAAGGGCACTTTCGTCGCCACGCATGCCGAGGAAAAGATCCAGTACCGCTTCCTGCGTCTGGTGCCCGACGACGAGCGGGCCGAGGGTCGCATCGAGCGACGCATCCTGGAGTGCCGTCGCGTGCGCGCCCCGGCCGACATCGCGCGCGTGCTCGAACTCAAGAGCGGCGACACGGCGGTGCAGATCCGCCGGCTGCTGGTGTTCGCCGGCCAGCCGGTGGTGTTCGACGACATCTGGCTGCCGGGCGCGGCGTTCAAGGGCCTGACCGCCGAGCGCCTGGCGGAGTACCGCGGCCCCCTGTATGGCCTCTTCGAGTCGGAATTCGGCGTCCGCATGATCCGCGCCGAGGAAAAGATCCGATCGGTCGCCGCCGACGTATCGGTGGCGGCGCTGCTGGACGTGCCGGCGGGCATGCCCCTGCTCAGCGTGGAGCGGCTGTCCTTCACCTACGGCGACAAGCCGGTCGAAGTGCGGCGCGGTCTCTACAACACGCAGGCGCATTACTACCGCAACGAATTGAGCTGATGCCAGGGGCGTGCGCTGCGGCACGGGTGCCGTAAGACTCGTGTCGAACCCTTGCAATAGAATTTTCAGGTTTACCTACCCCCTCCTCCTCCCCCACACAAGGTCGCGCATGGCAGAGAAGATCGCGCCAACGGTGAAAGATCGCGGCGTCTTCACCAACATCCACGTCACCGACATCGTCAAGTACCGCCTGCCTCCGGCGGGCATCGTGTCGATCCTCCACCGCATCAGCGGAGCGGTGCTGTTCCTGCTGTTGCCGCTGGTCGTCTGGCTGTTCGACACCAGCGTCACCTCCGAGTTCTCCTTCGAGCGATTCCGCGCCGCCTTCGTCTCCGGCATCGGCTTCCTGCCGGGCTGGTTCATCAAGCTGCTGGTGCTGGGTCTGATCTGGGGCTACGTCACCCATTTCATCGCCGGCGTGCGCCACCTGTGGATGGACATGACGCACGCGGTGTCGAAGGCGCAGGGCCGCAGTTCCGCCCTGGCCACGCTGGTGCTGAGCGTGCTCATCACGCTCGTGTTCGCCGCCAAGCTCTTCGGTATTTACTGATGGCCCACCCCCTACGGCCTGCGGCCGCCCCCTTCGAGGGGGCTCCGCCAGCGGACTTGCAAAGCCGGATCCGCGGCGTCCGCTGGGCTCCCACCGCGACCTGCTGACATCGAGCATCCAGGCACAACACCCACAAGCAACATGGCAAGCAAGAACTTCGGCTCCAAGCGCCTCGTCGTCGGCGCGCACTACGGATTCGCCAGCTGGCTGGCACAGCGCATCACCGGTGTGGTGATGGTGCTGTTCACGCTGGCGCTCGGCGTGCAGCTGCTGCTGCCCGGCGAGATGGGCTACGACCGCTGGTCGGGCATCTTCGCCGCGCAGTGGATGAAGGTCCTGACCTTCGCGACCATCGTCGCCCTCGCGTACCACGCCTGGGTCGGCGTGCGCGACATCTGGATGGATTACGTGAAGCCGCTGGGCATGCGTCTGACTCTGCACGGTCTGACCATCCTGTGGCTGGTGGGCTGCGCCGGCTGGGCAGTCCAGGTTCTGTGGAGACTGTAAGAATCATGGTCGCGATCGCTACCTCCCTTCCCAAGCGCCGCTTCGACGTGGTCATCGTCGGTGCCGGCGGCTCCGGCATGCGCGCCTCGCTGCAGCTGGCCCGCGCCGGCCTGAACGTCGCGGTGCTGTCCAAGGTCTTCCCGACCCGTTCCCACACCGTGGCCGCCCAGGGCGGCATCGGTGCCTCGCTCGGCAACATGAGCGAGGACAACTGGCACTACCACTTCTTCGACACCGTCAAGGGTTCCGACTGGCTCGGCGACCAGGACGCGATCGAGTTCATGTGCCGCGAGGCGCCGAAGGTCGTCTACGAGCTCGAGCACTTCGGCATGCCGTTCGACCGCAACCCGGACGGCACCATCTACCAGCGCCCCTTCGGCGGCCACACCGCCAATTACGGCGAGAAGCCGGTGCAGCGCGCCTGCGCCGCGGCCGACCGCACCGGCCACGCGATGCTGCACACGCTGTACCAGCAGAACGTGAAGGCCCGCACCCACTTCTTCGTGGAGTGGATGGCGCTGGACATCATCCGTGACGCCGACGGCGACGTCGTCGGCGTGACGGCGCTGGAGATGGAGACCGGCGAGGTCCACATCCTCGAGGCCAAGTGCACGCTGTTCGCCACTGGCGGGGCAGGGCGCATCTACGCGGCCAGCACCAACGCCTTCATCAACACCGGCGACGGCCTGGGCATGGCGGCGCGCGCCGGCATCCCGCTGGAGGACATGGAGTTCTGGCAGTTCCACCCGACCGGCGTGGCCGGCGCGGGCGTGCTGCTGACCGAAGGCTGCCGCGGCGAAGGCGCCATCCTGCGCAACTGCAACGGCGAGCGCTTCATGGAGCGCTACGCGCCCACCTTGAAGGACCTGGCGCCGCGCGACTTCGTCTCGCGCTGCATGGACCAGGAGATCAAGGAAGGTCGCGGCTGCGGTCCGAACAAGGACTACGTCGTGCTCGACATGACCCACCTGGGCGGCGACACCATCCTCAAGCGCCTGCCCTCGGTCTACGAGATCGGCCACAACTTCGCCAACGTCGACATCACCAAGGAGCCGATCCCGGTGGTGCCGACCATCCATTACCAGATGGGTGGCATCCCGACGAACATCCACGGCCAGGTCGTGGTGCCCAACGGCGAGGTGCACAACCAGATCGTCAACGGCTTCTACGCGGTGGGCGAGTGCTCCTGCGTGAGCGTGCACGGCGCCAACCGCCTGGGCACCAACTCGCTGCTGGACCTGCTGGTCTTCGGCAAGGCCGCCGGCGACCACATCGTCGAGTACAACCTCAAGAACAAGGCGCACAAGCCGCTGCCCAAGGACGCTGCCGACTATTCGCTGGCGCGTCTGGCCAAGCTGGAGGGCAACCCCAACGGCGAGTACGCCCAGGACGTGGCCAACGACATCCGCAAGACCATGCAGCAGCATGCGGGCGTGTTCCGCACGCAGGCCAGCATGGACGAGGGCGTCAAGAAGGTCGCCGAACTGCGCGAGCGCGTGAAGTCCATCGGCCTGAAGGACACCTCCAAGGTGTTCAACACCGCGCGCATCGAGGCACTGGAAGTCGAGAACCTCATCGAGTCTGCCCAGGCCACGATGGTGTCGGCCGCCGCCCGCAAGGAATGCCGCGGCGCCCACACCGTCAAGGACTACGAGCGCGGCGCCGACGATGCCGAGTTCCCGCTGGGCCGCAACGACCGCGAGTGGATGAAGCACACGCTGTTCTACAGCGAGGGCGCGCGCCTGCAGTACAAGCCGGTGAACCTCAAGCCCCTGACGGTCGAATCCATCCCCCCGAAGGTTCGCACCTTCTGACGAGCCTTCCCTGAAAGCACCAGGTCCCATCATGACCCTGCGCACATTCAAGATCTACCGCTACGACCCGGACAAGGACGCCAAGCCGACCATGCAGACGGTGCAGGTCGAGCTCGACGGTTCCGAGCGCATGCTGCTGGACGCCCTCATCAAGCTGAAGGCCATCGACCCCACGCTGTCGTTCCGCCGCTCCTGCCGCGAAGGCGTGTGCGGTTCCGATGCGATGAACATCAACGGCAAGAACGGCCTGGCGTGCCTGACCAACATGCGCGACCTGCCCGAAACCGTGGTGCTCAAGCCGCTGCCCGGGTTGCCCGTCATCCGCGACCTGATCGTGGACATGACGCACTTCTTCGCCCAGTACCACTCGATCAAGCCGTACCTGGTCAACGAGTCCATCCCGCCCGAGAAGGAGCGCCTGCAGACCCCGGAGGAGCGCGACGAGCTCAACGGCCTGTACGAGTGCATCCTGTGCGCCAGCTGCTCGACCAGCTGCCCGAGCTTCTGGTGGAACCCGGACAAGTTCGTCGGCCCGGCCGGCCTGCTGCAGGCCTACCGCTTCATCGCGGACAGCCGCGACCAGGCCACC
>OFDC01001687.1_pt1 | contig 11169 bp, 9 predicted proteins | sample 1520941 | NCBI WGS metagenome assembly OFDC01 (sample SAMEA94258168, study PRJEB24077) | hot springs metagenome | biome: Aquatic biome; feature: Water | place: India | collected 2012-12-06 | depth 5 m | reverse complement strand
ACGGGACCAGGCATCCGGACGCCCGCATCGTCGTCACCGGCTGCGCCGACCGCACGAGCCCGAGCGACGACCGCTGGGGCCGTGACGGCGAGTTGATCGCGGTCAGCGGCGGCGAAGGCGGTGCGCGCTACGCCTGCATCGGCTGCCACGGCGTTCGCGGCGAGGGCAACGGCTTCGACGCCCCGCGCCTGGCCGGCCTGCCGGCGGGCTACCTGCAAAAGCAGATGGAAGACTATGCCGCCGGCCTGCGTGACCATGCGGTGATGCGCGACGTCGCCCGCTGGCTGGACAGCCACGAGCGCGTGAAGGTGGCGAACCACTACGCCGCCCTGCCCCCCCACGCCCTGCCACCGGCCACCGAGGAACGCGCCGGCCCCGCCGCTGCCGGGCTGTACCGCCGCGCCTGCCAGGACTGCCACGGCGCCGACGGGCGCGGCACCCCGCACGGGCCGCCGCTGGCCGCCCAGCCGGCCTTCTACCTCGCGCAGCAGCTGCAGGACTGGCGGGCTTCGAAGCGGCGCAATGACGGCAACCATGCGATGTTGAAGGTGGCGCGGCAACTGGACGACGACCAGATCAGGCAGCTGGGCCTGTATCTGTCCCGGATCCCACCACACCCGGACGTCGCGGCCCGTTGAGGTCGAGCATCGAGGGCAGGACACGGTCCTTCTTGACCAGGTAGTGCAGCACGGCCGCGCCGGCGTGGCCGGGGATCGCCAGCGCGGTCAGCAGCGCCAGCCAGACGTGCACCCGGGCGGCCCACTGCATCAGCGTGTGCTGCAGCCCTTCGGACAGCTGGTCGAAGGGCAGGTTGGGCACCGGCACGAGGCCGGCGATCGACAGCGGCAGATCCCCCGGCAGGGTCGACCACATCACCCAGCCGCTGATGGGCAGCGCGAAGAAGCCGACGTAGAAGAAGCGCTGCAGCCACAGGCTGGCCTTGCCGGAGAACGAGGCCTCGTCCACCGTCTCGGGGCCGGCGAGCTGGCTGCGCCAGAAGAAGCGCAGCGAGCCCAGCAGCATGATGGTCAGGCCGATTTGCGCATGGGTCTGGTAGCCGAGGTGCTTGTCGCCGCCGGCCGGCTGCCAGGCCAGGAACCAGCCGTAGCCGAGCTGGAAGATCATCAGCCCCGCCATCACCCAGTGGAAGGCCACGCCGATGGGCGAGTACACGCCGCGGCGGTTGTAGCCCTCGGCCCATTCGACGAGCGCGACGAGGTTCATGCCGGCCGCCCCGCCACCGGCGCGGGCTGCGCGTCGGCGCGCAGCCAGCGCCAGCCGATCCACAGCGCCGCGGCGAGGTAGGCCCCGCTGCCCGGCGCCCACATGGTGATGCCCGCGACCTGCTGGTCCTCCAGGGGCGACACGCCCCAGGCCAGGGTGGAGGCCAGGTGCGGTTCGTACAGCGCGCCGGCCGCGAAGGTGATGAGCGCGCCCAGCAGGCCCATCTGCACCGTCGAGGCCAGGATGGCCGCGATGGCCGGGGCGGGGGCGGCGCGGCGCACCGCGAGCCAGAAGGCGACGGCGCTGCCGGCGAGGGTGAGCTGCATCAGGGCGTACACCGGCACCGACGACAGCGCCGCCGCGTACGGACCCGGGGCATGCCAGACCCAGAACGCCAGCGCCGCCAGCGCGGCGCAGGTCCACAGCGGTGCGGGCAGCCGCCGCAGCGCGGGTTCGAGGCCGAACACCAGCAGCGGCGCGACGATCAGGACCAGCGCCATGTGGTGCACCACCCGCACGGTGAAGAAGGCCGAACTCAGGGCGCACAGCGGCGAGACGTACAGCAGCGCGACCAGGACCCAGGCCGCGCGCAGCGCCTGTCGCCGCTCGGCCGCCAGGGGGATCCGGGCGGTCGGCAGCCACAGGGCCACGGCGGCCAGCGCCAGGGCCGCCCCCAGGACCGGATCGAGGTTCCAGCGGCCGAGCCAGGCTTCGGGGCCGGGCGCCTCGCCGCAATAGGGTATCCACCGCAGGGGCTGTGACATCGACAGGCTGCTCCCGTGACGCGTTGCAATGCAGGCAGGACCTGGGACGGCGCCGGTCAGGCGCCGGGTCCGCAGCGGCGAGGCCCGCACCTCATCGAACCCCGGTGCAGAAGGGGTGCGGCAAGGCCGGGCGTCGATGCGCATGGGGCAAGAGAGATGCCTTGGTCGCCGCGAGCGCCGTCTCAGGAGAGGGCTTATGCCGAGTTCTGATGCAGCGATCCGATCAAAGCGTGACAAAGTCGGCAGTACCCACCGCCCGGGAATTAAAGAGCGTCAGACCTGAGGCCGATAGTCGGGGAACACCGCTCCCGCGGCCTGACTTGCCTTCCCTGCCACGCATCGACACGCCTGCCGACATGACGACCCTCTGCGCTTTCGACGACGCTGCCTTGCTCGACTGGCTGGAACAGGCCGAGCCCGACCTGATCGACGACCTGCCGTTCGGCGTCATCGGCTTCGACCCGCTGGACGACCAGGTGCGGCTGTACAACGCGACCGAATCCCGCGCCGCGGGCATCTCGCCGCAGCGGGTGCTCGGGCAGCACCTGTTCCTGATCGTGGCTCCCTGCCTGAACAACGACCTGGTTGCCGACCGCTTCCATGCCGCCGCCCGGGCGCACGGCCAGCTGGACGAACGGCTGGACTATGTGCTGACGCTGCGCATGCGCCCCACCGCCGTGCGCCTGAGGCTGCTCGCCCAGCCGCACGGCACGATGTCGTACGTGCTCGTCGACCGGAGGGCCGCCGCATGAGCGAGGCCGCCGTCGACGAGCACGAGGCGCTGCTGCAGTTCCTCTACGTGGCGCCGGTCGGCCTGATCGAGCTCGATCCCGACGGGCAGATCCGGATGATCAACCCCCGGGCGGCGGCGCTGCTGCTGCCCCTGGGCACCGGCCGCACGCTGCACAACCTGTTCGATGCGCTGGAGCCGGTGGCGCCGGAACTGCGGCACCTGGTGTCGGCGGCAGCGTCCCTGGGTGTGATCTGCGAAGGGCACCGTCTGCAGGTCTCGCGCGGGCAACCCGGGCGCCAGGCGCCGCGCTTCCTCTCGGTCACCCTGGTCAGGGTGGCGCCGACGCGCCTGATGGCGGTGCTGGACGACGTCTCGCGCGTGGTGGAGCAGGAACAGGCCCTGCACCTGAGCGAGGCCTGGATCAACGCCATCCTGCGCGGGGTGCGCGACTACGCGCTGATGACGCTGGACGCCCAGGGCCGCGTGCTGGGCTGGAACGAGAGCATCGGCCGGCTGACCGGTCGCACCGCCGCCGACGTGGTGGGCCGGCCCTACTCGCAGTTCCATGCGCGCGACAGCATCGACCCCCACCGCATGGCCGACCTCCTGAGGGAGGCCGACGAGGACGGCTGGAGCCTGGACGACGGATGGCGCCAGCGCGCCGACGGCAGCCGCTTCTACGGCAGCACCTTGATCGCCCCGCTGCGCGCCTCTTCCGCACCGTCGGCCTCATCGGCCTCGACCGCCTGCTGCGACCCGCCGCCGCACCCCGACCCCGCCCCTGCCGGGCCCCCCTGCTACTCGCTGGTGCTGCGCGACATCACCGAGCACCGCGACGCCGCGCTGCGCCTGCGCATGGAGTCGCGCGCCGACCCCTTGACCGGGCTGTACAACCGCCGCGCCTTCTTCGAGGCGATGGAGCTGGAGATGCGGCGAGCGCGCCGGGCGCGCCGACCGCTGTCGCTGGTCGTGTTCGACGCCGATCATTTCAAGCAGGTCAACGACCGCCACGGCCATGCCGCCGGCGACCGGGTGCTGTGCCACCTGGCCGGGCTGCTGACCGACCTCACGCGGGAGATCGACGTGGTCGCGCGCCTGGGCGGCGAGGAGTTCGCGGTCCTGATGCCCGCCACCGACGGGGAGGCCGCCTTGTGCGTCGCGCATCGCATCTGCCGCGCCGCGCAGGAGGCGCGGCGCACCGAGCCCCTGGCCGTGACGCTGAGTGCCGGCGTCGCTGCGCTGGGTGCGCAGGCCAGCGCGGACGACCTGCTGCAGCGCGCCGACCGCGCGCTCTACGCGGCCAAGGCGGCCGGCCGCAACCGGGCGTGTGCGGATGCCGCCGAGCCGGTGCAGCAGCCATGACCGTCACACCCCCTTTCACCTGGGGCGCCGAGCTCGGCAGCGCACTGTCCGCCGCCGACGCGTCCTCGTGCACCGTGCTGTACGTCAGCCGGCCCGCCGGCCGCGTCACCGACGCCCACCTGCGGCGCCTGGTCGGTGCCGCCCAGCTGCGCAACCGGCGACGTGACGTCACCGGCTGGCTGTGTTTCACCGGCCGGCATTACCTGCAGGTGCTGGAAGGCCGCACCGCCGAGGTAGGGCCCCTGCTGCAGCGCATCGCGGCCGATCCCGACCATCATGCGATGCGGGTGCTGGCCGCCCTGCCCTGTCGCCAACGCCGCTACGACGCGTGGGCGATGGCGCTGCTGCCGCACTAGTAGCCCGCGTAACGCCCCGGCTTGTGGTTGGCGATGATCACCGCGCTCAGAGCCACCGCGCTGGCGATCGACAGCAAGAGCTTGTCGAAGCTGATCGTGAAGAAGGCGGCGGCCACCACCACGCAATCGGCCGCCATCTGCACCTTGCCGGCGCTGATCCCCCGGCGCTCCTGCAGGTAGAGCGCCAGCACACCCACCCCACCGACACTGGAGCGGTGGCGGGCCAGGGCCAGGATGCCCATGCCGATGATCGTGCCGCCAAAGACGGCCGAGAAGATCGGATCGATCCCACCGACCTTCAGCCAGTGCGGCATGCCCCAGGCCAGCCCGGCCAGCAGCAGGTTGGTCGCCAGGGTCTTGAACGTGAACGCCCAGCCCAGCGTTCGCTGCGCCAGGACGTAGAACGGCAGGTTGAGCACGAAGAACACCACCCCGACCGGCCAGTCGCTCAGGTAGGAGATGATCAGCGCCACGCCAGCGACCCCGCCGGTCACCAGGCCGGCCGCCTTCAGCAGGGTCAGCCCCACGGCGATGAAGCTGGAGCCGATGAGGAGCGCATGGATGTCCTCCAGGGCGGAATGACGGTGTTCGGGCATGAGTCGGGCGGGTGTTCTGTTCAGGGAAAGCGCGTCCCCGCCTCGCCGTTTCCGTCCCGATTGGCCCGAATAGTCGTCGAGCTTCGCCAAAGGGTCAAAAAAACTGGACCCGCCGGCGTCTGTTTGGTCGCCTTCGCTTGATACAGCGCAGCGGGCGCGTCATATATCAGGTTCTCGCGGCGCGCCCAGCGCGGCGCGTACGCGTTCAGCTATATTCGTAGTTATCGCTCTTCATACCAACAGCCTCGGAGCCGCCCCTATTCGCCGTCCTATGCAAACGCCGCCCGTTAAAGACGGACCGCGTATCAACGATGAAATCCGTGTCCCCCGCGTCCTGCTGATCGACCAACACGGCGAAAAGCAAGGCGAGATGCCGACCGCGTCCGCTATGGAAGCGGCAGAGGAAGCCGGCTTGGACCTGGTGGAAATCGTTCCGAACGCCAATCCTCCCGTCTGCAAGATCCTGGACTACGGCAAGTTCAAGTTCCAGGAGCAGAAGAAGAAGAACGAGGCGCGCAAGCGGCAGAAGGTGGTCGAGCTCAAGGAGATCAAGCTCCGGCCGAACATCGACAGTCACGACTACGACGTGAAGGCCAAGGCGATGCATCGCTTCTTCGAGGAAGGCGACAAGGTCAAGGTGACCCTCCGCTTTCGCGGTCGCGAAATGGCCCACCCCGAACTCGGCATGAAGCTGCTGCAGAAGGTCAAGGCCGATTTCGACGAAGTCGCCAAGGTCGAGTACGAGCCGCGCATGGAAGGCCGGCAGATGATCATGATCCTGGCTCCGCGCTAGCCTCTGATCTCTGGGTAGATACCGAAACGCCCCGGCCTCGCGGCCGGGGCGTTTTGCGTTTCGGACACTTTGACGATAGCGCTCGACATGATGGCGCCCAGAGGTAGAGTTTCGACCAACTCTCGGGGGAGCTCCATGCTGAAGAACTTGCTTGCCGCAGGCGCGCTTAGCCTGACCTTGTCGTCCGCGCCTGCGATCGCAGCCTCGGCAAAGCCGGACCTAGCGATCTACGGACGGCTTCCGACGATCGAGTCGGTCCGTATCTCGCCCGACGGAACGAAGCTGGCGATCATCGCCACCAGCGGAGACCAGCGCGTGCTGAGCATCCGTCAGATCGGCGGCGGCGTTCTGAACGGGATGATGCTGGGCGACGCGAAGCTGCGGGGCGCTGTCTGGGTAGGGTCCGATCATCTTCTGCTTGTGGGATCGCAGACGACGATCGTCCCCGGCGTATCAGGACCCAAGCAGGAGTACTTCATGGCCTCCGACTACAATGTCGTGACTGGCCAACAGACTCCGCTCCTGAACGATCAGTCCGGCGCGATGAACATCGTGGTGGGCTGGCCTATGGCCCGAGTGATTGACGGCCAGCCCGTCGCTTTCCTGGAAGGTGTGCGCTTCGTCGACAACCGGGGCCAGATCACCCTCTACAAGTCGATGCTGAACTCGCGCTCGACCAAGCTGTACGATTTCGCCGGCGAACCAAACACCAATGGCTGGCTCGTGAACGCCGCCGGCGACGCGGTGGCGCAGTCGCTCTACGACTCCAAGCGCGGCGTCTGGTCACTGAAGACCAAGGTTGACGGCGCCTGGCGGCAGATCGACGAGGCGGTCACGCCAATGGGCTCCTATGGACTCTCAGGCTTTGGCCGGGACGGCAAATCCATCCTGGTCTGGCGCACCGACGACAAGAATAACGACGTGCTCCGCGAGTATCAGATGGATGGCGCGCATACAGACCTGCCTCAGGACCTGGAACTTTCGGGCCTCATCCACGATCCAGGCACCCTTGCGCTTGTCGGCGGTTACAAACTGCAGGGCGATGATCTGCGGTACACGTTCTTCGACGCAAACGCCCAGAAAACCTGGGACGCGGTCAGCAAGGCCTTTGGCGGGGATCAAGTCAGCCTGGCGTCCTGGTCTCAGAACCGACGCAAGGTCGTGGTGCACGTGGAATCGATGACCGAAGGCCCCGCCTACGCCTTGGTCGATCTCGACGCCCGCAAGGCGGACTTCCTCGGCCCGGCTTATAAAGGCGTGGACGCCTCAACGGTCTCCCCGACCCGCTCCGTCAAGTACAAGGCCGCCGATGGTCTCGAGATCAGCGGCTATCTCACCCTGCCCAAGGGGCGCGCCCCCAAGAACCTGCCCCTGATCGTGCTGCCGCACGGCGGGCCGGAAGGCCGCGACACGCCGGGGTTCGACTGGTGGAGCCAAGCCCTCGCCTCGCGCGGCTACGCGGTTCTGCAGCCCAACTTCAGGGGGTCCGAAGGCTTTGGCTGGGACTTCGTGAAGGCCGGCTTCGGCGAATGGGGCAAGAAGATGCAGACCGATCTCTCGGACGGCGTCCGGGATCTGGTCCGCCAGGGTCTGGTCGATCCCAAGCGGGTCTGCATCATGGGCGCGTCCTACGGCGGCTACGCCGCCTTGGCGGGTGCGACCCTGGACAAGGGCGTCTACCGCTGCGCGGTCTCCGTGGCGGGCCCCTCGGATCTCCAACGCATGCTGGCCAAGATCCGGTTACTGAACGACGGCCAGAGTTCTGCCTCGCAACGCTACTGGTTGCGTTTCATGGGGGCGGACGGCGTCAAAGATCCTGATCTGGCCAAGATTTCGCCTGCCCAGCAGGCCGAAAAGGCCGATGTGCCGATCCTGCTCATCCACGGCAAGGACGACACGGTCGTCGCCTACGAGCAGAGCCAGATCATGGCCTCGGCCCTGAAGCGCGCGGGCAAGCCCGTCAGCTTCGTTACGCTGGAAGGCGAGGACCACTGGCTTTCACGCGGCGCGACCCGGCTGAAGATGCTGACCGAAGCCGTCGCCTTCGTCGAAAAGCACAATCCGCCGGACTAAGGCCGCAACTTGGGGTCATGAGCGCCATTCTCGCATTTCGCCCATTGACGGCAATGAGGAGAAAAACATCTTCTGGTAGCATTCAATCAAGCGAGCCTGAAGATATGCTTCGACCAGCCCTAGTTGCCTGGATAATCGCCTTGGTGAGCTTGTCGGCCGCCAGCGCTCGGGAGAAGCCGGCGCTCTCGCTCTATGGCCTTCTCCCCAAGGTCGAGGATGTTCAGATCTCGCCCGACGGCTCCAAGTTGGCTGTCCTCACGACGGACGGGGAAAAGCGCTTCCTGACCATCCGCAAGACCGAGGGCGGCGGACTAGCCGGGATCGCTGTCGCCGACAACAAGCTGCGCAGCATGGCCTGGGCGGGAGAGGATCATGTGATCCTCGTCTCATCCGTGGCGACGCGTGGCCTCAACCTGGATGGACCAAAGCGCGAGTACTTCACCGTCGTCGACTTCAAGATATCCACCGGTGTCCAAAAGCCGCTGATGGAGTCTGCGCCGGAAGCCCTGACCGTGATCCTGGGCCAGCCGCAAATCCGGACGGTCAAGGGCGATCCGCACGTCTTCCTCGAAGGCGCCCGCTTCCTGCGCGGCGCCGCCGCCAGCACGCTCTTCCGGTTCAACCTCCGCACCGGGACGGTGAGGATGTTGGAGCATGGGGCCCGATACAGTTCCGATACCTGGTTGGTCGACGCGACGGGCGAGCCTTTCGCCCAGTCGACCTATGACGACAAGACCAGTCGCTGGAGCCTGCTGATGCGGGTCGGATCCAACTGGCGAACCGTAGACACCGCCATCGCGCCGATGGGCTCCTTTGGCGTCGAAGGCCTTGGCCGCGATGGAACCTCGGTGGTGGTCTGGCGCCGCGGCGATGCGGTGGCGCTGAAGGAGTATCGCAGCAACGGCAAGTCAGAAGCTCTGGCCGAAGATAGCGACCTGCGCGGCCTGCTTCACGACCCGGCGACGCACAAGCTGATCGGGAGCTTTGGCCTCCGCGGAGACGATATCGTCTATTCGTTCGAGAGACCCAGGGACCAGGCCGCCTGGCACGCGGCGTTGAAGGTCTTTCCGCAGGATCGCGTTACGCTCCAGTCTTGGACAAAGGACCGCAAGCGTCTGGTCGTGAAGGTGGATTCCGCCCAGAACGGCCCGTCGTTCGCGGTGGTCGATTTCAACACCAACCAGAGCTGGACGCTGGGGCCGATCTACGAGGACCTGACCCCGGCGGCGATCTCGCCTGTCCGGGCGATCAGCTACAAGGCGGCCGACGGATTGGCGATCAGCGCCTATCTCACCCTGCCCAGAAACCGCCCCCCTCAAGCGTTGCCCCTGATCGTCTTGCCCCACGCTGGCCCCGAAGGGCGGGACACGCTGGGCTATGACTGGTGGAGCCAGGCGCTGGCGTCTCGCGGCTACGCCGTCCTCAGGGCGAACTTCCGAGGTTCGGATGGCCTGGGAGCAGAGTTCCGCGCGGCGGGATTTGGCCAGTGGGGCAGGAAGATGCAGACGGACCTTTCGGACGGCGTCCGCTACCTGGCCGACCAAGGGCTGATTGATCGCAACCGCGTCTGCATTATGGGCGCCAGCTTCGGCGGCTACGCGGCTCTGGCCGGCGCGACGCTGGATACAGGGGTGTATCGATGCGCCGTTTCCGTTGGCGGGGCGACCGACCTCAATCTTGTAGCAAGATCGGTATTCAAGCCTGGGGCGGTGTGTGTCTCCCAGGGGCCGGGTTCCAGCGACAAGGGCGCCATGGGTGATTGTCGACAAAGAGGCGCGGGTCCGGTGAATACCCAACGACTGCTTGTCGCTGCCCCCGACGGCCGGGACCTGCGAACTTCGACAACGCCGCGCTACTGGCTGCGTTTCATGGGCGTGGAAGGCTCGAAAGCCCCGAACCTCGACGCGATCTCACCCGCCAAGCTAGCGGACCGGGTCAGTATCCCCGTACTTCTGGTCCACGGAACCGATGATACGATCGTTCCCTACGAGCATAGCCAGATCATGGCAGACGCTCTGAAGAAGGCCGGAAAGCCCGTGGATCTGATCCCCCTGGACGGCGAGGATCACTGGCTGTCGCGCGGCAATACCCGGCTGAAAATGCTGACCGAGGCCGTCGCCTTCGTCGAAAAGCACAATCCGCCGGATTGATCCGCCTCGAACATGGTCGCCAAGCCGGCGGATCGGGCGTAAATCCCGCCGCCTGATGTCCGAGCCCGCCCACAGCAACCGCGCCCTGGCTGTCCTGCTCCTGGTTGTCTTCATCAACCTGGTGGGCTTTGGCGTGATCATTCCGCTGCTGCCGTTCTACGCGCGGTCGATGGACGCCGCGCCATGGCAGGTGACGACGATGTTCGCCGCCTACAGCCTGGGACAGTTCTTCGGCGAGCCGTTCTGGGGGCGTCTGTCCGACCGCATCGGCCGGCGGCCGGTGCTGATCGTCACGATCATCGCCAACACCCTGGCTTATCTGGCCCTGGCCTTCGCGCCGAACATCTGGGTGGCCATGATCATCCGCCTGTTCGGCGGCTTTGGCAGCGGCAACATCTCGACGATCCAGGGCTACATGGCCGACGTCACGCCGCCCGAAAAGCGCGCCGGACGGATGGGCCTGCTGGGCGCGGCGTTCGGGGCCGGCTTCGTCATCGGCCCGGGCCTGGTGATGGTCCTACGGCCGGGAGCCGGCGCCCTGGGCTATCAGCTACCGCTGTTCCTGGCGGCGGGCATGGCCGCGACGGCGGCGCTGGGCGTCATCCTGTTCGTTAAGGAAAGCCGCGCCCCCTCCGCCCCCGGCGCGCCGCAGGCGCACAGACTGGAGGCCTTGAGCCAGGCCGCCACCCATCCCATCCTGTCGCGCGTACTGCTGGTCACCTTGATCTCCACCGCCGCCTTCGCCGGCATGGAGGCGGTGTTTGGCCTCTACGCCGACACGCGCTTTGGCTGGACGGCCAGCCAGGTCGCCGCGTGCTTCGCGCTGATCGGAGTCATCGCCTCGATCGGCCAAGGGGTGCTGACCGGCCGCCTGGCCCGGCGCTTCGGCGAGGCGCGGGTGCTGGTTGATCTTCTGCTCCAGCACGCGCAGCCGGTCGCGGATCATCACCACCTTGTGCAGCAGCGCGTCGATGGGCACGCGGTGCTCCTTCACGCCCTCCTTGCCGGGCTTGAGCACCAGCTCGCCGCCGCGGAACTTCTCCGCCACGGCGACCTCGCCGAGCGCGAGCTCGTCGCGCAGGATCTCTCGCAGCACCGTTCGAAACGTCGCCTCGTCC